>Ga0308160_10001588_pt1 | contig 31143 bp, 25 predicted proteins | sample PhyFR1_FD_201036 | JGI IMG/M metagenome (GOLD analysis project Ga0308160, IMG submission 201036) | Phyllosphere microbial communities from UC Gill Tract Community Farm, Albany, California, United States - DLSLF.R1 | ecosystem: Host-associated > Plants > Phyllosphere > Unclassified | place: USA... | reverse complement strand
CGGCCAGCTGGAAGGCATCAACAACCGCATCAAGGTGATGAAACGGATGGCCTACGGTTACCGCGACAGCGCCTTCTTCTTCCTAAAGATCAAAGCCGCGTTTCCCGGAAATCCGTGAAGAACCAAATAATAGCCCTGGCCCTGCTGGCAGCCGCGTTCGCGCAGGTACTGCAGCGCCGATTCGGTCTCGATGCCTTCGGCCACCAGCTCGAGCCCGAGGCTCTGCCCCAGCGCGATCACGGCATCGATGACGGCCCGGCTTGCATGGTCGCTGTCGATGCGGCGCACGAAGGACTGGTCGAACTTGAGTTTGTCGAGCGGCAGCGAGGACAGCACGCTCAGGCTCGATTACCCGGTGCCGAAATCGTCGAGGGCGATGCGCACGCCGAGCAACTTCACCTCGCGCAGGATCGCCGCCGTCTCGGCCAGGTTTTCCATCAGCGCGGTCTCGGTCAGTTCGATCACCAGGCGGCGCGGATCGATGCCGGTGCGGGCGATGGTCGCGCGCACCCGGTCGGCGAAGGCGGGGCGCCGGAACTGCAGCGCCGACACGTTCACCGATATGTCCAGCGGCTGGCCGCCCGCCTGCCAGGCGGCCTGCTGGCGGCAGGCCGCGGTCGCCACCCAGGCGCCGATCGGCAGGATGAGGCCCGAGCTTTCGGCCACCGGGATGAAGATCCCCGGTCCCGGCGCCGTGCCGTCGGTGTCCACCAGCCGCACCAGCGCCTCGACGCCGTCCACTTCGCCCGTGGCCAAATTGACGATGGGCTGGTAGTGCAGCACCAGGCCGTCGTGATCGAGCGCCTGCTGGAGCTGCTTTTCGACGCTGCGCGTGCGCTGGGCGCGGCTGCCGATTTCGGGCGAATAGACGACCGCGGACGCGCGTCCGGACTGCTTGGCCTCGAGCATGGCCATGTCGGCTGCGTGCAGCAGCGCGGCCGCGCTGTCGCCGTGTTCGGGCATGTGGGCGATGCCGATCGACGCCGACAGCGTCGCCTCGACGTTGCCGACCCGGATCGGTTCCACCAGCGCCCGCAGCAGCGCTCGCGCCACCGCGGCGCCGCGCGCCGCATCGGGCAGGATCGCCAGGAATTCGTCGCCGCCGGCCCGCGCCAGCAGGTCGCCCGGCGCCAGACAGGTCTGCAGGCGGCGCGCGACTTCCTGCAGGACGCGGTCGCCGGTATCGTGGCCGTGGATGTCGTTGACCGGCTTGAAGCGGTCGAGGTCGACGAACAGCACAGCGCCGCCGGTGTGCGCGCCGGCACCCACGCCGTGCAGCCGCTCGTAGAGCAGGGCCAAGGCGCTGGCGCGGTTCGGCAGGCCGGTCAGGGCATCGTGGGTGGCGGCCCAGCGCAACGCCTGCTCGGCCTGGAGGCGCTCGCTGATGTCGCGCGGCGCCACGTACATCAGCCACTCGCCGCGATGTTCGAGCACGGTGACCGTGATCTCGACCGGGAACTCGCTGCCGTCCTTGCAGGTGTAGACGCGCTCGAAGGGCGGCGGCGGAACTTCGCGGCATTGCATGAATACCGTCTCGAAATATTCGCGCCGCACCGGCCGGTCAATGTCGAAGATGGTCATCGACAGCAGTTCCGCATTCGTGTAGCCGAGGCGCATCGAGGCCTGGCGGTTGGCGTAGCGAACCCGGCCCGGCTCGTCGAACAGCAGCAGCATCTCGTTCGCGTTCTCGGAGAAGAACTTGAACTGCTGCAGTTCCTCATGGTGGGTCAGCAGTTCGGCTTCGCGCTCGCGCAGCAGGCCGGCGGCGCGCTCGATGGCGGCGCCGACCTCGGCCACTTCGGCGATGTGGGCAGGCACGGGTCGCGGCGTCTCGCCGCGCCCGAGCGCCATCGCCGGCGGCAGCAGCGACTGGATCGAGCCCGAGATGCGCCGGCTCATGCGCCGCGCCAGCAGCAGACCGGCGGCGAACAGGCCCACGGCGAGCGCCGTCAGCGAGGCCAGCTGGGCGTATAGCGGGCCGACTAGTTGCGCACGCGGCACCCCGACCACGGTCGTGAATCCGGTCAGCGGCGAGCGCGAGAAGGTGGTCTGGCTGACGACGCCGTCGCGCGTGACGGTCTCCAGCGCGCCGCTGCCGCTGCGGGCGATGGCGGCACGCAGCATCCCGTCGGCGCTGTCGCCGACGAAGCGGGCGGCATGGCGGCTGCGCGCGGCGATCTTGCCCTCGCGGTCGAGCACGCTGGCCAGCCAGCCCGGCGGCAGGCGGCGCTGGATCAGCAGGGCGCTCAGCTGCTCGCTGGGGACGGTGCCGGCCGGGGCCCCCCACAGCCACGCATCGATGGTGTCGCCAATCTCGCGCGCCAGGTGCAGGTTGTCGGCGATCTGGCGCGCCCGTTCTTCGCGGTATTGCGACACCAGGAAAATGGCGCAGCCGGCCACGCCCGGCAGCAGGCAGGCCAGTACGAGGATGTTCAGGAGGTGGATGACGGGGCGTTGGCGCGGCTGCGCGGTCTGGCCAAGCATGGTATGGCAGGCACTTACTAACGGGCAATTCAATCGAGAGCTGAAATAATAATCGCTTATTGCACACACAAATAACAAGTCCTGGAGAAGTGTGCGTTTGAAGCGACGATTCTCCATCGGCGGCGTTTAACCGAGAACGACGGTACTGGCATGTCATTACAAAAGATGATATTTTCCTGCGGTTAATATTTTTGTTTTTCATCAACTTTCACATACATATGTCCAGCCATTCCGCGTCAGTGCCCCGTTCCGCCAGCAAGACCATCCCCGCCGCCATCGCCCTGCTATGCCTGAGCCTGCATGCCCAGGCGCAGACCCAGGCGGCTGCGGACCAGGCCACCGCCACGCCGGCCGCTGCGAAGCCGCAGCCAGCCGCCAAGGCGGTCGCCGCGCAGGCGGGCACGACGACGGCCGAGGCGCCCCAGCAAGGCCCGATCGCCACCGTGAACGTGGTCAGCGAGCGCTCGAGCAACCGCGTCGACCGCCAGGTCTACGACATCAAGAACGACGCCAGCACGGCTGGGGCGTCGATCGGCGACGTGCTGAACAACGTGCCGTCGGTGAACGTCGATCCGAACGGCACCGTGCGTCTGCGCGGCAGCGAGCGCGTCACGGTGCTGATCGACGGCAAGCCGACCGCCCAGCTGCAGGGCGAGAACCGCGCCGCGGCCATGAATGCGCTGCCGGCCGAGAACTACGAGTCGGTCCAGGTGATCAACAACCCGGGCGCGGAATTCGGCAACGAAGCGGGCGGCGGCCCGATCCTGAACCTGATCTCGCGCCGCTATACCAAGCCGGGCGGCAACGGCACCGTCGCCGGCACGGTGGCGCCGGGCGGACGCGGCACCGCCTTCGCCAACGGCAGCTACAGCGCCGGCTACGCCTCGGTCAACGGCAGCCTGAACCTGCGCCGCGACGGCAACGACACCGACACCGAACAGCTGCGCGAGCGCATCGACCCGGCCACCGGCGCGATCAGCCGCCTGCGCAACGAGGCCCACCGCGAAGGCGTCAACACCTTCGTCCAGGCCGGCCTGGGCGGGCGCTACAACTACAACGAGCGCGATACCGTGACCGGCTCGGTGTCGATCAACAAGCGCGGCAACGACAGCGATGCGAATGAGCATTTCACCGACTTCCGCACCAGCCAGTCGCCGGTGGTCGATTACCTGACCCGCCGCCGTACCGACGGCGACGCCCTGAACCACGAGCTGGTGGCCGGCTTCGAGCACCGCTTCGCCGCCGACGGCGAGAGCCTGAAGATCGACCTGCGCCGCTCGTCCAACACCAACACCGCCGACACCAGCACGCTGTATCAAGCGCTGGCGATGCCGGCCGCCGGCGCGCCCAGCCTGCGCGATTACGCCCAGGACGTCGAGACGCGCGTGCGCATCACCGACCTGAGCACCGACTTCACAGGCAAGGCCGGACCGGGTTACCTGACCGCCGGCGGACGCTGGCAGCGCACCCAGCAGACCGCCGACAACCGCTACGTGTTCCTGAGCGGCGCCGGCGGCCTGGACACCCGGCGCAGCAACCTGTTCGACCTGGACCAGGACGTGGTCGCGGTCTACTCGACCTACGAAATGCCGATCAATAAAACCTGGTCCTTCAAGAGCGGCCTGCGCGTCGAGCGCACCGACCAGGACCTCGACCAGGTCACCAGCGGCATCCAGGCGAAAAACCAGTACACCAGCTACCTGCCCAGCCTGTTCCTGACCTACAAACTGGACGCGAATTCGAACCTGCGCCTGTCCTACGCTGACCGCATTTCGCGTCCCACCTCGGCGGACCTGAACCCCTTCGTCAATTACGCCAACGACTATTACGTCAGCTCGGGCAATCCGCGCCTGCACGCGGTCAAGCTGCATTCGCTGGAACTGGGCTACGAGACCAAGATCATGGGCCTGGCCCCGGCCAGCGTGCGCGGCTACCTGCGCCGCGAGTCCGACGTGATCACCGAGCGCCGCGTCTTCCTCGATGCGAACACGCTGCTGACCACGCGCGAGAACCTGGGCGACCGCCGCTCGGGCGGCATCGAGTTCTCGCTGATGGGCATGACCCTGCCGAGCATGCGCGTGATGGGCCATGCGCTGCCGAGCATCCGCTTCATGTTCAACGGGAACTGGGGCTTCATCGAGCAGGACCGCGTCGGCGCACTGGGCCTGACCGGCGACAAGCGTTCCTCGCCGTCGCTGCAACTGCAGGGCGGCGGCCAGTGGATGATCAATCCGGAGAACACGCTGTCGGTGTTCGGCTTCCGCCAGGGCAAGCTGCTGTCCGGCGAGGGCTACCGCGAACCCTTCGGCATGATGACGCTCGCGTATGAGCACAAGTTCGACAAGCGCCTGTCGCTGAGCGTGCGCGCCAACGACCTGCTGAACTCGACCGGCCAGAAGTTCCGCGTCGAGACCGACACCCTGCGCGACCGCACCAGCACCGAGGTGCACCAGCGCCGCGTCTACGTGGGCCTGCGCTACACCTTCGGCGGCGTGACCGGCAACGATGCGGTGCGCAATGCGATGCAGGCGGCCGGGGTCGACGTCAACAGCCCCGGCGCGCGCGAAGCCATGCGCCGGGCGCAGGAGATGGAGCGGGCGCAGCCGCAGCCGCAAGCGCCGGCGCAGAAGCAGGAAAAATAAGGGCAGGGCCGGGCGCGTCCATCGCCCGGCCGCGCGGCCGCCGTCTCAGCGGCCGGCTTTGCTGCCGGTCGCGCGGCTGCGGCGGCGCACCGCGATCAGCCCCAGGCCGGCCAGGCCGAACAGCGACAGCGCGCCCGGCTCGGGCAGCACATAAGCCTGGCCCGGATCGTCCAGGCGCGCGCCCAGCACGTCGGTCTTGCCGTTCCATTTGGCGTTGTAGTTATAGCTGTTCTTGAAGCGCAGGTCGCGCATGCCCAGACTGGTGTGGAAGTAATCCGAGTCCAGCTGCTTGCTCCAGAGGCCCTGCTTGCGCATGTCGACCGACGCATACGAATCGGCCACCCCGGAAAAGCCCTTGCTGCTGGGGACCTTGCTGCCGACGATGGTATTCAGGGCATTGCCGGTGTCCATACCGGTGTCGAACATCAGGCGGGCCAGGAAGGTGCCTTCGGTGTAACCCTTGGCGCAGCTGTAGCCGCAGCGGATGCCGTTGGCGGTGGAGGCCAGCGAGGTCTTGCTCATGACGGACAGGTCGCGCCAGTACAAGTCCATGTAGCCCTTGGTCGCCGGGAAGGGATTGGTGGCGGACGGCGTGCCGCGCTCGATGCCGTAGAACATCCCGGTGATCTGGCTTTTCTGGGCGCCGTTGACGAAGAAGATGTCGCCGTTCGGGTCGATTTCGTCGTTCGGGATGTCGACGTCGCCCTTCTCGATCGTGCTCATGATGAACACGCCCCAATTGATTTCCTTGCCGTCGGTCCAGGTGCTCGCCTTGTTGATGGCGATTTGTTCCTGCCCACTGAACTTCAGGTAGAGCGGACCGGTGGGCAGCTTGATCGCGGGGGTAGCGTTGGCCGCCAGGCTGACGGTGGCGGAAATGACGAAAGCGGTAAGAGATTTCATGGTGCCAGGACCCCTGTTAGGAATGATACCTGGAGCAAAGCAAGCTCTATGCCACCTGCCTGTGTATTTACGCAAGCCCTTGAATCAGAAGAACATTCGTCAGTTTCGTCATTTTACAAACCGGGCCAGTCTGGCGTCCTGTAAATATTTCCGACAGGTCAGCCGCCGCTGCGTTTCGCATCGTGTCCCTGCTTGATCAAGGCGCCGAGCACCAGGTCGCAGTGGTCGCCCTGGATCTCGATGACGCCATCCTTCACCGTGCCGCCGGAACCGCAGGCGCTGCGCAACTGCTTGCCCAGCGCGGCGAGGGCGGTCGCGTCCAGCGCCAGGCCCTTGACCAGGGTGACGGTCTTGCCGCCGCGGCCCTTGGATTGGCGCGACACGCGCACCACGCCGTCGCCCTTGATGACGGGGGCGGCCTTGCAGGCGCAGCTCGCGACCGGCTGGCGGCAGTCGGGGCAGATGCGGCCGGTCTCGGTGGAATACACGAGGCGGCTGTTCGAATCGTTCTTCATGATCGTTCCAGTGTCAATAAAAATGGCGGCCCGCAGGCCGCCATCTCATCGTAGCCGAAGCAGACGGCGTTTACTTCACGCCGTGCATCAGCTTCTGAATCAGCGGTGCAATCAGGAACAGCACCACGCCCGAGCCGATCAGGGCCCAGAAGCCGAAGGTGTAGCCCGACAGCGCCGAGGCGGTGGTCATGCCCGACTCGCCGGACACGTGGCTGGCGAAGATGCCCGACAGGTTGTTGCCGATACCGGTCGACAGGAACCAGCCGCCCATGCCCAGGCCGACCAGGCGGGTCGGGGCCAGCTTGGTGACCATCGACAGGCCGATCGGCGACAGGCACAGCTCACCGATGGACTGGATCACGTAGACCATGAACAGGGTCCAGAACGGGATCTTGCTGTCGGCGCCGACCAGCTGCTGCAGCGCGAACATCAGCAGCAGGAAGGCCAGGCCGTTGAACAGCAGGCCCAGGCCGAATTTACGCGGGATCGACGGATTCGCGCGGCCCATCTTGACCCACACCGCGGCCACGATCGGCGCACAGACGATGATCGCGATCGAGTTCACCGACTGGAACCAGCCGGTCGGGAAGATCCAGCCGCCGAAGTCGCGGCGCACGATGTTCTCGGCCAGGAAGGTGAAGGAGCTGCCGGCCTGTTCGAAGAAGCACCAGAACATCACGTTGAAGAAGAAGATGATCAGCATGGCGATGGTCTTGTCGCGCGCGACCTTGCCGTTGCGGATGCCTTCGACCAGCAGCATCAGCGCCAGGCCGATGAACAGCACCGTCAGGATGCCCTGCAGCGTGTTGGCGCCGAGTTTCAGCAGGAAGTACACGCCCGGGATCACGACCATGGCGCCGATCACCACGGCGGCCAGGCGCGCCGGGCTGGCCAGCTCGCCGACCGGTGCGCCGATGCCTTTCAGGCCCTTGCGGCCGATCTGGAACCAGATCAGCGACAGCAGCATGCCGATGCCGGCGGCGAAGAACACGACCTTGTAGGCCGGTACGCCGGTGCTGTCGGCCATCGCGTCGGCCAGCCAGCCGGTCAGGATCGGTGCGAAGAAGGCGCCGGTGTTGATGCCCATGTAGAAGATGGTGAAGCCGGAATCGCGGCGCTGGTCGTTGATGCCGTACAGCTGGCCGACCATGGTCGAGATGTTCGGCTTGAACATGCCGTTGCCGACGATGATCGTGGCCAGGCCCAGTTTGAAGACGTCGGGATTGGGCACGGTAATCGCGAACAGGCCGACCGCCATGAAGACGGCGCCGACCAGGATCGAGCGCTGGTAACCGATCACGCGGTCGGCGATGTAGCCGCCGAACACCGCGCCGGCATACACCAGGGCGAGGTAGGAACCGTAGGTCAGGTTGGCGTCGGCCTGGCCCACGCCGCTGCCGCCGTAGAACTGGGCGACGATGTAGAGCACCAGGGCCCAACGGATGCCGTAGAAGGCGAAGCGTTCCCAGAATTCGGTCATGAACAGCATCCACAGCGGTGCCGGGTGCCCCATGATCTGTTTGAATTCCGGGATCGCTTTCTGTTCGACGGTAGAAGTAGCTGCACCGCTCATGCGGTTCCTCCCCAAATACGTTTTATAAGAATAAGAATGGTTGGATGGAGTGCCCGCATTGCATGAAGGCGCAAATCCAATAGCGTCGCATTTTAGAGGAAATCCTGCTCTTGAAGGCAACTTTTTCCGGCCCCGCCATATGCACATGCAATGCCTGCGCAAGCGTGGGGGCAAACTGCGGTGACTTGTCGTATATTGGCGTGAAAGATACTAAGAAACATCGCAAAGAAAGGGTAGGAACCATGACGCAAGACGTTGTCGATACACTGATTTCGCCGGAAGGCCGGCTCGAGGTGCTGTCCAAGGCGGAGGTGGCGAAACTGCTCGACACCAGCCAGGGCGGCCTGTACCAGCTGTTCCGCAAATGCGCGCTCGCCGTGCTGAACTCCGGCAGCGACATTGACGACGGCAAGGAGCTGCTCGAACGCTACAAGGATTTCGAGATCAAGATCATCCAGCGCGAGCGCGGCATCAAGCTCGATATCCGCAGCGCGCCGGCGCATGCCTTCGTCGACGGCAAGATGATCAAGGGTATCCACGAGCACCTGTTCTCGGTGCTGCGCGATATCGTCTACGTGAACTTCGAGGTCACCGACAATCCGCGCTTCGACCTGGACAAGCCGGAAGGCATCACCGACGCCGTCTTCCACATCCTGCGCAACGCCAACGTGATCCAGCCGCAGCGCAACCCGAACCTGGTGGTGTGCTGGGGCGGCCACTCGATCAACCGCGTCGAGTACAACTACACCAAGCACGTGGGCTACCAACTCGGCCTGCGCGAACTGGACATCTGCACCGGCTGCGGCCCGGGCGCGATGAAGGGCCCGATGAAGGGCGCGACCATCGGCCACGCCAAGCAGCGCCTGCAGGGCGGCCGCTACCTCGGCATCTCGGAGCCGGGCATCATCGCCGCCGAAAGCCCGAACCCGATCGTCAACGACCTGGTGATCATGCCGGACATCGAGAAGCGCCTGGAAGCCTTCGTACGTACCGGCCATGGCATCATCGTGTTCCCGGGCGGCGCCGGCACCGCCGAAGAGATCCTGTACATCCTCGGCATCCTGCTGCACCCCGAGAACGCCGAAGTGCCGTTCCCGCTGGTGTTCACCGGGCCGGCGGCGGCCAGGGAATACTTCGAGCAGATCGACCAGTTCATCGGCCTGACGCTGGGCGAACGCGCGCAGCAGCGCTACAAGATCATCGTCGACGATCCGGCCGCGGTGGCGCTGGAGATGCAGCAGGGGATCCGCCAGGTGCGCGAATACCGCAAGTCGCGCAGCGACGCCTATTACTTCAACTGGGGTTTGAAGATCGACCCGGAGTTCCAGAAGCCCTTCCGTCCGACCCACGAGAACATGCGCAACCTGTCGCTGCACAAGAACCAGGAAACGCACCTGCTGGCCGCGAACCTGCGCCGCGCCTTCTCGGGCGTGGTGGCGGGGAACGTGAAGGAAGACGGGATCCGCGAGATCGAGAAGTACGGGAAGTTCGAGATCCACGGCGACGACGAGATCATGGCGCCGATGGACAAGCTGCTGCAGTCCTTTGTGGAGCAGAGCCGGATGAAGTTGCCGGGGAAGGAATATATTCCCTGCTACCGCGTGGTCAGATAAACGTCGTTCCCGCGCAGGCGGGAACCCAAGTTTACGGGTTGCTGCGAACTTGGGTCCCCGCCTTCGCGGGGACGACGGAAGGACTCAGTCCTCTTTGCGCAGGTGCGGGAACAGCAGCACGTCGCGAATGTTCGGCGAATCGGTCAGGATCATGATCAGGCGGTCGATGCCGATGCCGCAGCCGCCGGCCGGCGGCATGCCGTATTCAAGCGCGCGGATGTAGTCGGCGTCGTAGAACATCGCTTCTTCGTCGCCGGCGTCCTTGGCGGCCACCTGCGCCTGGAAGCGGGCTGCCTGGTCTTCCGGATCGTTCAGCTCCGAGAAGCCGTTGGCGATCTCGCGGCCCACCATGAACAGCTCGAAGCGCTCGGTGATGCCGGCGCGGGTGTCCGACGCGCGTGCCAGCGGCGAGACTTCGACCGGGTAGTCGATGATGAAGGTCGGCTCCCACAGCTGGGCTTCCGCGGTTTCCTCGAACAGCGACAGCTGCAGCGCGCCCAGGCCCGAGATCACGTGCGGCTTGACGCCGAACTTCAGCAGCTCGGCCTTCAGGAACTCGGCGTCGTGCAGCTGTTCGTTGGTGTAGTGCGGCGCGTACTTGTTGATCGCTTCGACAATCGTCAGGCGATGGAAGGGCTTGCCCAGGTCCAGCGGACGGCCGCCGTAGGTGACTTCGGCGGTGCCCTGGGCATCGATCGCGGCCTGGCGGATCACGGCCTCGGTGTAGTCCATCAGCCACTTGTAGTCGGTGTAGGCCGCGTAGAACTCCATCATCGTGAATTCCGGGTTGTGGCGAACCGAGACGCCCTCGTTGCGGAAGTTACGGTTGATCTCGAACACGCGGTCGAAGCCGCCGACCACCAGGCGCTTCAGGTACAGCTCGGGGGCGATACGCAGGTACATCTGCATGTCGAGCGCGTTGTGGTGGGTGATGAAAGGCTTGGCCGCGGCGCCGCCCGGGATCGGGTGCAGCATCGGGGTCTCGACTTCCATGAAGGCGTTGTCCTGCATGAAGCGGCGGATCGACGCGATCGCGGCGGTACGCGCCTTGAAGGTGCGGCGCGTCTCTTCGTTCATGATCAGGTCGACGTAGCGCTGGCGATATTTCGTTTCCTGATCCGCCAGGCCGTGGAACTTGTCGGGCAGCGGGCGCAGCGACTTGGTGATCAGGCGCAGCTTGGTGACCTTGACGGTCAGCTCGTCGACCTTGGTCTTGAACAGCGTGCCTTCCACGCCCAGGATGTCGCCCAGGTCGTAGTGGCGGAAGGCTTCCATCGCTTCCTCGCCGGTGTTGTCCAGGGTCACGTAGATCTGGATGCGGCCGTCGGCGCGCGGGCCGGAGGCGTCCTGCAGGGTCGCGAAGGCCGCTTTCTTGCCGGCTTCGCGCTTGAGCATCATGCGGCCGGCCAGCACCACCTGCTGCGGCTCGGCTTCCAGCTGCTCGCGGGTCCAGCCGCCGTAGGTTTCGGTCAGGTCGGCGGTCTTGTGCTGCGGGACGAAGTCGTTCGGGAAGGCCACGCCTTTTTCGCGCACGGCGGCCAGCTTCTGGCGGCGCTCGGCGATGATCTTGTTATCTTCGGCCTGCAGCGAGGTTGCCTGGACTTCCTGGCCGGTTTGTTCTTGGTTTTCGGTGCTCATATCAGGTGTTTTATCTAGTATTGGTTCAGAGGCGGGCCAGCAGCTCGTCCACGGCGATCTCGTCGTAGTCGCCAACGATCGCGATCACGTTGTCGAATTCCTTGAAGTCCTCGGCGGGCAGGGTGGAGGTGATCACCACCGCGCGCATGCCGGCGCGGCGCGCCGCTTCCACGCCCATCGGCGCGTCTTCGAAGACGATGCAGTCGGCCGGGTCAATGCCCAGCTGTTCGGCGGCCTTCAGGAACACGTCCGGATGCGGCTTGCCCTGCTTGACGTCGGCGGCGCCGACCACGGTCGCGAAGTGGCGGCGCAGGTCGAGTTCATCGAGCGTGAACACGATGTTCTTCGGCGGCGCCGAGGTGGCCACGGCGAGGGCCACGCCCTGGGCGTCGGCCGCGCTCACGAAGGCTTCGAAGCCCTGGATGGCGGCGCGGTGCGGGCGGTACATCTCGCGGTACAGCGCATCCTTCTCCTGGGCCAGCACGGCGATCTCGTCGTCCGGGATCTCCGGGCCGAGACGCTCGCGCAGGATCTCGCGGCCCTGGGCGCCGGCGGTCTCGCGGAAGAAGGCGTCCGGGTCGTATTCCTTGCCGCGGCGGGCGAAGAATTCGAGCCAGGACCTGGTGTGGAAGGCCATGTTGTGGACGATGGTGCCGTCCATGTCGAAGATGAATGCGCGCTTTGCGTTTGCCATCGTTTAGACGCCTTGTTTCAGGGATGCCGAGATGAAGTCGTCGAGGTCGCCGTCCAGCACGTTCTTGGTGTTGCCAGTCTCGAAGCCGGTGCGCAAGTCCTTGATGCGCGACTGGTCCAGCACGTAGGAACGGATCTGGTGGCCCCAGCCGACGTCGGTCTTGGAGTCTTCCAGCTTCTGCTGTTCGGCCATGCGCTTGCGCATCTCGAGTTCGAACAGTTTTGCGCGCAGCATGTCGAAGGCCTCGGCCTTGTTGCGGTGCTGCGAGCGGTCGTTCTGGCACTGCACCACGATGCCCGAAGGCGCGTGCGTCAGGCGCACCGCGGAGTCGGTCTTGTTGATGTGCTGGCCGCCGGCGCCGGATGCGCGATAGGTATCGATGCGCACGTCGGCCGGGTTGATCTCGATCTCGAAGGACTCGTCGACCTCCGGGTACACGAACAGCGAGGTGAACGAGGTATGGCGGCCGTTGGCCGAGTCGAACGGCGACTTGCGGACCAGGCGGTGCACGCCGGTCTCGGTGCGCAGGTGGCCGTAGGCGTATTCGCCCTCGACCTTGATGGTGGCGGTCTTGATGCCCGCGACCTCGCCCTCGGAAATCTCCAGCACCTCGGCCTTGAAGCCCTTGCGTTCGCAATAGCGCAGGTACTGGCGCATCAGCATCGAGGCCCAGTCCTGGGCTTCGGTGCCGCCGGCGCCGGCCTGGATGTCGATGAAGCAGTTCGCATGGTCCATCGGATTGCTGAACATGCGGCGGAATTCCATCTGCTCGATGACTTTCTTGATCTCTTCGGCGTCGGCTTCGACGGATTCGATCGTGTCGTCATCGCCTTCTTCGCGGCCCATGTCGAACAGGTCGCGCGAATCGTCGATGTTGGAACGGGCCTGCTGCAGCGTCAGCACGACGCCTTCCAGGGCCTTCTTTTCCTTGCCCAGTTCGAGGGCGCGCTTCTGGTCGTTCCAGACGGTCGGGTCTTCCAGTTCCTGGTTGACCTGTTCTAGTTTCTCTGACTTCCGATCGAAGTCAAAGATACCTCCGAAGTTCGGCTTCACGGCTGCTCAGGTCATTCAGCAGGGCGGAAAGGGCGTTGATGCGTTCAGCTTCCATGGTCGGTGACGTATTTTTAGAGGGTTGAATCGAACCGGTAATTATACCGCAGCCGGCAGCCGCATCGCGCGCTGAACGCATTTGCCCGCCCCTTCCTTGCCCCGCGGCAGGCGGCTGTCTTATGATGCCGGCATGAGATTCCGTCCACGCCACCCCATCACCCTGTTCCTGTGCGCCGCCTTCGCCGCCAGCCCGGCCCTGGCCGCCAAGCCCAAAGCGGGCGCCAGCGCCGAGCTGGCGATCCTGGAAACCTCCGACCTGCATTCCAGCGTGGTCGGCTACGATTACTTCAAGCTTGCCGCCGACCCGTCGCTGGGCCTGGACCGCACCGCCGCGCTGATCGCGCAGGCGCGGCGCGACTTCCCGAACACGCTCCTGTTCGACAACGGCGACACGATCCAGGGCAATGCGCTGGGCGATTACCAGGCCACCGTCGACCCGCTCAAGTGCGGCCAGCTGCTGGGCATCTACAAGGCGATGCAGAAGATCGGCTACGACGGCATCGGCATCGGCAACCACGACTTCAATTTCGGCCTGGCCTATCTGGGCCAGGTGACCGGTCAACGCCTGCACGTGGAAGGCGTGCCGACCAGGACCTGTGGCGGGCCGGGCTTCCCGGTGGTGCTGGCCAACGTCTACAGCGCGAAGACCGGCAAGCCGTTGTTCACGCCTTACCGCATCCTCACGCGCCGCATCCAGGCCGTGGACGCGAACGGCAAACCCTTCGCAGCCAGCGTCAAGGTCGGCATCATCGGCTTCACGCCGCCGGCCATCCTGAACTGGGACCGGCGCTGGCTGGAAGGGAAGATCACCACCGCAGGGCTGGTCGAAACCGCCCAGCGTTACCTGCCCGAGATGCGCGCCAAGGGCGCCGAAGTGGTGGTCGTGATCTCGCACGGCGGCCTGGACGCCAGTCCGTATTCGCCGGCGATGGAGAACGGTAACTACCACCTGGCCCGGATGAGCAGCCGGGTCGGCGGTATCGACGCCTTACTGCTGGGCCACTCGCACCAGGCTTTTCCGAACCCGAGCAGCACCGTGGCCCAGTTCAATCTGCCGGACGTCGACAAGGTGAAGGGCAGGGTGTTCGGCGTGCCGACCGTGATGGCCAACCTGTGGGGCAAGAACCTGGGCGTGGTGCGCCTGCAGCTGCGCCACGACGGCAAGCGCTGGCATGCCGAGCAGGACGCGGCCATCGTCGAGAATCGCAGCACCCAGCAGCCGGACAAGGGCTATGTCGCGGCCGACCCTGCCGTGATGGACCTCGTGAAGGACGAGCACGAAGCGACGATCCGCTATGTGAAGACGCCGATCGGCAGCGCCGACTTCCGCATGTCGACGTATTTCGCCGATGTCGGCGACGTCTCGGCGATCCAGATCGTCAACCAGGCCCAGGCCGACTATGCGCGCAAGTACGTGCAGGCGAACCTGCCGCAGTACGCCCAGCTGCCGGTGCTGTCGGTGTCGGCGCCTTTCAAGAGCGGCTCGGCCGGCGTGGCCGACTACACCGACGTCGCCGCCGGCGACCTGGCGCTGAACAATGCCGCCGACCTCTACCTGTATCCGAACGCGCTGGCGCTGGTGAAGGTCGACGCTGCGGGCTTGAAAGCCTGGCTGGAGAAGGCGGCGTCGCGCTTCAATACCATCGATCCGGACAAGAGCGCGCCGCAGGAGCTGGTCAACACGGGCTTCGCCGGCTACAACTTCGACACCGTGACCTCGACCGCGCTGCGCTACGAAATCGACGTGACCCAGGCGCCGGGACAGCGGATCAGGAATCTGCAGTTCGATGGCAAGCCGCTCGCGGAGGGCCAGCAATTCCTCGTGGCGACGAATAACTACCGTGCCAGCGGCGGCGGCAACTTCCCGGGCCTGGACGGCAGCCGCACCGTGTTCGCCGCGCCGGACGCCAGCCGCGACGTGCTGATTGCCTACATCAAGGACGCCAGGCGCCTGAGCCGCACGGCGAACGGCCTGGACCGCAGCTGGCGTTTCGCGAAGGTGGCGGTGAAGGGGCCGGTGGTGTTCCATTCGGCGCCGGGCAAGCTGGAGCTGGCGCGCGCGGCTGGGTTGGAGAACGTGACCCAGCTGGCTGCGGATGATGGGCAGGGCAAGGGGTTTGCGTTGTATGCGGTGGATCTGGCGAAGTAGTTTTCGTCATCGCCGCGGATCGGCCGGTCATCGCCGCGGATCGGCCGGTCATCGACGCGTATTGGCCGTCATTCCCGCGAAGGCGGGAATCCAAGTTCGTTTGTCTCAGTATGGATCCCCGCTTTCGCGGGGATGACGAGGGGGAATCCGCGGGGATGACGAGGGGCGACTCGCGCGATGACGAGGGGCGACTCGCGCGATGACGAGGAGAATTCGCGCGATGATCGGCGAATTCAGAACCGGTTCGGACGGCTGGACTGGATCTCGGCCGCGGCGATGGCCGCCAGGTCGAGCAGGCCCTGGGCTTCGGTGGTGCGCAGGCGGCGCGGTTCGCGGTCGATCACGCACAGGGTGCCCAGCGGATGGCCGGTGCGGTCGCGCAGCGGCACGCCGGCATAGAAGCGGATCTTCGGATCGCCGAGCACCAGAGGATTGTCGCGGAAGCGCTCGTCGCTGACGGCATCTTCGATCACGAACAGCTCCTCCTGCAGCACCGCGTGCGAGCAGAAGGCCCAGTCGCGCGGGGTCTCGCGCGGTTCGAGGCCGACCCGGGCCTTGAACCACTGGCGGGTCGAGGTCAGCAGCGAGATCAGCGCGATCGGCGAGCCGGTCACCATGGTAGCCAGGCGCACGATGCGGTCGAAACGCGCTTCCTCGTCGGTATCGACGAGGCCGCTCGCGCCCACCGCCGCGAGACGTGCGCGCTCATCCGCCGGAACCGGATAGTTCGGTTCGGCGACCGGCAGGAATTCCTTGTCGTTGCTGGCGGCGGGACGCAGCAGGGCGCCGTCGTCCTTCCCGTGCAGAAGGCCCTGAACCAGGCTCAAGCGGGTACGGCGATGCCCGCCCGGCGTTTTCCAGGACTCGATCGCGCCGCTTTCCATCCAGATCTGCACCGTGCTGGTGGCAACGCCCAACAGGCGTGCAACCTCACTCGTGGTCATGACTGGGTCGTCGGTTTTGATATTGCTCTGCATAGCTTCCTCTTATCCCGTGAGTATAGCGGATAAATTTGCCCACATCTTGTTTTCTTGCGGCATGTCAAGAAAACGCGACTGTGCCAGATAGAGACAACTTATACCAGCGAAACTGGAACCACGCTCAAAAATACGAGATTTCATTGCAAGTTTATAATCTTTTGGGCACTATGCCGTCACATTCATCAATTATTCGTCAAGCGCGGCGAGGACCAGGACAAGGGAAGACAAATGAGGGATAGGGCGGCTGGTGTTGCAATCTCAACAAAACTGTATGCGGCATTCAGCCTCGTGGTCGTGGTGACCCTGGTGCTGGCGGTGTTCGCCATCACCCGCGTGAACGGCATCGGGCAGGCCCTCTCGAATGCCGACAGCCTGCGCAGCAGTCGTCTCGAACCGCTGTACGCATTGCGCGAGGCGCTGGACCAGACCGGCATCGCCGCGCGCAACGCCTTTATCTTCACCGACAAGGCCGATGCCATGCGCGAGCTCGACCTGGTCGACAAGCAGGTCGGCATCGCCGAAGCCGCGCTGGCCCGACTCGACGGCTCCCTGCAGGGCAATGCCCGCTACGCGATCGTGCGCGAGGAGATGGGCGCGATGATCCGCGAGCTCCAGCGGCCGCGCAAATACCGCATGGCCGATGAGATGGAGGCCTTCGGCAGCTTCCTGGTCAAGGAATGCTCGCCGCTGCGCCGCAAGATCGTCGCCGATATCGAGGGGCTGCTGCAGCAGCTGCAGCGCGAGAGCGCCCGCGCCGGCATCGCCGCCGGCGAGACCGCCGCCAGCGCACGCTGGATGATCGCCGGCTTCTGCGCGCTGTGCGTGCTGCTGGCCGCCGCCATCGGCATCGGCCTCACCCGCAGCCTGCTGCGCGAACTGGGCGGCGAGCCGGCCTACGCCTCCAGCGTGGCGCATGCGATCGCGCGCGGCCAGCTGCAGCACAGCGTCGACACCCGCCGCGCCCAGCCCAGCAGCCTGCTGGCGGCGATGAGCACCATGCGCGACAGCCTGTCCGGCATCGTCGGCAAAGTCCGCAGCGGCACCGATGCCATCGCTTCCGCCTCGGCCGAGATCGCGACCGGCAACGTCGACCTGTCGCAGCGCACCGAGTCGCAGGCGGCCGAGCTGGCCCAGGTCGCCTCCGCGATGAAGGAGTTGATCGAGTCGGTGCGCCGCAACGCCGATTACGCCGGCGAAGCGAGCCGCCTGGCACGTGACGCGTCCGAGGTCTCGCGCCAGGGCGGCGCCGCGGTCGAGGGCGTGGTCGAGACCATGGGCCTGATCCAGGATGCGTCGAAGAAGATCGTCGAGATCATCGCCGTCATCGACGGCATCGCCTTCCAGACCAATATCCTGGCGCTGAACGCGGCGGTCGAAGCGGCGCGCGCCGGCGAGCAGGGACGCGGCTTTGCGGTGGTGGCGTCCGAAGTGCGCAACCTGGCGCATCGCTCGGCCGCGGCGGCGAAGGAAATCAAGGCGCTGATCGAGGATTCGGTGAGCAAGGTCGGCGCCGGCACCGAGCTGGTGGGCAGCGCCGGGCTGACCATGCGTACCGTGGTCGATGGCGTGCACCGGGTGAACGAAATCATGGGCGAGATTTCGAGCGCGACCCGGGCCCAGAGCGAGGAGATCGAACGCGTCGACGGTGCCATCGCCCAGCTCGACGAGATGACCTTGCAGAACGCGGCGCTGGTGGAAGAAGCGTCGGCGGCGGCGCAATCGCTGCGCATGCAGGCCGATCAGCTGGCGTCGCTGGTGAATACTTTCCAGCTGGAGCAGGCCGCGCCGGCATCTCGCAGCGGCAGCCGGACGCTGGTGCGCTAGTTAGTGCAGCGTCTCTTTCGGCGCCGCCTTGTCTTCCTGGACCAGCACGAAGGGGCTGACCACCGATGCCCACAGCAGGGCATTGGTGGCTTGCCAGGCCGTGGCCTGGGCGTCCGACACCTTGGCCATCTTCCCTTCGTTCATCCAGCGCACGATATGTTCCTTGTCGTCGTGGGCGATGCGCAGGGCGGCTTCGACCAGGTCGAGCTCATGGCTTATCCAGACCACGGCGCCGTGGGCGAAATGGCGCTCCAGCTCGGCCCAGTTGATGCGGGCGGTTTCGCGGTTGATCTTGTCGTGCAGTTCGGTATCTTTTAATGGATCGGTTTTCATGGCTTCATTGAATCAGATGGCGTCGACGCTCGGCGCCGGCGAACCCGCCCATGTTAACCGATACGCCTGGCCCTTGCGGACATTCCCGACCAGCGCCGGGCGGAAGCAGGCCAGATTCGTGCCCGCGGGCCGGCGCACGCTGGGATAGATGATGCCCATCGAGCCCGCCTCGAGCAGCCCGGCCGCCAGCTTTTGCGAGGCCAGGTAGCTGTCGGGCGCCAGGCAGTCGGCATGGGCTTCGTCGCCGCGGATGTCGTGGAAGGCGGCGGTGAAGTCGGCCAGCAGGGCCTGGTAGCTGACGCTGTCGTCGAAGCGCCCGATCTCCTGGTATTCGACGGTCTTGTGGAAGCTGACCTCCGCCAGCGCCGTCTCCAGTTCGAAAGCGCAATACCAGGCGCCACGCTCGCCGTCGTTGAAACGGCTGCCTTCCGGCCGCGCATAGGTGTAGGCCGCATTGATCATGCGGAAGTTCGGCACGCCGAACACCAGCTCGTCCATGCCGATGCCTGCCAGCTGCCCGGACTCGCCGCGCAGGCGGTCGTTGGTGGCGTTGTCGAGGTCGAACAGGTCGCGCAGCACGGCATCGCTTTCCGCCAGCGGCGCCAGCACCGAGTCTTCGGCATCGGCGAAGCGCGAGGGGATCAGGCGGACGGTGTCGAACTGGCGCAGCTGGGTGAGGGCGGGTTCCTGCTTGCGTACCAGTTTCACTCAAAGCCCTCCGCGGCGGGCGTCGAGCAGGCGCCGCACGGTCTGCATGGCCAGCAGGCCGCCGCCCAGCATGAAGGCGAGCGGCGCGCGGCCGTTGAACACCGGATTGCTGTTGGCCAGGTGGACCCACTCGTCGGCCAGCTTGTCGCCATACAGGATGTGCAGTGCTTTATAGATGCCGAGCAGGTAAGAGATGCGGGTGATGCGGTCGACTTCCAGCACGCGGTCCGGATTCTTCTTCCAGTCGTAGAAGGTGGAGGAAGAGAGGCCGCCGAGCAGCTCGCGCGCATCCTCGTCGCGCACCTGCCAGGCCTCGAGCAGCTGGAAGAAGCCCTTCAGCGCCGAGCTGGACAGGCGCTCGCGCTGTGCGCGGTCGTTGAGGTCGACGAGGACCGCGGTTTCGAAGCGGCTTTTGGGGTAGGCGTAAGCAAGACTCATAGGAATCCTCCGATTTTGGAGTATTTATACTCCACTTCCGGAGTCCTTGCAAGCCGCTTGTGCAAACGGTATTGCCGTGACAAAATTGTTTGATTACCAAGCCTTACTCAAGATACCGGAGGACGCATGCGTCTGCTGTCGATTGGGGTTTTGTGCATCAGTATGCTCATGCTGGCGGTCGCCAGCGCGGCGCGGCCGACCAATGCCGAGCTGAAGAAGCAGGTGACGGAGCACGAGCGCGCCTTCGCAGCGACCATGAAGGCGCGCGACCACGCGGCCTTCGCCTCCTTCCTGGCCGACGAGGCCGTGTTCTTCTCCGGCCCCGGCAACAGCGCGCTGCGCGGCCGCGAAGCCGTCGCCAACGCCTGGCGCAAATTCTACGACGGCCCGCAGGCGCCGTTTTCCTGGGAGCCGGAAGAGGTCGAGGTAGTCGATTCCGGCACCCTGGCCTACAGCGGCGGGCCGGTCTACGATGCCAGCGGCAAGCGGATCGGCCGGTTCAACTCGATCTGGCGCCTGGAAGCGCCGGGCCGCTGGCGCGTGGTATTCGACCGCGGCGATGCGCCGTGCAATTGCAAGCCAAAAGTCGACACACCTTGACCTGCATAGAACCGGGGTCAGACACCAAATTCTGGCAAGAGCCCGTGAGCAATTGCCAAAAATCGGTGTCTGACCCCGGTTTGATTATTCTCTGACTTTGCCGCGTAGGGCCTTGACTTGGCCGCTCTTTGTCTTGGAGTCCAGCCGGCGGCGCTGCGAGCCGCGCGTCGGTTTGGTGGGCCGCCGCACTGCCTGCACCACGCTGGCCTGGTCGACCATCTCCTGCAAACGCCGCAGCGCGTCTTCCTTGTTCGCTTCCAGGCTGCGCGATTGCTGGGCCTTCAGGACCACCACGCCATCAAGCGTGATGCGGCTGTCGCGCATGGCCAGCAGGCGTTCCTTCACATACGAAGGCAGCGAGGACGCGGCGATGTCGAAGCGGGCGTGCACCGCGCAGGAGACCTTGTTGACGTTCTGGCCGCCCGGACCCTGGGCCCGGATCGCGCTGAACTCGACTTGCTGCGGATCGATCTTCGCGGTCACGCCGTTACGTCACGCGGGCTCGGCGTGCTCGACCAGCAGCTGCACCTTGGTCACGCCGTTGTATTCGTTGGCATCCAGCCGGAACGCGACCCGCGCCCGCTCGCCCAGCGAAGCGGTGTTGCCGAACCAGATCGCGTCGTAGCGCCGGCCGTTCCGCTCCAGCAGCAGCTTCAGGTGGCGGTCCTTCAGGATGCGCTGGCTGACCACGCGGAACTCGTCGCAGAACACCGGCGGCGCGAAGCCCTGGCCCCAGACCTGGCCGTCCAGCAGCTCGATGAACTGCACCGAGTAGCAGTCTTCTTCCAGCGGACCGTCGGTCTCGACCACCCGTTCCAGCTGGGCTTCGCTGAGCCAGCCGCGGCCGACCGCCTCGAAAGCCTCGCGGAAGGTGTCGAAGTGTTCGAGACGGATCGACAGCCCGGCCGCCATCGCGTGGCCGCCGAACTTGTCGATCAGGCCGGGCACCCGCTTGGACACCAGGTCCAGCGCGTCGCGCAGGTGGAAGCCCGGAATCGAGCGTCCGGAACCCTTGATCCAGCCGTCGCCGGCGGGCGCGAAGGTGATCGTCGGGCGATAAAACTTCTCTTTCAGGCGCGAGGCGACGATACCGATCACGCCCTGGTGCCAGCCGTCGTCGAACACGGCGATGGTGCTGGCGTCCGCCGGCCTGAAATCGTCGAGATGCAAGAGCGCGGTGTCCTGCATCTCGGCTTCGATCTCGCGGCGCTTGAGGTTGATTTCGTTGAGCTGCTGGGCGATCTGCCAGGCGCGCTCTTCGTCGTCGGACACCAGGCACTCGATCCCGAGCGACATGTCTTCCAGGCGGCCGGCGGCGTTCAGGCGCGGCCCCAGGGCAAAGCCGAGGTCGAATGGCGAGGCACTGCGGGCTTCGCGGCCCGCCACCCGGAACAGCGCGGCGACCCCAGGATGCATGCGCCCGGCACGCATGCGCTTCAGGCCCTGCGCGACCAGGATGCGGTTGTTGGTGTCGAGCTTGACCACGTCGGCCACGGTGCCCAGCGCCACGAGGTCGAGCAGCGAATCGAGCTTCGGTTGGGTGCCGGCGTCGAATACGCCGCGCTTGCGCAGTTCAGCGCGCAGCGCCAGCAGCACGTAAAACACCACGCCGACCCCGGCCAGGTGCTTGCTGGGGAAGCCGCATTCGGGCTGGTTCGGATTGACGATCACGCGCGCGTCGGGCAGGGCGTCGCCCGGCAGGTGGTGATCGGTGACCACGACTTCGATGCCGCGCGCACGCGCCGCTTCCACGCCGTCGATGCTGGCGATGCCGTTATCCACCGTGATGATGATGTCGGGTGCGGTCGAGCGCGCGGTCAGCTCGACGATCTCCGGCGTCAGGCCGTAGCCGTATTCGAAGCGGTTCGGCACGATGTAGTCGACGTTCGCGCCCATCGCGCGCAGGCCGCGCAGGGCGGTCGCGCAGGCGGTGGCGCCGTCGCAGTCGTAGTCGGCGACGATGGTCATCTTCTTGCGCGCGGCGATCGCGTCCGCCAGATACACGGCGGCGGCGTCGATCTGCAGCAGCGCGGCGGGCGGCAGCAGGGCCTGCAGCTCGCTGGCCAGCTCGCGCGGGTCGCTCAGGCCGCGCGCGGCATACACGCGCGCCAGCACGGGGTGGATCCCGCCGCGGGCCAGCTGTTCGCTTTCGCGGCCGGGGCAGGGGCGGGTGGCAATACGGGTCTTCAAATCAGGCGTTCCAAAGTCGGACGGCGCCAGAATTTGCGCTGGGCCATCGGTGTCGTCGTGGTGTCGAGGTGGCCGTCGCGGTGGCTCAGCACCAGCCGCAGCGACTTGATGCGGCCCTGCTTCAGGGCCGCCAGCAGCGGCGCGAACAGCGCCGCCTCCAGGGCATGCATTTCCTGTAGCCAGGCGTGCCAGTCGGCCGCAATGGCGGCGCCCGCCATGCTGCCGCAGACCAGCATGCGGCCGCCCTCGGCGGCGTCGGCCGTCGTCAGCCTGGCGGCGATGTCGGTGAGCTCGCTCAGGCGCTGGTCGGCCAGGCTGGTCAGCCAACCGGGCGTGGCGTAAGTCGAGACCGCCGGGCGCGGCGCCAGCTTGCCGGCGGCGCGCGCCACCAGCATCTGCGCGTGCTCGGCGGCGCTGCTGGCCGCGCCCCAGGGCCAGATCGCATTGATCGGCGCCCGGCCGCGGGCTTCGCGCGCGGCGTTGGCGGGATGGGTGTACCAGCTGACCTGCACCTCGTTCTGCAGCTTGCGGAAGGCGCGCGACTGGGCGCCGCTCGGCACCCAGTCGGTCAGGTTCATGCCGACCGCGGCGTCGGGGCTGGCGGTCTGGATGCCGTCCCAGTCGTCGGCGCGCAGGAACCAGGTGTCGGCGGCGCCGTACTGCAGCGCATGGCCTTCTTCCTCGCAGCATGCGCGTGCGGTCTCGAACAGGGCGCGCGCTTCGTCTTCGCGCAGATCGAGCTGGCGGGTGTCGCCCATCATCAGGTGACTGTGGCCGATCTGGACGTGGGCCGGATTGACCACGAACCAGGTGCCGTCCAGCGGGTCGAGGCCGTAGCCGCGCATGCTGCTGGCGGCGATGCCGGGCGCCGTGCCGTTGGCCAGGCCGAGCCGGCGCGCGATCCAGAGTTCGTGCGGCAGCACGCGCGCGGTCGCCTCCAGCGGGTGGAAGGCGGCGCTGGAGGCACGCGACAATAGCGCCGCCAGGGCCGGTGCGTCGAGGGCACGGACCAGGTCGGACGCGAATTCGGGGGCGGGCAGGGCGAAAGGCAGGACGAGCGAAATGTGGGCCATGCCGTATTGTAGGACAAAAAGGCAGGCCCTGCGGAGCCGGCCGGGCCCTTGTCAGGAAGGCATCCGGCCGGCGATCCCCGGATCAGGAGGTCGATCCGGGGCGCGGCGTGCCCGGGTCGCCCGGCGCCGGCACGCCGGGGCCGTCGGGCATGGCCAGGTCGGCCCGTCCGGTCAGGCCGACGCCGGCCGCTGCCGTCATCGCAGCATTGTCCAGCCCCAGGGCTTCCTGGTACCAGCTCTGGATCATGAGCTGGTGCTTGCGCTCCTGCAGCAGAGCATCGCCGAAAGCCTCGACCATGTCGGCGTGTCCCATTTCGTGAGCCAGGGCGATCAGGGTCTCCCAGCCCACGCCGTCGCTCAGTTCGGCGGTCAGCAGCGCGTGCAGCGACTGCGCCAGGCTCGAGCGCGGGTCGTTCAGCACCTGCACCAGGCCCATCGCCTCCACGCCGACGTTATCGGCGCTCGGGGTCATCGCGGTCGGGTCGCCGCCGATCGAGGTGATCGCTTCGGCGATCAGCAGCGCGTGGCGGGCTTCGTCGCCGCGGATGCTGGCCACGTCTTCGGTGTTGATCGAGAGCGTGCCTTCGCCGACCACGGCCAGCTTGGTCAGCAGCGCGTCGTACAGGCGGGTGGCGGTGCGCTCCATGGCCAGGCGCTCGGCCAGCTTGTCGATCAGGATCTGCGGGCGCTCGCCCTTCATCATGTCGAGCGCGGTGGCGGCCATGCCCTTGAGCGTGGCCGGCACCGGAATCGAGCCGTAGCCGTTCGACTCGCGGATGTAGCCCTGGCGCAGCTCGGCCATCTGGGTTTCGTCGCCCGGCTGGCCGCGGGTCAGGATGCGTTGGTCTTCCTCGAGCATGCGCTTGGTGTTCAGCGGCGACATCTGCACGCCGGTCTTGTTCATGCCCATGTGTTCGGTTTTCTCAGCCATCTTGATTTCTCCTGAATGAGTGTCTGGCTCAGTGGCGGGTGACGCCGGATGCCGGGATCTGCGCGGCGGCCATGGTGCCGGTCGGGATCGTGGCGCCGCTGGCCGCGCCGCGGTGCATCAGCTCGGTGCCCGGGGCCCAGACGTAGCCGGCCGAGATCGGCGCGCTCGGCTCGCCATCGCCGTGCAGCATGGCGCGGTAATCCTTGCTGCGCTGCGGCTCGTATTCCTTCGGCACGTAGTTCGGACCGTCGGCGCGCAGGTCGACTTCCTCGGCCAGCACCTGGCGGTAGAAGTCGCGCTGCGGCTTCAGCTCGATCGGGCTGTCGAAGGCGCCGGTGATGATCTCGGCGACGTCGCGTCCCTCGTATTTCTGGAACAGCTCGGCGGCCAGGTGGAAGTGGCCCAGCTCGTAGTCGAGGAAGCGCTCCCAGATCGCCTTGATGTCGCGGTTCGGCTCGGACGCGACCATGCTGTAGTAGTTGTAGCACTCGTTCGCTTCGTGCAGCACCCATTTCTCGAGCCAGGACTCGTCCGGGTCCAGCATCGACTCGTACTGGGTGACGTGCTGTTCTTCGACCGAGGCGATCTCGGCGTACAGCTGGCGCGCGATCGGGTCGGAGAACAGCGGACCCACGTTCATGTAGTAGTTGTGGGTCTGCTGCTCGGTGGCGGTGATGGTCAGCGCGTGCATCTTGCTGAGCATGTGGGCGGTGCGGCGGTCGTAGGGATTGCGCAGGTCGTCTTCCGGATGGCGGTGGTGCTCCCAGGTCGGGCGCCCCGGCACGATGTCGGTATAGCTCTGGATGATGTTGTTCGCATCCTTGCCCTCGAGACGGTCGAGCAGCGCGGCGTAGCGGTAGATGTGGTCGAAGTCTTCCAGCAGGCCGTAGCGGTAGCACTGGGCCAGGTAGGCGTCCGGCTCGCGCTGGGCAACCGCCGCGGTCAGTTCGATCGCCACCTGCTCGTAGGCGATCGTGGTTTCGAGCGGCGAATGGTCGGGGCCCAGCAGCCAGTTGATCATCGTGGCCTGGTGCTGCTCGGAGCGGCGTACCAGCGCCAGCGGCAGGCGCAGCTCGCGCTGATGCCGCGCCATGCTGTGCGAGAAGCGCAGCGCCTCGATCTCGATGCCGTTCATGATGATGACGCGCACCCGGGTAAAGGCGTCGTCGTCGAGTTTGCTCAGGGGCTTGCGCACCATGTCGCGCCAGGTGTAGCGCTGGTTCTCGATGGGCGTACCTTTCGAATCGAACAGGTTGAATGCCATTGGTTTCTCCTGGTTATCTACTCAATGAGCCGGATGGTTAAAAATGACGTGCCAGTCACGATAGCGATCTGACAGCACAGCGCAATAGAGATTCGATTGAACGCCGATAGCAAAAAACTATTTTCAATTGTGACAAGACCTCACATGGATGAGCTTTGTATGGCACACTGCGGGGCTGGAAGCATTTACAAGTCAATCACGGGGTCCATGAGCATCATCCACAAATTGCCGTACGAATGGCTGGTCGGCCTGCGCTACACGCGCGCCGGCAAGCGCAGCAGCCGCAACAGCTTCATCTCCTTCATTTCCCTGATTTCGGTGTCCGGCATCGCGCTCGGGGTGGCCGCGCTGATCGTCGTGCTGTCGGTGATGAACGGCTTCCAGAAGGACGTGACGGACCGGATGCTGTCGGTGCTGGCCCATATCGAGGTGTTCGATGCCAGCGGCGGCATGGCGAACTGGCAGGCGGCCGAGAAGGAAGCCTTCCGCAACCCGGCCGTGCGCGGCGCCGCGCCATTCGTGGAAACCCAGGGCCTGCTGGTGCGCGACGAGGCGATGAAGCCCGCGGTCATCCGCGGCATCCTGCCGGCGCAGGAACACAATGTCTCGAACGTGGGCGCCCAGGTGCGCCAGGGCAGCCTGCAGAACCTGCGTCCCGGCGAATTCAACATCGTGCTCGGCGACGTGCTGGCGCGCTCGCTCGGCGTCGGCATCGGCGACAAGGTCAATATGATGCTGGCCCAGGGCCAGGTGACGCCGGCCGGCATCGTGCCGCGCACGCGCAGCTTCACGGTGGCCGGCATCTTCGAGTCCGGCCACGACGAATTCGATGCGACCATGGCCTTCGTCGACCTGCAGGATGCCGAGCGCATGGAGCGCCTGAGCGCGCCGCAGGGCCTTCGCCTGCGCATCGCCGACATGCGCCAGGCGTCGCTGGTGGCGGACCAGCTCAAGAAATCGATGAGCGGCGACCTGGTCGTGCGCGACTGGTCCAAGCTGAACGCGACCTGGTTCGCCGCTGTGCAGACCGAAAAGCGCATGATGTTCATCATCCTGACCCTGATCATCGCGGTGGCCGCGTTCAACCTGGTGTCCTCGCTGGTCATGACGGTGACCGACAAGCAGCCCGACATCGCAATCCTGCGCACTCTCGGCTCCTCGCCGCGTTCGATCATGAAGATCTTCATGATCCAGGGCGGCTTGGTCGGCATCCTGGGCACCCTGGCCGGCGTCGCCCTGGGCGTGCTGGTGGCCATGAACATCGACGTGATCGTGCCTTTCATCGAGCACCTGTTCGGGATCCAGTTCCTGTCCAGGGATATCTACCGGATCAGCGCGATCCCTTCCGACATGCGCTGGCCGGACGTTTTCAAGATCGGCGGCATCTCGGTGCTGCTGGCCTTCGCCGCAACGATCTACCCGAGCTGGTCGGCCTCGCGCGTCAAGCCGGCCGAGGCACTGCGCTATGAATAAAATGATGACTACTGAAACTACCGCCGGCATGCCGGTTCTTTCCTGCCGCGGCGTCGGCAAGACCTTCCGCGAAGGCGACTACGCGGTGCAGGTGCTGGACAACATCGACTTTTCGATCGGCCGCGGCGAACGCGTGGCGATCGTCGGCGCCTCCGGCTCCGGCAAGTCGACCCTGCTGCACATCCTCGGCGGCCTCGATACGCCGAGCGGCGGCGCGGTGGTGCTGCAGGGCGAGGATTTCGCGGCGCTGTCCGAAACCAGGCGCGGCGACCTGCGCAACGCGGCGCTCGGCTTCGTCTACCAGTTCCACCATCTGCTGCCGGAGTTCTCGGCGCTGGACAACGTCGCCATGCCGCTCTTGATCCGCCGGGTCAAGCGCGAAGAGGCGGTCGCGCGCGCGCAGGCGATGCTGGCGCGGGTCGGCCTGGCCAAGCGCGCGGTGCACCGTCCCGGCGAGCTCTCGGGCGGCGAACGCCAGCGCGTGGCCCTGGCGCGCGCGCTGGTGACCGAGCCGGCCTGCGTGCTGGCCGACGAGCCGACCGGTAACCTCGACCACACCACCGCCGAGACCATCTTCGACCTGATGCTGGAACTCTCGCGCACCCTCGGCACCGCCTTCGTCATCGTCACCCACGACCCCGAACTGGCCCGCCGCTGCGACCGCGTGCTGCGCCTCACCGAGCACGGACTGCAGCCGCAGCCGGCCTGACACCTTATGTGGATCGATACCCACTGCCATCTGGACGCGCACGAATTCGGCGGCGAATCGCTGGCGGTGGCCGCGCGCGCAGGGCAGGACAGCGTAGCGATGATCGTGATCCCGGCGGTCGAGCGCGGTAACTTCGAGGTGGTCCGGGCGCTGGCCCATGCGGCGCCGAACGCCTCGTATGCGCTGGGCATCCACCCGATCTACGTACCGCAGGCCACCGACGACGATCTGGTTCTGCTGCGCCGCCTGGTCGAGCAAGCGATGGCGGACCCGCGTTTTGTGGCCATCGGCGAGATCGGGCTCGACTTCTTCATCCCCATGCTGTGCGAGCCGGCCATGCGCACCAAGCAGGAGCATTTTCTACGCGAGCAGCTGCGCATCGCGCGCGACTTCGATTTGCCGGTGCTGACCCACGTGCGCCGCTCGCAGGACCAGGTGCTCAAGCACGTGCGCCAGATCCGCCCCGCCGGCGGCATCGCCCATGCCTTCAACGGCAGCTTCCAGCAGGCGCAGAACTTCATCGACCTGGGCTTCCGGCTCGGCTTCGGCGGCGCCATGACGTTTACGCGCGCGCTGCAGATCCGGCGCCTGGCGCTCGAACTGCCGCTCGACGCGATCGTGCTGGAGACCGATGCGCCCGACATCGCCCCGAGCTGGATCCACCCTGGACGCAACAGCCCGGAACAGCTGCCGGCGATCGGCCGCATGCTGGCCGAATTGCGCGGCATGCCCGAGGACGATATTCGTACCGCCAGCGGCCAGAGCGCACTGGCCGCGATCCCCCGCCTGAAAAATCTGCTCGCATCCTGAGCTGCGCCTAATCCCGCATGCCTGCGCTCATCCGGGGCGCATGGTGCTGCCCCATGCACCGTGTGGGCGCGCGCGATACACCCTCCTGTCATATCGAAGCGGCCGCGACAATTCTGGGCGAACGAAGTTCCGTTGTGCGCCGCCCTGAGGTATATGATGAATTGCAACGTCCGCTTGGGCAGGCGTGGAAAAATGTCATCTCGGCCGTTTTGCGGCGCGTCATACGGGAGAGATGGTGGAGAGCGCGAGCGAGTTCCTGCGGGTCCTGCAGCATGAGAAGTCCCTGAGCACGGCCCACCGCCCGCTGCGCCTGCGCCTCGCGCACGGGGGACAGCTCGCCGAGGACATCCTGCTGCCCCAGCGGGTCGTCGGCAGCGAGGCGGTCTGCGGCGGCATCGAATATCGTGTCGCCTGCCTGGCCAGCAGCCCGCACCTGCCGCTGAAGGAACTGATCGCGCTGCCGGCCGAAATCCAGTTCGTCACCGACCGCGGCCAGCTGCGCAGCGTCTGCGGGCTGGTGACCGAGGCGCGCGCCGGCGATTCGGACGGCGCCCTGGCATCCTACGAACTGGTGGTGCGCGACGTCTTCGCGGTCATGGAAAAGCGCACCAACAGCCGCGTGTTCCGCTACCAGAACGAACTCGAGATCGTGCAGCTGCTGTGCGACGAATGGCGCCACTCGAACACGGTGCTGGCGAATGCCTTCGAACTCGAACTCGACGCGCTGCTCGATCTCGCCCAGTACCCGCCGCGCGAACAGACGATGCAGTACAACGAATCGGATGCGGCCTTCGTGCGGCGCCTGTTGAAACGCCGCGGCATCGCCTGGGTATTCCGCGCCGGCCGCAGCCGCGGCACCGCGGTCGACCCGGCGCACGACCGCACCCCGGCACACACGCTGGTGCTGTTCGCCGACCCGATGAGCCTGCCGCGCAACAGCGCCGGCAGCGTGCGCTACCACCGCGACGGCATGGCCGACGGCCGCGACACCGTCACCTCCTGGACTGCCGCGCGCCGCCTGCAGCCGGGCCTGACGACCCGCCACAGCTGGGACTACAAGAACCCGGGCGGGACCCAGTTCATGACTGCCAGCGCGCGCAGCATCGCCGACCAGGGCCCGAGCGGCAACCAGCTCGCCGCCACCCTCGACGACTACCTGGTCGAGATGCCGCATGCCGGCAACGACGTCGAAGACCACTGGCGCCTCGGCCACGTGCGCATGAGCCGCCACGAATTCGAATCGAAATGCTTCCACGGCGAGGGCAGCGTGCGCGACTTCTGCGTTGGCCAGTATTTTGCGCTGGAAGACCATCCCGAGATCGACACCCATCCGGCGCCCGAGCGCGAATTCGTCATCACCGAGCTGCGTGTGGTGGCCGACAACAACCTGCCGCGCGCGCTGTCGTCCTCGATGCCCGCCTGGCCGGGCCTGGGGGCACACGGCACCGACCAGAGCGGACGGGTGCGGATCGCTTTCACCGCGGTGCGGCGCGGGATCGCCATCGTGCCGGCCTTCGATCCGCGCGCCGACCTGCCGCATCCCGAGCTGCAAAGCGCGCTCGTGGTCGGCCCTCCCAACGAAGACGTGCACTGCGACGCCCTGGGCCGGGTCAAGATCCGCTTTCCCGGCATGCGCGGCGCCGACCACGAGCATGCGCGCGGCGCCGGCGCTTCCGGCGGTCCGGCCGACTCGGCCTGGGTCAGGGTGGCCTCGAACTGGGCCGGCAACGGCAGCGGCAGCCAGCACCAGTCCGGCGCGCTGGGCCTGCCGCGGGTCGGCACCGAAGTGCTGGTGGCCTTCCTGGGCGGCGACCCGGACCGGCCCATCGTCCTGGCCCAGCTGTATAACCAGCGCTCGGCGCCGCCGGCCTTCAACGGCGAAGGCAGCCTGCCCGGGAACCGCTACCTGTCCGGCACACGCACCAGGGAGATCGGCGGCGCGCGCGGCAACCAGCTGCGCTTCGACGACACCCGCGGCCAGATCAGCGCCCAGTTGGGCAGCGACCACGGCGCCTCCGAACTGAACCTCGGCTGGATGACCCAGCCGCGCGACCACGGTGCCGGCGCCCCGCGCGGCGAAGGGGCCGAGCTGCGCAGCGACCTGGCGGTGGCGGTGCGCGGCGCCCAGGGTGTCCTGATCAGCGCCGAAAAAGGCGAGGGCGGCGCCGGCGGCCAGCTGGGGCGCGCGGAACTCGTCGGCCTGGCCGAAGTCATGCAGGGCATCCTCGACGAAGTCGGCAAGCTGGCGGCGGTGCACAACGAGGACGAGCCCTCGCAGCAGCGCCTGGCCGCCTTGGTCGACAAGCTGAAGCGCTGGCATGAGGGCAGCAACGTCGCCGAGACTGGCGCCGGTGGCGGCGCACCGATCGTCGCCGCCAGCGCGCCGGCCGGCGCCATCTTCGCCAGCAGCGACAACCTGGCGCTGGGCGCGCAGAACAAGGTCGACGTGGTCAGCGCCGGCGACGCCGAGATCTCCACCGGCCGCAACA
>Ga0308160_10001587_pt1 | contig 31165 bp, 25 predicted proteins | sample PhyFR1_FD_201036 | JGI IMG/M metagenome (GOLD analysis project Ga0308160, IMG submission 201036) | Phyllosphere microbial communities from UC Gill Tract Community Farm, Albany, California, United States - DLSLF.R1 | ecosystem: Host-associated > Plants > Phyllosphere > Unclassified | place: USA... | reverse complement strand
CCAGGAGCGCACATGCCTTTCGAACAGAAGTACAGCGACGAGACGCGAGAGAAGTCGCTCGCCCGGGTGCTCGAGCGTCGCGAGGCCGAGCCGGGCAACCGGGCGATCATCCGCGAGACGGCGTCCGAGTTCGAGGTCGGCGAGCAGTCCCTGCGCGGGTGGATCCGGGCCCACGAGCGGTCGATCGCCCCGACACCGGCACCCGACGACGCGGTCGAGAGAGAACTCGACGTCACCTCGGACGACGACGAGGCAGCTCCCTCGACCGCGGCGGCCCCGCGTCGGGGTCGGCCCCCGGGCTCGGGGTCGGCCGCCACGGCCGAGCGCGTCGCCGAGCTCGAGGCCGAGGTCGCCAAGCTGCGCCGCGACCGTGAGGCCCTGAAGAGCGCGATGGCGGTCCTGCTGGCCGACTGACACGGCACCTTCACCCCGGGCCGTCGCCCGGGAACGACGAGAGCGCCCGACCCCGCGACTGCCATCCGGGGCCGGGCGCTCTCGTGTGCTCGGTGCGCGACCGAGACGGACCGGCGCGGCCGCCCGGTCTCGGAGGGGGGAACGAGACTCGCGGGCGGCCGCACCGACTCATCCAGTATGCCACTTGGAATTTCACATGTCAAACGGTCGGCGTGATCGAAGGCCGGGAGGCGCAGGTCGGCTCGGCCACGCAGGTCGCGCCTCGGTCGGGGTGCGGCCCTATGCTGTCGCCACGCAGAGCGCGTGCACCACTTCGTGCAAGGGGACCCACATGGCAGGCACCTTCGTCGTCACCCAGGACGCCTCGGGCGAGTACCGCTTCGTCCTGACGGCGGGCAACGGCGACGTCCTCGCCTCGTCCGCGGGCTACAAGCAGAAGGGCTCGGCGATGAACGGCATCGATGCCCTGCGTCGGACGGCCGTCGACGCCGTGGTCGACGACCGGACGGACGTCCCCGTCCCCGGTCACGCCGACTGACCGCGACCCCGTCCCTCGGTCATCCGGGGCGGCCGCCGGTGGCGACGGGGCGCGTGGGGTCGTTCGACCAGGCGCTCCACGAACCGGCGAAGAGCACGGGGTCGAACCCGGCGATCGTCGCGGCCAGGGCGTTGTGGGCCGCGGTGATGCCCGACCCGCAGTAGACGGCTACCGGTGTCGCGGGCGTGACCCCCGCCTCCTCGAACCGGGCGCGCAGCGCGGCGGCGTCGACGAACCGGCCCGTGGAGTCGAGGTTGCCCGCCGTCGGCAGGTTGACGGCACCCGGGACGTGGCCGGCCCGCGGGTCGACGGGCTCGACGTCGCCGCGATAGCGCTCGGCGGCCCGACTGTCGACCAGCACTCCGGTGCGCGACCAGGAGGCGGCCGCGTCGGCGTCGATCACGGGCCACGGGTCGTCGCCGAGGGTGACGTCGCCGGGCACGACGTCCGTGTCGCCCTGCTCGAGAGGGAGGCCCGCGTCCGTCCAGGCCGCGAGTCCCCCGTCGAGCAGGCGCACGTCGGCGATGCCCGAGGCCCGCAGCAGCCACCACGCGCGAGCCGCCGACTGTCCGCCGAGGTCGTCGTAGACGACGACGGCGTCCCCGTCGCGGAGCCCCCACCGCCGGGCGGCGGCCTGCAGGTCGGCCCGGTCGGGCAGCGGATGCCGCCCCTCGACGGGTTCGCCGTGCCGGGCGAGCTCGGTGTCGAGGTCGACGTAGACCGCGCCGGGCAGGTGGCCTTCGCGGTAGGCAGGGCGGCCGTCGGGGCGGTCGAGCCGCCACCGGACGTCGAGCAGGCGCACCGCTCCCCCGCCCGTCAGGGTCGCATCGAGCTCGGCAGCGGTCACCAGGGGATGGCTCATGCCGACGAGGCTAACGGGCGCCCCGCAGGTGAGGACTTCTCGATGTCGAGGGATCGCGCGACCGGGGACCGACCGGTCCCCTAGCGTGAGCCCCATGACCGACCACATCGTCCTCGCCGGGGCCAGCGGCTTCATCGGGCAGCACCTCGCAGCCGCGTTCCGCGCCGAGGGCGCCCGCGTCAGCCTGATCGGCCGGCACGGACCCGACGCCTCGTGGGGCGACACCGCCGGCATCACCGCGCTGCTCGACGAGGCCGACCTGCTCGTCAACCTCGCCGGCAAGAGCGTGAACTGCCGCTACGGCCCCGAGAACCGCGCCGAGATCGTGCGCTCACGCGTCGAGACCACGCGTGAACTGAAGGAGGCAGTGCTCGCGTGCACCGCGCCTCCTCGGGTCTGGATGAACTCGTCGACGGCGACGATCTACCGCCACGCCGAGGACCGCCCGATGACCGAGTCGGGCGGCGAGATCGGCTCGGGGTTCTCGGTCGACGTCGCCACCGCGTGGGAGGCCGAGTTCTTCTCGGGCGAGCTGCCCGCCACCCGTCGCGTCGCCTTGCGCATGGCGATCGTGCTGGGCGACGGCAGCGCACTCGTCCCGCTGATGAACCTCGTGCGGGCGGGCCTCGGCGGGCCGCAGTTGGACGGCCCGTGGCCGGCCACCCGGGCACGGCTCGCGGCCGGGACGTACCACCACGAGGGCCGGGGCGGTGGGCGGCAGAAGTTCAGCTGGATCCACGTCGACGACGTGCTCGGGGCGATCCGGTTCGCCCGCGACGACGAGTCGGTCGCCGGTGTGCTCAACCTGTCGTCGCCGAACCCGAGCGACAACCGCACCGTGATGCGCACCCTGCGCCGCGTGCTCGGCGTGCCGTTCGGCCTGCCCGCCTGGCGGTGGATGCTCGAACTCGGCACCGCCGTCCTGCGCACCGAGACCGAGCTCGTGCTCAAGAGCCGGTGGGTGCTGCCCGAGCGCCTCGTCGACGGCGGGTACGAGTTCGTCCACCCGCACCTCGACGAGGCCCTGAAGAGCATCGTCGCCGGGAGGCGCGGCGCGGCCTGAGCGCGGACGTCGCGGTCCGCGGGCACCGGGTCAGCGGAGGACGGAGCTGAGCAGCAGGCTCGTCTCGCTGTTGACGACGCCCTCGACGCTGCGGATGCGCGCGAGGACGCGGTCGAACTCGCCGAGCGACGACGTGCGCAGCTCGGCGACGAGGTCCCAGCCGCCGTTCGTCGTGTGGAGCGACGCCACCTCGGGGAAGCCCCGCAGCTGCCGGATGACGTGGTCGGTCGACCGTCCCTCGATCTCGATGAAGCCGATGGCGCGGATCAGGTCGGGGTCGTCGGCCTCGCGCACCCGCACGGTGTAGCCGAGCACCGTGCCCGTCGCCTCGAGCCGGTCGAGCCGCGAGGTGATCGTCGCCCGCGTCACGCCCAACCGCCGCGCGAGGCTCGCCGCCGACTCGCGCGCGTCGACCCGCAGGGCCGCCAAGAGGCGCCGGTCGAGTTCGTCGAGATCCGCCATGATCCGAAACGTACAGCACGACCGTGCAGAACGCGTGATCGGACGAGCGGAATGGCGCTCGATGGTGATTGTGGCTGCACATCGCCCAGTCCTAACGTGGTGCCACCCGGACGCGATGACCGAGCCGGGCCGAGCAGGAGGAGGTCGCCGTGGTGCGCTTCGTGGACGTGCAGAACATGATCCGATGGGTCACCGACCGTGGCGTCGGCCCGATCACCAGCGGCATGGTGACCGCCCTCGAGCGCGACTTCGCCCGGTGGCCCGCCTTCGACAAGTCGCCCCGCGTCGCCTCGCACAGCCCCATCGGCGTCATCGAGCTGATGCCCGCCAGCGACAGCGAGACCTACGGCTTCAAGTACGTGAACGGCCACCCGTCGAACCCCGGCCGCGGGTACCAGACCGTCACCGCGTTCGGCGTGCTCGCCGACGTCGACACGGGCTACCCGACCTTCCTCGCCGAGATGACGATCCTCACGGCGCTCCGCACCGCCGCCACGAGCGCCATGGCCGCCAAGCGCCTCGCGCGGGCCGACTCGCGCGTGCTCGCCCTGATCGGTGCCGGCTCGCAGGCCGAGTTCCAGGCCCTGGCGATGCGCGCCTCCCTCGGACTCGAGACGGTCCGCGTCTTCGACGTCGACCCCCGCGCCACCGCGAAGTTCGTCCGCAACCTCGAGCCGCTCGGCTTCGACATCACGGTGTGCGCGAGCCCCGGCGAGGCGGCCGACGGCGCCGACGTGATCACGACCTGCACGGCCGACAAGCAGAACGCGGTCGTGCTGCCCGACGAGGCCGTCCGCCCCGGCGTCCACGTCAACGCGATCGGCGGCGACTGCCCGGGCAAGACCGAGCTCGACCCCGCGACGCTCCGCCGGGCCGACGTCTTCGTCGAGTACCCCGAGCAGACGCGCGTCGAGGGCGAGATCCAGCACCAGCCCGCCGACTTCGCCGTGACCGAGCTGTGGCAGGTCGTCGCCGGGCAGCGCCCCGGGCGGACGAGCGACGAGCAGATCACGATCTTCGACTCGGTCGGCTTCGCCATCGAGGACGTCTGCGCCCTCAAGTACCTGCGCGAGGACGTCGTGGGCACGGACTACGCCGTCGAGATCGACCTCGTCGCCGATCCCGACGACCCGAAAGACCTCTTCGGCCTCGTCGCCGCCCGTCGGCCCGTCGGCGCCTGAGTCGTCGGCCGACCCGGACCGGCACCCGCCGCACGAACAGCGCCGAGACCGTCGTGACGACACTCGCTCCCCCGCCCCGCGCCTCCTCGTCGCCGGCCACGGCCGCGGTGACGTCGGCGGCGTCGCCCGCACTCCGCGCCTCCTCACGCACCCGAAGCGCCCACGAGGAGGCGCGGACGACCGTCCAGTCCCCCACCGCGGTCGTCATGGTGCGGCCGCACCACTTCACGCCGAACCCGCAGACCGCGGCCGACAACGCGTTCCAGACCGACCCGGCCGACGTCGACGCGACCCGGGTCGAGCTCGCGGCGCGCGCGTTCGACGAGGTGACCCGGGCGGCCGAGGCACTGCGCGCGGCGGGCGTCACGGTGCACCTCGTCGACGACGAGCGGACGGACCGGCCCGACGGGGTGTTCCCGAACAACTGGTTCTCGACGCACGCCGACGGCCGGGTGGTGTTGTACCCGATGCACTCGCCGAACCGCCGGAACGAGCGACGCGAGGACGTCATCGACCTGCTGCGCGAGCGGCACCTCGTGACCGAGGTGCTCGACCGTTCGCCGCTCGAACGGCGCGGGATCGTCGTCGAGGGCACCGGGGCGCTCGTCCTCGACCACGTCGGGCGCGTCGCCTACGTCGCGCTCTCGCACCGGGCCGACCGGGCGGCCGTCGCCCTGGTCTGCTCCGACCTCGGACACGAGCCCGTGACCTTCACCGCGACCGACGCCACCGGCGTGCCGATCTACCACACGAACGTCATGATGAGCGTGGCGTCGCGGTTCGCCCTGGTCGGCCTCGAATCGATCGAGTCGACGAGCGAACGGAGGCGCGTGGCCGAGCGCCTGTCGGCCTCCGGACGCGAGGTGGTCGCCCTGACCCGCGCCCAGCTCGGCGAGTTCGCCGGCAACGCGCTCGAACTGCGAGGGGCCGACGGGCCCGTGCTGGCGATCTCGGCCCGCGGCTGGGCATCCCTCACGACGGCGCAGCGCCGGGCGATCTCGCGGCACGCCCGGCCCCTGCCGCTGGAGGTGCCCACGATCGAGCTGGCCGGCGGGTCGGTGCGCTGCATGCTGGCCGGGGTGCACCTGCCGCCGCTGTCGCCTCCGCATCCTGCAACGCGACTGCCCCTGCAGACGCCTCGCTGACGAGGGCCCGAGCCTTGCACGCACTGCAGCTTCTCAGCACTGTCACGGTCGCTTGAGGGCACGCCCCCAGCGGTCCCCCACGTACCGTTTTCTCAGGAGCCTTCTCCGCTGTTCGGCCGATCGCGCCGTGCAGCCCGACCCGCCTCATCAGCCCGACCCACCCGGAGCATCCCCGTGGACGTCACACTGACCACCTGGCTCATCACGATCGCCGTCACCGTCGCGTTCTTCGTGTTCGAGTTCTTCACCCATGTGCGCAAGCCGCACGAGCCCACGATCGGCGAGTCCGCCCGCTGGTCGGCGTTCTACATCGGGCTCGCGCTGCTCTTCGGCGTCGGCATCGGGTTCACGAGCGGCTGGGGCTTCGGTGGCGAGTACTTCGCCGGCTACCTCACCGAGAAGGCGTTGTCGATCGACAACCTGTTCGTCTTCCTGCTGATCATGACCGGGTTCGCCGTGCCGCGCATGTACCAGCAGAAGGTGCTGATGATCGGCATCGTCATCGCGCTGATCATGCGCGCGGGCTTCATCGCCGCCGGCGCCGCCCTGATCGAGAACTTCTCGTGGGTCTTCTACCTCTTCGGTGCCCTGCTCTTCGTGCTGGCCTACCAGCAGATCAAGGGCGACCACGGCGGCAACGCGGCCGACAACGCGTTCGTCAAGATCGCCCGCCGCGTGCTGCCCGTCGACGACGAGTTCCACGAGGACAAGTTCACCGTCAAGAAGGGCGGCAAGCGTTTCGTCACGCCGCTGCTGCTCTGCGTCATCGCGATCGGCTTCGTCGACCTGGTGTTCGCCCTCGACTCGATCCCCGCGATCTACGGGCTCACCAACGAGGCGTACATCGTGTTCACCGCCAACGCCTTCGCCCTGATGGGTCTGCGCCAGCTGTACTTCCTGATCGGTGGACTGCTCGAGCGTCTCGTGTACCTGTCGCAAGGTCTCGCGATCATCCTCGCGTTCATCGGCGTGAAGCTCGTCTTCCACGCCCTGCACGTCAACGAGGTGCCGTTCATCAACGGCGGCGAACCGCTGCTCTGGGTGCCCGAGATCCCGATCTGGTTCTCGCTGCTGTTCATCGGCGCCACCATCACGGTCGCGACGATCGCCAGCCTCGCCAAGACCCGCGGCGACGCCCAGAAGGCCAAGCGCGACGAGATCGACGGCGAGAAGGTCACGGTCGCCAAGGACTCGGACGACCCGACGCGCCACTAGGCGGCGGCTCGCACAGCACCGCGTCTCGTGCACCGCACCGCGACTGGTCGGGGTGCGCTGCACGAGACGCGGTGTGGTGTGTCACCCGCGAGCGCGCGGCACCAGCCGCTCGAGCTGCGTGACGTGCCGGGGCTCGAGCTCTTCGAGCGAGTTGACCCCGAGCAGGCGCATGGTGCGGGCGATCTCGACCGACAGGATCTCGATCGCCCGGTCGACGCCCTCGCGTCCGCCGGCCATCAGCCCGTACAGATAGGCCCGGCCGATCAGGGTGAACCGCGCCCCGAGCGCGACCGCGGCGACGATGTCGGCACCCGACATGATGCCCGTGTCCAGATGGACCTCGGTGTCGCCGCCCACCTCGCGGACGACGTCGGGCAGCAGGTGGAACGGGATCGGCGCCCGGTCGAGCTGACGACCGCCGTGGTTCGACAGGATGAGCGCGTCGACCCCGAGATCGGTCACGCGGCGGGCGTCGTCGACGGTCTGGACGCCCTTGACGACGAGCTTGCCCGGCCACTGTGATTTGATCCAGGCCAGGTCGTCGTAGGTGACCGTCGGGTCGAACATCGTGTTCAACAGCTCGGCGACCGTGCCCGACCAGCGGTCGAGCGACGCGAACGCCAACGGCTCGGTCGTGAGGAAGTCCACCCACCACCACGGCCGAGGCAACGCGTCGATGATCGTCTTCGGCGTCAGCGAGGGCGGGATCGTCATGCCGTTGCGCGAATCCCGGAGGCGCGCCCCCGCGACCGGGACGTCCACCGTCACCAGCAGCGTGTCGAACCCGGCCTTCGCCGCCCGGTCGACCAGCGCCATCGATCGGTCGCGATCCTTCCACATGTACAGCTGGAACCAGTTCCGGCCCCCGGGCGCGGCGGCCGCGACGTCCTCGACGCTCGCCGTGCCCATCGTCGACAGGCTGAACGGGATGCCCGCGGCGGCGGCCGCGGCGGCACCCGCCTTCTCGCCCTCGGTCTGCATCATGCGGGTGAAGCCGGTCGGTGCGATCCCGAACGGCTGCTCGACCCGCTTCCCGAGCACGTCCCACCCGGTGTCCACCGCCGCGACGTCGTGCAGGATCGCCGGGTTGAACTGCACGTCGCGGAACGCCTGGCGTGCGCGTCGCAGCGAGATCTCGGCCTCGGCGCTGCCGTCGGTGTAGTCGAACGCCGCCGTGGGCGTCCGCCGCTTCGCGATGCGCCGGAGGTCCTCGATCGTCAACGCCTCGCGGAGGCGCTTCGCCTTGAGGTCGAAGGTGGGCTTCTTGAACTGCATGAGCGGCGCGAGGTCGTGGAACTTCGGCAGGCGGCGGTCGACCATGGGGACGGTCCTTCCGGGTCGGTGGAGAGGGAGGAGATCAGGAGGCGCGGGCGGCGGTCGAGGACGCTCCCGACCGCGGGCGGTACGTCACGGGGGCGGACGACGCGGCCACGAGCGCGCGGAGCGACTCGAGGGAGGACGAGCGGTCGACGAGACCGGCGGCCCGCGCCTGGACGAGCACGTTGCCGAGGGCGGTCGCCTCGACGGGACCGGCGAGCACGGTGCAGCCGGTGCGGTCGGCGGTCAGCTGGCAGAGCAGCTCGTTCTGCGACCCGCCCCCGACGACGTGTACGGTGCGGACCCTGCGGCCCGAGAGCCGCTCGGCGTCCCGGAGGGTCGCGGCGTAGGCCGCCGCGAGAGACTCGAGGATGCTCCGCACCGTCTCGGCCCGGCCCCGCGGGGGCGCGACGTCGTGCTCGACGCACCACGCCTCGATGCGTGCGGGCATGTCGCCGGGCGGCGTGAAGCGGGTGTCGGTGGCGTCGAAGACCGGGACGGGCCGGGTGACGGCGGCCGCCTCGGCGAGGAGGGCGGCGAGGTCGCTGCTGCGCTCGGCGGCCGAGGTCCCCGAGCGGCTCCAGGCGCGCATCGACTCGCTGAGCAGCCAGAGGCCCGAGACGTTCTTGAGGAAGCGCACGCGGCCGTCGACGCCGCCCTCGTTCGTGAAGCCGGCAGCCCGCACCTCGTCGCCGAGGAGGGGCGACGGCAGCTCGAGACCGACGAGCGACCACGTGCCGCTCGAGACGTAGGCGGCGTCGTCGCCCGCGAGCGGCACGGCGACCACGGCCGAGGCGGTGTCGTGCGAGCCGACGGCCGTGACCCCGAGGGAGGCCGGCGCCCCGATCGCCGCGGCGACCGAGGGCAACAGTGCCCCGAGTGAGGCACCCGGGTCGACGAGGGGTGCGAACAGGTCGGTCGCGAGGCCGAGACGACCGAGCAGCTCGACGTCCCACTCCCCCGTCACGGGCGAGAGCAGCCCCGTCGTCGACGCGTTCGTGCGCTCGGTGACGGCGGTGCCGGTGAGCCACCACGAGACGAGGTCGGGCACGAGCAGGGCCCGGTCGGCGGGCTCGAGCACCCCGGCGGCGCGGTCGGCCGCGAGCTGGAAGACCGTGTTGAACGGCAGGTGCTGCAGGCCCGTGCGGGCGAAGAGCGCGGCGGGCGGCACGACGGCGTGCACGGCCTCCACGCCGACCGCCGACCGCTCGTCCCGGTAGTGGTAGGGGGCGCCGAGCAGGCGTCCGTCGCGGAGCAGGCCGTAGTCGACCGCCCACGAGTCGACGCCGACCGAGGCCGTACCGGGCTCGTCGCGGAGTGCCTGCGCGAGCCCCGCGGTGACCGACCGCCAGAGCCCCGTGACGTCCCAGTGCAGACCGACCCGGCCCGCGCCTCCGGCACTCGTGCCCTGCTCGACGGGCCGTCCCTCGGGCAGCGTCACCGGCTCGTTCGCGAAGCGGGCGACGTGCTGCAGTCGGACGCCGTCGCGGTCGACGTGGCCGAGCACGACGCGCCCGCTCGTCGCGCCGAGGTCGACCGCGGCGACGACGCCACCCGCGACCGGCCCGGCCGGCCTCATCGCAGACGGGTTCATCGCAGGAAGGCCGCGGCGACCCCCGCGTCGACCGGCACGTGCAGCCCGGTCGTGTGCGAGAAGTCGCTCGTGCAGATGGCGTACACGGCGGCGGCGACGTTCTCGGGCACGACCTCGCGCTTGAGGATGGTGCGCTGGGCGTAGAACGCGCCCAGGTCCTTCTCGTCGACGCCGTACGTCGCCGCACGGTTGGCACCCCACCCGCTGGCGAAGATGCCCGATCCGCGCACGACCCCGTCGGGGTTGATGCCGTTCACGCGGATGCCGTGCTCGCCGAGTTCGGCCGCGAGCAACCTGACCTGGTGGGCCTGGTCGGCCTTCGTGGCGCTGTAGGCGATGTTGTTCGGCCCGGCGAAGACCGAGTTCTTCGACGAGATGTAGACGATGTCGCCGCCGAGGCCCTGGTCGACGAGCACCCGCGCGGCGTTCTTCGCGACGAGGAACGAGCCCTTCGCCATGACGTCGTGCTGCAGGTCCCAGTCGGCCTCGGTCGTCTCGAACAGCGACTTCGACAGGCTGAGCCCGGCGTTGTTGACCACCAGGTCGAGCCCGCCGAACGCGAGCAGCACCTCGTCGATCGACGCCTTGACCGCGGCCTCGTCGCTGACGTCGGCCGCGACGCCGCGGGCCACGTCGGGGCCGCCGATCTCGGCGGCGGCGGCCTGCGCCGTGGCGAGGTCGAGGTCGGCGATGACGACGCACGCCCCTTCGGCGGCGAGGCGGGTGGCGATGGCCTTGCCGATGCCCGACGCCGCGCCCGTGACCAGCGCGACACGCGTCGCGAGGGGCTTGGGTGCAGGCATCCGCTGCAGCTTCGCCTCTTCGAGGGCCCAGTACTCGATGCGGAACTTCTCGGCCTCGTCGATCGGCGCGTAGCTCGAGACGCCCTCGGCGCCGCGCATCACGTTGATCGCGTTGACGTAGAACTCGCCGGCCACGCGGGCGGTCTGGGCGTCCTTGCCGTACGAGAACATGCCGACGCCGGGCACCAGCACGATGAGCGGATCGGCCCCGCGGATGGCCGGGCTGTCGGCCGTCGCGTGGCGGTCGTAGTAGGCCTGGTAGTCGAGGCGGTACTGCTCGTGCAGCTCCCGGAGGCGCGCGATCGACTCGTCGATGCCGGCGTCGGCGGGCAGGTCGAGCAGCAGCGGCGTGACCTTGGTGCGCAGGAAGTGGTCGGGGCAGCTGGTGCCGAGGGCGGCCAGGCGAGGGTGCTCGGCGCTGGAGAGGAAGTCGAGCACCTCGGCACTGTCGGTGAACGAGCCGACCTGGGGCTTGTCGGTCGAGACGAGCCCGCGCAACACGGGGGCCAGTGCCGCCGCCTTCGCCCGGCGTTCGGCCTGCGGCAACGCGGTGTAGCCGTCGAGCTCGGGGCCGAACGGTTCGGGCCGCGAGTGCCGGTCGAGATGGGCCTGCGCCGTCTCGATGATCCACAGCGAGTTGCGCTCGGCCTCGTCGCTCGTGTCGCCCCACGCGGTGATGCCGTGACCGCCCAGGATGGTGCCCCGCGCCTCCGGGTGGGCCGCCTTGACGGCGGCGATGTCGGCGCCGAGCTGCCAGCCCGGCCGACGCCACGGCACCCAGACGACGGCACCGCCGAAGATCTCGGCGGTCAGGCGCTCGCCGTCGGCGGCGGTCGCGATCGCGATGCCGGCGTCGGGGTGCAGGTGGTCGACGTGCGCCGCGTCGACCAGACCGTGCATGGCCGTGTCGATCGAGGGTGCCGCCCCGCCCTTGCCGTGCAGGGCGTAGTCGAAGGCGGCCACCATCTCGTCCTCGTGCTCGACCCCGCGGTACACGGTCGCGAGGCCGCGCAGCCGGTCGAGGCGCAGCACCGCGAGACCCGACTCGGTCAGCGTGCCGAGGTCACCGCCGCTGCCCTTGACCCAGAGCAGCTCGACCGGCTCGCCCGTCGCCGGGTCGGTCGCGGTGCCCTTGGCCGAGGTGTTGCCGCCCGCGTAGTTGGTGTTGACCGGGTCGGCGCCGAGGCGGTTGCTGCGTGCGATCAGGTCGGCGGGGGTGGTGGTGCTCGTGGTGGTCATCACTCGTTCTCTCTGGGACGTCGGTGGTCGGGGCGGGGGCGGCGGCTCAGGTCCAGCTGAGCTGCTTGCCGCCGACGCGCTCGGCGGCGAGGCGTTCGGGCGTGCCGCTCGCGAGGTAGGCGGCCATCGGGTCGCGGGGCAGGCCGCGCGACTCGCGCCAGTCGGCGAGGGCCGGGCGGACGTCGGTGTAGAAGGCGTCCATCAGCACGGCGTTCGCGCCGAGGACGTCGTGGGAGGCGCGGGCGGAGTCGAGTGCCGGACGGTCGACGAGCAGGGCGCGCGCCGTCATCTCTTGCACGTTCAGGACGCTGCGGATCTGGCCGGGGATCTTGTCCTCGACGTTGTGGCACTGGTCGAGCATGAACTGCACCGGCGAGCCCACGTCGAGTCCGCCGCCGTCGACGACCTCGAACAGGATGCGGAACAGCTGGAACGGGTCGGCCGCCCCGACGATCAGGTCGTCGTCGGCGTAGAAGCGAGAGTTGAAGTCGAACGAGCCGAGCTTGCCGAGGCGCAGCAGCTGCATGACGATGAACTCGATGTTGGTGCCCGGGGCGTGGTGGCCGGTGTCGAGGCAGGTCAGCGCCCGGTCGCCGAGGGCGCTCACCTGGGCGTAGCTCGTGCCCCAGTCGGGCACGTCGGTGTGGTAGAACGCCGGCTCGAAGAACTTGTACTCGAGCACGAGCCGCTGCTCGTCGCCGAGGCCGGCGTAGATCTCGGCGAGCGACTCGGCCAGGTGGTCCTGCCGCTGGCGCAGGCTGTCCTGCCCGGGGTAGTTCGTGCCGTCGGCGAGCCAGATCTTGAGGTCGCGCGAGCCCGTCTCGTGCATGATCTCGAGGCAGCGCAGGTGGTGGTCGACCGCCTTGCGGCGGACGGCCGAGTCGCTGTGCGCCAGGCTGCCGAACTTGTAGGCGTCGTCCTGGAACGTGTTGGAGTTCACCGTGCCGAGCGAGACGCCGAGCCCGGCCGCGTACGAGCGCAGGGCGCCGAAGTCGTCGACCTCGTCCCACGGGATGTGCAGCGCCACGCTCGGCGCCAGGCCTGTGTACTCGTGCACGCGGGCGGCGTCGGCGATCTTCTCCTCGGGCGTGCGCGGGGTGCCCGGCGTGCCGAACACCTTGAACCGCGTGCCCGAGTTGCCGAAGGCCCAGCTGGGCAGCTCGATGGCCTGGCGCTCGAGCGTCGGGGCGATGGACTCGAAGGTGGTCATGATGCTTCTTCCGTCGTGGTGGTGTGCGTGTGCGGGGTGGGGTAGCGGCCACCGCCGGCGAGGCCGAGTTGGGCCTCGAGGTTGAAGACCTGCGTCAGCAGCTCGAAGCCCTCGTCGGGCGGGGTGCCGTCGAGCGAGGAGAAGAACTCGGCCATCGAGGCCTGCCAGCGGGCATTGACGTCGGTGCGGGCCATGGCGGCCCGGGCGGACTCCAGCGAGATCGCCTCGACGTAGCCGACCAGCAGCCCGTCGGGTGAGGCGAAGAGCGAGTACGAGTGCCAGCCGCTGTCGTGCAACGCCTGGAGCATCTCGGGCCAGACCTCGGCGTGACGTCGCGCGTACTCGGCCAGGCGGTCGGGCGACACCTGCAGGCGGAAGGCGTAGCGCTCGTGCCCGTCGGCGGTCATGCCGGCTTCCCCGTCGGTCCGAGGCTGCGGGCGAACCCGTCGGCGTCGTCGAACGGAGCCGAGACGTGCCGGTGGTCGATGCCGAGCAGCGAGGCGGCCGCGGCGACCTCGCGGGCGACGTGGCCGACGCAGAGCCCCCAGTGGTGCCCGATGCCGGTGCGCGACCACTGGTCGACCCACTCACCGGGATCGCCGCCGAAGTCGACGCGCGAGGTCGTGTTGCCGATCGCGAGCAGGGGCCCGGGGACGACCTCGCCCTCGCTCGTGACGAAGGACAGCGCCCCGTCGCGGTCCTGCCCGAGGCCGAACGTCGTCACGGGCCCCGGTTGCACGTCGAACTCGACGCTGACCCCGTAGCCGCGCTTGCCGTGGAAGACGCCGAGACCGCGGAGGATCGGTCGCGACGACGAGATCGCGAGGTGCGCCGGACCGTCGTGCCCCATCTCGACCACGTCGTCGTCGAAGTTGATCGCCTGGATCTCGGTGAACGAGCCGCCGACCCCGAGGGCCTGCGCCGCGAGCATGGCGACCGACGTGCGCAGTTCGTACTCCCCCACCGCGGGCAGCCCGCGGGCGTTGAGCAAGGAGGCCCCGAGGATCATCCCGGCCCCGAGCCGCTCGTGCTGCTCGCCCTCGAGCCCCCGGTGGTAGTAGGCGAGCGAGTCGAGGTCGAAGTCGGCCACCAGCCGGTCGAGCCCGACCGAGACGCGGGCGCCCCAGGCGAAGTCCTCCTGGTCGACCGAGGCGTCGACCTCGAACACCTCGCGCGCCAGGCCGACCCGCTCGCGCACCTCGGCGTCGGTGACCGCGTCGACCCGCACCCGCAGGTCGTCGAACTCGAGCACCTCGACGTGCGAGCCGAAGTGGGTCGACAGCAGGGTCAGGTCGGTCGAGACGTCGAGCATGCCCGGGTACAGGTGGCCCATCAGGCCGTGTCGTGCCTCCCGCAGCCGTGCACGGACGCCGGCGGCGTGCACCCAGCGCTCGATCCGGGCCCAGGCTCGTTCGCTGCGCAGGTGTCCGGTCACCGAGCGGAACTCGATGCCGGCCCGGCGGAACACGTTGGCGACCTCGGGCACCGGGCACTGCCCGCAGTAGGCCAGCCAGAGGCCCGTGTCGAAGCGGTCGTGGTCCATCTTCTCGCTCGGCTGCAGGTCGATCACGAGCACGGGCACCCCGGCCCGCTGCGCGATCGGCAACACCATGGACGAGGTCAGGTAGGTGGTGAGGAAGACGACGATCAGGTCGCAGTCGGCCGTGCGCAGCGTGTCGGCCGCGACCCGCGCCTCCTGGGCGTCCGAGATGAATCCGGTGTCGACCACCTCGGCGTCGAGGCCGCCGAAGCGGTCGACGACGTAACGGGTGGATTCCTGCAACTGGGGCAGCAGCCCGGGGAACTGCGGCCAGTAGGTGCCGAGCCCGCCGGCCACCAGACCCACGCGGGTGCGACGGCGGCGGAAGGGGGGCAACAGGTCGCCGACCGGCGAGGCGGTGGTGCTCATGGGTGATCGCTCCGATGCGACGGCGCCGAGGAGGCGCGGGTCCGGTGTCGAGGGAGGGTGCCCGGAGGCGGCGGGTCGGGTGGTGACCCCGCCGCCCCCGGTCACCGATGACGACTAGAAGTCGTAGTCGTCGATGTTGTCGGCGCTGAACTCGGTCGGCGGTCCGACGATCACGATGCCGTCGGCGCCGACGGTGCGCTCGCCAAGGTCGCCCGCGGTGAACGTGTCACCTTCTTCGCCGGTGATGGTGCCGTCGACGAGTGCCTGTCCGGCGTAGGCCGCGACCTCGCCGAGCTGGGCAGGGTCCCACAGGGCGAACGCCGTGACGGTGCCGTCCTTGACGAACTCGCGCATCTCGTTGGGCAGGCCGAGGCCGGTCAGGGCGACCTTGCCCTTGTACTCGGACGTCGACAGGTAGCGGGCCGTCGCGGCGATGCCGACCGTGGTGGGCGAGATGATGCCCTTCAGGTCGGGGTTGGCCTGCAGCAGGCCCTGCGCCTCCTGGAAGGACTTGGCGTCGTCGTCGTCTCCGTACACGGTGCTCACGATGGTGATGCCCGCGTAGTCGGGGTTGGTGTCGACCTCTTCCTGGATGTACTTGATCCACTCGTTCTGGTTCGTGGCGTTCGCCGTCGCCGAGAGGATGGCGATGTCGCCCTGTCCGCCGATCTGTTCGCTCATCTGACGGATCTGGATGAGGGCGACGTCCTTGGCCTCGACCTGGCTGACGAACACGTCGCGGTAGTCGGGGTTGGTGTCGGAGTCGAACGCGACGATCTTCGCCCCACCGTCACGCGCCTCCTTCAGGGCCGGCCCGACCGCGTCGGGGTCGTTCGCCGCGATGACGATCACGTTCGTGCCCTGCTGCGTCAGCGTGTTGAGGAAGGTCACCTGCGACGAAGCACTGGCCTCGAGCGGACCGACGACGCTGTAGTCGTAGCCGATCGCCTTCGAGGCCTCCTCGCCGCCGCCGAGCACGACGTCGGTGTACGGGTTGTTGAGCTGCTTCGGCACGAACGCGATCGACTCGGTGCCGCCCGAGCCGGAGCCCGAGCTCGCGTCGTCGCTGCCGGCCGTCAGGGCGCAGCCCGAGGCGACGAGCGTGACGGTGGCGAGGGCGGCGACGGTGGCGGCGGCGCGCCTCAGGGTGCGGCCGCGGGGGAAGGTGGGGAACTCCATCGTTCTGTCCTTTGCTGTGGGTGGGAATCGGGTGGCGGTGGGCGGGAGGGAACGGTCAGGAGTGCGCGGCCGAGGCCGCCAGCACGTCCCTGGCTGCTCGCCGCGCCCGGGATCTCTCCCGGGCGACGGCGATCAGGCTCGGGGTGACGACGCTGCCGACGAGCAGCAGGCCGGTCACCACGTTGAGGACGACGTCGCTGATGCCGCCGAGCCGCAGCGCGTAGCTGATGCTCGAGATGATCAGCACGCCGGCGACGACGCCCGGGATCGACCCGCGCCCGCCGAAGATCGAGACGCCGCCGAGCAGCACCGCGGCGATGACGGCCAGCTCGATGCCGGTGGCGTTGTCGCTGCGGGCGCTCGAGTAGCGCAGCGTCCAGTAGATGCCGACCAGGGCCGAGACGACGCCGGTGGCGACGAACATCCAGAACTTGGCCCGACCGACGTGGACTCCGACGAAGCTCGCGGCCTCGGTGCTGAAGCCGATCGCGGGCAGGGCCCGACCGAACGAGCTCTTGTGCAGCAGCACCCCGAAGAACACGATGATCGCGAGCACGCCGACCATGACCGTGGGAATGCCCGTGCCGCCGATCTTCGAGGTGAAGAACGAGGTGAGGGCGGGCGGGAAGTTCGCGACCGCGTTGTCGCCGATCACCACGAGGGCGAGACCGCGGTAGAGCGCCAGGGTGCCGATCGTCACCGCCAGGCTCGGCAGCCCCACCGTGGTGACGAGGGCACCGTTGACGGCACCGCACACCACGCCGATCAGCACGCAGACGACGAAGATCTCGGGGATGCCCCAGCCGGCGGCCCAGAGCACGCCCATCACGGCGCTGGTCAGACCCGCCGTGCTGGCCACCGAGAGGTCGATCTCGCCGGTGATGATCACGAGGGCCATCGGCATCGCGATCATGAGGATCGGGATCGCGTCGAGCAACAGGAACCCCGTGGTCTGCACGCTGGCGAACCGCGGCACCGTCAGGGCGCAGACCAGCAGCGTCGCGAGCAGCGCGTAGACCATGATCGCGCCGCGACCGGTCAGCAGCCGACGCCGGCGCAGCGTCTTCTCGGCCGCCGACTCGGTGTCTCGCGCACCCGAGGGCGGACGCGACGAGGAGGCGCGGGTGGCGTCGACGGCCGGAGCCCCCGTCGCCGAGGCGGTCGTGGTGGTGGTCCGGTCAGGCATTGGTGGCCTCGCTCGTGCGCAGTCGTCGGGCCGTGCGGATCGAGGCGATCCGTTCGACGAGGATGGCGGTCAGGATGAGGATGCCGACGATGGCCTGCTGCCAGAACTTGTCGACGCCCAGGGCGGTGAGGCTGCTCGTGATGGTCGTCAGCAGCACGGCGCCGATCGCGGCACCGACGACGCTGCCCGAGCCGCCGAAGATCGCGATGCCGCCGACGACGGCCGCCGCGACGATGTCGAGTTCGAGGCCCGTACCGGTCGTCGCCCCCACCGAGTTGAAGCGCGAGGCGTAGAGCACGCCCGCCAGGCCGGTCAGCGTGCCGTTGAGCACGAAGGCCGTCAGCACGCGCTTGCTCACCTTGATGCCGAACAGGCGGGCGGCCTGGTCGTCGGAGCCGATCGCGTAGAGGTCGCGGCCGGGGCGGGTGCGAGCCAGGAAGATCGCGACGAGCACGACGACGACCACGGCGATGATCGTGATGATCGGGATGCCCAGCACCGTGTCGACCGACAGACGGCCGAAGGCCGCGGGGCGGTCGCCGGCGAAGTACTGCTGCCCGCCGGCCCAGGCGTTGTTGAGGCCGCGGTAGATGTAGAGCATGCCGAGGGTGATCACCAGCGAGGGCACCCGCGCCACCGTGACCAGGAACCCGTTGACGGCCCCGAGCAGGGCACCGATCGCGAGCCCGATGAGGAACACGAACACGAGGGGGATGCCCGGCGCGGCGTTGAACACCGTGCCCGTGGCGAAGGCCACGAGACCGAGGATCGAGCCGACCGAGAGGTCGATGTTGTTCGTGATGATGACGGTGCCGAGACCGACGGCCATGATCACCGTGATCGTCGCGTTGAGCATGAGGTCTTTCACGCCCTGCGGCGACACGAACAGCGGGTTGGCGATCGTCGTGACGATCACCAGCACGATCAGGGCCGAGGCGACGGGCACCTCGCGCTGCTTGACCAACGACGCGAACGGGCTGCGGCCCGTCGTGGGGGCGAGGGCGTGGGACGTGGTCATCGGGCGGCCTCCGTGGTCGGGGTCGGGCTGGCGGTGCCGGTCGGGATGGCGGTGCCGGTCGGGTCGGCGGTGCCGGTCGGGGCGTGCTCGGTCAGGTCGGTCGCACCCGAACCGGTGGCCGCGTGCATCACGCGCTCGGCGGTGGCCTCCGCCCGGTCGAGCGTCGCGGTGAGGCGGCCCTCGTGCATGACGAGCACGCGATCGGCCATGCCGAGCACCTCGGGCAGCTCGGACGAGATCATCAACACGGCGATGCCACGCCCGGCGAGGTCGCTGATGAGCCGGTGCACCTCGCTCTTCGTCCCGACGTCGATGCCGCGGGTCGGCTCGTCGACGATCAGGAAGGTGGGATCGGTAGCCAGCCATTTGGCCAGAACGACCTTCTGCTGGTTGCCGCCCGACAGGGTCGACACGGGCAACTCTTGGCTGCCGGTCTTCACCTGGAGGCGTGACGACCAGTCGGCCGCCGCCTCGCGCTCGCGACGGGCACTGACGAGGCCGAACCGGCTGAGGGTCTTGCGCAGGGTGAGGGTCGTGTTGCGGCTGACCGACATGTCCATCACGAGCCCCTGCTTGCGGCGGTCCTCGGGCACGAAACCGATCCCGGCCGTGATCGACGCCATCGGGTCGCGCTTCGGCAGCGGACGCCCTGCGATCGTCACGCTGCCCGCGTCGTAGCGGTCGATGCCGAACACGGCCCGGGCGACCTCGGTCCGGCCCGCGCCGACGAGCCCGGCCAGGCCGACGATCTCGCCTGCCCGCACCTCGAACGAGACGTCGTGGAAGACGCCCTGCCGCGTCAGACCGTCGACGCTGACGACGGTGTCGCCGACCCGCGCCTCCTGCTTGGGGAAGAGCTGGTCGACGTCGCGCCCGACCATCGCGCGGACGATCTCGGCGGTCGTGACGTCGCCGGTGGCGTGCTCCGAGATGAAGGCGCCGTCGCGCATCACCGTGATGCGGTCGCTCAGGCCGAAGACCTCGTCGAAGCGGTGCGAGATGAACAGGATCGCGCTGCCGCGGTCGCGCAGTGCCCGGGCGACGCCGAACAACCGCTCGACCTCGACCCCGCTCAGAGCGGCCGTCGGCTCGTCCATGATCAGCACCTTCGCGTCGAGCGAGATGGCCTTGGCGATCTCGATGATCTGCTGGTCGGCGATCGAGAGGCCCTCGGCGACGCGGTCGGGGTCGATCGGCACACCGAGACGCTCGAACAGGGCGCGGGCCTCGGTACGCATGGCGGCCCGGTCGATGAACCCGAAGCGCGAGGTGGGCTGGCGCCCGACGAAGATGTTCTCGGCCACGGTCAGGTCGGGGAAGAGCGTGGGCTCCTGGTAGATGACGCTGACGCCCGCGGCCTTGCTCTCGGCCGGGCTGCGGAACACGATCGGGTGCCCGTCGAAGAGGAAGTCACCACTGTCGGGCTGGTGCACGCCGGCCAGGATCTTGACCATCGTCGACTTGCCCGCGCCGTTCTCGCCGACCAGCGCGTTGATCTCGCCGGCTCGGAGCTGCACGCTGCCGCTGGCCAGGGCGACCACGGCACCGAAGGTCTTGCGTGCCCCGCGCAGTTCGAGGACGGGAGCCGTCGGCGAGAGGCCGGGGGGCGTCGGGTCGATCGTCATCGATCGTTCTCCTCATCGAGAAATGAATCGTTTCAAAGTGGGTCGGGGACGACACTAGGGGCGGGGCCGGACGGCGTCAAGCACCAGTTCCGTCACGGGCGCGCCGCACCCCGACGGCGCTGCCCCGACCCGGCCGCACCGCCGCCTAGACTCGGCCCGGTCGGCCCGGTGTCGACCCCCGGCCGTCGGCCGGCGCGAACGGCCACGATCAGGAGGCGCGGGTGGAATCGGTCAGCATCCGCGACGTCGCGACGACGGCGGGGGTCTCGGTCGGGACCGTGTCGAACGTGCTGAACCACCCGGCCAAGGTGAGCCCGGCCACCGTCGACCGGGTGCACGCGGCCATCGACGAGCTCGGTTTCGTCCGCAACGACGCCGCCCGCCAGCTGAGAGCCGGCGCCAGCCGCGCCGTCGGGCTGATCATCCTCGACGGCAGCAACCCCTTCTTCAGCGACCTGGCACGGGGCGCCGAGACCGCTGCCGAACGGGCCGGTCGGGTCGTACTGCTCGGCAACAGCGACCAGCAAGGACAGCGCGAGGCGCACTACCTCGACCTGTTCGAGCAGAACCGCGTGCTCGGCATCCTCATCTCACCCGTGGGCGACGTGACCGAACGCCTCGCGAGGTTGCGCCGGCGCGGCACGCCCGCCGTCCTCGTCGACCGGCAGGCAGGGCTGACCCCGTTCTCCTCCGTCTCGGTGGACGACGTGCGAGGGGGACACCTCGCCGTCGAGCACCTCGTCGAGATCGGAAGACGGCGTCTCGCGTTCGTGGGTGGGCCCCTCGGCCTGCAACAGGTCGCGGACCGCCTCGACGGCGCCCGGGCGGCCGCGCGGTCGGCGGATGCCGAGGTCACCCTCGAGGTCGTCGAGGTGCCCGGCCTCACCGTCGAACACGGGCGGGCCGCAGCCGCCGAGCTGATGGCGAGGCCCAGGACGGAACGCCCGGACGGCATCTTCGCCGCGAACGACCTCGTGGCGATGGGCGTCCTGCAGTCACTCGTGATGCTCGGCGACCTCAGGGTGCCCGGCGACGTGGCACTGATCGGTTACGACGACATCGACTTCGCCCGGGCCGCCGTCGTGCCCCTGAGCTCAATCCGCCAACCCAGCACCCTCATCGGTCGGACCGCCATGGACATCCTCCAGGACGAGATCGACGACCCGACCCGCGAACCACGCCGTGTCGTCTTCGCGCCCGAGCTGGTGGTCCGGGCGAGCACCGTGCCCGGGTCCCCGCCGACGTCCTGACGGCGGGGCCCGACCTCGACCTCGACGGGTCAGGCCGTGCCGACCTCCTCGGCGACCGGGCAGGTCAGCTCGTGGCGCCCGTGCCCGACCTCGAGAACGGTCCCGTCCGGCAACGAGACCTCCCCGGTGGTCCCCACGGGCAGCGTCACCGTCAGGTGGAACGCCTCGCCCGCCAGTCGCCAGGCCGCCGAGACCTCGCCGTACGGCGAGAGGTGTCGGCCGGACGCGTGCGTGAGTCCCCCGCCCGGGCGTGGAGCGAACCTCACGCGTCGCCACCCGGGCGCCGCGGGCGCGAGGCCTGCGACGGTCGCGTGCATCCAGTCGGCCACGGCACCGAGCGCGTAATGGTTGAAGCTCGTCATCTCTCCGGGATTGACCTTTCCGTCGGGCAGCATGCTGTCCCAGCGCTCCCAGATCGTCGTGCCACCCATGTCCACCGTGTACAGCCATGAGGGGCACGAGCGCTCGAGCACCAGGTCGTAGGCCCGGTCCACGTGCCCCGCCCCGGTCAAGGCCGGAGCCACGACGGGTGTCCCCGCGAAGCCCGTGGCGATGCGGTTGCCGGCGGCGGTGACGAGTTCGGCGAGACGGTCGCCGGCCGTCCGGGCGTCGTCTCCTCGGACGAGCCCGAACTCGAGGGCGAGGCCGAGGGCGGTCTGCGCATCGCTCGTCGTGCGACCCCGGCCGTCGGTGTAGCGACCGACGAACGCGACCCGCACCTCGTCGGCGACGGTGTCGTAGTGGGTCGCGTCGGCGGTCCTCCCGAGGACCCGTGCGGTCATCGCGAGGTGTCGGGTCGACCAGTAGAGGTATGCCGTCGCGACCAGGTGGCGGTCGGTCAGCGCGTCGGCCGGGTCGTCCGGAGGCGCAGCGGGGTCGAGCCAGTCGCCGAGTTGGAAGCCCTCGTCCCAGATCCGGTCCTCACCGGCCCTCGAGACGATCAGGTCGACCCAGGCCTTGGCGGAGTCCCACTGGCGAGCCAGTACCCCCGCGTCGCCGAAGCGCTCGTAGAGGGTCCAGGGCGTCAGTACCGCGGCGTCACCCCAGACGGCCCCCGGCTCGATCGGCTCCCACGAGGGGCCGCCGGGGATGCGCGGCACGAACCAGGGCACCGTGCCGTCGGGAAGCTGGTCGACGGCGAGGTCCTGCAGCCAGGAGCCGAGCATGCCCGAGCAGTCGTACAGGAAGGAGGCGGTGGGCGCGAAGACCTGGATGTCACCCGTCCAGCCGAGTCGTTCGTCCCGCTGGGGACAGTCCGTCGGGATGTCGACGAAGTTGCCCCGGGTGCTCCAGAGCACGTTCTCGTGGAGGCGTTCGAGACCGGGGTCGGAGCACGAGAACCAGCCCGTCCGCTCCATGTCGGTGTGCAGCACGCGGGCGACCACCGCGGTCGGATCGAACTCACCCGGCCAGCCCTCGATCTCGGCGTATCGGAAGCCGTGGACGGTGAAGCGGGGCTCCCAGGTGACCGGCCCGTCACCGCGCAACGTGACGACGTCCTCGGCGGCGGCCAGCCGCAGGGTGCGTCGGTAGAGCTCCCCGTCCTGCAGCACCTCGGCGTGACGCAGGGTCACGACCCGACCCGCCTCGCCGTCGACCGTGATGCGGAGTCGACCGACGAGGTTCTGCCCGAAGTCGAGCACGACGGTGCCCCGCGGGGTGATCCGGTGCGCCACGGGGGTCAGTTCGCCGGTGCAGCGCACCGGGGGCTGCTCGGGCGCGACGAGAGTCCGGGGGTCGCGCTCCCCCACGGTCACAGGGGTCCATCCCCGGCCGTCGCCCCCGACGGAGGACCAAGCGTCTTCGTCGAGGCGGAGGTCGTGGCGTTCACCGTCGTAGAGCCCACTGAACGAGATCGGACTCGCTTGCGCCTCCCACCGGTCGTCCGTCGCGACGACCACGCGCCTTCCGTCGGCGAGTTCGACCTCGAGCTGGGCCAGGAACGCGAGATCGGTCCCGTAGAGGTCGTGGTACCCGCCGTTGAAGCCGAGTCGTCCCCGGTACCAGCCGTCGCCGAGCCACGCCCCGAGGACGTTCTCGCCGGCGACCAGGAGGTCGGTGACGTCGTGGGTGCGGTACCGCAGGCGGCTGCCGTACGAGGTCCATCCCGGCGAGAGTTCGTCCGAGCCGACCCGTGTGCCGTTCAGTTCGGCCTCGAACACACCGTGGGCCGTGGCGTAGAGCCGGGCCGAGACGACATCGCCGTCGAGCTCGAACGAGCGCCGGACCCGGGCGGGCCGCCGGTCGGTACCCGCCTCCTCGTCCCACGAGCCGCCCACCGGCCGGGCCTGCCAGTCGGACGGTGCCAGGAGGCCGGCCTCGAGGGCCGTCGAGGCGCTCCACGGCGACACCGAGCCATCGGCGCCCGAGACCCGGACGCGCACCTGGACACGCTGCCTCGATGCGAGGTCGGCGAAGGGCCAGGGCACGAGCACCTGATCGCGCGTCGAGATGACGGCAGTGGCCACTCGTCGCGCACCGGACTCGAGGGCGATCTCGACGGACTCCTGTCGCCAGCCGGTCGGCCCGTCGAGCTGCCAGCTCAGACGGGGACGCGGAGTGCCGAGACCCAGGGCCTCACGAGTGTGCTCGACGCGGAGGTCGGTGACCGTCGTGCTCATCGTCATCCCTTGACCGCCCCTGCGGTCAGACCCTTCTGCACTTGCTTGTTGAGGAACAGGTAGATCACGAGGATCGCCCCGACGTTGAGGCAGATGGCTGCGAAGAGCGGTCCGTACTGCACCGATCCGAACTGGCCCGTGAAGTTCAGCAGGCCGACCTGCAGCGTGCGGAGCGAACCCGAATTGGTGAAGGTCAGCGCGATCAGAAGGTCGTTCCAGAGCATGAAGAACTGCACCAGCCCGACGGTGAAGAGCGCATTCCGCACCATGGGCAGCCCGACGAGGAAGAACGACCGGATGAGTCCGGCGCCGTCGAGGGTCGCTGCCTCGAAGATCTCGCGGGGGACGGCGCGGAAGAACGTCGCCATGAGGAAGACCGCCAGAGGCAGGCTCGTCGCGGTGTACGTGATGAGCAGCGGCCACAGTGTGCCGGTGAGGCCGAGACGGAAGTACGCCGCGAACAAGGGCAACAGGATCATCTGGGTCGGCACCATGATGCCGGCGAGGAACGTGATGAGGATCGCCCCGCGTCCCTTCCACACGAGCACCTCGAGGGCGAAGCCGGCCATCGAACCGAAGAGCAGCACGAGCAGCAACGACGGGAAGACCGTCAGGACGGAGTTGAGCGCGTACTGCGCGAAATTGCCCTGAGTCCACGCGAAGACGTAGTTGTCGAGATTCCATTGCCGGGGCAGGGCCCAGACGGGCTGTTCGAGGAACTCGGTCTGCGTCTTGAACGAGCCGAGCAACATCCAGACGAGCGGCCCCAGGACGATGACGAGGAGGAACGCCACGAGCACGCCGCTGACGACCTGCCCGAGGCGTCGTCGCGGGGCCCGACGCCGACGCGGTGCGGGACGACGGAGGGGCGTGGCCGCGGGAGGGAGGGAGGTGTCGACTGAGGTCATCGGTCAGTCCTTCGTGAGGTCGCGTCGATTGGCGCGGAAGATGAAGACGGTCACCAGCAGCGACACGATCGTGAGCAGGAACGCGACGGTGCTGCCGTAGCCGTACTGGCCGAAACGGAACGACGTGTCGAACATGTAGATCGTCAGGGGGCTGGTCGACGTGCCCGGGCCGCCGTTGGTGAGGGCGAGGATGCTGTCGAAGACCTTCAAGGTGCCGTTGGCGGAGAAGATCAACGACGAGACGAGCACGGGCAGCGAGAGGGGCAGGACGATCCGACGGACCAGGCCGAAGCCGGACGCGCCGTCGATGCGGGCCGACTCGAAGACCTCTTCCGGGATGTCGAGCAGACCGGCGTAGAGGAGGACGCCGTAGAACCCCATCGACCGCCAGACGTCCATGACGATGATGACGAGGAAGGCCGTCCCTCCGTCCCCGAACCAGTCGACCGATGACAGCCCGACCGCTTCGAGGGCGGTGTTCACGAGACCGTTCTGGGGGGCGATCGCGAACATCTGCTGGAAGAGCAGCGCGACGGCGACGGTGGGCAGGACGACGGGGAAGAAGACCAGCGTGCGGACGGCGCTCGACCATCTCCGCAGCACGAAGACGTAGAGCAGCGACAGCAGGTAGCCGAAGCCGACCTGCAACACGGTCATCAGCACGGCGTACCGGATCGTCACGAGCAGGGCGTCTCGGACGCGCGCGTCGGAGACGAGCCGGACGTAGTTGTCGAACCCGGAGAACGTGAACCCCGTGATGGCGTTGCCGGTGGTGAAGGTGTAACCGAACGAGGCGACGATCGGGACGAGCATGACGACGGAATAGATGAGCAGGGCGGGACCGATGAGGATCAGGGTCGCGCGCCGGTCGCCGAGCAGGGGATTCATGAGTGGCCTTCGGGACGAGGGGCGGATCGGGTCGGGCGCGACGGGACGGGGACGCGGCCGACGCGCCCCCGTTCCGTCGGGACGTCAGCCCAGGTCGCCCTGGACGAGCGTCATGAACTCCTCGGCCGTGATGGCGCCGGTGACGAGCTGCGCCGCGTTCTGCTGGGAGGTGGTCGTCGCCTGCGTGCTGAAGTACGCCTCGAACCACGGGATGGTGGTGTCGGTCGCCGCGATCCGGTCACGGACCTCGGTCGTCAGCGCGTTGCTCGCAGCGTCACCCGAGACGGTGAAGCCCGAGATCCGGCTGCTGTCCTCGAGTGCCACCTGACCGTAGTTCTCGGCGATGCAGGCGATCCACGCCTTGCTGTCGTCGTTCAGCACGCTCGGGTTGACGGTGAACGGCAGACCGACGTTGGCCACGAGCTGGCTGCTGTCCCCGTCGCCGCCGTCGACGTCGGGGAACGGGAGGTAGCCGATGGAGTCCTCGCCGATCTGGTTCGCCGTGTCGTCGGCGAAGTTGCTCAGGACCCAGCTACCCATGTAGAGCATGGGCGAGCTGCCGTTGAGGAACTGGTTGATCGACGTGTCGTAGTCGATCGAGCCGACGCCCTCGCCGAAGTAACCGGAGGCACCGAGGTCGGCGACCTGTTGGGCAGCGGCGACGTATTCGGGGTCGGTGAGGTCGGCGTCGCCGTCGGCGACGGCCTGCAGGGCGTCGGGTCCGAGCTCGCGCTCGATGAGGTTGCCGACCAGGCGGGTCAGCGGCCAGCCCTGCTCGCCACTCGCGGCGAAGGGGGTCAGACCGGCGTCCTGGAAGGTGCCGGCCGCGGCGACGACGTCGTCCCAGCTCTCGGGGACGCCCACACCGTTCTCTGTGAACAGGTCCTTGTTGTACCAGATGCCCTCGATGTTGTACTCGGTCGGCAGTACCAGGAACTCACCGTCGTAGAGCGACTCGACGGTCGACCGCGCGGCGGGCTCGATCGAGTCGGCCACGCCCAGCTCGTCGAAGAGCTCGTCGAAGTGGGCGACGAAGCCGGCGTCGTCGAGCTGCTGGACGAGCTCGTTCGTGTCGACGGCGTACATGACGGGCAGTCCGCCCTGTCCGGCGAGGAGCTGGACCTGCTGGTTCAGGTTGGTCTGCGGAACGGTCTCGACCTTGAGCGGCATGGCCTCGTTCTCCGCCGCGCAGGCGCCGTCGGCGAGAGTCTGAAGCGTTGCAGGGACGACCTCGTTCTCGACATTGCCGAGGACGGTGAACTCGGTGGCGGCCTGACCCGATCCTCCACCGGAACATGCGGTGAGACCAGCGATGGTGAGGCTGGCGACGGCGAAGGCGGCAGCACGGCGTGAGGTGCGGGACATCATTCCTCCTTGAATGGTGAGCGCTTCAAATAGTTGAAGCGCTTCATAATCAACCGAGAGGTTCGCGCTTGTCAACCGCGAGTTCCGTCGAGCCGAGAGCTAAGCTCGAGGACACCATGAGCACCTCGTCCCCTCCGTCGTCGCGACGCCCCCCGGTCATGGCGGACGTCGCGCGGCTGGCGGGTGTGTCTCTCGGCACCGTGTCGAACGTGATCAACTCTCCGTCGAGGGTCAAGCCGATCACCCGGCGGCGCGTCGAGGACGCCATCGATTCGCTCGGGTTCGTCCCGAACAGCTCGGCTCGCACCCTCGCGGCCGGACGGGGCACCCTGGTCGGCTTCGTCGCCGTCGACCTGGGCAACTCGTACTTCCTCGACATCGCCCGCGGTGTCGAACGCGAGGCGGATCTCAGCGGCCAGGCCGTCCTGCTGGGCAACTCCGATGTCGACATCGACAAACAGACGGGCTACCTCCACCTCTTCGAACGCGCCCAGGCGGCAGGCATCGTGCTCGCGCCCTTCGACGGCCCGTTGGACGAGGCCCGCAGGCTGCGTCGCCGGGGCCTGCGCGTCGTCTACGTCAACTGGCCCGGCGAGGCCGACGAGAGTTGTGGCGTGGTCGTGGACGAAGTGCTCGGCGGTCGACTCGCGGCGCGACACCTCATCGAGCAAGGACGTCGAGACCTCGTCTTCGTCGGGGGGCCGCTCGACTTGACGGCAGTCAGACACCGGTTCGAGGGCGCCTCCGCGGCCGCCCGTGAGGCCCGGGTCCCCCTTCGACTCCTGCCGACGACGGCGCTCACCGTCCGCGCAGGCCTCGCCGTCGGTGACGACCTGCTCGCGCAGGATGCCCCACCCAGGCCTGACGGAATCGTCGCCGCGTCCGACGCCCTGGCGTCCGGGATCGTGCAGTCACTCCTGCTCGGTGGCGTGCGAGTACCCGCCGACGTCTCGATCACGGGCTACGACGACAACCACTTCGCGCAGAGCACGGCGATGCCCTTGACGACCGTCGGACAGCCAGGGGTCGAGATGGGCGTGCAGGCGATGCGCCTGCTTCGCGACGAGCTCGAGAACCCGCAGACCCACCAGCACGTGTCACGCATCCTGCCGCCCCGACTGATACCCCGCGAGAGCTCCCACCACGGCTGAGCACGACTGCGGCGGACGCCCTCGAGACCCTCGTCATGCACGGCACCGCGTCTCGTGCACCGCACCGCGACTCGTCGGGGCGAGGTGCACGAGACGCGGTGTGGTGTGAAGGGGCCCCGCGTCCCCTACGCGGCCTCGAGCCGGGCGCGCAGGGCGGCCAGCTCGTCGCGCAGCGCGTCCGGCAGGGTCGACCCGAACCGGTCGAAGAACTCTCCGGTGAGGTCGCACTCGGCGAGCCAGGCGTCGGTGGGCACCGCGAACGACTCGGCCAGCGCCTCCTCGGTGAGGTCGAGGCCGGTCAGGTCGAGGGCTCCCGGTGCGGGGGCGAGGCCGAGCGGCGTCTCGACCGCGTCGGCGGTGCCCGCGAGGCGCCCGGCGATCCAGGCGATCACCCGCGAGTTCTCGCCGAAGCCGGGCCAGAGGAACGAGCCATCGGCCCCCTTGCGGAACCAGTTGACCTGGAACACCTGCGGCGCCCGGTCGCCGAGCTCCGCCCCGAGCCGCAGCCAGTGTGCGAAGTAGTCGCCCATGTCGTAGCCGCAGAACGGCAGCATGGCGAACGGGTCGCGCCGCAGCTCGCCGACGACGCCCTCGGCCGCCGCGGTCTGCTCGGACGCCACCGTCGCGCCCACGAACACGCCGTGACGCCACGACCGCGCCTCGGTCACCAGCGGCACGTTCGTCGCACGACGCCCGCCGAAGACGATCGCGTCGAGCGGCACGCCGTCGAACGCGTCCCAATCGGGACTGAGCGACGGGCACTGTTCGGCCGGCGCGGTGAAGCGCGAGTTCGGGTGGGCGGCCGGGGACGAGGAGGCGCGGGTCCAGTCGTTCCCCTGCCAGTCGGTCAGGTGCGCGGGCACCTCGTCGGTCAGCCCCTCCCACCAGACGTCACCGTCGTCGGTCAGCGCCACGTTCGTGAAGATCGTGTTCGCGTGCAGGGTGCGGACGGCGACGGGGTTCGACGCCTCACCCGTGCCGGGGGCGACCCCGAAGAACCCGGTCTCGGGGTTCATCGCCCACAGACGACCGTCGTCGCCGGGCTTCATCCAGGTGATGTCGTCGCCGAGGGTCTCGACCCGCCAGCCGGGCAGGGTGGGCTGCATCATCGCGAGGTTGGTCTTGCCGCAGGCCGACGGGAACGCCGCGGCGACGTGGACGGCCCGACCCTCGGGGCTGGTGACCCTGATCAGCAGCATGTGCTCGGCGAGCCAGCCCTCGTCGCGTCCCATCGTCGACGCGATGCGCAGCGCGAAGCACTTCTTGGCCAGCAGCGCGTTGCCGCCGTAGCCCGAGCCGAACGACCAGATCTCGCGCGTCTCGGGGAACTGGGTGATGTACTTCGTCTCGTTGCACGGCCAGGCCACGTCGTCGCGAGTCGTGCCCTCGGCGTCGCGCAGGGGGTAGCCGACGCTGTGCACGCCGCGCACGAACGGCACGTCTCCGTCGGCACCGCCGAACGCGGCCAGCGGCTCGGAACCGACGCGCGCCATGATGCGCAGGTTGAGCACGGCGTAGGCCGAGTCGGTCAGCTGCACGCCGAGCTGCGACAACGGGCCGCCGACCGGTCCCATGCTGAACGGCACGACGAACATCGTGCGCCCGCGCATCGAGCCGGCGAAGAACGGCCGGAGCTCGCGCGTCATGGCACCGGCCTCGCGCCAGTTGTTGGTCGGGCCGGCGCCCGCGGGATCGGTCGTGCAGATGAAGGTGCGGTCCTCGACCCGGGCGACGTCGCCGGGGTCGGTCCGGGCGAGGTAGCTGCCGGGACGCAGGTCGGGGTTCAGCGGGATCAACGCCCCGCTCGCGACGAGGTCGGCCGTCAGCCGCTCGGCCTCGGCGTCCGAGCCGTCGACCCACTGCACGCCGTCGGGTTCGAGCAGGTCGACCTGCTCGGCGACCCACGCGACCAGGGTGCGGGGAGCCCACGACGGGGCGGGCACGTGGCGGCGCCTCGCGGCCCGTGCCCAGTCGGTGGTCGGCGCCGGGGGCGGGGCCGAGGAGGCACGGGTCGCGTCACTGCCGGAGGCGCGGGTCGCGTCACCGAGGACTCCGGGGTCGAGGGGTCGGGTGGTGATCATCGCGTGGCCTCCAGGGTCAGGTCGAGCAGGTCGTCGGTCGGTGCTGAGGTGGCTCGGGCTGGACGGGGCAGGGACGGGGGCGTTCCTCCGGCGAGGTGCTCGAGCAGGCGGACGACCTGGCAGCTGTAGCCGAACTCGTTGTCGTACCAGACGTAGAGCACGACCCGTCGGCCCGAGCCGTGGTCGCCCGCCCCGTCCCCGGACACCACCGTCGCCAGCCCGTCCACGACGCCCGCGTGGCGCGAGCCGACGAAGTCCGTCGACGCGACCTCCGGCGACTCGACGTAGTCGATCTGGCGGCGCAGGGGCGAGTCGAGCGAGGCCCGGCGCAGGTGCGCGTTGAGCTCGTCACGGTCGACGGGCGTCCTCAACCGCAGGTTCAGCACCGCGACCGAGACGTCCGCCGTGGGCACCCGGATCGCGCTGCCGGTCAGGCGCCCGGCGAGCTGCGGCAACGCCTTGGCCACGGCCTTCGCCGCACCCGTCTCGGTCAGCACCATGTTGAGCGAGGCCGACCGCCCGCGCCGGTCGCCGGGGTGGAAGTTGTCCGTCAGGTTCTGGTCGTTCGTCACCGCGTGCACGGTCTCGATGTGTCCCGACTCGACGCCCCAGCGCTCGTCGAGCACGGCCAGCACCGGCGTGATCGCGTTCGTCGTGCAGGACGCGGCGGCGACCACGACGTCGTCGCCCGCCGTCTCGTGGTTCACGCCGAACACGACGTTCGGGATCGCGCCCTTCCCGGGGGCCGTGAGCAGCACGCGCGACGTGCCCCGCGCCTCCAGGTGTCGTCGCAGCGCCGGCTCGTCGCGCCACCGACCCGTGTTGTCGACGACGATCGCGTCACGGATGCCGTACCGCTCGTAGTCGACCGTCGCGGGGTCGTCCGAGTAGATCACCTGGATCGTCGTGCCGTTCGCCACGATCGTGTCGGCCGCCTCGTC
>Ga0308160_10001586_pt1 | contig 31197 bp, 29 predicted proteins | sample PhyFR1_FD_201036 | JGI IMG/M metagenome (GOLD analysis project Ga0308160, IMG submission 201036) | Phyllosphere microbial communities from UC Gill Tract Community Farm, Albany, California, United States - DLSLF.R1 | ecosystem: Host-associated > Plants > Phyllosphere > Unclassified | place: USA... | reverse complement strand
GCCCCCTGCGTGCTCTTGAGCTGACCGCGGTCAAAGGTCGAAGGTCAAGCGCTGCGCCTGCGCCCCGGAACGGCAGGCCGCGCAGGCCGTCCGCTCGCCTCCCCCCCCTCTCACCCTTCACTTCCCTCCATCAGCTTCCCAAGTCTTGCCATGGACTCGGCGTTCGATCTCGACCTCGTCCACGACTCGGAGCCCGAACGCGAGGCCGAGCGAGCTCGCAAGCGGGCACGGCGCGCGGCCAGGAAGGAGGCCCGACGGCTCGCCGGCGACGACGGCGCGACCGGCAGTACGACCTCGTCGACCCTTACGAGCGGGCTCGACGACTCGGACGAGATCCAGGAGATTGGCACCAGTACCCGAGTGACCTCCCAGCTGGGCACGACGAGCGCCTACTTTGGCAAGGGCAAGGCCAAGGGTGCGTCAACCTCACTCATCCGCCCCTTTCGGCCCGCAGTGGCCTGCCTCCCTGTCGAGAGCAGCCCCTGAGCCTGTGGCCCTCTCCTCCAGCGACCTCTGCCTCTGTCGACCCAGAGTCGCTGGCAGCTCGACCGCCAATGTCGCGCGCGAGCTCCTCCTCCTCTTCCTTCTTCCGCGCTCCACCCATCCCCAAGGCCGACCCGGGGGTGACCAAGGACTTCATCTACGCCCACCCGCCGCGGTCGTCGCCACCGAAGCCGGCGCCGGTCGACGCACGCGAGCCCGGCCACGATGACCCCTTTGACCGGCCCATCGAGGCCCCTCACCGGATCAAGGACGCCGGCCCGGTAAACCCGTTCGACAACACGGAGCTCCAGCGACTCAAGGAGTGCCCGCTCTGCAAGGAGGACTGGGCTCGTGCCCGCAAGCTGTCCCGGGCCAAGTGGGTGCGTCCAAGCGCAGTTCCAGACTGCCTCCTACGCTGAACGCGCCTTAGCTGATTTACATCTTTCGCGCCCATACTAAAGAGCCACATGATTACCTGCCAGCCGTCGATGTCCATTTCGGCCGTTGTCCAGGCGATCCGCGATCGGCTCGAAGAGAAGCGGCCAGGCTTCTCGCCGGCGTCCTCGACGGCGTCGGGGTCCAAGCGCTCGGCGTCTATCAGCTTCAGTGAAAACTCCGACAATTCGAGTCGCCGCATCAAGGGCCGCAAGCCAGAGGTGCTCGAGCTTTCGGAGAGTGACGACGATGACTCGGACCGTGCGCTGCATCGGGCGATCACGACACCCGCATCCAGCCGGCCGGTCGGAGCGCCGCAATCGTACTCGCCATTCCGCTCGCCCTCGCCGACGGCCTCGACTCGCATCGACGAGCAGCGCCTCTCGCCTCCGCCGCGTCTCGACCTCTCACGTTTTGCACACGAGGCAGGCGGGTCCCGCTCATCCAAGACGCCCGCCTCGGACAGCCTGTCGCGGAAGGCGTCCTCGACCAAGAAGGCGCCGGCCAAGGTGCCCGACGCACCCGTCAAGTCCGACATCCTGCGCAAGCTCAAGAAGTGCATCCTCTGCGGCGAGGACTGGGCCAAAAGGTCGCGCATCGGCCGCACGAAATGGGTCCGTCCTCTGGCGCCCTGCTTCATATGTTTGCGAGTCGCTCTGACAGAACTGGTCCGTGCTTCTCCAGGACCACACTTTCAAGTGCTCCCAGGCCCTGCCCGAGCCGATCTCGCTTTTTAGACTCGGCGAGCTGATGGAGGAGGCTGTCATGCCGCCGCCGCCGACGCTCCTCGACTCGGTCGTGCCGCAGCGGAAGAAGCCGACGCGCAAAGGCAGCGCTGTCGAGACGAGCGTCTTTGTCGCCGGCTCCGAGGTCGGCCACGAGGCAATCATGGACCGCGTCGGCAAGGTGCTGGGCGAACTCGCCGCCGGCCCCTCGCATACAACCGAGGACGACATGCAGCCGCCGCCCTTTCCTCCGACTCAGGCCTTCTCGACGTCGGAGCTCGGCGCTCGTTTCGGGCTCGGACGTAGCTCGCGGCTCGACACGTGGGATGCCGATCACGCCGCTGAGCAGCCGGGCCCGGCGCGCTCCCTTCCGGTCGGAAACGACGCCTCTGCGCCGATAGTGCGTCTCCCTCTGCGCACCTTCTTCCTGCCACCTCCTGTGCCGGCCTGACAGACCTGAAGCCCCTCGCCTCTGTCGCGACAACCATCTGTCGCGCCAATTGCTCTCCCTCCTCATCCTCCGACGACTCGGTCGTATTCCTCAGCGCAAGCGCAAGCTCGGCCCTTCCACCTCGGCTGAGAACCTCGTCGCACCGCCCCCGAACGAGCCGGCTGACGGACAGCGACCGTTCAAGCTTGCAGCTCGGCTCGGCGGCGGCGCCACACGCGGCGGGCGCGGTCTCTTTGACCTCGCTGCCGCTTGATGTTCTCCGCTCCGGCGGCACCCATGTCCTTCCCCTTCTTCACGCAGCATTTCACTCCGATCACAACACCCTCGACGCCGAACGACCTAACGACCTCTCATACGACCAGCATTTCACTCATGAACCCCCATTTCCTCCTCTCTCACCACCTACCCAGCGCTCGTCCTCACCAGAGATGCGACTCTCCTATCGCCCGTCACGAGGCCGCCGCACATCGCCCCGGCCGGCCCGTTCGCCTTCGCCCGAGTGGAGTGACGAGGGCGTCCTTCGCTGGGAGGGTGACACAGGCTACGTTTCGGACGCCCTACTGTCAGACAACGATGGCGGCCGAGACGTGTCCCCCGCTGCAGCCGTCGGCCCGACACCGAATTTCAAGGACAAAGGCAGGGCGCCTTCGCCTATGCCCGACTACGAGAGCATGACGATCAAGCAGCTCCAGGTGAGTCAAGAGGTCCTCCAAAGGGCCCCTCGGCATCGCTAACAGCCCGTCTACTGCCGCCCATGCTCAGACCAAGGTCAAGTCCTTTGGCTTCAAGCCTAGCGCGCAACACGCCCAGCTCGTCCGGCTCTGCACCGACATCTGGCACACGATGCATCCCGACCAGCAGTCGCCCTCGGCAGCCGGCCCATCGCCGACCAAGGATGCCAGTCGCACACCGCGAGCCAAAGCCCCACCCAAGAAGGGCTCAAGGTCGGCCCTGGCCCGGTCACCATCGCCTGCCGACGTGCCGACAGCTGCGGGTGCGACCGGAACCGAGCCCTGGGGCGAGCTCGGCGATCGCTTCCGCCAGATGATCCTTGACGACGAGGAAGTCTGGCTCCGGATCCTGCGCTACGAGGTCCGCCTGGTGGCGACCAATGCCCTCTTGTCATTGAGACGCTTGGGACTGACCATCCTTGGTCTCCTCGTTCCTGTTTCAGCCTCTGTCCTTTGACGAGTTCGTCTCGATGGGCCACCTGGCTGGCATCAAGACCAAAGGCTGGCGCAACACGCTCAAGCTCTGGCTCGATGATCAGGTACGGGCTGCCGCTGACCCACCCTCTTCTGCGACAACGAGACTGACTCCCTCGGAATGCGTCTCCCGCCCCGACAGAGCATCACCTTTTATAATGAGGAGCAGTCCGGCTCCCGGCAGCGCTACCCTTGATGCAGCGCTATCCTTGACGCACGCCTCAAAGGCTGCTCTTGAACCATGACGCTTCCCAGGCTGTTTGAACCATGACGCTTCCCATCTCGTGACCCTCGGTCGTGTGCCGCGGGTCTCTGCAGCGGCGCCAAGGCTCTCCCCGCGAAACCCAAATAGTCGATCCGGCCCGAAGGCAGTCGCCCTGCTGCTGCTGCTGCTGCTGCTGCTGCTGGTCGTCGAGTCGCGTCTGGCGTCGAGGTCGCGAGGCCGCCTCGCTGACCCTGACCCCTGCCCCGATAAGGAGGTAGGCGCTCGCGTGTCTGCTGCTGCTTGCTGCCTCAGGCGCTCGTCGAGACGCCGCTGACGGGCCCTTTGCCGCTCGACCCGCTGCGTCGCGCCCGCGATCCATCTGCGGGGCTCCAGGTCCTATCGCTGCAGCTAGCCGAGCTTGCTCGCTCTCGCGTCGCCTAACCTCCAACCCTCTCCCTCTATACACCTTTCTGACGCCTCAACACAGCCAACGCCTTCGAACATGGCCGGCACATCCGACGAAGAGCGGCTCAAGGAGCTCGGCGTCGACCAGAAGCTGACGCGAGGCTGGGGCCTGCTGGTCAGTTCGTCATCCATTAGTCTCTCTTCCCTCCGACGCCAGCGGCGGCCTGGTCACCTACCTCCGGGACCCAAAGCTAACCTCGCTACCATGTCTGAGCAGCAAAACTTCGGCTGCAGCTTCAGTATTATTTCGGTCGTAACGGGAACGTCCTCTTCTCGCCCTGTCGGCCCGGCTCGCGAGACGACCTCGCGCTGCCGTTGACCGACGCCTGCGCCGGCCATGGCCTGACTTCTGTTTCCCTACATATCTCACAGGCAGTACAACCCTGTTTTCGCTCGGCCTGACGACAGGAGGACCGGCGGTACGTTGCTGTCGGTCGAAACCTCTCCCTGTGCCAGCCGGCTGACATCGCATGCCGCCCGGTTCGCCAGGTGATGGTCTACGGTGCGCCGTCCCGAGACCAAACATGCGATCCTCGAAGCCGAGTGCTGATGCCGACCTGCCTCTTCTACTGAAGCATGGCTCATCGTCATTTTTTTCAGTGCGTCGCACCTTTCAAGCTTCCAACGATCGTCGAGGGGGAGAGAGGGAGAGAAGGAGGCTGACCATCGCTCGCGTCTTCTTCCGACGCGTTACTCGCTCAGCTTCGTTCGTCGCGCTCGGCATGGCCGAGATTGTCAGCGCAATCCCGAGCGCCGGCGGTCCTTACTACTGGAGTGCCATCATCGCTCCCCGGCGGTCGTCGGCCTTCTGGTCATGGGTGACGGGCTGGGCCAACTTCGGTCCGTGCCCGTGTACCTGAACAGCACGCTGCGCATGACCGTGCAGCTGATCCACCGCCTCGCATTCTTCCTGCCACCTCTCCCCTAAATCGCTCTACAGTCGGCCAGGTACGTCGAGAGCTCGCATTGTCTTGGTCTTCTGTACCTTCCGAGCTGATCTCGGTCTCCATCTCGACTCGATCGCAACGACCTGTCAGGTCGCTGTTACGACTGGTACGCCTGCAGAGTCGTTCCGAGCCCGACGTACGAGAGCTGACCGCGACTCCCTTCTACATCGGTTCGAATCCTTTCAGGCATCGGCTTTGGCCTTGCCCAGCTCATCTCGGCTGCTGCGGCCATCGACGGCTACGTCGCAACGCCAGGCAAGACCATCGGCATCTATGCTGCCATCGTTGTCTCTCACGGCCTAGTGCGTGTCTGCTCTGCCTGTGTTAGTGCTGCGCTCGATGATGTTCATGTCGACGCTCCGTCAGGTCAACACCTTTGCCTCGAGACAGCTAAAGTACCTCAACAACGCGAGCATCGCCTTCCACTCTCTCGGCGTCTTTGCGATCAGCGTCGCAGTGCTAGCAAAGGCGCCGACGCATCAGAGCGCCAAATTCGTATTCACGACGTTCGTCGATCGCACGGGCGTGGATGGGGCGAGCAACTGGTCCGAGCGAGCGTCGCCTGCCTACACGGCCATCATCGGCTGCCTCATGGCTCAGTACACAGTGCGTCTCTCCCTGTCCCTCACACGCTTTCGACCAGCGCTCACCCCCATTCCCTTCCCGGTTGTGCAACAAGATCACTGGCTTCGACGCGTCAGCGCACCTGGCGGAGGAGACGACGAACGCCTCCCGGTCGGCTCCTCTGGGCGTGCTTACCTCGGTCGGTGCAAGCGGCGTCGTGAGTGACTTCCGAGTGTGAATGCTCGAGCCCTCGCGAAAGTCTCACTAACGCTGCACCCTTCGTGCTCTGGCTCTACAGTTTGGCTTCTTCTACATTCTCTCCCTCCTGTTCAGCATGCAGGACCTTGACGGCACGCTCGACAGCCCGATCGCGCAGCCTGTGTTTCAGATCATCATCGATGTCTTCGGCCCTTCTGGAGCCAAAGGCCTCATCGCCGTCATTCTCATCTGCGTCTGGTTTGCGGGCTTGTTTTCGCTCACTAGTAACAGCCGGATGTACTATAGGTGCGCCCAGACCAACGTGCCGTGCAGCGACGGCCTCAAACAACTGACCCACAGCCATGCGCCACACTCCTGAAAGCTACGCACGCGACCGAGCACTGCCCGGCTACTTTGACAACGTCAGCCGGAGATGGGAGTGTCCGATCCGCACGAGTGAGTCGCTCTCGCAGTCTGAAGGACTACCGGCGCAGGGGCTGATCACTCGAGCGGCGCAGTTTGGCTCGGTGCCTTTCTGTCCTTCTGCCTGGCTCTTCCGTCGCTCGGCAGCCTCGTCGCCTTCTCGGCTGCGACCTCGATCGCGACGATTGGTTTGTCCTTCCGCATGCTCGTCTACTCTCGACGGCAAGCATGCTGACGCCGGCCACCTTTCTGCGCTACCCTTTTAGGTCTCTACATCTCCTACGTCATCCCGGTCGCTCTCACTCTCGTCTACCACGAAGAGTTCAAGAAGATCCGCGGGCCGATCAACCTCGGCCGCTTCTCTCGCATCAATGCCGTCATCGCCACCTGCTGGGTTTGCTTCATCTCGGTCGTCTTTTGCTTGCCCACTCTCACGCCAGTCGGGCAAGAGACTCTCAAGTGCGTCGCATTCCCTGATGTGCTTTCGCCTGCTGCCTGGGCTGACGGTGCTCTCTCAACGCAGCTACACGCCTGTTGCCGTCGGCATCGTCTTTGTCCTCGTCCTGGCCGTCTGGTTCCTCTCGGCCCGCAAGTGGTACACTGGCCCTCTCCCCCATCTCATCGAGGTCGGCGCGGTCGATCCGAATATCCTCGCGAAGGAGAGCGATGGCCTGTCGGGCGAGAAGCCCAAGGACGAGAAAGTGGCCGTAAAGGTCGTCTGACACTCCCCCCCCCCCTTCCTCTTCCTCTGTCCCTCTTTTCTTCCGAGCCTCGTTGTAGATCGTTTTCAGGCCTTCGGATTGTATCCGTCACCCATCCCGACTCCCCTCGCACCCTCGCTCAGCTCCGCAGATGATGAAGCTTGCTCACCAGACCGAGATGGGTCGTCTCATCAAGATCGATACATCAATGCGGCATGGCACTCTTTCCCAAGGAGGTCGCGATCGCCCTGACCGCCGCCAGCAGCGCCTTGCCCATCCCCTCGGAGCCCTCGCCGACGGGGACAGTTACGAGACCCTTGCCGCCTTGGCTGATCGGGTCAGACCACTCCTTGCTGGGAGCTGCATTCTCCACGCGGTCTGCGGCCGATATCGGATCAAAGTCAGACGACGCAGAAGTTGGGCCAGGGAAGATGGCGGCGTGCGCGAGCAAATATGCGGGGTAGACAATCTGGTCCTTGATGGCGGTTGGAAAGTCAGCGTAGAGTTGTTGTGCGATATCTCGAGCAGTAGGTACGCACAAAGTAGTTTGAAGGATCCCGCCAGACGTCGCCGGCTGCCGAGTGCGTTTGGGCTTGCATAGCGTCAGCGCAAGCGGGTCGCCGAGTAACAGGCCGAGCAGAAGACGAGCCTCACACTGCGTCACGTACTCGTTGCGCGATTCTCTCCGCCTCTTGAGCGTGGCGTAGGGGACGCGAAGGAAGATGCGCACGTCGAGCTGGGCGAGTACCTCCTGCTCGGACGCGGGACGAGGCCGGCCGGTTGTGTCAGCGCGTGGCCCGTCGTCTCCAACCGCTGGCTGACGTACAGGATCGTAGAAGTTGAGGAAGCCGTCCAGGATGCCAAAGTGAAGGTCCTCGTTGCGCTCGTTGGCCGCCCTCTCGACCTCGGCGATCAGACGTCGGGCCTCCCTGTCGACCTCGTCTGACACGGGAACGCCATCGAGCACGTTGAGATGGTCGTGCGTCAGGTGAGCCTCGGGCAGGTTACCGTACTGCTTAAAGTACGCGAGCGACGAGCGCAGCAGGGGCCAATCGATGGCGGTCGCAGGTGTGTCCCAGTCCTGCAGGTCTGCGTACTGCGACGAGTAGGGGATCTGGTCCTGCGGCGGCGCAAAGTCATCGAGATGGATGATGGTCGAGCTGCTCAACAGGCGATGGAGATGCTTCGCGACCGTAGTCTTGCCAGAGTTGGACGCTCCGCTGATGGCAAAGGGACGCGAGGCGAAGAGGGCAGGCAGCACCGGTCGGTCAGCCCTTGGGAGGGAGATCGCGCCGGTTGGAGAGGCGGTCGAGCCGACCATCGTTCGAGCAAAGCTTACCCAACACCAATGATCGCGATCCTTCTCTTGCGATGGGTAGCACTACTGTTGCTGCTGCTGCTGCCTGGTGTCGCCATCGTGAGAGCTGGTGGGTCGAGTCGTCGTTGGAGGGTGCGACGTCGTCCAATCTCGCCCCTGGGCGGTCAGCCCTTCGGCGCAGGCCGGCCGCGCTCGAGGGGCAGCAGGCAGGTCGAGTTGACTGCAGCGACGAGCTAGCTCCTGCGCCCTCCTCGTCGATGTGCCTTCCTCGCATGCTCTGGTCACGGCCGAGCACTCCCCTACCATGCCTATCGGCCCGCCACCCGACCCCGCGCGCGTCATGGAGAGAGGGCGGACGAGCCTCCCGACGTCGCCCGATGCGCCCCCATCCTTTGCCGCTGCCGCCGGTTAAAGCTGATTTCGAGGGTCTTTGGCCCGACGACAGCAGCCGAACCTTCCTCGTCACCATATCATACCACTCTTGGTGGGTCGGGCTGCTGGCATACCTGGGCCGCCTTGAGACAGGAGCTTTGGGCTAACCTCGGCTTTGCGAACGACCTTGGGCCGGCAGTAGCAGCAGCAGCAGCTTCTACCCTGTCCCGAGCGACCTCGCGCAGCAGCCGTCATGCCGCCCGCCGCCTCCTCTTCCGCCCTGCACCCTGCAACGAGAGCGATCCATGAGGGTAACCGCCCCTGCCCGACGACCGGGGCGATCCTGCAGCCTCTCGTCATGTCGACGACCTTCGAGCAGCGGCGACCGGGCTCGGCTCAACGTGCGTCACGCCTTCGTGGGCCGCTGCCTGACCTCCTGTCGCGCTGCCCGTTCCGAGTCTGAACCACCTACGTGCCTCTACTCTAGCGGCCGGCTACACGTACGGCCGTGACGGGAACCCGAACCGTGAGGCGTTGGAGGCGGTCCTCGCATCGCTCGATTACGGCCATTCGGCGTACGCGGTCGCGTCCGGCACGGCGGCGACGAGTCTCGTCGTCCAAGCGATCGGGGCCAACGCCCACTGCCTCGCGATCCAGGGCATCTACTCTGGTGGGTGCAGACATCACCTGACTCGGAGGGGGGCGGTCCAAAGACTGACAGGATACGCTTCCTCAAGGCACCGAGGAGTACCTCCTCCGAGTCGCCGGCCGAGGGCAAGGCTGGACGACCTCGTTTTGCCCGTTTGACTCGGCCTCGGATGACGAAATCTACGGCGCCATCCGGCCAGAGACCAGGGTAAGTCCCGAGCTCTGGATGTCAAGCCAGCGTGGCGCATGCTGACAGCTTTGGGCGGCCGTCTCAGGTCATCTGGCTCGAGGCATGCGGGACGAACCCCTTGCTTGCGGTCGCAGACGTGGCCAACGTCTCGCGGATCGCCCGCTCGCACCCGTCCCGGCCGCTCGTCGTCGTCGACAGCACCTTCTCGTCGCCCTACTTTAGCAACCCACTCTTGCGCGGAGCCGACATAGTCATCCACTCGACAACCAAATATGTTGCCGGGCACACCGGTGAGTCTCTTGCCCTCTTCCACGCTGTGGCCTAGCCTGAGCAAGAGCCGCTCTCGCAGACGTCATCGGAGGCGTCGTCGTCCTGCGCGACGGCCTGCCTCAGCTCGCAGAGGATCTCCGATGGCTTCAGTCAAATCTCGGCGCGACACCGTCTGCCTTCGACTGCTACCTCATCCAGCGGTCGATCAAGACGCTCGCGATCCGCTGCATCCAGCACGGGCTCTCGGCCCTTCGCATTGCCGCGCATCTCGAGGCGCACCCGCTCGTCGAGAGCGTCCTCTACCCGGGCCTTAAGACTCACCCACACCACCAGCGGGCGAGAGACTCGCTCGCAGCCGGCGTCTGGCGCGACCTCAAGAGCCGGACCGGCTGGAAGCAGGACGGCGTGCCCTACAGCGGGATGCTTAGCTTCACGATCAAGGGGCCCGACTCGGCCGGTACGTAGCCGACGTCTGATGAAGTCTTCTCGCTGCAGCTGACCTCTACCTCTCGACCCTCTTTCTCTCACCCTCTTCAGCCGAGGCTTTCATTCAGGCGAGCAGACTCTTTACGCTGGCCGAGTCGCTCGGCGGCGTCGAGTCGCTTGCCAAGGTGCCCTGGCTCATGTCGACCTCGCCTCTGTCGGATGCCGAGCGGCGCAAGACCGGCCTGTCGCCGGCGCTCGTGCGGATGAGCGTTGGCCTCGAGGATGTCGAGGATTTGCTGGCCGACATCGACCAGGCACTCGAGGCGGCGGTGCGGCCGCCAGCAGTGTGATCGGATGCCTCAGAACCAAAGGGCCGAGCATGTCTCTGATCAGTCTGCCTCCTTCTTGGGCTGGCCTCTCCCGGCCTGCCTAGTCTGCCGAGCGACTCCCTTGACAGAGTGACCAAGGGGTGGAAGAGGGGGAAGAGGTCTTGATCGCAGGGTGGGAACCTTCTCGGTCGACGGCCTCGCTCGCGTCGGTCTCGCGAGGCCGAGCAGCACCTGGCAGAGTGGCCTGTCCCCCTCTAGCTGCCATCCCCTTGCCTCCCTCCATCGCAACCCGGCCCGTTTCCAGCAGAGGCTCTCCTCTTCGTTCTCGCAGAACCCTCAAGAAGCTCGACTCTTGGACACCTAGTGATCGCTCGGCGCGCTTTGGCAAGCTCGGCACCGTCGCCGGTCTTGCCCCCCTTCCCTCTCCGGCCCTCTACAGCCTGACGAGCGCCATGGCCGTCCCGAAGCACAGCGCATGGCTGGCGCAGAGGAAGGGCTCGGACGCCATCTCTGCTTACGACCTCAAGGTCCTCCGAAGGTCGGGTCCGCAAACCGTGACTTTCGACGTCAATACGTGCGTAGGCCGCTCCGCTGCTTCCTCCGCGAGCTCGTCGTCGCGCCGGCCAGCTTCAGCCCCTGGACTCTGAGATCTCTCTCCGCTCGCCACAGAAACACGTTAGAGTACTATGAGCTCGACGGCCGGGGTCGGAGGAAGCACAACAAGCCGTCGCCCATCGTCTTCAAGATTGACAGCGAGGGCGAGTACCTCTTCTCCGAGGTGACGGATGCCGGTGCCGCGCACTTCCGCCAGAGGAATGCGCGACGGCTGAAGGACGGCAGCATCAACCCGCATAGGGTGACAGCAGGCGACGGCCGGCAGGACGACGGCGAGGAGGAGACGGCAGAGGACGACGACGAGAGCGGCGCGCAGACGACCGGGACCGGCTCGACTTCGCAAGAGGACTCGGACGCGCCTCCAGAGCCGGCCGACGCTGCGGAGCCTATGGTCCGTGCCGAATCCCCCCTTGTCGTCTTTCCCCTCCAACCGCCACCCCGTCCAGCAGCCTGCTGACCATCCCAGTTGCGGCCTTCTCATCACCAGGACGTCGACCCGGCCACCTTTGTCAGCTCGAGTGCGACGGCCCGGGGGCACACGACCTCGTCGAGTGCGTCCCCTCAGCCCTCCTCCCCCCTCTCCCATACCCCTCCCCCTGTCGAAGCTCATGGCGAGCTGATCTGCCCATCTGCTGGCGACCCTCAGCTCCCCAACACGCCGGCGCCGGCTCTACCACCGGGCCATCGGCTTCAGCGGCTGCGACACAGGCCCTTCGCAACGTGTTTGAGGGAAGCGACAGTGAGCTCTCATCGATCGAAGACAGCGAACCGGACGACGAGACGCTCTCGTCACCCGTCAAGGCGGCCTCACCTCTTCCGTCCGTCCCCAAGAGGCCGGGCGGCACGTCCCCCTCGGTCGCCGCCGGTCCGAGTGGCACGGCTCCGAGCCGGCAACGGTCGCCGTCTTACTCCTCGGGCTCGGGCGAGAGCGACGACGACGATGGCAACCGGCTCAAGACCAAGGGCTCTGGTGCGCCGTCCGATGCAGAGGACTACAAACCCGAGGCGCCGAGGCCTACGAAGGTGAAGCTCAAGCTGCCTCTCGAGGCAGAGGCGCCACCGCCAAGAAAGACGACGACGACGGCAAAGAGTGCCGGCAAGGAGAGCAAGACGGGCGGCAAGGCCCAGCCGCGCCCGAGCGGTGCCGCCAAGGCCAAGGACAAGGGCCGCTCTCGCGATGAATCCGAGGCGGGGCCCTCGAGGCCGCCGAAGCCCGTCCGCATCAATCGGGAGGTCCCGTCGACTGCCCGCCCGACCCTACCGCCGAAGGAGCCGCCATCGCAGTCTACCACACCATCGTCGTCCAAGCTCGTTACGGACAGGGAGCGCTCCACGGCGGAGGCCTCGGGCTCGACCAAGCCAAAGAAGATTGTGCTTTTGAAGCAGCCGGTGGCGTCGGCCGCATCGGGCTCGGCTACCTCTCCGCAAACGGAGACGCCGTCTGGCAAAGCCAAGTCAAAGGAGTCCTCCAGGACGCCCTCGACCTCTGCCGCCTCGCCGAGACCAGCGAAGAGCAGCAAGTCGGCGGCATCCGCTGCGGCATCCAACGATGACGCTCACCGTCCAAGTGTCAAGAGCAAACTGTCGGCTTCTGTTTCAGTTGGCCCACCAGTCGCGGAGGCGCCCGCAAGTAGTCTCGCTCCCGCGGCCGCCGACGCATCGTCCGTTCCGGCCAAGCGCTCGAGGGCGTCGTCGCCTGCGCCGCCAGCGGACGGACCTTCATCATCAAAGACCGACCTGGACGACGCGCTCGCGCCGCGAAAGAAGCGGTCGCGGCCCTCGCTGTCCCCGGGCTCGTCGTTTGTCGCTGCCGACGAGGTTCGTCCGTCCGGAGCACCCTCGCCTGCTTCGGTTGACCTGGGCGACAAGCCGAGCAAGAAGGCTAAGGCGTCCGTTCCGTCAACGCCGGCGACAGCAACCGAGGTCGCACCGGTCGCGTCGGCGCCTGCTGTCGACTTCGAATTAAGCGCGGCAGCTCTCCCAAAGGTCACCGCGAGCGGCAACGCGAAACCGTCCGTCAAGTCGTCTCCGTTCACTGCCAGACCTGCGGCGGCCATCTCGGCGAGTCCAGCGCCAGAGTCGGCTGCTCAGGCCAAGCGCAAGCCCGAAACGCTGCTCAAGAAAGCTGTCATCGGAGGCTCGTCAGGCCCCTCGACGCCGACGACAAGCAAGATTCCCAGGCCCGGCCCAGCCCCGACGAGTACGGGCAGCAAGGACCTCGTTGCGGAGCTGCTCGGTGGCACGATCGAACCTACCGCAGTAAGTCCTCGAGGGTGTATGCGCGCCGAAACTAGGAGCGGCTGCTGACTGGCCTTCCTCGCCCAAGCAGTCTTCCCTCTCGCAACCGAGATCAGCATCGTCCATAAGGGTGCAGCTTTCGGCCAAGGAGCAGTGCGTCAGCTTTGCCTCCCTCGAATCCCATAGTGGGCGAACGACTCATCATCTGCGCTGCTTGACCACCCGGCAGAGCGGACCTCGAGCAGATGCGCAAGGAACACGAGGCCGAGATGGCCGAGTTCCTTGCTCTGCCTGGCATGGTGAGCACCGCCGTACCCACGGGCCATCGGCTATCCGCTCGACGACTGACCGCTGGTCTTCTTCTCTACCCCAAGGCCCGACCGCTCGACATGGAGCACCAAGGCCATGTAATCCGCGCGCGCCAGGTGGGTCGCCCGCCTTTGGTCGACTCCCCTGCCTGATTCCCATCACTGACGCCCTCACTCGACGACCGGCGGGCATCCGACCAGAACGCCATTCGTCGCGACTTTGACAAGCACGACGATGCCGTCAACGCGTACGACAAGGCGCTCCAAAAGTTTCGCTACAGCGGAGGCGGGCCGGGCTACGAGCCCAGCCGGCCGCACCCGGGCAACCCGCCCCCGCCGTGGACGAAGCACGTCCCGACCTTCCCGCACGAGACGGGCTCGCTCTGCGGCCGGCTCATCGCCTGCATGGACGACCGGCGCGAGGAATCCGAAGGCGGTCGGCTCCCTTTCCCGCGCAACAAGGCCGAGGCCGTCAACGGCGACTATGTCTGGGTGGAAGAGTGCGTTGCTTCACTTCTGATGGACACCCATATCGACTCGGCGTGCGTGCGCGCAGACCGCTGACTCGTCGCTGTTTGCTCGCAGGATGGAGGGTAAGTGGGACGATGCCGACGCTGTCGCAGCCTACCTCGCGGATCCGGCTTGCTTCCCGCCGGCAACGTAAGACTTGTCGGCGATCCGCACCGTTCCCTGGCCCTCTACGCTCCATTTCTGGACCCTCGCGCTGCTCCTTTGCATTCCCCCCGGACTGCCACCGAACATATCTTCACGAATCGCTTCGCCTTACATCGAATCATCATGCCACTCACCTCCTCGACCGAGGCTGTCGCTCTCGGCACGAGCTGATGCAAGAGTCGGTGGCCGCCGTTGGCGCGCCGAAGGCAGGCGCGTGCTTGCATGCTGCGCGTCGAGAGGGCTGAGAGAAGTGACGGTTCGAGCGTCGGCCTCCTCCTGACCGGCCGACCCTAGAGACGGTGTGGCGTGCGCTTCAAGGGTCGTGGATGGGACAAGCTTCTTCCCGGGGTGTCTGACCCATGCCTTCCCAAATGCGACCGTCATCGAGGGCCAAGGGTGCACCAGCTGGCGAGCTGGCGCACCGGCGCGCCGCGGCCGGCCGACGACGACGCGGCGAACGCAGCAGCTCGCCACGCCCCTTGGCTGCAGCCCCGCCTGCTCTCGACCTTGCTCCTGCTGCCGACCGCTCCTCTCTGCTCCCTCCTCGACTGCAACGTTCGCCATCGTCTCCAAAGGCCTTTCGACTCTACCATCTCGTGACTCGCACCGCAAACAAAACAAGAAGATACAACCCCTTCCCCGTCGGCTGGCCGACCCCTTCTTCCCGCCCCCGCTAGGTGCGCCGCCGCTTTTGCCCCTTGTCCTGCGGGCGCGTGTCCATGCCAGCTGCGAGCTGAGCTCTCAGCCCTCTCGCCCGGGGACCATCTCTGACATCACTATACCTGCGGCTGGCTTACTTTGCGCCTGCTCCTGCAGCTCTCCGCCGTCTGCAAAGCAGCAGCAGTGAGCTCGAGCTCAGCAGCATCACCCTCCCGGCGCCGACGGACCGACCGCGCCTCGCCCTCTGCCGCCGCCGCTCAGGCCCTCCTCCCTTTCAGCAGCCCATCTCGATATCCCTCTCGGCCGCCGCTTCTCAAAGGCACCCTCTTCTCGCTCGTCAGCAGCTGCTCTGCTCGCGTCGTCGAGCTCTCTCGCTCAGGCGGCCTAGCCTACCACCCGCCCGATCATACGGCCTCGAGCTATGTCGCGGCCGCAGTATCAGCAGCAGCTGTCCTCGTCCGACACGGTCAACCGCATCGGCTTCCCGCCGCCGCCGCCGCCGCCTCCGCCGCCGGCCACCTCGAATGGGCCCGGCCTCGCCCACCGGGCGACGACCCTGAGGCGGGGTAAGACGTTGACCCGGCCAGAGCGCCAGGTCGCAGCCGCGCCGCTGTTGACCCCGCCGGCGCCGATCCTGCCCGGCGCCGCGCAGCTGGTGCCGGCCAACGCCAACGCCGAGCGGCTCAACTGGTGGATCCTGTGCTCGTTCGTCTGCACCTTCTGGGCCCCGCCAAGCCTGCTCTCGGCCTGTGGGCTCAAGGACACGGCCACCCGCCAGGCCTGGCGCGAAAAGTTCGCGCTCTGCACGATCGCTGCCGTCATCGGTGGCATCGTTGCCTTCCTAACGATGGGCCTCACGAGGACGCTCTGCCCCGAGGGCGACAACCGGCGTCAAGACTCGCTGAGCCCGCTCGGTAAGACGCCGGGCGTCGTCGGCGTCCGCGGCTGGGCGGTCAACGTCAGCCAGTCAGTCGTGACGAGCTCGGTCAACTTTTACGACATCGGCCGCTCCCAGGCCGGTCAGGACATCACCAACCTCTTTGGCCGGAGCGACGGCGACTACCCGTCCTGCGCCGCCTTTAGCTCGCGCTTTGCGACGACGCCGCTCTGCGACTCGACATCGTGTCCGCTGCCGCAGCTGTCGGGAACGACGCTCGACTCGCTCAAGCTCGTCAACACGACGCGCCAGATCGGCTACTCGTGGGCCAACGTCTCGTCCCAGGCCAACTTTCTCGTCGTCGACGGCAACGTCCTCAACCTCTACCCTTACCTGCGCGGCAATCCGAATCCGATCGCCGACGACCCGGTTGACGCCATCATCCGGACGGTCGTCGGCCAGAAGGCTGGCGGCAAGGACGCCACGAGGCTCTTGTACAGCAGCGCCTTCCCGCAGAAGGCCGTGCCGTGCCTCGTCGACCGCTACTACGCCGGCCAGATCGACAAAATCACGCCGGGTTGCATGCTGTCGACGCTCTTCCTCTTTGTCAGTCTCGGCATCATCCTCGCCGTTGTCTTTGCCCGCTTCCTCATGGCCTGGATCTTCAGCTGGTTCATCTCAGCTCGGATGGTCCGCCCGCCCAAGCACCTCAGCCGAAGTGCCGTCTCGCCCATGGTCATGCCCTCGGCCGGCGCCAAGTTCTCGGTCGACGCCCCAGGTGGGACGGCGCCCTGGCGCGGCGGCACCGTCCGGCAGCAGCGGCCGACCAAGGGCGGCGGCCGTGCGGGGCGATCTGCCGGCGGCGATACAGCAGTTCCAGCGCCTGCGGACAAGCCTGCGCCGCTCGTGACGCAGACGCAGATCGGGGCCGAGCTCTTTGCCGTCTGCCTCGTGACGTGCTACTCCGAGTCGCTCGAGTCGATCAAGGGCACGTGCGACTCGCTCGCCAACACAACGTACGCCGACGGCCGCAAGCTGCTGTTCATCGTCGCCGACGGCATGATCACCGGCGCCGGCGAGACGGTCTCGACGCCCGATCACTGCGTCGGCCTGCTCGAGGCAGACGAGCGATTCGGCAACCCCCTGCCGATGGGCTACCTTGCCGTCGGCAGCGGCCGCAAGCGCGAGAATCGGGCCATGGTCTACGCCGGGCACTACCGTCGGTCCCCGCCCCAGCGACTCGAAAGACGTCGAGGCGGGCCCGCTGACCCCTTTACTTACTCCCACCGCAGTCTCCGGCTCGGGTCGCGATGCGCATCGCGTGCCGACCGTCGTCGTCGTCAAGTGCGGCATGCCGTTCGAGGCGTCCGAGAACAAGCCCGGCAACCGCGGCAAGCGCGACTCGCAGCTCATCCTGATGAACTTCTTTTCGCGCGTCACGTACAACGACCGGATGTCGCCGCTCGACTTTGACCTCTTCCGCAAGATCCAGGTCCTCACGGGCGTCACGCCCGACTTCTACGAGGTCTGCCTCATGGTGCGCGTCGCCGAGGTCGCCCCTTCCCTTCTCAAGCTTGCCGCCGCTCACGCTCTGCTCCCCTTCCGGCCCGCGTGTCAGGTCGACGCCGATACGGTCGTCCAGGAGGAGTCGCTCACCCACCTCGTCAACGTCATGCACCACGACCGGCTCAACATGGGCGTCTGCGGCGAGACGCGCGTCGCCAACAAGACGCAGTCGTGGGTGACGCTCATCCAGGTCTACGAGTACTTTATTTCGCACCACCAGGCCAAGGCGTTCGAGTCGGTCTTTGGCGGCGTGACGTGCTTGCCCGGGTGCTTCAGCATGTACCGCCTCAAGAGCCGCAAGCTCGGCGACGACGACTGGATCCCCATCATCACCAACCCGGACATCATCCGCGAGTACGCCCAGTGCGAGGTCTCGACGCTCCACCAGAAGAACCTGCTCCTCCTCGGCGAGGACCGCTTCCTGTCGACGCTCATGCTCCGGACCTTTCCGAACCGCAAAATGCTCTTCTGCCCGCAGGCGCGGTGCCGGACGATCGTCCCCGACACCTTTTCGGTCCTGCTCTCGCAGCGCCGGCGGTGGATCAACTCGACGATCCACAATCTGATGGAGCTCCTGCTCGTCCGCAACCTCTGCGGCACCTTTTGTTTTTCGATGCAGTTTGTCGTCTTCATGGACCTCATCGGCACGGCGACGCTCCCCGTCGCCATCTGCCTCACGCTCGCCCTCATCATCAACTCGATCATCTCGCCGCCCCAGGCTTTCAGCGACGCGATCCCGCTCATGCTGCTCGCCATCGTCCTCCTCCTGCCGGCCTTTCTCGTCCTGCTCGCTACCGGCAAAGTCATCTACGCCCTCTGGCTTGGACCCTACCTGCTCGCGCTCCCCGTCTGGAACTTCATCCTGCCCGTTTACTCGTTCTGGCACTTCAACGACTTTACCTGGGGCGAGACGAGGTGGGTGCCGCGCCCTCTCGACCGATCAAACTCTCGTTGCTGATGCCGACCTTAACCCTGTCCCTCGCGCCGCCGCCCCGCAGGAAGGTTCTCGGCGAGGTCAAAGGGGCCGGCCATGCCGACGACAAGACGGAGCTCGTCGCGAGCGTGCCCCTCCGGCGGTGGGAGGACTGGGAGCGCTCGCGCCTGCGCCGGATCCGACGCGAGGAGCGCCGCCAGCGCGACCTCGAGCGTCTCAACCGGACTTTTAACAACGGCAACCCGCGCGACGACGGCGGCAGTCTGGCGCTCTCGTCGCGGTACCACTCCGAGTACGACGCCTCTGACACGGCCTCGACGCTGTCGTCCAACGAGGACGACCACTGGGGCCCCCAGATCGGAAACTACAACGAGAACAACACGCTCTTCCCGCCACCGCCGCTGCAGTTTGGCGCCGACGTCGACAGCGACGGCGAGGTCGTCGACGGCTCCGATCTCGAGGCTATGCTCGACGAAGGCTTCGACGATGGCAGCCAACGCGGCCAGACGGGGCCGTACGGCGCGCTCGGCTCCTCGGCCTCGCTCGTCCACTTGCCTAACCGTTCGACGCGGACGCTGCTGGCCGGCTCACACCTGCCGCGCTTCGCGCTCAACGACGGCCCGCCCGCGCCGCCGCCACCCACGCGGGCGGGCGGCTACGCCAACGCCCACACATACGAGCCCCTCGCCAACCCGCGGCACTCGCCTCCGATGCCGCTTCCGAAACCGACGGCGGCCGGCCAGGCGCCGGCCTACCCGACATCGACGACGACGGCGTACCAGAAGGCCGCCGGCGGCGGGCACGCCAAGCAGCGTTCCATCAGCAGCCCAAAGAACGCCAACTGGGGGCCAGGCGGCCCCCTCATGGCCCCGCCAGCCGACCACGTCCAGGCGTCGCGCTCATGACCTTTCGCTTCGCCCTCCTCTAGCCTATCGCACCCAGCCCGTATCTCAGCAATCACAATCCAACGACCTCCTTCCAGCACACCCCTGCTCGCATCCCGCCGTCCGCGGCCTAGATCTCACCGGCACCTGCCCCCCCCCTCCTCCTTTGCTTTCCTTCCTCGCTCTTTTGTTCGCTTCCTGCACTCTGCTCTTTTTCGCCCGTCGCTGCCGCCGCCCGCAGTGGTCCACGAACACTCCCATCACCCGGCCTCGCTCTTAACGACCTCCTCCCATTCCCTCCATTCCTCCCTCCTGTAAGCCCCCTCCGAGACGCCCCCTTGTTCCCTCCAGTCCGGCGTCCGCTGTCGATCAGCAGACGCCCACTAACCTCACACGAGGATCCATCCCGCCGCCTCCCCCTCTCTATCAAGCCCCTTTGCCTCTAGCCCGCTTGCGATAACGGCGGGTCCGAATGCGGCAGTCTGCGTCGTTGGGCGCGCGCGCCGTGGCGAAGGCGACCCGGCCCCTGTCTCGATCGCCCCGTCTGGTGTCCGAACCCTAACCGCTTCCCCTCGACGGCACGCAGGCGGCTCAGCTAGGCCAGCGTTGTGCTTCGAGTCGACCACTCCCGGTTGCCGTCTCTCGCCCAACCCCCCTGTCCCCGCCCTCGACGAGGCCGTTCCTTTACGCTCGAGCCGGGTGACCGCTCTTCGAAGCTCTCTCTGCACGTCGTGCGACACAGCCAGCCCCGGTCGCCTTTCGGCAAGCGCAACTAGCCTTCGCCACTCTGACTGGGGACGCGACGGACGACACACAGGCTGAAGGACCTTCCCGCTTCGCCGCTCGATCCTGAGCTCCTGGACAGGAAGCTCTGCCGCCCACGCCAGACATCGGTCGCCAATCGCCGTCCTCGCCACAGCTGGCATGTCGCTCTCCCAGCCCTTCCTCGTCCGGCGCGTGCTGCCGACCGCGATCCTCCTGCTCGTCGCGCTCGGCCTCCTCTACCCCTTTGCTGAGCTCTCGCCGCTCGACGTCTTCCGCTCAACCTTCCTCCCGCACTCGGCCTCTCCCACCGGGGGCGACCTGTCGGTCCCAGCTGAGCTCTCAGCGGAGCCGGCTGCCCCAGCCAGCCCACACCGTGGAGGGCACCCGGTCGTCGGCGGCCTCCTGCACGTCGACCTGAGCTTGCCGGCGGACGAGCACCCGATCCGCCAGCTCATCCGCGACGCCAAGGTCGATTGGGAGAGCAAGCTCGCCCGTCAGAGTAAGACGCTGTCTCAGGCCGTGCGCGAGTACAAGCGCCGGAACAAGGGCCGCAATCCGCCAAAGGGCTTCGACAAGTGGTGGTCGTGGCGCGAGTACGTCCGCAGCGGGGCTCGGGTATTTGCTTCAAGCGCACCTCGCTGACCTTATACACCTGCCTTCCTCTCGCATCGCCGCTCGGGTCTTCAGGAAGCATAACGTACAGCTGCCAGATGAGTATGATCAAATCTGGAAAGACCTCGGCCCGTACCGAGGCTTCGCGCCGAGCGAGCTTCGGCGGCGCATCAAGTACCTGCAGACGCTCCGCGACACCTTCTCGATGACCAACAAGGACGGCAAGCTGACGATGCACTCGCGCAAGTACGACACCAACATCAAGGGCGCCGACGAGCGGGCCCAGGGTCAATTTGACTTCATCAAGGACGTCGCCAAGGACATCCCCGACTTTGAGGCCGTCTTTGCGATCCACGAGTGCGTCCGTCTGGGCTGTGGTTGGGCCGTCTCGATCGGGTGCCAGCGACTGACGAACGACGCCCGTACCGCCAGCACTCCGACTCAGTTCGTCTCGTACGCCCACCTGATGGAGCTTCAGACGGCCATCGACGAGGGAGACTGTACGTCGTGCTGCGATGACCGACCGGCCGTGCGCGATGTCGCAGACTGACCCTGATCTCGGCGTCCATGTCTCTTTTCGCAGACTTTACCGAGGAAGAGGGTGACCGATCCTTCTCAAACTGGGGGTCGGCTTGCCCACGTGCGTCTTTGCGCTGCTCTGCTCGAAAGAGGCTCTCGGGCATCGATGGGCTGACCTTGTTCCTTCACCTGCCCCCGTCCCCCCAGCCGGGACCAAGCTCTACAATGTCTCAATCGAGGAGGCCATCAACCCGACGTCGTACGACCCGACTTACAAGGACGACCTGAACGACAAATTTGACTATATCGCCCCCGGCTGGAAACCCTTCAAGGCGATCCGGCCGGACGACCTGAAGCCGCCTGCGCACCCGGTCCCCGGCGCGCGCAAGAGCTTTGTCGCGACGGACGAGGCGATGCTCAACCTCTGCGACGAGCCAAATCTCATCCGGCTGCACGGCGCGCTCAACGGCCTGCACCCAGTACCGGCACCGCAACTCTATCCGATCTTCAGCCTGAGCAAGACTAACCTCCACGCCGACATCATGGTGCGAGCGCGAGCTTCTCTCTTCTGCTGTGCGACCTACCGCTGACGTATCGCTCTGTTCGTCCCCTCTTGCCCTCCAGGTCATCCCAATCGAGCAGTGGAGCGAGGATGCTGGCGCCATGCACTGGAATGAGAAGGAGAAGGGCAAACTTCTTTGGGTACGTCTACCGTTGCGTCCATTCGCGGCGGTCTCCTTGCTGACTTATTGCTGGGTCTTGCAGAGAGGACGCAATACCGGCGGCTACTACACCAACAGTGTTGGTCCGAGGTTTTCATGTAAAGCCCCTGCGCATTTGAGCGCGCTGACTCTTCGTCTTGCCCACTGCTCTTTGCGCCGCAGACTCCGTGGCGGTCGTCGCATCGCGCGCGCATCGCTCGGATGACCGACTACAACATCCAGTCCTCTGTGGAGCTCATCCCGCCGCCAAAGTGGCTCTCGTCGTACGTCCGGCCGGCCAACGGCGAGACAAGCTCGCTGGACATCCTCGGCACGATCGCCGAGTACGAGGCCGGCTCGGCAGCGGCCGAGGGCGCGACGCCCGAGTCGGACGGAGGGCGTGCAGCCGAGGCGGCTGCCGACGCTGTGGCCGAGCGGCGCGACAGCGGCATGGCCCTCGGCGACGTCATCATCAACCTCAACCAGGGCAACCTCAACCGCAAACTCTTTGACATCGGCCTCTCGTACGAGCCAATCCAATGCGACGTCGAGGACGGCAGCTGCGCCGCCATCAAGGCCGAGCTCCCCTTCCGCGAAGTCAAGACGTTCAGCGAGGAGAATCATTACCGCTACATCCTCGACATCGACGGCAACGCCTGGTCGGCGCGCTTCCACCGGCTGCTCCAGACGAACTCGCTCATCCTCAAGTCAACCGTGTACCCAGAGTGGTGGAACCAGCGGATCCAGCCCTGGCTGCACTACGTGCCCGTTAAGCTCGACTTTACCGACCTCTATGGTCAGCCCTCAACCCCTCCTCGCCTCGCTGCCTCGCACACGACGCATCTCTCGCTGACCGGAAACTCCTCATCCTCCAACCCGCAGACATCATGACCTTCGTGCGTACGCCGCTCGTACGCCAGCTCTTCCCTTGCCCTGGCTGACCTTGCTATGTCATCCCTGCAGTTCCATGGCGACGGCGATGGCGGTGCGCTCGGAGGCGAGGAGCTCATGGCACGGGCGATCGCCGAGAGCGGCCGAGCGTGGTCGCTCTCTCACTGGCGACGCGAGGACATGACGGCCTATATGGTAGGTCGCCGGCCGCCTGTCCCCGCTATCGGCGTCGCAGCCGCTGACCCGGTTTGGCCTTGCAGTACCGTCTCTACCTTGAGTGGGCTCGGCTCCTCGCCCACGACCGCTCGTCGATGGACTTTGTGCTGGACGGCTAGGCCGCAGGCCGGTCGCTCTGACTTCCGAATCTGTAGATCTTCCCACCTAGACTTCCCCTATCGGCCCTTCGGTCCCCTATCCGTGCCTGTACTGCTATTACTATCCGACCACCTCTGCGCGACTTCTAGGTTGGGTCGAGGCCTGGCGAACAGTCGATCTCAGAGGCCGGCCGGCGTGCTGCGCGAAGCGTCAGGCGACTCTCAAGTAGTAGCCTGATCGGCGTCGCGCCGGGTTCAACCCGGCGACCACCCTTTGCTCCTTCCTCCTAGGATCTGGAGGAACGCCAACGCGGATCGCGACGAGACCGGCGCATGGACCGGTCGCGGCGGCGGCGTCGAGCCGAGCGGCTTCTCGCCTGCGAAACGCTCGCACGGCGTCAAGGATGAGGACGCCGGCGACGAGACGAGGAAGAAGGCCAAGATCACCGCCGGAGGGTCAAGTCGCCCGGGCCACGGCCAGGCTAACAATCAGCAGTCAGCCGTCGCAGGACCGTCACTGAGCGCAGCCTACTCAGTCTCGGAACCGCCAGCACCGGCAGCAGCGCCCAGCCTTGCTCCGCCACCGCCTCCCTCTCCCCCACCCCCTCCAGCTCCAACCTTCACCATCGTTCCTCAGGCACCTTTTAACGTCGAGTACGACGATCCCGAGGGTGACCTGATAATCGAGTCGGAGGACGGTTTCTGGTCGCGTGTGCGGACGGTCAAGCTCCGGGGCGGGTCCGACTGGTTCGATCAAGTACTCTCCATGCCGGAGTCGGCGCTTCCTCTGCGATCAGCCGAAGGCCTGCGTGTCTTCAAGATCCCGACGTTCGCCAAGGTCACCGGCCAGTGGCCGCACTGGCTGCTGGACCCTGGGAAAAACCCCTTGACATCCATATGGCCGACAAGTGCGTCTTTAGTTGGGCCTGAACCGTCGAGGAAGCTGGTGCAGGGATCTGATGACTAGCCCCTTGCTGTAGCGTCCTGATCAACGCGAGCTCATTTAGGTGTCCGCAGGTCACTGCGTTGGTGCTCGCCTTGCTGCATCCCAAGATCGAACGCTGGGCGACTTATGTCTTTGCTCTCGCTTGCATTCACGGCGACCTCGAGCTCGCCCGAGCCGCCCTCGCCCGGTGTTCCACGGCCATCACCACCCATCCGAAAGCCGACCCGTTCGGACCAGAACCCAGCCGCGAGGAGGTGTTTGGCATCCCACAGGCAACGTTCAAGCGCATCCCGCCGGCCAGCGTCTTTGGCCTGCTGCGATGCGTGCAGCGGACGATGCACGTCGCGCCACGGGACGCGCCCGAGGAGTGGCGGCGGCTGGCCAAGACATTTACCGTACGTTTCGTCCACGTCAATCGGCGCAGCCCTTCTCGAACATGCAGCTGCTGAGACGCCCTCGCGGACAACACGCAGTTCGACTAGCGCTCCCTGCCAATGGGCATGACCTGTCTGACTGACGGGCGTCTGCGCATGTGGCGCCAGCGCCTCGTACGCCCGCTCCTTCAAACGACAGCGAAGCGACAGGAAGCGCAAAGTTACAATCTAGAGGCCCAGCACACAACGTTCTCCAAAACACACACGGCCGCCTTTCTGTCTCGGTGGCCCTTCGCTCCGACCAGATTGCTCACGAGCAAAACTCGCGAGCGTTCTGGAAGATGCGGAACCAAGGGCCGAGGCCGCCGCCGGCCTCCTTGAGCTCGGACGGCACCCAGCTGTTGCTCTCGAGCGCGATGACACGCTCCGGGTGGGGCATGATGGCGAGCACGCGGCCGTTGGGCGTCTCGACGGCGGCGATGCCGTCGGGCGAGCCGTTGGGGTTGAGCGGGTATTGCGTCGTCGGCCGGCCGGCGGCGTCGACGTACTGGACGGGAACGATGCACTCGGCGGCCGAGGCCGACGAGGGGAAGGCGGCCCGGCCCTCGCCGTGGGCGACAGCGACGGGGATGACGGTGCCGGTCATGCCCCGGAGGAAGACCGAGTTGGCCGAGGCGGTGATCTTGACGGTCGAGACGCGGCCCTCGAAGCGCTCGCTCCGATTCGTCTTGAACAGCGGCCAGTGCTCGGCACCGGGGATGATGTCCCGGAGCTGGGAGAAGAACTGGCAGCCGTTGCAGACGCCGAGGCCAAAGGTGTCCTCGCGCGTGAAGAAAGCCGAAAACTCCTTGCGGGCCGTCTCGTTGAGGAGGACCGACTTGGCCCAGCCGTTGCCGGCGCCGAGGACGTCGCCGTATGAAAAGCCGCCGCACGCAGCCAGGCCGCGAAAGCCGGCGAGCGAGAAACCGCCGGCGATGATGTCCGACATGTGGACGTCGACGGCCTCGAAGCCGGCGGCGGCAAAGGCAAAGGCCATCTCAACGTGGCCGTTGACACCCTGCTCGCGGAGGATGGCGACCTTAGGCCGGGACGACTGGCCCTCGGGCGAAGGCGTCGGGCAGGACGGCGTGTCCATCAGCGGCAGGAAGGGCGCGGTGACCGTGTAGCGGATGCCCGAGTCCTCGGGTCCGTCGAGGATGGCGTCAAACTCCTCCTTGGCGCCGGCCGGGTCGTCCCGGGCGGCCTGCATCTTGTACGACGTCTCGGACCACATCTGCTGAAGCGCACCCCGGGTCGAGGCAAAGACCTCCTTGCCGTGGTGGATGATGCGGATCGCCTGGTCGGCGGCCGAGGCGTTGACCTTAGCGACGACGTGGATGTCGCGGTGGGGGAAGCCGGCCTTGTCAAAGACTTCGGTGAACTCAAAGAACTTGTCCTTCGACACCTGGAAGACGGCGCCGAGCTCCTCGTTGAAGAGGGCGGCGACCGGCAGGGCCGGCGTCGGCTGCTTGTCGAGGTCGTCGAGGTCAATCTCGGCGCCGACGCGGCCGGCAAAGCACATCTCGACGATCGAGGCGAGCAGGCCGCCGTCGGACCGGTCGTGGTAGGCGAGGACGGTGCCGGCGTGCTCGTCCTTGAGCGTCTGGACAGCTTTGAAGAAGGCCTTGAGCGTCTCGGCGCTCTCGACGTCGGGCGGCGTCGAGCCGAGCGTCTTGAAGCACTGAGCGAGCGCCGAGCCGCCGAGCCGCTGCTGGCCGGCGGCGAGGTCGACAAAGACGAGAACCGTCTCGCCGGCGTTCGTCTGGAGCTGGGGCGTCCAGGTCGCCGAGACGTCTTTGCACGAGGCGAAGGCGGTGATGATGACCGACATGGGCGAAGTGACCTCGCGGGCCTCGCCCTCGTCGTTGGTCCACCGCATCTTCATCGACATCGAGTCCTTACCGACGGGGATTCCGACGCCGAGCTTGGGGCAGAGGTCCATGCCGATCGCCTGGACGCCGCGGTAGAGGCCGGCGCCCTCGCCTGGGTGCGAGGCCGGGCTCATCCAGTTGGCCGACAGCTTGATGTGCGAGAGTTCCTCGATCGACGAGGCCGCAATGTTGGTCAGCGCCTCGCCGACGGCCATCCGGGCCGAAGCCTCGGGACTGAGGAGCGCGAGCGGCGTCCGCTCGCCGAGCGCCATGCTCTCGCCGTCGAGGACGTCAAAGCCGTACGAGGCCCGGGTGACGGCGACGTCGGCGCAGGGCACCTGCCAGGGACCGACCATCTGGTCGCGCGTGACAAGGCCCGTGATCGTCCGGTCGCCGATCGTGATCAGGTACGACTTGGAACCGACCGAAGGCAGGTGGAGGACGCGCTCGATCGCCTCCTTGAGCAGGCCCTCGGTCGCGCTGATCTCGGGCAGGTACGACTGGAGCGTGGCGTCAAACTCGATCCGCCGGGGCGTGACGGTCGTCGCCGTGAGCTCGAGCTTGGGCGGCTTGCCAAAGAGGGTCGACATCGGCAGGTGGATCGGCTCAGCGCCGAGCAGCCGGTCGGTGACGACGAGCTCCTGCTCGGCCGTCGCCCGGCCGACGACGGCGTACGGGCAGCGCTCGCGCTTGCAGATGGCCTCGAAGACGGCCAGCGTCGGGCCCTCGGGCGCGATGGCGAGGACGTAGCGCTCCTGCCTGGTGGTTAGACGTGGCGGGGAGAGCTTCAGCACGTGCAAGGCGGGAAGAAGAGAAGGGCGAGCAGACGTACGACTCGTTGCACCAGATCTCCATCGGGCTCATGGCCTTGTCGTCGACGAGGACGTCGCGGATCTCGAACCGGCCGCCGAGGTCCGAGTCGTGGACGAGCTCGGGCAGGGCATTCGACAGGCCGCCGGCACCGACGTCGTGGATCGACTCGATCGGGTTGCCCTCGCCGAGCGCGGTGCAGGCGTCGATGACCATCTGGCACCGGCGCTCCATCTCGGGGTTCTCGCGCTGGACCGAGGCAAAGTCGAGCTCGGCCGAGGACGCGCCGGAGGTCATGGAAGAGGCGGCGCCGCCGCCGAGGCCGATCAGCATGCCCGGCCCGCCGAGGACGATGATGTGCGAGTTGGTCGGGATGATCTTCTTGATGGCGAACGGCGCCCGGACGTTGCCGAGTCCTCCGGCAAGCATGATTGGCTTGTGGTAGCCTCGGATCTCGACCGCGTCGGCCGCGAGCGACGTCTGGGACGGGACCGCGAGCGAGAGCGTCCGCCAGAAGCTGGTGTCAGGCAGGAGGGGGGGGGGGGGAATTCAGCAGGGACCGGGGGGAGGGGCAAGCGAACACCCGTCGCACACGCGAGAGACGCACCCGGTGAGCCCTGGCCGGCCAAACTCGTTGTTGAAGGCGCTGCTGCCGAGCGGGCCCTCGATCATGATGTCGCGCGCGCTCGAGACGTGGGCCGGCTTGCCGACGTGGTCGGCGCCCGTCGCGCCCTCCTTCTCCTCCCAGGGCTGGCGGAAGCCATCGAGGTTGAGGTCGGACGTCATGAAGCCTGCGAGGCCCATCTTGGGCTTGGAGCCCCGGCCGGTCGCGCCCTCGTCGCGGATCTCGCCGCCGGAGCCGGTCGACGCGCCTGAGAAGGGCGAGACGGCCGTCGGGTGGTTGTGGGTCTCGACCTTGATGAGGATCGGGTAGGCCTGCGGGCTCGAGAGGACGTAGGGCGCCGGGCCGGCCGCGGCGGGCGAGAAGACGCGGATCGCGCGCGAGTCCGAGTTCATGACGGCCGCGTTGTCCGAGTAGGCCGAGAGCGTCACCTCCTGGTTGGTCGCCGCCTTCTCCGTGTTCCGGATCATTCCAAAGAGCGAGATCGGCTGAGCCTCGCCGTCGAGCGTCCAGTGGGCGTTGAAGATCTTGTGCCGGCAGTGCTCGCTGTTGACCTGGGCGAACATGAAGAGCTCGACGTCGGTCGGGTTGCGCGGCGGGTCCATCGAGGTGTAGGCGTCGAGCAGGTACTTGAGCTCAGTCGGCGAGAGGGCGAGGCCGAGCGTCGTGTTGGCGTGGACGAGGAGGTCCATCGCCGACGGCGGGTGCGAGGCGTCGCCCGTGATCGTCTCTGGCTGGACGTCGGTCGTCTCGGGCAGGATGGCGACGTGCTTGAGCGGGCCCGGGGGCGACACCTGGAAGATCTGGGCCTTGGCCGGCGGGGCGACGAGGATCGTCTGCGTCATCCGGTCATGCAGGAGCGGGCTCGCCGCAGGGACAAAGCTGACGGCGTCGACGGCCGAGGACGAGCGGATCGTCACGACGATGCCGCGCTCGACCCGGTTGAGGTGGCCGGCGAGGCCGCACATGCGCGCAATGTCGGTCGCCTTGGACGACCAGGGCGAGATGGTTCCGAGCCGGGGAACGACGTAGATGACGGTGTCGGACTCGCCGCCGGCAGCCGGAGCGAGCGACGTCGGCTCCTCGCCGTACTTGAGCAGGGCATCGAGCACGAGACGCTCGGTCGAGTCCGAGTCCGAGAGGACGGCGAGCGACTCGGCCGAGGCGACGTCGACCAGGTGGAGGAACGAGGCCGAGACGGCCGTCACGCCCGAGTGGAGCGCCTGCAAGCTCTTGAGCAGGGCCGCCGCCTTGGACGGCGAGAGCGCCGGCGAGCCGGTGAGCGAGAGGCTTGGAGCAGGAAGGCGGCGAGTCACGTCAGGCGGGCACGAACGGAGGAAGGCAAGAGGCGCGGTGATCAGTCGGAGGAGCTCGGAGCCAGCATCACAGGGCCTCTCAGACACGCACAGGTCGGCCATGGTCGAGGGGGCGTGCGCTTAGGACAGGGTCGTGTCTAAGGAGAGAGGAATCCCTCCGGCGTGGGGGGAGGAGGAGGAGGGTGGGCGGTCGACGGACTGGGGGCGGCTCTCGTGCTGCCTACAGGGCGCCTGCGCCGCCGCCCGTCGGCCTCGCGCCGGGCCCAAATATTCAAGCTCCGACCGGCGGAAGGCGCCTACCACTGTTCGTGAGGGAGCTGCCCCGCAAAGGAGGGGGGGAGGGGGGACCGCAGACCAAGCAGAGGCGGGTATAGAGGCGAGCAAGCAGTCGCGAGGGCTGAGATGGGCGCATTGTCTGGTCCTCAATGAGAGCGGCTGCCTGTCGAGGGAAGGGTCGCACGGCAGCCGCAGAAGCAAGCACTGCTGCTGGCCGGCGGGCAGGAAAAGGGGAGGGCGCGCGCAAGCAGCAGGTCCTGCCAGTCGCAGGTTATCTCGCCGACCGTTTGTCGCAGGGTCGCTGTCATGCATCCCCTTTACTCTCCGCGCTCCTTCTCCTCCTCGTAGTTCCACGCGCGCCCCCCACGGCCCTCCTCAAGTACGCCGACCTTGTCGAGCCCGACGCGGGGGTCGAGGCCGACCCAGGTCCGGCCCTTCCAGAGCTCGGACGGAGCGGGGAGGTTGGTGTGCGTCAAGGCCGAGTCGGACGAGCGGAGGGTGAGGGAGGTGGAGTCTGCCGGGCGATGGGAGGAGGGGGCGTCAGTGGATGAACGGAGGAGAAGATGGTGGCGAGGGGGGGCCGGAGACGCACGGGTCGCAGACTTGGTCGTCGTTGTCGTCGCGCCGTACCGCTTTGGATGGCGGTACGTGCCCGTCGTCGTCGAAAAGATGGGCTGATCGTCATCTTCGCTGCTGTCGTCCTTGGCCGCGCCGCCCACCTCGGCAGCAGCAGCAGCGGCGGCGGCGGCGGCGGCATCGACCGGTAGCGGAGGTTGCTCGTCTGTCGGTCCCGGACCTAGCTCGACCAGACCCGTCAGCCCCAGGCGCACACAACAGAGACGGTCGAGAGAAGGGGCGGGACGTACCCTCCGGCAGGAGCTTGGTAAAGTCGAGCACGTACTCGGTCGCCCCCCATTGCGGCTCGTCCTGAAGCGCGAGCTCGAGCTCGTATGGCGTGATGATGGGTCGGTAGAACTCCTATCGCGGACAGGGAGGGGGGCGCGCGCGCGAGGATGGGTGTCAGCCAGCTGAACTGGGGTGCGAGAGGGACAGAAAGAGAAAAGGGAAAGGGGGAAAGAAGAGAGAGACGGGGTCATGTCGGAGCCCTAGTAAACCACACGGTTCCGACCAAAGGGGACAGACGAGGGCTGAATGGGCTCCAACCCCTGCTCCTCCCTCTACCTCCCCGCCCCCTACAAGAGAGAGCGAGATGATAGGAGAAAGGAAGAGAAGTTGGGCGTCGTTGTACCCCCCGAGTTGTGGGCGCCCATCGCTGCCTTTGTCGGGCGGCGACGGGCGGGGAGCGACGGTTGGCCTGCCCCTGAGAGGTGGAGGGCAGAACGGTGTCGCTCCGATCGGGGGGGGGGGGAGCCTTTGCGTTGCAACGACAACAGGGCGAGGGGGATGAAACGCGCGAGGTCGATGGGCGAGAATGAGAGGCGCGCGCAGAGGGGGTGGAGATGAGTCCGCTTACCTTTGAGTCGACGAGGGTGTTCTCCCCGCAAGCGACGAGGACAAAGCACTCGACCTCTGCAAAGTTGGCGAGCTTGGCCGGGTTGAGCTTGCCGACCGAGACGGTGTAGGCCTTCTTGTGGTGCTTGCGGAGGAGGCTGCGCAGGTGGTGGAGGAGCGGGAGAGAGCCGGCTGAGAGCCGAGCCCGAGTGGGAAGTAAGGGGAGGGAGGAGCAAATGGGAGGGCGTTTCAGCTTTCCTTTTCCCCGTATGGAGGCAATCAGCGGTTGAGGCGAGGACGGACCGAGGTTGACGTTGCCGACCAGCAGGCCAAAGACGTCGGCATCCCTCGCCTTCTGCATGATGGCATACCGCCGCATGAGAAGCCGGTTCGTCCGCGTCGACTGGAGGACGGCTTTGATCGGCGGCGGCGGGGCGGGGGAAGTCGCCTCGTCGTCCTGAGCCTCTTCGGGGGGCGAATACGAGTAGACCTGAAGCCAACACGAAGAACGACGTTCAGAGGGCCTCCAGGCGGTCAGCCTCACACCGAGGCGAGGTCACAGAGACGGAAGAGCGAG
>Ga0308160_10001583_pt1 | contig 31241 bp, 46 predicted proteins | sample PhyFR1_FD_201036 | JGI IMG/M metagenome (GOLD analysis project Ga0308160, IMG submission 201036) | Phyllosphere microbial communities from UC Gill Tract Community Farm, Albany, California, United States - DLSLF.R1 | ecosystem: Host-associated > Plants > Phyllosphere > Unclassified | place: USA... | reverse complement strand
CTCGGGCTCGGTGGAAAACAGGGCTTGCCGAATGGCATGTATGAGAGGGGCTCGCTCATGACGTTACAATTCATGACAAACCAACAGCTGACAGCGACTGCGACTCTCGCTCGCTTCTGTGTCGCCCCCCCAAACCCAAGGCTAAATGGCAGAATACAAAGTGCCGAGACCGGTTCACCGATTTGGTAGTTTCTCCGAGAGCAAAGATCGTCAACGCCGCGATGGCCGTAACGCCGCAGATCCCCAACGGTATGTAGCTTACAATCGATGCATCATGATAAAAGTGTGCTTTATATAGTCAGAGTCATGATTCTATGGATTAGCCACCGAGCCGAAGAAGTGAACATAGCAAGTTGACTCACCCGTCGATAACAAATGCGTCTACTGTACGACCATCTGCTGTTCCAGACCGCAGCTTACCAACGTCGTCTCCAGATCCAAAAGTTGCCAAGAGCAACCCGGCGTCTTTGACACTAGCCACCAGACTTGGCACCGCAGCCTGATCGTTAGCGCTTAAGTCTGTCCAAGTGACGATAACTCACTAAAGTCGTAGCTTCCAATATGACACCGAGGAGATTCGTGGATTTAGCGAAATTGACTGCTTCCCTAACGGAAAGTGATCTCAAGTCCACTTCCTCCTCTGGTCCAGCCGGGATGAGCGATGCATCCGTTCTCTTTCTGGATATACCACAGTAGGATGCGAAGAATACGGCGTCTGCACGTCAGCTCTTTTCGCAACCATGACAGACAGCTGCACTTACAATTAGGCTGTTTCCAGTTGAGAGCAGTACAAACCGTTGGATCGAAACTGCTGAAAATGATTTTCCGTCCAGGGCTCGTTTTGCCAGCTTCATAAACCACATGCAGTACACTGTCGACAAACGCATTAACTTCGCCTGACCGTCCGACCGATTCGTACTTGGCATCGAATTTACGTGCGTATTTCAGCTGAATGTTGACACCGGTATCGGCGGGAAGTAGTGACAAGACTGCTTCGAGTGATGCCATTGATTTTCGTAATAGCGTACACCATTCTGCTGGTGTTTGATGGTTGGGAGATTCGGGTATATTGCGATCTAGCGAAGTAGCGAGCGATTCGAATTGGGCGGACGAAACATCGGCTACCCCAATATCGAAACCGGGCACTGGTAATGTCCATCCTGGATACAATACGGGTACTTGGTCTTTCGTCAACTGAACAACAATATGGACGTATTCGCCAGACAAGGACGAAGCAGTGACTAGCGCCGACTCGCGAGCGGGTATAGAAGGAGGAGCAGCAGTTGGCGGACGTAATGCAGGTGAAGAGGTAGAGACGGACAACGGACGATGTGATTGGAATTGATGTGCGTGGTCCTGAGATGGGGCGGAGGGTGTGACTTTTGACTTCCAATACGTCTCGACACGACCTCCAATCTCGAGTTGAGCACCTTGGAAAGGCTTGATACAGCTGACTTCGAAAGCGACTTCTCCGATCGTCTTGAGGTGGTGATCGAGAAGGGGTACGACTAGACCTTGGTGATTCTGGATATCGGTAAACATCGAAGGCAAGACGATAGCACGTCCAATGACTTTCGATCCGAAGGTGGGGTATAAAGAAAGCTCGAGGGTGAATTTGGCGAGATCTTGGACCTGGAATGAGAATACTTCCCGCTCGTCTGCGAGTGGTAGTATGACCGAGTGGGGTACCGAGGTGATATCCATCTTGGAGGTCATCACGAGCTTGAGTGAAGACCACATTTGTAGTGTGTCCTCTCCCGAACGCGAGTAGAGCTTGACTGGGGGTGGTTTTGGGGTTGATGATCGAGTGAATGGGTGACCGAGGGAAAGGTGGACCAGGCATCTTTGTGCCAAGAACTCGTGACCGTACACTCGTAGGCTGGAAGATCAGTCTTGGTCATCTATCGCGGAAAGTCGCACTCACGGGATGATGGGGGGAGGTAGCGACAGAGAAGGAATGAGCTCAAACTCTTCCATGGGCGGTTCAACCTCGGCATCGGAACCGGGCGACAAATTCTCCATCTGCGGATCCGCCGCCAGACCCAAGTTCTCCATATGATCCAATGTACTTTGTTTGCCAGATAATTTGGCACCATTGGCGACCAGGAAGTTGAGAATAGCAACATGACCGAACCAGGCAGCGTACCACCCTGGTGACTTGCCGTATTCGTCGGAAGCATTGACATCGCACCCGGCAGCGACGAGGACCTGTACACAGGCGAGATGACGAGCTTCACCTCCGACCGCAGCGTGATGTAGTGGGGTCCAGAGGTTGTACTTGTCCTGACGGTCTTTTCCACCTCCATCCGCTCCTGCTTCGTCGACTAAAAGCTGACATATCGATTCATGACCAGCCTTGGCGGCGAAATGTTGAGGATACAATCCCTCTGAATTCGGCAAGACCTTGGCACCACATCGCAAGAGTAGGCGAGCGACTTCGACTCGACCATACTGACAAGCGAGCGATAGTGGGATCAAATCGTTCGAGACGGAAGTAGGTTCGAGAGCAATCTTGGCAGTGACGAATATACGTACGACTTCGAGATGGCCGTGGTGAATTGCGTGCATAAGGGGTGTGTAGCCGTCCATATCGGTAGCCGTGGGATCTGCTTGAGGTAGGAGGAACGACGCGATCTCGGCATGGCCGTTCAACGCGGCGTAGTGTAGTGGTCGACGATCGTAGGCGTCGGGTTGTTCGAGCATTTGTGGAATGCACTGGACGCACATCTTGACGACTCGGAGGGATCCGGCAATACAGGCTTGGTGTAGGGGGTTTCGGCCATTGATATCATCAACATAACGGCAATCGAGGCGGACGAGTTCCTTGAACAAGGGGGCGAATTCGTCCGGTACTTGTATGGCCGCATTCCACAGGATCCGCATGACTGACTTGTCTTGTGATCTCTGTTGCCTCGAGCCGGCGACTTTGAGCCAGTCCTCGATGGCTTCTTTGCTTCCACTCGATATCGCCTTGACCATATTCGCCTCGAGATCCATCAAAGCATCAGCAGCCAAAGACTGACCAGCATCAATATCATAATCGACATTCCTATCCAGTGGTAATCCATCTGCACCAAGTGATTCGTGTAGATCCGCAAACAAGGCCGAAGAGAGATGTTCCGAGGACCCATTTTCGAGGTCGAGCAAATTGGCAGCGACGATATCGGACAGTTTGGCGATAAACTCTCGGTTGAAACAAGGCTGTACCTCGACTTGACGTTCGATATATAGTTCTTTTGTGGATGATTTGCTTCGTTTATCCCATTTCTTCAAAATCTTTCGGAATCCAGTTGCGTTGATTTCGATGAATCCTTGTAATTTGCCCAAATCCCTCTCGAACAATCTCCATCCCTCCTCCAGACTTGTCCATTCTAGGTCCTTTCGTCCACCGCTGCCGACCAGTCCACCATCGTCTGGGCTGTGGTCTACCCTGTCCTCGATACCTCGCCAAGAGCGTAGTAGACGTTTCCGATTCGTCAACAACGTCAACAGTCTTAGTCGTAGATCGCGTTCTTTGATTAGGTAAAATGCGTTGATCTAACCCGGTCAGCGATAATTCAGGACCGTTGAGCAAGACACACCTTCTCCAGCTCTCGTTGTAATGTAAAGAAAAAGACATCCCGATGTGCTTTGAAGCTATCCTCCTTGGCATTCCTTCCCCTTCCACCCTCCAACATGATTCCTTTTGGAGCAGGAGGTTCAGTCGTAGGTGGTAAAGGGTCCAAATCCAGGTTACCCGATCCTGTGGCATCCTGTTCAGCATAATTGGCAGAATCGGACGAAGTCGGTCCCAAAGGGCGTTTGGGCGGACGAAGGCCCAGTGAAAGTAGAGAAGCGTCGGCTGCGCTACGTCCCGCTGCGTAAGAGTTGATGATCTTCTTCAATGCCTTGATGGTCAGTACTAGCTAGTACGGTGAGGCTTACCTTGTAATTCAGGTAGTATTCTCCCCATCCTGGGACTTGCTGAGCTTGGATCGTCTTTCCGAACTGCAAGTGTCAGCTGCGAACTCAAGAGATCAGGTGAGAGGTATCTGACCTTCATCTTGTTGGCGATTGACTTTAGGTTGAATTACCACAAAAGCCCGAGTATGTCCCTTCAACCACCTCTCAGCTTGATCTCCGCGTCTCTCGGTAGAGTGTTGATCGATTTTTGGACAAGATGGAAGGCGGGGATATCTGCTATATCGTGCTTGTTGGTCTATGGTACATATGGGAGAATAAAAGTAGTCTATACAGGTCTATAGATGATGGGCATAGGCTGCCTAGCCTGCACGTGCGTGAACGCACTTCAGAATAGATTCCGCTTCTAACCGGGCCGATTGTGGGGTAATGATGCATTCACCCCACACTCAGACTTCACCACTCAATCTACTCTGACTACAGTATCAAAACAGCTTGAATGCCCTATATATGATACGACAGCCGCTGGTCGGTCGGTCTTGCTTTTCATCCTGCCGACTCGCTTTTTAAATACCGACAATGAGCTTTCTCGGCCGCTTGTCGCTCTTCCGAGCTCCCGTTCTAAACGCTCGGGCAGTACGACTTCCCCTTCGTCTAGTCCAATCTGGGCTTGATTCACGAAGCTACACTACGCAGGTAGAAGAAGTACCGGTCCTGTCCCAGCTCAGAAGAGTCAAAGAGCTGCAAGAACGAGTCGCTGCCGAGAACTCCAAGACTCGGAAGGAGCTTATCATTGCGGAGTATCCCGATCTGAGAGACTTGCTGGAGCTGTGAGTTCTGAATCTATTCTGTATTGACTCCGACAGCATCTACGCTCCGGATTTCCGAACACATTTGTCTTACGCCGTACTAGAAAAACGTCTTGAGGACTCGATGTTCCTCCGCAAAGACATACCGGTGCCGGAGTCCATTGCCGAATTGTTGACGGTGTTGTCAACCAAGCAAGTCGTCGGAAACAGGGCCAAAGACTTTGTCCTCCAATTTCTACTCGAGCACGGTATCATGAGTTGGAATTCTCATTCTCCGGTGGTCAAAAACGCTGAGCTGCAAACGTTTGGACGTCTCCTGAATCGAAACCTCATTGCCGGCTTTGGAGCTAGGACATTGTCGAGAGTCAACTGGAAAAAGGATCCAAAGAACGACTCGTCCAGACTGTCTACGACCGAGCCCGTGAGTACCTGGACCTCGATGGCTTCGGGATCCGTGACCAAAGCGTCGACCTCGCCCGTCTCGAAGGCAGAGGTAACCACATCTCCCGCCAGACGCAACCTTAAGAGTTTCCCAGTAGCTCTCGGCAAATCTATCGAGGCTCCCTTTTCCGAAATCGCCAAATCGTCCTGCAAATGGTACGCTTCTCGTAAACTCGATGGGGTCCGAGTCATCTCTTTTCTCGACTTCTTCGTACCCACAAACGGCTCGAAGCCGACTCTGAAGGATGTCAACTTCTTTTCGCGTAGTGGGAAACCGTTCACTTCCCTCAACAAGGTGGAGGAGCAGATGGAGCGACTTGTTCAGTATCCGAGGCTCTTGGAACTTCTTGGACGAGATAGTACCATTTCTGAGCCGGTGTCTGGAGGAGAGATGAAACGGCTGGTACTGGATGGAGAGGTGTGCGTGATGCGAGAGAGGCAGGGCCATCAATCCAACAAGAGACCTGACGACGGTACCGGCGCAGGAGCGATCTGGTCCGATCATAACCTAGAAGAAGATTTCACATCGACCGTATCCGAGATCCGTCGAATGGCACCATACAACATCGCCCATCCCGTCTACTTTATGTTCGACATACTCCCATACCACTTGTTCGACAATGCCAAAGGTCCAAGTACGTTCGGTCAGCGAGTTGAGGATATTCGACAACTTGGTGATTGGCTAGCTGGAGAGGAGTTTGATGGGAAGGTACTCAGGCCGTTGGCTCAGTGGGAGATTAAGGATAGTTCCGAGATTGATGGGATGGTAGCCCGAGCCGCAGAGGAGGGGTGGGAGGGGTTGGTGCTGAGGGCAGATAAAGCCTACAAGGGTGCTAGGTCGTGAGTCTTCAAGTATGATCTCACTGGCTAAACACTGACGGCCAGGACCGATGTACGAAAGTTCAAGAAGTGGCAAGATGCCGAATATACAGTCGTCGGTTACGACAAGTCCTGGATGCGCTTGGCGGTAGATGGGGTATTTGGGGAATATGAAGCTCTCGCGGCCATTTGGATCATTCATAAAGGCGTCAAGGTCTCTGTCGGAAGTGGATTTACGGCCGACCAAAGAATCAGATTCGGCGAGAATCCAGACTTGATTGTGAGTAGTAATCATGCCTTGGATCGATAGCTGACGGGGCAGGTCGGTAAGGAAGTGACTGTGGAATACTTTTCCGAATCAGCCTCTTCGAGCAGAGAAGGAATGTCGTTACGGTTCCCGAGGGTAAAACAAATTTGGGAGGAAGGCAAGCGCTCGATGTAGGGGTTTGGGGCGGAATGAACGATGTTTCCGAGGACACTATTCTGTGCGCAACGACTTGATGGTATGACTCTTAACGAGATCAACGATATCCATAGATGATGTATACTCCTCACTCTCGTCATCACCCCTGGCAAGGCTCCGATGAAAGGCTGGTAAATAGAGTGGACGATGTTCCCAATATATACATTACATGATTCTACGTTTTGATGGTATAACTCTACTCGAATTTCTACGATACTCCCAAATGATGCATAAACCTCACCCCTGATCTCGAACGCTTTCTACAGGATGAGCTCGCCATTAATGCCTTGGAAGCTGGAACGTACCATTGATGCTCATCAATCATGGCTTTTCCTGGCCTCCCTGCTGACTGACGCTCGGACTTCTAGAAGGTTTCATAGCCAACCCCTCCCCTCCAAAACTACCAAGACTAATGATTCCATCCTTCTTTTCCCCACCTTCAACCTTCTTCAACTGCCCTTTCACAGGTCCCCTATCCTTTCCAGGTGATTCTGCCATGACACCAGTTTCGGCTACGGTAGGGTGTGAAGCCGGTTCGGTCTGAACGCCAGTGTCGAGATATGGAGTTTCGGTTTCGGGTGATCTGAGAGGTGGTTCGACTGGTTGGGAGATATCGACTGATTGGGATTTGTTGGGTGAATGGGGGATCACCGCTGGGGTATGATTGAGTTTTGATGGGTCAATGGGTGGGGAAGTGGCGGTCTCCCGAGCAGGGATGTCGACTGGCGCGGACATTGTGAATGTGATGGATACGAGAGCCGTGTAAGTTTAATGTTGAGGAGTAGTCGATGTGCGGTGGTCCTGCGTTTGTAAGACTACGAGTATCTGATACTGTTGCTTGTGATATGAAGGGGAAGAAGAGGAATGGAAGATCAATTGCTTCTGTTTCAATTATATGACGCAAGACCACGTGGCAGTCAACGCCTCGCAGTTTCCCCCGTACTAGCAGCAAGTAAGCAGCGCATGGTGTCATGGGTGGTGTATGCAGATGCGAGAGCACGCAGTCAGCGCAGCCGCTCAAGCTGTTAATGCCTGATTAATGCCTGAGATATGGACTAGAAGGTGATGGGGCTGATCATTGTCGACGGCAGCCGGGCTGACCCGTTTCGGCTCATGCGGACGATCCGATGATCATGCATCCAGTCCCCCTCCCCGATTCTGCCAGACCAATCTGTCTACTCGGAGTCCGGCCTCTTGTACTTGATAGGCGTCTCCAGTCCAACTTTCCTAGCAGAAGCATGTATTTTCTCCGATTCCGTCATGTCCGCCAGAGGTGTATAACGTTTCAGTAATTCCTAAAGGTGATCAGTCTCGATCTCCTTCGATGATCCTCATCAGGGCACAAAACACTCCCAGAGATCACAGGTATCACTTACCGAATGTATACGAGAAGCACGCATGAAGTCTCTTGTTTCCGTCAAGAGTTTTGAAGCCGATTCGGTATTTTGAGCATTGACTAGCATATCGCGTAAACCATTTTCGACCGTTAAATTACGTCGTGATCGGGGATGGAGGGACTATTGGATCAGCTTTGATCCTAGCGTCCAGCACTATGGCCTTCGTCGGGGCGTGGTATATGCGAGGCAAAAAGGGACGTACAGCCAGCCGGACTTCACGGAGTAAAGAGCGATAGAGGTGATTTATCGGTGTGGTCGACATGCTGTATATGCTTTTCTGAGTGTGTGGTTCTGCTTCTTATTGCCCGTCTGTCTGGGGAAACAAGTATGATACGATCGGTGCGTGTGCGGTGCGGCGGTAAGTAGAGTCAAGTATATGAACAGAACAGAGCAGAGTTGCCGACGGATATTTCACGCGCTCTAGATAACAATTTTACGAAACCAAGCCTATCTCTTACCTACTTTACCTGTTTATACATTAGCCATCAACCACACCTTCAAGATGGGTAACCCAGACGCCGATGTTCCTATGTGAGCTTAGCATCTCCACTAATTCGGGCTACCAAGCTGAACAGCAAGGATCCGATTGAGCTACAACGATGTCCATAAAGCTATCCAGTCGAGCGCTATAAAGATCAAAGCGGAGTTCAGTCAGTCCCCCCTTTCTGACTCCACGTAGTATGTCTGGGCTAATATCAGGTCCCGACTTGTTCATTGCTATTGGAGGAGGAGGATTCATCCCGGCTAGAATCTTACGGACATTCTGTAAATACACCTTGGATGGTACCGTCAAGAAGAATATCCCTATTCAAGCTGTCGGATTGGTTCTCTACGAGTCCATGGGCGGGGTACGTCTTCTACACCGATCTGGATACAGGGATTGAGCTGATGGACAGATTGCCGAGACTGCAGGTGCAGAGGTCGTCAGGACTCAATGGCTTGATTTTTCCACTGTACGTCTTTGTCCTTGCTTCGAATAGGGTGCTGTACTGACAGATAGCTTGGAAGTAACTACAACCAAGGTGGTCTACTAGGTCGAAAAATCCTAGTCGTAGACGAAGTAGACGATACCAGGCGAACTTTGATGTGAGCTCATCTCACCTGTGATAACAATCAGCTGACGAGCTAGCTACTGTATCAAGGAACTACAACGTGATATTGAACTCCAACTAGAAGCAGTCAAGGACGAAGCTGAGCGCGAGCGATTGAGGAAAGAGACACAATTAGGTATTTTCGTCGTTCACAACAAGTCAGTCACCCCACCAGGCCTTCCCTCGGCAGAGAGCTCACAAACAGGCTAAAAGAGAAAGCTGGAGAGCTCGACGCTAGTGTCAAATACTTTTCTGCTGTCGACACACCAGACGTCTGGCTCGCTTACCCATGGGAATGCGATGGAGATATCGAAGAACACGACAATGATCGATCCAAGAACCCACAATTGTAGTTGTCTTGTTCCAACCTTGTCCACTTGATAGTTTCATGAGCGGCAGAGCGCAAATGCATATATAGACTGAACTAGCAGGTCCTCCAGAGCGACCTATTCCTCTCTCCGCTTTCTACGAGATGATTTACCAGTATCTCTCGGTTTGACCACATCGCTCGACCGAGATCTCCGTCTCCTGGTCGATCAGCGCTGTAATCTCAGACAAGGATGCTCACCTCGACGATCTCCTCTCTTCCTGCTCACCATCGCTTTCCCATCCACCCGGTCCCAAGCCCACATCATCCCTCTTTCTCTTACTTGTCGACCCACTTCTACGTTTCGACGAAGTCCCGGAAGACTTCTCTCTATCCTTCTTACTACGTGACGACCTCGTCCTCTCGCGTTTTGGCGTAGGACTCCGGCTCCTGCTTCTAGATGGGGATGGACGAGACGACCTCGGTTTCTCCCGTTTGGGTGTTGGACTCCTACTCCTCGAAGGGCTTCTGGAGCGGTCACGACTAGGAGATCTCGAGTCGTCAGAATAACTGTCGCGTCGACGTCTCGATGATCGCTTGATTGGGCTCGGTGTGCGTGATTTTGAAGAAGCTGCAGAATCTCCGTAGTCCAATCCTGCGGCCGACGAGGGCTCGACTCGATCCTTGTCCTTGAAACGTCCGGCTTTGGGGCCTTTGGGGATATTTGTCTGGACCTGCTGAGCGGCTCGGGGGCCATGTGGAATGATAGGCACTGCCGATCAGTCAAATGCGCGCAAAATTTGCCTCATAACTCACCTGCGATACCTCCTCGTCCACGCTGGGCCATCCCACGTGTCGGCATTCCTCTCATTGCCATTCCGCGTCCTCGGAACGCAGCTTGCCCGGGCACGCCACCATTCATATTAACGTTATCCTGGTTGGCCATATTCTGGTTGGCCATGTCGGAGAGGACCTGGTAAATCAGCATCTGATGGTGAAAGTCTAGGATCACTCACGTCAGGCTCCTCCTGCTTGACTTGGTCTTCAGGCTGCTCTGATCCATTACCAGCCCCTGGTGTAGCGGACGCGCGATTGTTTACTAGACACATCAGTCGCATGAATCATGATTGATCATTGGAGCTCACATTGTCGCTGCTGTTGTGGAAATTGCTGCTGGCCCATCTGCCCCTGCTGCTGCTGTTGCGGACGCTGCTGTTGGGGCATACCCATCATCCCGTCCATTCCCTGGCCCATCATCATCTGCTGCTGCATTTGCTGAAGCTGTTGCTGGTTGAATCCGCCGTTCATCATCCCCATATTCGGCTGCGGCATCTGCATATTGAGGTGTAGTAAGCCGGGAAGATCATTGGGCATATTTCCGAGTGGATTCGCCTGAGAGTTAGCTCATAGTACTCGATGCGCCTTCAGCAGCTTACCAAAGCTTGTCTACCGGCTTCCATATCTGACCTAAACCGCAGGAATTTGGGATACGTGACTTCATCAAATCCGAAATTGAACCAATCTGACAAATCACTTCCAGGCCGTCTCCAAGGCTGTCCACTTCCTTCAAACTGATTCAGGTCGATCTCGTATACGCTCGCCCCTGTCGATGGGATGATCCCAGTAGGATTGCTAGGATCTATCTTTGGATGCGTAGATCCAGCCGTTACAGGCGGCAGATTGGAGGCGGGAAGGTTCTGATGCGTTGGCTGGCCATTTGTGTGTGGGTGCTGAATGGTCGTCGGAGTCGAAGCACCTCCAGAGGGTGCTATTGGGTTGTTCTGAAGTGGATTTGGTGTTCCAGAAGGTCGAGCTTGGGGATTGTATTCTGTCGTCTGGTTTGGGATGACGGGAGCGGGGGTTTCTAAAGGTCAGCTCTTTGTCTTCCGAGGGATAGCGCGGCATACGTTTTGTAGGGGTCGACTGAGTAGGTGTAACTGGTACAGGAGCATTTCCAGTAGATGTATGAGCCCATTTCCCAATTCCAATAACATTAGACTGTTGAGGCTTCCTACCTCGTCAGTTCTGTTTTCATGTCAAATGCAACCAAATTCACCTTAAATCCATTCGATTCCCGGGACCAGTCAAGACCAGCTTGATGTCATCGTCATCATCGCTATCGCTCTCATCTTCCATATCTTCCTCTTCTACAGGTCCATCTTCAGGAGCTTGCTCAACTACCGCCGAGGTTGGGTCAATACCATATGCCGCCAACGACCTGGACGTCAGCTCGACTCGTAGTCTCGGAGGCAATAGCTTACGCAGCCATAGCAGCCGAAAGACCTGATGCAGCTGTAGGAGCAGCACTGGGAGTAGCTGAGGTTCATCAGGGTTTGCATGCGGATTTGTGGAGAAAGGACGAACGCGTTGGCTCTACGGCTGGTTTACTATCCGTCTCTACTTTCACCGGCTGCGCAGCTTTTACAGCATCATTTTGAGGCGGCGGAGATGATTCTCCATACAGAAAGGCATCATCGTCTTCGAAGTCCATCTTTGTTATACTAGCTGACGATAATGATTGTTCAAGGACTGGTTGGAGAGAGTTGTACCAAATGTCGGGAAACAGCCGGATGGGAAGAAGGGGGGACTGGATAGGGATATATATGTCCTACAGGAAAGCAGGGGTGGGTGACCCTTTGTGAGGTGGCCGGGGAAGGGGGTAGTCCTTTCATGCGTGTGGTGTCTGTGTGAGCCTATGACATGAGGGAGTAATGCATCTGATATGGCGTCTCACTGCATCTCATATCCCCAAAACGGAATAACAAGACCTAAACACCAAAAAGAGACTGTTCGCCACCATGTCCTCGCCTGCTATTCAGAACAGCCCTGACCCATCTGATCGTGTCCCAGCCATCATGCTCCTCCCCAAAAGCGTCACTTCCATCCGAGTAGGCTCCATTCCTCGAAAGATCCAGATGACTCCCACCGGATTGAAACCTGAAGCACCTGTAGGAGACGTCACTATGCCTTCTTCACTCATCACTATCCGCCCTGCCTCTCACTCCCTACCTCGTCAGCTTAGTATCTCGACGTTCTCCAACGCCTCTGCTACTGTAATGGCCATGGCCACCGCCAGGGGTCTTCCACCCCTCAAACCAAACATATCGTCATTTCAGCGAATTCTGAATCGACTCAGTCCGAGATCACCACCGTTTGATAGTCAAGCTACCGCCAGACCACATTCGCCTTTACTGGTGGGAATTGAGGGAATCAAAGTCGATGAGCTAGATTTCGAGATCTGTGTGAGGTGTAGGAAAGAGATGGAGAGGGAGGAAGTGGAGATGAAGAGGGTGGCGGGGGACGGGTTGCAGTGGGTCTGTAAAGGCGGTTGTGAGAGTGGGACTGCTGTTTCAGTAGGCAAGGCGAAGGTCCAGCCTGGGAGGGAAGGGGGCTCTCCCATCGGCAAGTAGTGTAGATTAGTGTATTATGAGATCGGTGTAACAGCTTGACCTTGTTGTATGTACTCCTGATCGTGAACAACAAGAGCAGTGACGAGGGGTCGGTTCTATTCGTGAACTGGGTGAGAACAAAGCATCATTCACACGTTACGCTCATCGTGGTCAGACGACAAGTGTAGAAGACTACCCTGCGGGCGGCCCCTACTTGTGTGTCGCTCCACCAGCGGCATCTCCAAGTATACGCCATAAACCTCAGCTGGGATCTAGTACACACAAGGAAGGGCGTAGTAAATGACAGAGACCGATAGACTGGATGTGATCAGTTATTGCTATCTAGATGCAACCATTACATACGGGTTCTAATGTGTATTTGATTCCGCTAATACCACCAACGATGACGATGATCATCATCAGTCTCGGCACAGCTCAAGTCTCTACCGTATATATAAACCAATTACCACATAGAACAGCACACCCCAGCAGCTCAAAGAACAGCACATTGATCATCTCCGACATATCAACAGCTCTCACATAGAACACTTCGACACTCTATCAGTCAAATCCAATACAATGGGCACGGATCTACCTTACGCCGCCGAGGCCGAAATGACACTCTCACCCGACGAGCTCGAGGTGGGTCCGCCCCCCTTAAGGCTGGATAAGGCTAACGTCTAGGTTCTCAGGAGACAGTATTATCGAGAAATCGAGCAGGGGCATGTGAGCACACAATCGAAGTTCAATTATGGTCAGTCAGCTGTTCTTTCCGCTATGTCCTCCCAGAGCTGATGGGTAGGATGGGGATTAGTCAAGTCGACGAACCCGGAATTACAGACTGAGGGTGTGAAACTACTACAAGGTACGCTTTAATGAGATTAATTAGGGAAAGGAGGACTGACCGGGACAGAGATATACTCGGCTAGCCCGTCTCACAGGAGGGAATGTACCTACTATATCGCTGTTGGATACTACAAACTACGCAATTACAGCCATGCTCGCAAATTCAATGGTGAGCTTCCCGAGTTGTCAGGCTTGATGGTTATTTCGCCTGGTCGACATATTGTTTGGAGCGGGCTGAGCTGACACATCAGACCTGCTACTCTCGGTCGAGCCGGATAATATGCAAGCTCAATCACTACGTACATTGATCGAGCAGTCAGTCACGAGGGATGGGTACATTGGTAAGTCGTGTCCATACTATTCAGCGACTGAAGTCGAGACTGACGGGGTAGGAATGGGATTACTCGCTGGTGCAGCCGCCGTCACTGGTCTAGTCGTAGCGGGAGTCCTCAAAAGAGCTCGAAGATAGGTATACCTCTGCCGGAGATTATTCGTTGTTCACCCTTGTTCTCCTTATTCAATACATATTACCGTATCGATGTAATGACTGTCATGACCCGTCACATCTGATACCAATAGGCGCCTAGTCTACCGGCTACCTGACTCTGCGCATCTACAACTGCCCGCACTGATTGCCATGAAGAACATACCCAGTATCTATGCGTGGCTATAGCTCCCCACAAGCTAGCTCATGCTTGGTGCTTCTTCATGAGTTACATATCGTAAGCCCGATGAAGTATCAAGATGCCCCAGGTCAAAGAATCCCGGCGGCTACCAATTTGATAAATCTGGAATCTCTTGAATGAATCTGAAATCTGCCTCCGTCATCACTCTCCCTGCTGCCTCAATTGCCGACCACATCATCACCCTCCTACATACACATCAAAATTATCAGCTCACAGCTGCACCTAAATCTGGTCAAGTCATCCAGGACCACTCAATAGAAGGGGAAAACAATCTCCGATACACTCTTGTTGGAGACATAGTTGTGATCGGCCGAAAAAATCAGTAAGTGTCAATTGGCTCAAAAAGTTTGGATGAGAGTCGGTATCGGCGATCCTCGGTCGTTGATCTCCGTCCATGCTCGAGACGTATACATCCAACATCAGCTCCAGACCAGCTCAGGTCGTCAAGGAGGTTCTGGCGATATATCGTAGCGACACATACTGACAGGTATAGATACTCTCGAGCTCTATATTTCACGCTCGATCCTCCTGGCCTAAATTTACATCAACCACACAGTCAAAGATACGATGGCTTCATCTTCAACACCGCCTAATATACATGTTCATCCGCATACTACACATATTTCACGAGATCCACCGATTGTAGGCGATGCTGGGGAGATTGAGGATCATGATTATGAGAGTTTACCTGTTGGCGCTGGATGGGGTGTTAATATGATGGCCGGGGCTATGGTACGTATTTATGGGAATCGTGGGTTGCTTGACTGACGATCTAGGCTGGTATATCCGAGCACGCAGCAATTTTCCCTGTCGACTCGATCAAAGTGAGTCCAGCAGTCGCATGCGTCCAGGCCTGGGCAGGACTAACAAAACAGACACGGATGCAGGTCCTACCCTCTCTCACCCCGACATCACTCCTCAACCTCTCTTCCTCTGGCGCATCTGCATCCGGATCTGCAGCTGCTTCTCGTCCACCACCAGTCCTGACGACCTTTTCTCAACACCTTCGATCGGTCTCGACAGGAGAGGGAATTAGGTCGTTATGGAGAGGAGTCGCCAGTGTGATTTTGGGTGCTGGACCGGCTCATGCGGCTCATTTTGGGATGTATGAGTTTATCAGGGAAATCAGTGGTGGGAGGGAAGTTGGGTGGTGGGGTGTGGGTGGGACTGGTGAGTCTTGTTTATACGATTTTTGGAATTGGCTGACGAGTGTAGCACTAGCTGGAGCAGCGGCTACTATCACTTCTGATGCGCTCATGAACCCTTTCGATGGTAAGTCCATCCCATTCATCGCATGGACCATGCTGACCAGCAGTCATCAAGCAACGTATGCAGATCCGCAATTCCCCACACCGTACAGTCATGGAGTGTGCTCGATCCGTCTACCGCGCCGAAGGTCTCGCCGCATTCTACGTTTCTTACCCTACGACCATCACCATGACTGTCCCATTCACCGCTGTCCAATTCTCGGCATATGAATTCCTCAAAGGCGTCTTGAATCCAGATGGGGGATATAGTCCCATGACTCACGTTACTGCTGGAGGTATCGCAGGAGGTATCGCTGCCGCGGTCACTACACCTTTAGACGTCGCCAAGGTGGGTCCTGGTCGACATCACGTGGTAAAAAATACGCTTACATTCAGACATTACTTCAAACTCGAGGATCATCGACGGATGAGAGAATACGAAAAGCCAAAGGAATGGCAGAAGCATTACGAATCATTAGAGAACGAGATGGATGGAAAGGGTTGAGAAGGGGAATGGGACCACGAGTCATGACTGTTGCACCATCCACTGCAATTTCTTGGTTGAGTTACGAGTTCTTCAGTACGTCAACTTTCTTGTCGTTCAGTCAAACCCCTGCTGACCCCCTCGCAGAAGTCCTCATTCGTCAAAATGGTATCATGCCAGAAACAGGTCAGGCTGTCTAGAACTTGCAGTATCACGAAGTATAACGAGATATCTATAGTGGGGAAGGGGTGAAAGTTGTCAAGGAGGAGAGAGGGGTGATTCGGCATGATAGAATTCACATACAACCATGATTCGATATAGATCTTGCACTGGTGCATATCTTTGGTTTCTCAGACTCACCTCGCTCACCTTGTGCACGTGCTGCATATGCATAATCCAAAGAATCGTGGGGTCGTGAATCGTGCAGAAACCAGTGGACATATGCCACTCGGAATGTGTGTGAGTACCGAGACTAACAAACTGATCACTACCGTCGGTCTAGCACCTCCACTAACCAACCACCTTGGCCGAATCTGTGACCGATATACTCCACCTCGCAATGCAGGCCGACGGGCATAGTATGCTTTGAGTTGAGTGGTATCAAAGTGGAGGTCATCAGGTGGAGGTCCTCCACTCTTTGAGCGAACGCCGTAGACTATATAAGGGGGGATGATGTCAACGCTCTCTTCATCTCATCACTCTGCCTCTCATCAACTCATCGAATCTAACAAGTCCAACAGAAATGTCACCATCTAGACAAGTCCCTAACTCCACCTCTGACTTTACTCCATCCGGGGAAGGTCAGCGAGGAATGGCAGATATCTTTCAACCTGCTCAAGAACCCGTATCCGAATTGGCTCGATACAGGCTCCTCGCTCCCAAATGTGGTCGTAAGTCTCCCATTCAGCTACAGTGGCTGGTCGGTGTGACAAGTGTGCTAATGGTCAGTACGAGTATCACCCCTTTGCATTGGAGCAATGTCGGTTGGAGATCAGTGGAAGGGGTTCATGGGGAATGGAATGAATTATGAGGAATCTGAAAAGTACTTGGATACCTACTACCAGATGGGTGGGAACGTGCGTCTCTCATGTGGCTCTACCTGAAGTACTTTCTGATGACCAGTTCATCGACACTGCCAACAACTACCAAGGTGAGCACTCTTGCCAAAGTGGTTAAAGATTGAGCTGATCAGCAGACGAGCAGTCCGAGGTGATCATTGGTGAATGGATGGAGAAGCGAAAGATCCGAGATGAGATCGTCCTTGCCACGTCAGTCTTCCCTTCTTCATTGAATAAAACAGCATGAGCTGATGAAACAGCAAATACACCACCCCGGCCGTGGACAAGAAAGAAGGCAAATTCTCCGGAATTCAAGTCAACTATGCCGGAAACCACAAGAAATCACTCAAACACTCTCTCGAGGCATCTTTAATCAAACTCAAGACCGATTACATCGATCTCCTCTATGTTCACTGGTGGGATTACTCCACCCCTATCGAGGAGGTTATGTTGTCCTTGAACGATTTGGTGAGGAGCGGTAAAGTCCTTTATTTGGGTGTATCGGACACTCCCGCTTGGATCGTCTCCCAGGCGAATGAGTACGCCAGGGCCCATGGTCTCGCCCAGTTTGTCGTCTAGTGAGTGAATCTGGCTTGCATTATCGCGAGTGACACTGACCTTTCAGTCAGGGACAGTGGAACCTATCCGCACGAGACTTTGAGCGAGATGTCCTCCCAATGTGCCGAGCCAATGGTATGGGTGTCGGTACGTCTTCTCTCTTGCTTTTAGTGCTTCGCTAATCGAGAAGCACCCTGGGGAGTCATGGGTTCAGGCCATTTCAAGCCCCCCAAGGAGCTTGAAGAGAGGGGCCAATCCCTTCGAGGAGGAGCTGGACCTTCTGAAGAGCAGGTCAAAGTCTGTAAAGCCCTCCAGGAGGTCGCAGATGAGGTTGGAAGTGGTACCCATCTCGCCCACAGTACGTCCCGTCCTCAGATGTCATGCTCATAATACTGATCTGGACAGTCGCCATGGCATGGGCTAGGCAGCAGTACCCATACTCGTTCCCCATCATTGGTGGTGTCAAGATTGACCATCTCAAGACCAATGTCGAGGTCAGTCATCCGTTCGATCACCAAACACCCGCTAACCTCTCAGTCGCTCAAAATCACCTTGACTACCGAACAGCTGGCCAAGTTGGACAAGGCTGCACCTTTCAACCCCGGTTTCCCAGCTGCCTTCTTCGGTAGTGACCCTCATTTCCTTGCCGAAGGTAAACCAGATTCGGCCCTTGTCAATGTTGTAAGTCTTGCTTCTCCTCGTCGCGGGTAAAGCTGAAATTGCAGTCTGGGCACATCAAATTCGTCAACCACCCTTAGGTCCTTCAAATGGGCCACGAAGAAAAAGTAAACCGAGTGTGAGGATGTATGCAGTAATACATGATTCAATACAATACTTTCGAGCAATACCTTACAAACTGTTTTACCGACTGATCGTAATATCGTGTGCTGAGGAGACTATGGATACAGAACGTGAACCTTTGACGCTAACCCTTTAAACCGAACCAGCTGGACTTCTCACTAGCCTGCACCGCACCCACACTAGTCCACTTGCCCTCCTTTTTCTTCGTCAACCTATTGGAACTCTCCCCCTCCCACTCATCATCCTCAAACCATTGTTCCATCGCTCTATCCTCTTTAGTCAGATTTCCCAGTTTCTTTCCCCCACCATCCTTTTCCAGTTTCTCCCCACTCCCCATTTCGAGCGGATGTCGATCCTCCGTTCCTTGAAGAGATAGGTATGCCTTGCCCACCCCCGGATCGACAGTTTTGGTGACAAGTTGAAATCGCTTGACTGCTCGTTCTTCCTGTCTCTTTTTGTCTTCTTCGATATTGATCTCGGGACCGGCTTGGGTGAGGAGAGATTTCGGCACTTGTCTCTTGGAGATTATGATTGATTTTCGAGTTTGCAGTATTCGGGCGTTGGAAGTGAGGGCTGTTGGGGGTAGGTTGTTGAGTGTCAGGAGCTCGTGGGGCTGGGGTATCAGCTTCTGATTGGGCGGAGATTGCGCAATTGCTAGCTTACGTCTGCTGCGTATCGCCTTGCTATGGCTAGTACTGTATCGGATTTGGCGACTGTGTGCCTGACTTCGACAATCTCGGACTCGGCATCAGTTCCCTCTGCACCCTTGTCAACGCTGCCATTTGGGGTTCCTGGTGTAGCGTTCGCGTCTGCCTGTGGGGTTTGACCTGTTGGGCTTTTTGACCGTATCCTATCCCGATCATCCCCCATTGGCTCCAATCCATCAATCTCATCCGCTCCCTCGTTGTCATCGGCATCAAACATGACATCCCCACCATCCCTATCCGCAGCTTTCCATTCTTGTTCCCTCCTCCCTCTGATCACTCTCGATTCACCATCCCTAGTCGTGAGATCGCCACATCGTAGACATGGGATATATTCGCGTAATCGGGGGTTATACCTGATACATCCTGCGCATATTGGTGTTTGACAGCATGGGGGGATGAATGCTGTTCGTAGAGTAGGTGGTGTGAGCTGTGAGGAGCATGTCTGGCAGAGAGTCGTCGACATGGCGGTATATAATGATCGACGATAGGGTGGTCGTTCAAAGTGGAGGCATCTGATTGATCAAGTTAGGCGTGAGCGAGTGCGGATATTAGCAAGGCGCACGGCACGCTCTCCAGCGGAACGGCAAGATAGGCGATATGAATGTGGCGCCACATTTCTATAAGCGGTAATGGCAATTCAGGGTCGATTGCATGACACGCTTCTTACCCTTGATTTCTCTTTTTGAACCTAGTGACAAGACTGTCCACCGAAGCACAGCCTTTTACTATCAGCATCTTATAGCCTATACTCACTGTACAAGTACTGGTAGACAGCTTACAGACAAGCACATAGACAAGCACACCATTCATACACAGACCGCTTCCTTTCACTCTTGTATCCACTTGGCTGCAAACCCCGATCCCACAGCGTACCGACAGGATCGAATTCGGAACCCTACTTCGACCCTTTTTGTCACACGTCCCCTCTGGCTAAAACCTTTCATTCAGACGTAGATCATCTTCTACCACCAATCAACATGTCTGCACGAATACAACGAATCAAACGTCAAGACGCTGCATCTTCGGATGCTGCAGCGACTACCGCTGAACCCGCTCCTTCGTCAGAAGCCCCTCCCGCCTCGAGCGAAGCGGCCCCAACTTCCCAAGAACCCGCATCCTCTTCTGAAGGTGAGTCCATATCCCGCCTTGTCGCTGAGCGGCATCGTGTATAACCTTCTAGCACCTCCTCCGTCCACATCTGCTACACCATCACCATCACCTACCACGTCTCCATCTCCTTCCGCATCTGATACTCCAGCTCCCTCCTCTTCCCAGTCTCCTGCTCCTGAACCCTCGTCATCGACAACGCCTGACCAACCTTCTTCTTCAGCTCCACCGCAGAGTAGTTCTACACCTCCTCCATCGAGCTCCGCCGCTCCTCCTTCGTCTAGTAGTGCGCAGCCTACTACCTCTCAGCAGCCCCAACAGTCGACTACCGTCACCACCGTAATCACTTCAGTAACTCCGTCTTCTTCCGCTCAACCCACCAGGTAAGTCTTTACTGGCTCAAGCGCCGCCGTTGCTGACGTATAGTGCACCCCAGTCCTCGACCATTACCACCACCGTGCCCCCAGCCAGCAGCTCAGCAGCAGCTAGCTCGGCAGTACCCGAGTCCAGCGCAGCCGCAGACCCCAGGTATGTCCCCCCGTCCTTGTTGTAGATACTCGCTAACGACATAGCACATCTACACTATTCGTGACCCCATCATCCAGTAGCGCAAGCTCTGCGGTGTCGATTTCCACACCCACCGACCTCACGGCCTCGTCAGCCGTCGGTGTCGCCACGACTGAAGCCGATGGACGTGTCACGACCGTCACCCCTTCTTCTTTCGCCTCTACCCTTGTCACTACTTCTGGTGGTCAAGTATACACCGTTACAGTCAATGTTCACAATCCGTCCGGTGCACTCGACCAAGGAGCCAACGGAGGAGGTGGAGGTAGTTCCTTCTTCAACAACACGGGCGCTGTAGCCGGTGTCTTTGTCGTTGTCGGATTAGTGGTCGTCGGTGTCGCATTCGCCCTCGGTCTACTATGTTTCCGAAGGAGAAGAAGGCAAAGGCTCGACCGAGAAGTCACTGCTGCTGCTATAGCCGCATCCCACAATTCTGGTCGTTCGCCTCTGGATGAAGATGCCGATGTAAGCTCGGGTGGTCCGCATACCTCTGAGTCTTACCCTTCGACCGTCAACCAGCCCATGGCTCAGTACAACAACTACGGGGCCTCTTATGGCGATGCCGGAGGTTACGACCAGTATGCTGCTGGTGGAGCCGCTGCGACCGGAGCTGCAGCCGCCTATGGTCATCACCAAGGTGGATACAGCGACCAGCCTGGACAATACAGTGATCAACCAGGATATGGCGATCAGGGCGGTTACAGTGACCAGGATTACGGAAATCAAAACTACGGCAACGGACCATACCAACCTGCTCACGCGGACGGTGGGGCTTATTACTTTGATCCCAGAGAGGCTGGCAATTACCAAGATCTACCGTCATCTCAACAACCACTATCACCTCAGCAGTACGACGACCCATATGCCGGCTATCAGCATTACGATGATCATGCAGGAAATGGTAGTGTGGACAATACACCACTGGAAAGGGAGAACCCGTTGCAGGTAAGCGATACCGTCACGGTATGACAACGTTGAGCTGACGACCAGGTCGCCAATCCATCAGGCCAGGCTCATCGGTAATACTCTTTCCCTGACAGGTGTGAGACTCGTAAAATAGGGATTATAGAACAATTGTATTGTAGCAACATCACACTCATTTAGATTTGGTTTGTTTCTCTGTAGCGTATTGATTGTCGATCCTAGTTGGCTTTGTTTGGGCTTTGAACGTTGGGCTTAGTATAGATAAAACCATGATGAGTAATGAACATCATGCGATCTACTGCATACGTCTTCTTGTCTACTTGGATTGGAACCCATCGGCAAAGTACCTGTTTTTGAGCTGAACTTTCTTGATGTCGATACCACCTTCGCAAAGATCGGGGACCGCTTTGGCGAATGCTATGGAGTGAGTCTTGACGATAGATCAAAGTGACAGGAAGCTCACTCTGGAAAGCATCGCTGGATGTATGGACTGTATGTCAGCTGACTTCTATCAGTCCGCAGGAGATCCGATCACCTACATTCAAAAGCCGCTTCATTGGTGTACTACGATGTCAGCTCGAGGTTCCAATTGAGAGTAACGTACCTCCTCAAATACAACTACCTCATTTGGTTTTTCCGAATTGGTAGTGATCTGATACTGCAACGTCTCTGGCTCTTTAGTCTGGACATGTTCAAATATCTTGTCGATGACTAATAGTTGGGTTAGCTGAGGTAAGCGCTACGGAAAGGGGATGTACGGGAGTGAATTTCGTCGATCTTGCCTTCTTTGGCTTTCACGATTGCGCACTGGGATCCATCAGGTTGGCGTCAAGGGAGACGGAAGATCGACATACAATGTAGAAACCCATGTTGTCGTCTTGATGATGAGATGTATGATGACTTTAGACAGGTGTCATTTGACTCGGCTTCGGTTGATCCGTGATTCCCGGGATCTGAGCTCTTGACTTGTCTTCGGATATAGCCGATGAACCATGAGCAAGTTGGCGAAAGTCGACATGATATCGCCAATCACTGAAGCCATCTCCGAGTCGAGTGACTTGTAATGGCATCGACGTAACGTGTGCTCGATATCGTCTGTTGTTGAACCTCCCCGCTGAGATATCGACCTTCATAGTATAGAGCCATGGGGGGTTATGATGTCGTCGTGCTCGGTGCTGGCAGTAAGGTGCTGATCCGAGGTCCAGCTGACTAGCCAGTCCTCGGCCTGTCGACTGCTATGCAGCTCGTGGAGCGAGGAGTCAAAGTTGCTATCGTGGGACGAGAACTACCGGAAGACCTTGACAGTGCTGGATTTGCTTCTCCGTGGGCGGTGAGTCGCTTCATGGGCCATCGTCAATGTAGCCGTATCATCAGGCTAATCAGTACAGGGCGCAAATTGGTCAGCTTATGCCGTCAACAAAGCAGAGGAAGGACGTGAAAGAGCGACGTTTCATCATTTCGATAAATTGGCAGACACGAACCCGGAGATGATACGAAGAACACCGTTTGTCTATGTCGCGAGTAAAGATCTGTATGGTCAGGGATGGTACAAGGACCTAGTCCGGAATGTGAGTGTGGTGAAGAGATCTCCGAGCTGACTTGACAGTATCGTCGACTTGATAAATCCGAGCTCCCGTCTGGCTGGGAGTATGGGGTCGGATGGGAGGCATTCACCTTGAACGCTCCTCTATATCTCACCTACCTGGCCGACAAGCTGAAATCTTACGGCGTCCCATTCATCCGACAACGGGTCTCGGCCTTGGACGAGGCATATGATATCCCCCATATCGGTCCTGTCGATTTGGTCATCAATGCGACAGGTCTCGGCGCGAAAAGTCTGCTAGGCGTACAAGACTCGAAAGTCTTTCCCGCTCGCGGTCAGACTGTATTGGTGAAGGCACCAAATGTCCTCACAAATTACGGGTGTCGAGATACCGATTTCTTACCAAAAGGCGAATCGATGTACATTATCCCACGACCTTCACCCGAGGGCCATGTGATTCTCGGCGGGACCTTCCTACCAAACGTCTACTCGACATTACCAGACCCAGAAGTCGCCGAACGAATCCTAAAGAACGCATACGATCTCTGTCCAGCATTGAGTAATGGACAAGGATGGGAAAAGATCGAGGTGGTCAAACATAATGTTGGATTGAGACCTTGTCGAGAAGGTGGAGCTAGGATCGAGCTGGAAGAGAGGATGACGGGTGAAGGAAAGTTGTTGCCGGCTAGTGTTAAGGGGAAGGGGAGAAAGGTCGGGGTGGTTCATGCGTATGGTATCGGACCTGCTGGGTGAGTGCTTGCCTTCACGTCAGGTGTCAGTCGGCTGACGAGCAGATTTCAAGCAAGTTATGGTATAGGCAAAGAAGCCGCTGATCTGGCTTTCGGTTTCCTTGCAAAGAATGGGAAAGTCTCTTCCAAGCTATAGGCGTGTGTATATCATCGTGTGCAAGATGTATGAATGTATGGGTTCATTACTGCAAAACCTCCTCAACCCTAGGATCAGTTCAATCCATCCACAGATACCGAGACGACTGACTTTTCTTCAATCTGCTCAACTCCCTCTTCGACCATAGGCAACACCTTCTGATTCTCCCTCTCTGCATACACATCCCAGCAATGGATGGCCAGGAGGCCAATCATGATATCTCGATAGAGTCGGTATATGTTGAGTGAAATTTCGGTGTCGGTCATCCATTCAGATAGGAAGGTGATGATGGAAATGGTCAGGGCGAGGAATACAGCTCGCATCGTGTCAGGTCGGTGATTTTAGCAGACAATGGGTTTTGATTTGTAGTGAATAGCCTAGCCAGACCAGAGATATTGAGAAAGAACATCTGAACTCCTCTGCATTCCTTTGGCTCAACGGGCGTGTCAGAGCATCGTCATTGTGGTGTGTGTGTGTGTGTGTTTCGGGATGCTGCGAGAGATAGCATTCGGGCAATCCAGCTACTTTGGACCTTGGAAGCTTCAGACTATTGACCACTACCCCCCAAAGCTATGCATAGCCATCTCACCACTGCTCACTGCAGATGAAGGGATGGTGTGCATACTGTCCATCAGTACTAGTACTATCTTGCTCGTAAACTTCAGACTCCATCTACCGACATCTAAAGCCACGTGGGATCACGACGCGTCGCGAGAAATGAGAAATCAACAAACTGTCTTCATCGTCCGCTCTCTCATATAATACACCCATCACCACTAACCCTGTACAATGCCACCACGTCGATCAACAAGAGCGGTCAGCTCAACATCGACAAGGCAGCGTGTACCATCCGCTTCGCCCGCTCCGTCCGATGTTTCATCAGCAGCTAGTGAAGCGGAAGAAGCGCCCGCCACTGCTAAACCCAAGAGGAGGACGTCGAAGGCTAAAGCGACTGTATCCGCTCCAGCACCCACACGCCGAAGCAGGAGGATCACCCAGGACTCGTTAGTATCAGAAGAAGAGGAGGAGGAAGAGGAGGAGACACCGGTGAAGCCTAAGAGACGGACGAAGGCTGTCAAGCAGGAGCCTGTGGATGCCGAGGAGGAGGAAGAAGAGGCAGGGGAAAGCAGCATGGAACAACGACACAAGGAGTCTACCCCAGAGACTAGTCATCCTGTGTCCGACGATGTCGAGCCTACACCGATGCCACAGCGCAGACCGGCACCTAGAGCTACTTTGGATGTCTTTTCCAGCACGACCACCCGGTCTGATGATGATGATAGTCTGGAGGCTACGCCTATGCCTGTGCGAGTCCGAACAGCTGTCCCAACTGAGGAACGGAACGATGAGGAAGAGGAAGAGGAGGAGGAGGAGGAAGACTTCACACAGCATCTACCTCAAGATCATCTCGCTAGTACGCTCAAACCCAAGTCTAGTCAATTCCTAGCACCCCCTTCACCAACGCCAATGGGAGACCATTCTCATAGGACCGTACGACAATCCACTCCTGGCTCTTTCAACCCCAATGCCGCTGCTACCCCATCCACACCCAATGCTCAGATCCCACAAGCAATCCCACTCCCCATGCCTGAACCTATGCCCATCCCAGATCGCCCAAAACCTCGCTTGACAATCCATAAATTGGTTCTGGTCAATTTCAAATCATATGCCGGTCGACAAGAGATTGGACCTTTTCATAAATCGTTCAGTGCGATTGTTGGGCCCAATGGAAGTGGGAAAAGTAATACTATCGATGCTTTACTATTTGTCTTTGGATATAGGGCGAGTAAGATGAGACAAGGGAAATTATCGGAATTGATCCATAATTCAGCTGGAAAAGAGGGATTGGAGAGCTGTTCTGTTGAAGTCTGGTTCAGGGAGATTGTTGACGAGGTACGTCTATGCTATGTCGTGTGAAACTGACAATCAGGCCGGTGTCGACAATTTCCGACTCGTCCCCGATTCCTCGTTGATTGTCACACGTACCGCCTTCCGAAACAACTCGTCCAAGTACTCGATAAACGACCACACGAGTACTTTCACCGAGGTCACCACACTGCTCAAAGCCAAGGGGATTGATCTAGATCACAACCGTTTCCTCATCTTACAGGTACGCCACCGTCACACATGATTAGCTGACAGTCAGGGAGAAGTCGAATCCATCGCCTTGATGAAAGCAAAGGCCCAAAACGAGCACGAAGATGGTCTACTAGAATACCTGGAAGATATCATCGGTACGACCAAGTACAAACAACCAATCGAAGATGCAAACAAGGAAGTCGAGGAACTGAATGATCAGCGAGGAGAGAAGGTGAACCGACTTCGAGTAGTAGAGAGGGAAAAGAGCGCTTTGGAGGATAAGAAGAAGGATGCCGAGGATTACCTGAGGGATTCGAATGAACTTACTCGAAAGAAAAGTCTGCTTTGGCAATTCCACATGCTCACTGCTGGATCCAACTTGGAGATCACGGCCAAGGCCATCGTAAGTCTACAAGTGCAAAACGTGGACGCGTTGCTAATGCGGTAGGAAAATCTGGACAAGTCTCTCGCAGAGGAACAGGAAAAGAATGCAGGACAGCTTGCAGAGATCGAAGAGCTGCAAAAGCAGTATGACGAGAAACTAGCTGCTTTTGCTGTACGTCATCCCTCTCTACTGTTCGACAAGGCTAACATGAACAGGAAGTCAAGAAATTGACTGACGCTCTCGTCAAAGATGCAAAGAAATTCGAAAAAGAGCAAGTCGGCTTGTCGGAAAAGAAGAAACATCTTGTAACCAAGCAAAAGAAGTTCAAGAAATCTCTCACTGACGTACGTATTCTTCATTGTAATAGCACTGATATCAGGATGGTCATACTCGTTCAGAAGCTGGGGCGACTATCGATAATCTGGAGAGCGAGCTTGAAGTCAATCGAAAGAAAGTTGCCGATCTGGAGAAGAAGTTAGAAGCTGAAGAAGCGGAATTGGAACAAGTCAGAGATAGCTTGAAGGGTACGTATGACCCGTGTGAATGACGCTGATGTGGCAGACAAAACCGACGAGTTTACTGTTCAGATCGATGCCAAGCAGCGGGAACTTGAACCCTGGACAGCCAAGATCAACGAGAAGCAGTCCCTGGTCGACGTTGCTACCTCTGAGCGTGATGCTCTGGCGCAAAAGGCTACGGGTATGCAGACTGCTTTGGAAGAGGCTAGGGCTTCTCTGGCGGCGCTCAAGGAGGGTGATGGGTCGAAGCAGCAGGAGTCGAACGACCTGAAGCGCGAGGCCGCTAAGATTCAGAAGGAATTGGCTGCCAAAGAGGCAAATGTTGAGGTACGTCCTTCATGTCATCTGACATTGGTCGCTTGACTGATATCTAGTCTTTGAGTGGTCGAGGCGAAGCTCTCCGAGCTAAAGTGTCCAACTCTCGTCACAAGGTCGATGAGGCCAAATCATCATTGGCCGCCGACAAGTCCGAGAACGCCGTGCTAGCTTCCCTCAACAAGCTCAAGGCGCAAGGTCGTATCAAGGGATTCCACGTACGTCGTTACTGCCTGAGTGGACTGAGCTTATGCCAGGGACGTCTCGGAGATCTCGGTGTGATTGATGACAAGTACGATGTGGCCGTCACTACCGCTTGTGGTGCCCTCAACAATCTCGTTGTCGATACTGTCGAGCAGGGTCAAGCTTGTATCGAACACTTGAGAAAAGGCAATGTCGGTCGAGCATCTTTCATGGTCCTTGAGAAACTCCCTCCTCGAGATCTCGGACGTATCGAGACTCCCGAGAATGTTCCACGACTATTCGACTTGATCAAGCCTAAAGATCCCAAATTCGCCACGGCTTTTTACAAAGGATTGTTCAATACCCTCGTAGCTGACGATCTTACGCAAGCTCAGAGGATTGGATACGGCAAGAAGCGATGGCGTGTCGTCACACTTGCTGGTCAACTGATCGATCCATCTGGAACCATGTCGGGTGGAGGAACCCGTGTTCAACGAGGTGGGATGAGTTCCAAGTTCGTACCGGAGCGAATGGAACCCGAGGTCGTAGCCCGGTATGAACACGATCTAGCATCTGCCGAGCAGGAATGGCAAGCGTTCCAGGTGGAGCGGAAATCGGCAGAAGCGGAACTGGTTCAATTACGCAAACGTCTTCCCGAGATCGAGATTGCACTTGAAAAGATTGAATTGGACGTGTCGACCGCCAACAAACGTATCAAGGAAGGCGAAAAGCATCTTGCCGAACTACAGTATGTCTTGATCTCGTGATTGCAGCTGACAATTAGGTCACAAAGTAAACCCGATGCGGCTGACGAGAAACGAATCAAGGCTCTCGAAGTCGATATCGCCAAGAACGCCAAAGAGGTCGCTTCATTACGCGAAAAGTCGTCTGGGATCAGTGATCAGATAAAAGAACTCCAGAACAAAATTTTAGAAGTTGGAGGTGTTAAACTTCGAGCTATTCAATCGAAATTCTCGACCACCAAAGGATTACTCGACCTCGCCAACGATGCTATTACCAAAGCTGAAGTCGGTCAGGCAAAAGCCAAACACGATGTCGAAAAGCTTACAAAGGCGATCGACAGCAATACGCAAAAGCTCGAAGAGGTGGAAGAAGAGCTTGGCGTCGTCAGTGCGGATCTTGAGGCTAGCGAGGGTGATTTGCGGATGATCAAGGAGAAAGTCCAGGAAGCTCAGGATGCTTCCGCAGATGAACACGAGGCTTTGCAGGCTAGTAAAGCAGAGCTGGACGAGAAGACTACCGATATCAATGCGTTTAGGAAACTTGAGGTGAGTCAATCTTTCGGGAGCGTTGCTGATCGATAGATGGATATCAAGCAGAAGATCGACGACAATCATCGTATACAGAAAGACAGTAAGGAAAAGCTAAAGCATTGGCGTAAACGTCATGAAGAGCTCGAGTTGGTCTACATCGAGTACGTTACAACATTGAGGACATGGCTGACATCAGTGAGGACGACGAGGATGAAGTCGAGGGTGACAGCGAGGTTGTTCAGCCAGTAGCTGTAGAAGGAGGTGAAGAGGCAGATGATCGAGAAGAAGGCGAAGCCACTGCTTCATCCTCACCGAAACGCAAACAAGCTCGAAATGATACGACCGAGCTTGTCGAATACTCTGCCGACGAACTACGCTCTGTCGACAAGAATCTCTTGACTGCCGAGATCACCCAGCTCGAAGAAGATATCTCCAAAGCCCGACCCAACCTAACGATCCTTAACGAATTCAGGAAACGAGAAGCGGAGTTCCTCGAGCGAGCCAAAGATCTTGATGCGGTCAATGCTCAACGGGATGCCGCCAAGCAGAGATACGATGATTTGCGCAAGGTCAGACTGGACGAGTTTATGGCGGGATTCTCGGCTATCAGTGCTAAGTTGAAGGAGATGTATCAGGTATGTTCGACTGCTTAAATGCAGAACTAACGGTTAGATGATCACTATGGGCGGTAATGCCGAGATCGAATTGATAGATAGCATGGACCCATTCTCCGAAGGTCAGTCGATTCGACTTAGTACTGCTCAATACTGACAGTCTAGGTGTGGTTCTGTCAATCATGCCTCCTAAGAAGAGTTGGAGGGCAATCGCGAATCTATCCGGAGGTGAAAAGACTCTAGCATCCTTAGCACTGGTCTTTGCACTTCACGTCTTCAAGCCAACTCCGCTTTATTTCATGGTACGTCAATGAAGAAATGTTGAGCTAAACTGGTAGGACGAGATTGACGCTGCTTTGGACTTCAAGAATGTCTCTATTGTCGCCAATTATATCCAGTCAAAGACTCAGGCTGCTCAATTGTAAGTCTCGATGACGATGTACCCGTGCTGATGTGTAGTATCGTCATCTCTCTACGTAATGATATGTTTGAACTGGCCCATCGTCTGGTCGGGATCTACAAGACATCCAATGTAAGTGCTCTTGCTTCAAACACTTCACAGTCGCTGACAATTAGTGTACAAAGAGCGTTGCTATCGATAACAAAGATCTGAGGACACAAGCTGTACCTCGACCTATTGCCGGTCCGAAGAATGCGGTGCCGCCTACGCCGCGCCCGGACGAAGCTCAGCGCCGGTCTACGATACTCGAGGAAGACAGACGGCAGAGCACAGCTTCCGTTTCTGCATAGGTCATTGGAGATGAGGAGAGTGGGATCGCTTTTGTTGTACAGTACTGTATTTGGACAATCTTGGCTGCTTGAGAGGTATGCATATGCTATGATTTACGATTATGCCCATTCTTTTGGATTGCGTAGGACATCCATCAATTTGCCTTCTTCTGTACCTTCATCTCCCATGTTGGACATGTATTCCCATCTTGCTGTTTCAGGCAGACTGTCGTCAGCTCTTGCACATCTAGCAGTACATACCTCATCAAGATACTCTCAATCCTGGCTCCTGGCGTGGCCAATCCAAACTTTGTGCCCCTATCATGCACCAAGTTGAACTCGACATATCGTCCTCTCCTCAATAGCTGCCATCTCCTTTCCTCATCTGTCCAGCTTCTTGCCATGTTCTTCTTGACGATCGGTACGTAACTAGGCAAAAATGCCGAACTTGCCGATTTGACGAATTTGAACAATTCATCCTGATTAGGTTGTGTCCCGCCATTGATTTCCGATGTCGTTGTTAGATCGTCGAAAAAGATCCCACCCACTCCACGAGATTCTTTACGATGTGTAACGTAAAAGTATTCGTCGCACCATTTCTTAAACTTGGGCCAGTATGCCGAATTATGCTCGTCGCATGCGTTTCTGAGGGTTTGGTGGAAATGCTTGACATCCTCCTCGACTAGGTACGAGGGCGTTAGATCTGATCCACCGCCAAACCACCATGCGACTGGTTCTCGTGTGATCGGGTCTTCAACTTCGAAATATCGGTAGTTGAGATGAACGGTGGGTACATGTGGGTTCCAAGGGTGAATAACGATTGATAGACCAGTAGCGAAGAATGGAACAGGAGAGTCCGAGATGGGTAGACTGGAATGATCGGCTCGCATTGCTTGTTGTCCCCTGACAGGTAGGTTGCCGTGGACGATAGAGACGTTGACACCTGCCTTTTCGAAAACTCGGCCATTTGTCAAGACGCAAGAAGATCCTTCTCCGCCTTCGGGTCGGAGCCAGGCATCACGATGGAATGTTGGTGGGGTAGGGGACGAGGAGGAAGGGAGGATCTTGGAGTACAAAGGCTGAGTTGTTTCCGGCTGTGTTGGGTTGAAGGGTGGAGC
>Ga0308160_10001581_pt1 | contig 31252 bp, 25 predicted proteins | sample PhyFR1_FD_201036 | JGI IMG/M metagenome (GOLD analysis project Ga0308160, IMG submission 201036) | Phyllosphere microbial communities from UC Gill Tract Community Farm, Albany, California, United States - DLSLF.R1 | ecosystem: Host-associated > Plants > Phyllosphere > Unclassified | place: USA... | reverse complement strand
GAATCTTCGATTTCTGTAGGAAACCAGGCACGGATCGTTCCATGAGTTCTCTAATACTATGTTTAGATTCCTGCGGAATGACAAAAGAAAGTAAAGAATATGCGGGAGTTGTCATTGACTGCGTCGAATCTTCGATTTCTGTAGGAATCCAGGCGCGGATCTTTCCATGAATTCTCTAATACTATGTTTAGATTCCTGCGGAATGATAAGAAGAGCATAGATTCATAAGGATAAAACGTATGAGAAAGCCGGTATTCGCTAAAGCTTAGAAAATCCACTTTTATCCCTCCGTCACTACGGCATCCCTTTCTCCGTTCTCCTTTTTTCCTTCTTCGATCATTTCTTCGGCTTCGGCTTTTTCTTCCTCGGTGGCGTAATCGATTTTTTCTTCCTGCTTCTTTTCCTGCTCGTGGTCGATGAAGAACTCGCAGTAGACGGGAAGGTGATCGGAGCCGAAGTTTTCAAGGGTTTTCAGGTCTTCGATGAAAATTTCCTCGCTGTGGAACATCAGATCGATCGGAAACCGCAACAGCTTGTATTTGGCGTGGAAAGTGGATACGAAAGAGCGCCCGATCCTCGGATCGATGAGGTGGCTGGTTTTACGGAACAGGATGGAGGATTTGGACCAGGCCACATTGTTAAAATCACCGACCACAATCATTGGTTTATTGATTTCAATTACCCTTTTAGCCGTGCTCAGCAGGTCGCCGTCTCTCTCTTTGGAAGTTTCCTCTTCAGTGGGGCTCGGCGGTGGCGGGTGAACTCCGAAAAAAACAAACGAATAGCCGTCTTCCGTTTTCAGATGGGCTTCAATACTCGGAATATCATCGGCCACAAAATAATGCGTCCGCGATTCTTCCATTTTGATTTTTGAATAGAAATGCATCCCGTAGGTATTCTCCAGTGTCACTTTATGCTGGTAGGGATAATCTTTTTCCAGTTTGCGCAAAGCTTTTTCCCAGTCTCCGTTGCTTTCCATGGTCAGGAACATCTCGGGCCGGTATTTTTCGATCAGTTGAATGAAGCGGTCATATTCCCGGTTAAACTGATAGACATTGGCCGAAATAAAATGCACTTTGTCGGAAGACTGATATTTCTGAGTGAATTTTTTAACGGGATAAAGCGGGGTATATTTGATCAGAATAACGCTGTGGTGGATGAAGATCAGTACCAAAAGACCCTGATAATACCATAAATAGTCGGAAGAGCCTGCGAAAAATCCCAGAGCAAAAGTGAAAAGCGTGAAAAACGTAATCTGTATTTTACCGAATTCCGGGGTACGGAAAATCCAATGGGAATGCTGGATTTTGGGCAGTAAAGTGAGAATTAATAATAAAACGGTCAGACTCAGGTAAAGTATCCACATATCTTTTCAAATAAACGGATAAATTTAATTCAAATTTATAAGTTTTCAAACCTATTGGGGTTTAAAGTTGATGAACTAAATAAGAATTTATCAATTAATTCATTATTTTTATCAGATAACAAATTCATTATCCCATGAAGAAAATATCTGCCGTTGTCCTGCTGCTGGGAAGTTTCTGTTTCGGCCAGCAGAACGCGGAAATCGAAAAGCCGGTCCGTAACCTGTTTTCCGGAATGAAAAATGCAGATGTTGAGTTGCTGAAGTCTGCATTTTCGGACACGGCAATTCTTCAGACCATTACCAAAGACGGTGTGAAAAATGAAAATATCAACGATTTCATTGCTTCTGTTTCGAAGATGGAAAAAGGATCGCTGGAAGAAAGGATTATCATCGAAGCTATCCATGAAGATGGAAATTTAGCCAGTATCTTTACACCGTATGCTTTTTATTTTAAAGGAAAATTTTCTCATTGCGGAGCCAATAGTTTCCAACTGGTAAAGCAGAAAGGAGAATGGAAAATACAGTATCTGATTGATACCCGTAGAAAAGACCAGTGTAAAGAAATTAAATAAGTACAGATGAAAATCCACCACATTGCCATTATAGGCTCGAACTATGAAGTTTCCAAAAAGTTTTATACCGAAATTTTGGGACTGAACATCATCCGGGAAGTCTACCGTGAAGAAAGGAAATCGTATAAGCTCGACCTTGCCATCGGGGAACATTATGTGATCGAACTCTTTTCTTTTCCCAATCCTCCTGAAAGACCGTCACGACCGGAGGCCTGCGGACTGAGGCATCTGGCCTTTTCAGTGGAAAACGTTCAGGATAAAAGGGAGGAGCTTATGCAGAAAGGATTAGCCTGTGAAGACATCCGGATAGACGAATTCACCGGAAAAGAATTTTTCTTTACGCAGGATCCCGATCAGCTGCCTTTGGAATTTTATGAGATGTAAAAAATATTTATATAAAACTTATCAAAAAAATGAAGAAATACTTCCTGTTAACTGTCGTTTTATTCACTGCTTCATTTTCTGCACAAAAGGTGCATGAACCTGAAAACCACCCTAAAGAATGGTCGCAACCCTACGAACCGTTCAGGATAGCCGGAAACCTTTATTATGTGGGAACTTATGACCTTGCTTCCTACCTGATTGTTACTGATAAAGGAAATATCCTGATCAATACAGGGCTTGCCGACTCGCTTCCGGTGATTAGAAACAATATTAAAAAGCTGGGCTTTAAGTATAGCGATATTAAAATCCTTCTGCTTAATCAGGCGCACTACGATCATTTAGGCGCAATGGCTGAGATCAAAAAAGAAACCGGGGCAAAACTTTATGTGGACTATGCCGACGCTGATGCTCTGAAAAGCGGAGGGAAATCGGATTATGAAATGGGAAAATACGGCGTTACCTTCAAGCCGGTAAATCCTGATTTTATTTTAAAAGATAGGCAGGTAATTACACTGGGAAATACCAGACTGATGATGCTTCACCATCCCGGCCATACCAGAGGGTCATGCAGCTATCTTCTTGAAACGAAAGATAAGGACAGAAGCTATAAGGTTCTTATTGCTAACATGCCGAGCATTATTATTGACCATAAATTCTCTGACGTAGCCACTTATCCGGGCATTGCGAAAGATTACGGTTATACGCTCCGGGAAATGAAAAAGCTGAATTTCGATATCTGGGTAGCTGCCCATGCCAGTCAATTCGGCCTTCACGAAAAACATAATCCGAAAGACCCCTATAATCCGAAAGTCTTTATGGATAGAAAAGAATATCTTGATGAACTGGATGAGCTTGAAAAAGAATACCTTGAGAAAAAATCAGAAGATCAGGCTAGTGGGCATACCCCGTAAAGAAACTGATCGCCATAATGGCCAGGACAATAGAAGAAATAACAACGTAGATGTAATCCTTCTCCTTTAAATAGCCGATCAGCGCAAAAATAATCCTCATCAGCGGAGTGAAAATCAATAGCAGGATTCCAAGTTGGATGATGGCCATGCCTTCCCCTTTGCAGAGGGTAGTCCAGAAATGGCTCCATACTTTCTCCGAAGAGCCGCCCATATCGAGAAGCTTGTATTTTTTCGGCATCTGAAAGCCTTCCATGAAAAGTTTTACAAAGCCGACCAGTGAAGTGATAACCGATAAGATAACACCCAGCCGGAGGAGATTACCTACCGAACGGTTAAGATCCGTATCCGTAAAATTCTTGTTCATGAGAAGTTGCTTCTTATTCCGTTATACATCATATATATTGAAAGAATGGTAATCACAATGGCAAAGAATGTTTTCAGTTTCTTGGTTTTGGAAACCATCAGGGTCTTGGAGCCGATAAAGCTTCCTACCACAACACCTACCAGAACAGGAGCTACAATTACCGGAATGATTTCCCCTCTCTGGAAATAAATCAGCGAGCTTGCCACAGCCGTTACCCCGATCATAAAATTACTGGTGGTGGTCGATACCTTAAACGGCAGTCTCATCATATTGTCCATGGCCAGTACTTTCAGAGCTCCGGAACCTATTCCCAACAATCCCGACATGGCACCCGCGAACATCATCATAAAAAATCCCGGGACGGTATTTCTCGCCGAATAGCTTTTCAAAACCCCTTTGTCAGGGAAAGTTCCGTATAATTTCAGCTTTTCTTCCAGGCTTCCTTTAATGACCGCTTCCTGATGATCCGGCTTGCCTTTTAAATTTAAAATAACCGTCAGAAGAAGGATGCTGGCGAAAATGATCCCGATGGTATTCGGATTCAGCATTCCGGAAACCAAAGCCCCCACAATTGCACCTGAGGTGGTGGCAATTTCCAGGAACATCCCGATCCTCATGTTAGTGAAGCCTTCCTTCACGAAAGCAACGGCGGCACCGGAGGAAGTCCCGATTACGGAAATTAGGGAAGCGCCGATGGCGTAATGCATTGGAACACCGAAGCCCAGCGTTAATAAAGGAATAATGATAACGCCTCCTCCTAAACCGGTCAGTGACCCCAGAAGTCCTGCCGAAATTGCTCCAAGGAAGAGAATGATGATTTCTGACATGCTACAAATATAAAACTATTGTAACAGTCTGCCAAACGTTTAAAAAAGATAAATTTGATGTATTTTTGCATAAACAAAATTTTTTATGAAACTATTTTATGTCATTCTGGGAGCCACGCCGCCCGGCAGGAATATTGAGCAGCACGATGTATTCTTTGGGATTGCGGAAAGCCTGAAAGATCTGGTGGAAGATATGAAGGCCTTCTGGAAGGAAGCCAAAGGAAAAATCCATATCGACTGTTACCAGGAGGTGAAGTTTGTGGACGGCTATGAAGTGCAGATTGTGGAAAGGGGAGAAGCAACCTCCGAAGAGCAGCTGTATTTCATCAATCTCGGAGGATATAAAAGAGGTCACTTTGAGGAATTTCATGAGCAGCATCTGGTGGTGGGGAATTCGATGAGTGATGCCGTAAAGAGGGCAAAGTCTACCGACTTTTATAAAACCATGGGTTTCAAAGGAGCCACCAGCCATATCGATGAAAAACTTGGGGTGGACATTGATGATATATTCCCGGTGAAAGAAATCCTGCCTTCCGGAATGAAGCAGAGGTATGCCATTTCCCTGGTGAAATCCGAAGCGGAAAATCAGGAGAATTTTGTGAGTCTCGGCTATTTGAAAATCGATAAGGTTCAGTAAAAATAAGAATTTATAGCTGTATACATTACATTAAAAACTTTAAACGGATCATAGTAAGTACACGAATTTATGTTTAAATTTTTTAGATGTTTAGATTGTTTACGGTGTTTTCAAAAAAGTAAATATTTGGAATTTTAAGATTTTACAAATCTCATATTTAATTAAATCTAACAGAAATAAATAAGTAAAAATGAAAATTGGAATTTTAGGAGGCGGACAGCTCGGAAGGATGCTGATCCAGGAAGCTTTGAAGTACGACGATGAATTTTATACCCTGGACCCTGCCTCCGATGCTCCCTGCCATAATATTTCTTATTTCACCAAGGGCAGTTTCAATGATTATGAAACCGTTCTTGCTTTCGGAAAAGATAAAGACGTGGTGACCATTGAGATCGAACACGTCAATGCCGATGCGCTGGCCAAACTGGAAAGCCTGGGCGTAAAAGTGGTGCCGAATTCCAGGATCATTAAAACCATCCAGCAGAAAATCCTTCAGAAGCAATTCTATAAAGCCCATGATATTCCAAGTCCGGAATTTGAGGTGATGGACGGAAGTTCTGATGAGATTAATATGCCTTTGCCTTTCGTGCAAAAAATGAATACCGGAGGATATGACGGAAAAGGGGTGCAGGTGATCCGTACCGCAGAAGATATGAAAAATCTCTGGGTAGAAGATTCGGTGATTGAAAAACTGGTAGACATCGACAAAGAGCTTTCCGTCATCGTCGCCAGAAATGAAAGCGGCGAAACCCGGACTTTCCCGGTAACGGAAATGGTAGCCGACCCGAAGCTGAACCTTCTGGATTTCAACATCTGCCCGGTTCTCCTTCCGGAAGACATTGAAGCGCAGATCGATGCGATTACCGAAAAATTCTTAAATGCCATCCAATCGCCGGGGCTTTTTGCCATTGAGCTCTTTTTGGATAAAGAAGGCAAGGTCTGGGTTAACGAAACGGCACCCAGGCTGCACAATTCCGGGCACCAGAGCCAGGAAGGCAATGCCAACTCCCAGTTTGAGCAGATGTACCGTGTGGTGAAAAATTTACCGCTGGCGGATACGGATGCCATCATTTACAGCGGGATGCTGAATCTGGTTGGAGCGGAAGGCTATTCCGGAAAGGTAATTTATGAGGGGATGGAAGACATTTTAAAGCTGCCGGAAACCTACATCCACCTGTACGGAAAAACGGAAACCAAACCCGGAAGGAAAATGGGCCACATCAATGTCCTTGCAGAATCCAGGGAAGAACTGATGGAAAAGCTCATCCTGGTAAAAAGCATGGTGAAGGTGATTGCCGAGTAATAATGTAAACAGAGCTTAGAGCTCTGTTTACATTTAATAACACTGGTATTCCGCAAACCGGGGATATCCCTTTTCATTATATTGATAACCGCTTATTTCACTGGTTTCAAATGTTCCGGTAGGATAACCGTTCAGGTAGGTGAATTTGCTGTATTTTCTGTGGTTGTTTTTAGAAAGCCTTAAGAAGAAAATATCTTCAAAAGGGACATTCACATTGGCATAAGGATTTTTTTGAGCGTCGTAATTGTCATACCGGATCTCGGTTTTATAATTGGAATTCGATGGGTAGGTCTGTACAATCAGTCTCAGGTTTCCCTCCGTATCGTAAGTCAGCATTTTGGTACTTTCGCCATAGATGTCGCCCAAACTGTTGACTGATTTTTCTGTTATGGATATTATCCTGTTACCGGAATCATAAAAATATTTGAGATTCACGTTAGCAATGCTGCCATCAGTAATATTGGTCAAGACCCTGTTTTTTTCTGATAACCTGCCTTGGTTATCGTAGATAAGGTTTTCAGTAGATTGAGTATCGGATAAATAAGCAGGTTCAATAATCTTTACAGGCTGTGACAGAGTATTGTATTGAACTTCAGTGGTCCTGTACAATTGAGTCGTATAGGTAGAAGTCTGCTGGCCGGGAGCGGTATTATCGATAAGATGGTAATCCAGTTTTTTAATGATGCGGTTGCCGTCGTAAATATATTCGGACAGGTAAAATTGTTGTCCGGTAGATTTTATTGTGGTCTGATTAAATTTTGTAATATAACATTTTTGTTCCTGTGATAAATTATCATCTTGGTTGCATGCAAGTAAAAAGAATATTAAGACGATGGCAAAGAATTTCTTCATAGCGAAAGCAGTTATTATTTTTCGGAGGCAAATATAGGGAAAAGCCGGCAGCCGACGGCCAGCCGCTACTTAAATATCTTTTTAATCACATTCCCGATTTCCATAAAGTCGTCGTGGTTTCCGACAGATCTTTTTTCAGCGCTGTTTTCAGATTCGGAATAAGGGAAGATCAGCAGGTAGTTCTTGTCTGCCAGGCTTCTGTTCAGCAGTTCCGGAATCAGCCTCATCCTTGGAATATAAGAGGGCATGCCCCGTTTGGCCATAAACAGGATCAGTGCTTCGTCATCTTTCAGCTGAGCCGCTGTTTCTTCACCGTCTTTCCATGCATTCATGATGATAAATTCAGCTTCGATATTGGCTTTCCTAATGATTTTCTGGAGAATATCCAGGATTTTTTCCGAAGCGTAAAAAACCAGGGTGGCACCGGAATTTCTGGCAACATTCCAGACCCTCAGCAGGGCATGGAAAAATCCGGCTTCCAGGTGGGCTTTTTCGGGAAGCATCACGGCATACCTTTTTATGGTGGATAAAGGCTGTGCGGCATGATACACAAGCACATTCACGTCTTCGTTCTGAAGGTATCCGTTGTAAAGGTTATAGACAAAAGAAGGGGAGAATCCTTTGTCATCATTAACGGCAATAATCAGGTCGGTAATTTTCTGTTCTTTAATGACATTGTTTACCCCGTTGATGACATCGTTGTCATATCTCTTCAGCGACTGGATTTTTACATCAGCGGCAGCGGCGGCATCCGTAGCGGTGTGCAGCAGTTTCTCCGCATTTTTTACTGAAGATTCGTTTTTATCTTCATTAATGATATTTAGAGCGTACAGATGCTCTGTGTTGGAATGGGCTTTAATTAAAATTCCCAGGTTTACCATACGTTCAACGGTGGTCTCATAATTTACGGCCAGCAGGATGTTTTCCTCTTCATGGCTGTTGCCGGAAACCGTATCTTCATTATCCTGTTCAGCAATCTTTTGGGCACTGGCCATTGAGATGAAGGATGAAATGGTACAGGAAATCAGGATCAGTAAAATACTTCCGTTCAGGACATGTTCGTTTAATAGCCGGATCGGTTCCCCGGTTTCGGTTTCGGAAAGGATAATGTTGTAGCCGACCATCACCGAAGCCAGAGTCGCTGCTGCAGAAGCCGAGCTCAGTCCGAAAATCAGCTTGCCTTCTTCTTTGGACAGGCGGAAAGTTTTTTGGGTGGCCACTGCCGCGAGATACTTTCCGCCGATGGAAGCAACCAGCATGATGCCCGCCACTTCCAGGGTTTCCCAGCTTTTAAAAAATACCTTGAAATCAATCAGCATCCCTACGCTGATCAGGAAGAAGGGGATAAAGATGGCATTCCCGACAAATTCCACCCGGTTCATCAGCGAAGAGGTATGCGGAATCAGCCGGTTCAGGGCCAGTCCGGCAAAGAAAGCCCCGATGATGGCCTCCACACCGGCCAGTTCTGCCAGTAAGGCGGCCAGATAAATCATCACCAGAACAAAAATGTACTGCGAAATTTTATCATCCACCTTTTTGAAGAACCAGCGGCCGATAATCGGGAAAATCAAAAGAACAATCAATCCGAAGACAACAAATGAAACCGATAGCTTTACCCAGAATTCCGTACCGACGTCTCCCTGCGACATGCCCACAATTACAGCCAGCACCAATAAAGCGAGGATATCCGTAATCATGGTTCCGCCGACGGTAATATTGACGGCGGAGTTTTTCGCAATCCCCAGTTTGCTGACCAGCGGATAGGCAATTAAAGTATGCGATGAAAACAAACTTGCAAATAGCACGGAGGTAAGCACGGAAAAATGCAGGAGGTAATACGCTCCGAAATAGCCTAAAACAAAAGGAACCGTAAAGGTGTAAATTCCGAAAGTAAGACTTTTCCATTTGTTTTTTTTGAAATCCCCCATATCGATTTCCAGCCCTGCCAGAAACATGATGTACAGGAGGCCGGTGGTTCCGGTAACCACAATGCTGCTGTCCCGGGCCAGTACGTTGAAACCGTTCGGGCCGATAACGGCACCGGCGATAATCAAACCCAGCAGATGCGGAACTTTTATTTTGTTTAAAAGCAGCGGGGCGGCAAGGATGATGATTAATACCAACAGGAATTTCAATACCGGGTCTTCAATGGGAAGACTCAGGTTGTGTATGCTCAGTAAGTTCATGATGTGCTTATTTGGTGGAACGGACTAATTCAACGGAGAATTTCGCCATACAGTTATTGTCTGCTGTAATGGTTCTTGTCCCTCTCATTTTATTGGCGGAAAAATCATTGAGGAGAACATTCATTTCCACCTGCTTTTTCGAGGTGGAATCGGTTTTGAAATTCAGTTTCACTTCATTGTTCTCAAATTTTCCGGAATAGAGCCTCACCAGATTGTTGTTGTTGATGATCTTTGTGACCAGCTGGATGGAATCACTGTCGAATTCCCAGGTATCGGTACGTTGATCGCCCACCACATAATCGCTGCAGTTGGATTCCGTACAGATCACTTTCCCGGTCCATAAACCGGCCACCTGAGCCGGCCAGACATTGATTTTCACAGAATCCTTCTTAGTGGCGAATATGCTGTCTCTCATCTTTAAAAGCGATTGGTATTCGGATTCCTTCTGGGCAAAAGACTTTTCTTTTTCCAGCAGCTGCTGTTCTCTCAGGGTCAGGTCGTTCTCCTTTTTCCTGTTGTCGCAGCTTATAAAAAGCAGTAAACCGGTGAAAATAGCAAATAGGGCGTTTTTTATCATATCGAATAACTTGGTATCTACAAGATAAGAAAAAATACCAAAATACAGAAGAAGCTTATTTTAAGAGATATTAAATAAAAGAAGGTTATGGCTGTCCGATTCTCTGCCGCTTAAACATTTCCCGGTTATAATTAATAATAAATATGCCTGAAATGATCAATGCTGCCGCAATAATAAATTTAGCGGAAATTTCCTCATTCAGGAGCAGCCAGCTTAAAAAGATGGAAATAATCGTATTCACATAAGCCAAAATAGAAACCTGTACCGGGGAAACTTTCGTCAGAGCATAGTGGTAAGCAAAAAATGTAGCGACTGATCCGAACAAAGATAAATACAGCATAGCACCGACACTTTTCAGGGACCAGCTTTCAAACTGATAATTTTCCGTAAACAGGAAAGCAAAAAGGATCTGGATGATTCCGGCAAAGGCAAACTGGTAAAAAAGATTCAGGGAGATATTTTTGCTTTGGATATTCATTTTTTTGGTGAAAATGGTTCCTGATGCCCAGCCCAGGATGCCGCAGAAGAGCAGGAAGATCCCGAACCGGTACTCCGGATTGGCCAGGTCTCTGATGCCATCCCAGAAAATAAAGGCGATTCCGCTGAAACACGTCAGGACACCTACTAAGGCTTTATATGTAAATTTCTGCAGACGTAACGCAACGCTTCCTAAAAACACAATAATGGGGGAAGTGGCACTGATCAGGGAAGTAAGACTGCTGGTAATAGTTTCTTCGGCAACGGTGGTCAATCCGTTGGCAATAATCAGCATCAGGGAGGCAAACACAAGCTGGTAACTCAGGTTTTTCCAGCCGATCCACTGGAACTGCCCCCGGTATAAAAGAATGGAAAGCATGACAAGAGCCGCCAGAAACTGGCGTATTCCCGCTACAAACCACGCAGGTATTGTTTCCACGGCCACCCGGATGGAGAGAAAAGTGGTTCCCCAGACAATGGCAACGGTAAGGATGGCGACGGTAAGCTTATAATCTTTCAAAACAACAATATTTTGCAAAAATATTTAAATTAAAATATTCAGCAAGTATGATTTCCTGATTTCAGCCCGAAAGAACAAGTGTTACGCCTTTTTGGAGGAACCTTATTAATTTTTTATCTTTGGGCATCTAATAAATTGAAGAATGGTAGGAATTATCATGGGAAGTCAGAGCGACTTGCCGATTATGGAACAGGCAGCGGCTTTTTTACAGTCACTGGATATCCCGTACGAACTGACGGTGGTTTCCGCGCACCGCACCCCGGAAAGAATGTTCGATTATGCCAAAACGGCTAAGGAAAGAGGCTTGAAAGTAATTGTCGCAGGCGCAGGAGGTGCGGCCCATCTTCCGGGAATGGTGGCGAGCTGTACCACATTGCCGGTAATCGGGGTTCCCATTTTATCCGGTAATTCTATCGACGGCTGGGATTCGGTACTTTCCATTCTTCAGATGCCGGGCGGGATTCCGGTAGCTACCGTAGCTTTAAACGGCGCCCTGAATGCCGGGATTTTAGCAGCGAAAATTATCGCGACCTCCGATGAGCTGGTCGCTGAGAATCTGCAGAAATACCAGAATGCATTAAAAGATAAGGTGTTGGGAACGGTTGATGATATCAAAGCGAAGCATCCCAACCATTTTGATCAGTAATTTTTTTAATTGAATGATAGAAACCGGGGCTCACGAAATTCGTGAGCCCCGGTTGTTTTTATTTTTTGATGAATTTTAAATTCCGGATGTTTTTATCGGAACTCAGCTGCAGAATGTAGTTTCCTGAAATCAGATTCCGGATATCGATTTTCCCGTCGTTCAGCATCCCTTTTACTACCAGTCTTCCGCTTTGATCAATGATGGTAAACTTTTTCGCCTCACTGTTTTTTACAAAGATAAAATCGATGGCAGGATTCGGATAGATCGTTTCTTCTGATTGAGTTATTACATCAGAAGTTCCCAATACAGTACGGCATTCACCATTATAAGTGTCTCCGGAGATGGTCCAGTTTTTAACGGCAATCAGGTAGTTTCTTGCAGATACGGCAGCAGGGTCCGAATATACGAGCGGAGCTACAGGCGAAAGAAAAATATTGCTGGGGGTTGAAGGTTTCTGGCTCCATCCGATCAACGTATTGTCATAATTCTGGCAGTTCAGCCCCGAATTGGAAAACATTCCGGAGGCGGATGTAAGATCACTGAGGTTCCAGTTTCCCAGGTTCTGATTGAATACAATAGCATTGGCAAACATTCCCTGCATCGAAATGACGTTCGAGGTATTCCAGTTGCCGATATCCTGGTTGAAAGATGCCGCATTGCTGAACATCTGGTTCATGGAAGTGACTTTCGAGGTATTCCAGTTCCCGATGTTCCGGTTAAAGGCGGTGGCGTTGAAAAACATATTGTGCATATAGAGTACTTCTGAAGTATTCCAGCTTCCGATATCCTGGTTGAAGACCTTCGCATTGCTGAACATATTATTCATTTCAACTACTTTGGAGGTGTTCCAATTTCCGATAGGCTGATTGAATTTCCAGGCATTGGAAAACATAAATTCACAGTCCAGGTTTTCAGATAAATCCCAGTTTCCGATGGGCTGATCGAACTCGCGGGCATTATTAAACATAGCGGTCATGGTTGCCACATTGGAAGTATTCCAGCCTGCAAGCGGCTGATTGAATTTCTGTGCCATCAGAAAAGTGGCACCCATATTCACAACATTTGAGGTATTCCAGTTTCCAACAGGCTGGTTGAAAAGAAAACATCCCTGAAATGTGCTCTGAAGATTGATTACCGAAGAGATGTCCCAATCGTTAATGGTAGGGTTTCCGGTAAGGCTGGAGCAATTGGTAAACATAAAAGAGAAATCGCTCACCGCTGTCAGACGCGGAAGATCGGTAGCGGTAATGTTCATCAGGTTACATCCCTGAAAAGCCTGACGCATACTGGACCACTGAGTCTGTCCCCATTGTTCAACCAGCAAGATCTTGTGCACATCACCGATAATTCCGTTTCCCACGGGAAAAAGTTCCATGTCTGCAAATCTTATTCTGTGGAAAGTTCCGCTTCCGTTTTCAACCTTTACCCTGTAAGTGGCATTTGCCGGATCAGGATTCAGGGGAGTTCCGAAATCAACCAGGGTGTGGTAATCTGAAACAACTCCGGATAGTATTCCGGTATGGGACGGATACCCTATTTCTTCCCAGGTAATCTGGTAATTTATACCTTCCGTCGGAAGCCATATCTGGTTTCCTGTGGAATTCACGGAAATCCCGTCATATGCATAGAGCTGTACATTACCCGGTTTCCAGACGGTGATGAATTCGTTTTCCGCTTTCGCGGCCTGAATGGTTACAATAAATAAAAGAAGCGTTATTAGTTTTTTACACATATCAGTATTTTTGTGATTAGGTATCGTAAAAATACTGAAATATTTAAAAATATTAATTATTTTAAAGTTTTAAATGATTTTTTTAAGCGTATATAATTATTTTATGAAAATTCATTAATAAAAAAACTCTCCAAAAGCGGAGAGTTTCGTTTTTTATTCCTGAAGCATATTGTCCCGGGTGTTTTTCTGTGCTGCAGAGATCCGAAAAGTACAGGTAATAAGGGTTTATTTTTTGATGAATTTTAAATTCTGAATACTTTTATCGGAACTCAGCTGCAGGATATAATTTCCGGGAATCAGCTCCCGGATATCGATTTTCCCGTCGTTCAGTATCCCTTTTACTACCAGTCTTCCGCTTTGATCAATGATGGTAAACTTTTTCGCTTCACTGTTTTTTACAAAGATCAAATCGGTGGCAGGGTTCGGATAAATGCCGATGTCCTGTTTGGTTTTAACATCTGACACTCCTAAAAACGACTGGCAATTTTTATCGTAGACATCGCCGGAAATGTTCCAGTTTTTTGTAGTGATCAGATAATTCCTGGCCGCTACTGCCGAAGGATGGGCATAGACCAGCGGTGCTACGGGTGAAAGAAAAATATTGTTGGGGGTAGCAGGATTCTGGCTCCAGCCCACTAAAGTTCTGTCGTAATTCTGACAGTTGAGCCCTGAGTTTCCGAACATATTGCTTGCTGTAGTCAGACTGCTGAGATTCCAGCTGCCGAGGTTCTGGTTGAATACAGTAGCATTGGCAAACATTCCCTGCATCGAAATGACGTTCGAGGTATTCCAGCCGCTAATGTCTTGGTTGAAAGCCTTTGCATTCATGAACATGCTATTCATATAAACCGCTTTTGCGGTATTCCAGTTACCCAGGTTCTGATCAAATTTTTCCGCGCCTGAAAACATGCCGTCCATATAAACCACTTCGGAAGTATTCCAGTTTGAAATATCCTGGTTAAAAAGTTTTGCATTTAAAAACATATTGTCCATTTCCTCCACTTTAGACGTATTCCAGTTTCCGAGCGGCTGATTAAAAACTCCGGCATTGCTAAACATAAATTCCATATCCGTTACCTTAGAGACATTCCAGTTTCCGATGGGTTGGTTAAAAGATATGGCATTATTAAACATGGCGGTCATTTCCGTTACTTTGCCGGTGTTCCAGTTTCCGATGGGCTGGTTGAAATTACGGGCCATCAGGAACATAACCGCCATGGTTGTCACATTGCCGGTATCCCAGTTTCCAATCGGTTGGTTGAAGATCATGCAGGCATTGAACATCCCGGTAAAATCCGTTACATTAGAGGTATTCCAGTTATTGATTGACGGATTTCCGGACAAAGAAGAGCAGCCCATAAACAAATAAGACATATTGGTCACCTCCGAAAGATCCGGAATGTCCGTGGCCTGCAGATCTAATTTATTACAGCCTGTAAAGGCATATCGCATGGATGACCATTTGGTATTGCCCCATTGATTGATCGCAATGATTTTTGAAGTATCCCCGGTAACATCTATAGTACCCGTTAACGTGACAGGATCTCTGAAATAGATTCGATGAAAATTCCCGCTTCCGCTGCTTACCTTTACGGTATAGGTGGCATCGCCAGGGTTGGGATTAAGAGGTGTTCCGAAATCCAGTAAAACCTGATAGACGGAGGTAATCCCGGTAAGGGTTGCCTGATGGGAAGGATAACCCACTTCTTCCCAATGGATGGTATAATTGGTGCCCTGAAAAGGTGCCCAGGCCTGGGTACTCGATGAAGGGAAAGGAGGTTGGGTAGGAACCGGATTCTGAACATTGCCCGGTTTCCAGGTCGTGATAAATTCGTTTTGGGCTTTTATAACCTGGAGGCTTACAATAAATAAAAGTAGGGTTATTAGTTTTCTATACATATCCGTATTTTGTGATTAGGTACCGTAAAAATAATGAAATTTTTAAAATATTAACTATTATGTAACTTTAAATGAATTTTTTTAATTAAAATAATTATTTGATGAATATTTATTAATAAAAAACTCTCCGGAGCGGAGAGTTGTAAGCTTTATTCCTGAAGCATATTGTCCCGGGTGTTTTTCTGTACGGCAATGGCTCCGAAAAGTGCCAGTAAGAAGGCAAATCCGTAAAATCCTTTTTCACTCGGAAGGATGGTGGCATTCCAGAGTCCGATCGCCAGCAGAACAATGGACGAAAGGGTGGCAAACCAGCAGATCCCGTAATAGATATCCGTCACTTTGATGTTTTCGAGCCGGTCTCTTACCGCTTTCTGTAAAGATACCACGGCAAAAAGCCCGTACAGCAGAATCGTAAAATAATAGCCTTTTTCATTCAGCTGCATTTCCGCTCTTACAAGTCCTACGATAAAACCGATCATTCCGGCTCCTAAAGCGATCCACGATGCCGCGACGAACGCGGGGGATACATTTTGCTTTTTCATGTTTAATGTTTTGGTTAAAGATTTCAAAGATATCAATTTAAATTAAATGTGAACCGTAACTGGAATCTTAAAATTTTATTGTGCAGACGGGAGAGTGGTGAATGGTGATAGTGAATCCGCTGCGCTTGTCAATAGTCAATTCACTTCGTTCGTCAATCTTTACCGCGATGTTCGCAAAGTTTTGTGATAAAGGATTTTGCCTATTTTCCCTTCGTTAAGGTACTTAGACAAGATCAGCATAAACTATTCACTCAGCAGATGATAGAAGTGGATAAGGTAAATAGTCATTACGCTATGGTTGCCAATAGTCAATACCTTTGGGTCAATATTTAATCCGCTTCGCTTGTCAATTTTTCTCCAACCTTGAAATCAAAAGAACAATCGCTAAACCCTTAACCGCAAATTCCACTCCATTGGAGGGGTGGCGAAAATTCTGAAAGAATTTTTGACGGGGTGGTTGTTTTAAAGATGAATGGTGAATGCTCAATCCGCTTCGCTTGTCAATTAGCTCGGAATAAAAATTCACCATTCACTTGTACAGCAAAATTCACCATTCACCATTCACAAAAAAACTCCCCAAATTCATGGAGAGTCTTTATTTTTGCCAGAAGCCAGAAGCCAGAAGCCCTTAGTATCTGTAATATTCAGGTTTGTACGGTCCTTCCACATTTACTCCGATATAATCGGCCTGTTCTTTTGAAAGGGTTTCCAGTTCTACGCTTAATTTCTTAAGGTGAAGGGCAGCTACTTTCTCATCAAGATGCTTAGGCAGCATATATACTTCGTTTCCGTAGGCTTCGGAGTTGTTCCAAAGTTCAATCTGAGCCAGTGTCTGGTTGGAGAAAGAGTTGGACATAACGAAAGACGGGTGACCTGTAGCACATCCAAGATTTACCAATCGGCCTTCTGCCAGGATGATCACTTCTTTTCCTTCGATGGTATAGATATCCACCTGAGGTTTCACTTCGGATTTGGTAGAACCGTAATTTCCGTTTAACCACGCCATATCGATTTCGTTATCGAAGTGCCCGATGTTACAAACGATGGCTTTATCTTTCATTTTAAGGAAATGCTCCCCTCTTACAATGTTGAAGTTACCGGTCGTTGTGATGATGATGTCTGCATTATCCACCACAGTGTCCAGTCTTTTCACTTCATATCCGTCCATGGCAGCCTGAAGCGCACAGATCGGGTCGATTTCAGTTACGGTAACGATAGAACCTGCTCCTCTGAAAGAAGCGGCCGTTCCTTTACCTACGTCTCCGTATCCGCAAACCACGACTCTTTTTCCGGCTAACATAATGTCGGTTGCTCTTCTTACCGCATCCACGGCAGATTCCTTACATCCGTATTTGTTATCGAATTTAGACTTGGTTACCGAATCGTTTACGTTGATGGCAGGCATTACCAAAGTACCGTTCTTCATTCTTTCATACAGACGGTGCACGCCGGTTGTGGTTTCTTCGGAAAGTCCTTTGATATCTTTTGTTAACTCAGGGTATTTATCAAAAACCATATTGGTTAGATCTCCACCGTCATCAAGGATCATATTCAACGGCTTTCGGTCTTCACCGAAGAACAACGTCTGCTCGATACACCAGTCGAATTCCTCTTCGTTAAGACCTTTCCATGCATAAACAGGGATTCCTGCAGCAGCGATGGCCGCAGCAGCGTGATCCTGGGTAGAGAAGATATTACATGAAGACCAGGTCACTTCAGCACCTAAAGCCACAAGGGTCTCGATAAGCACAGCCGTCTGGATCGTCATGTGAAGACATCCTGCGATTCTTGCCCCTTTCAGCGGCTGAGACGGTCCGTATTCTTCACGGATGGCCATCAGACCAGGCATTTCTGCTTCAGCAAGGGTAATTTCTTTTCTTCCCCATTCTGCAAGGGCGATATCCTTAACTTTATAAGGAAGGTATTGTGTTGTTGTACTCATATGTAATGAATAAATTTAAATTCAGTGATAATAAGCTGCAAAATTACAACTAATAATTAAAATAAAAAAACACAGGCAGGCATTCCGTTGCGTAAACTGATTTATAACAGGAATTTATCAGAAATGTAAGCTGGAAAACAGCCGTCCGGAAAAGTTGATCTCCCTCCAAATTTTTTTTTCATTAATTTTGTCCTGTATAAAACAACACAATGCCACTGTACCGCGATTTTTCCGATGACAACGCTACCATTCTCGTCTGGAAGTATGATGAAGCCGAAGAGCTGGATATTCATCAGCTCCTGGAACCTGAGAATGCCGAGAAAGTAAAAGATTACCATCCGAAAAAGCTACAGGAAGTCCTGATGGTCCGGAAACTGCTGAAAGGGCTGAAACCGGGTTCAAAAATTTTATATAAAGACCGGGAACCGTTTTTGTCTCCGAAAGATGCCGAAATTTCAATTACCCATTCTTTTCCTTTTGCGGCGATTGCCGTTTCCAGAAATAAAATCGGGATCGATATTGAAAAATTCAACCCTAAAATTTTAAGGGTCATTGATAAGTTTACGTATGAAGAGGAGCGCGGGTTTATCCCTTTCGATCATGAAGTGACGTTCTATACCATCATCTGGAGCGTAAAGGAAAGCATGTACAAGATCCATCACTCCAAACACTGGTCACTGAAAAGACATTACGAAGTACGGCCTTTCCAGCTGAAGCATCTTCATCATATCCGATGCCGGGTTCATGATGAGCGGATTTCGGATGAATTAAGAGCAAGAGTCGAATTTTTCGACGATTACTGTTTTACGATTGTTGAGGAATAGGCGGTACCGGCTTAGGTTTTTCATGCGACTCGTTCCGGTAGGTTTCGATCACTTTCCGCTGTTCCTTGGCTACATCATAGATCAGTTCGAGCACATCGTGGATATTTTTAAGCTCGGTAAGCCGCGAGATTTTATCGGGATCCCTGTAGTCATACACTTCATTTTCGGTAAGCTCTGCTTTCCTTTTGAGGATGAGGTCGTCCAGCGATGAATCCTCCGGCTCGATACGGCTTTCCCTGTTCAGGGTCTCTGTGATCTTTTCACCGTTCAGGAGGTTGGATACTTTCTGCATCTCCGCTTCAATCTTCCGGCTCCAGCCTTCCGCATCGATCTCCGGATATTTTTCCTTATCTTTTACATATTGGGAAAGGGAAGCCGTATAAGCGGTAATCAGGTGGGAAGTCGCCACAAACTGATGCACGACTTCCAGTTTTTTCTGCTGGTTTTTAGGGTCGGAAATCATCCGCTGAAAATTATCGGAAAGATTGGCCAGGGAAATGATGGCATTTTTCCGTTTTACCTTATAATCTTCCAGGTTAAAACCTTCACCGATGAATTTGGAAATCACACTCTGAAAATAAATAAGGTTGGCGGCTGCCGATTTCTTCATCAGGTCCAGGTTCTGGGTATGTTCCCAGACCGGAAGCACCACATAGGCTACCAGTGAAGTAATCATGGCGGCAATAATGGTATCCACGATCCGGTCCCTGAAAATAATGTTGACGTTCCCGGGACTGAGAAAATTAAAGCTGACGAACACGTAAATCGTCATAAACAGAACCGCCCAGAAATATTTCCCTTTCAGAAAGCTGAAGCACATGATCATACTGAGGAGAAGCATGGCAAACAGCACTTCATTGATGCGGATGTAATGGAGGATTCCGTAAGCGATAACAGCTCCCGCAATGGTACCGTAAAGACGGAGCAGATTCCGCTGCTTGGTGATGGAGTAGGCGGGTTTAAGGATCGCCACGGTGGTAATGAGGATCCAGTAGGTGTGCCCGATTCCAATGAACTGAAACAGGGAAAACAGATATCCCAACAGCAGGGCGATCGTAATTCTCAGCGCGTGCCGGAACTGGGAAGAGGACAGCGAGATATTGTTTTTTAAAACCTTGAAATTCAGCTTTTCTTCGTTAGGCATGAATTTTTTCAGGTCAAGCCCCGTGGAAAGGCTTTTGGCCAGCTTTACGTTCTGCGAAAACACCTTATAAATCTCGTTGATTTCTTTGGTAATTTCATTGATGCGCATCAGGATCTGCCGCAGGACCATAAAATTTTCAAAGTTGTCAGGGGATATTTTTTTATTTCTCAGTTCAAAATAATGGTGGTTCAAGTTCTGCAGTTCTTCGTCAAGGTCATAGATCGGTTTTGCCCGGGTGCCGATCTGCAGGGATATTCCGATGTTGGTAATTTCTTCAGCCAGCAGGTTCAGGTAATCGTGAATGCTGACCAGGATGGTGGTATCGCCGAAACTGTTCTGAAGCTTTTCGTAATCGCTTTCAGAGGTCATCAGCTTTTCGTGGAGGTCCATAGAATTCAGCAGCATCAGCATCAGGAGGCGGCTCGTCGTGGTGGATTCATTAACGATCACCCGGGTTTTGAAAACGGTTTCCCGGGTCTCTTCCTGCAGGTTTTTAATCTCGATCTGCTTGGCTATGACCTGGGTGGTAAGCTTATTGAAGTCCGGATTTTTCTGGTAGTGGTTGGCTTTGATTTTGAGGAATTCCGCCAGCTGAAGGTAATTTTCCCCGATCATCTGGCTGGCCAGCTTATAAGGCTGGATGGTGGTTACGATCATAAAGATGAGTAAAAACCAGGTACAGCCTGAAGCAAAGATCAGCAGGCTTTTCAGGATGTTGGTTCCTGTAAGGTGCCCGTCGATGAAGATGGCCATAACCACCAGCGACAGGGAACCGACGGCGGCCAGCCGCTGGCCGTATACCCCGATGAGGGAGAAAAACATCCCGAAAACGATGATCTCGGCAAAAACCAGAATTTTGATGTGCATTACCAGACTGGCGATCAGTGCGACGAAAACGAAGCAGACGATGGCAAACGTCAGGGCATTTCTCCTCCGGATAAAAGGTCCCGGCTGGTCGGTGAGGGCTACGAAGCTGGTTCCGAGCGGGAAGAGGAAAAATTCCTTAAGGATTCCGAAGTGGGCGAGAACCAGACACGGCAGAACGGTGGCCAGGGTAATCCTGATGGCAGAATATACATATTGGCTGGTCACAAATTTTTTGAGTTCCGCGGAATAGTTCATACTGCAAAAATAAGTGTTAAATGTGAATTACGGATTTACAAATGGTGAATTTTACCCTGCCGGTGTGTCATGATTTATTTTGAACGCATCAGAACCGGATTGACAAATCAGTATCAAATTTTAAACCATGCTGAGAGGGGAGGGTTTGAGGGATTTAGGGTTTGAGAGTTAGTATAACGTAAGTTCGAGTGTTTTTTGAATCACAGCGAAGAAAAATGTACCGGGAACCTGTAAATTGAGACCTCCAGGCGGTCGTTCAGCCACTTATCGTACGATTTTCTCAAAATTTACTCAAAGTGGCGGTAATTAAAATATCGAAGGCATTCTCTGTTAGCAGCAACTCTGTTTAGATCCGAAGTTATTTAAGTCTGCTATTTTAATAAATGATTGATGTTTAAACAAGTATAATCGATTTCACGTTAGTGTATGAGGGTTTTATAGTTACGGTGATGAAGTTTGAAGGTGGCTGGATATCGGATTTGTTTCTGATAATGATCTACATCAGAAATCCGGTTCAGGAGATTGAAGAGAGAAGGTGGAGACGGGAAGTTTTTTCTGTTAAGTGATAAGCCGGTCCGTTTATTTGCAAATGGTGATTTTTGGAAACAGCTATTACCTGCTGATGTGCTGAAAATGAGTTGGATAGTATCGGTTGAGTGTTTTTATGTGCTTTGCTGCAACGGATGGCTGGTGCCCTAGCCCGGATCGCAGCGGTTACCCCACAGCGGGGTCGGAGGGTTGGGAAGCGGATGGATTTGGTGATGGAGCGTTTGGAAAAGGTCGGTGCGAGGAGTAAGAGCGGAGAGCCGGATGAAGCTCCTGAAAAAGTAAAAGGTGAATTTTGCTGCGCAAGTGAATGGTGAATTTTATGTACAATAAAAAATTGACAAGCGAAGCGGATTGACCATTGACTATTCACCTTTAAAGCATTGCTGCGGAAAACCACCCCGTCAAAAATTCCGTTGGAATTTTCGCCACCCCTCCGATGGAGTGGAATTGCGGTGAAGGTTTGATCTGTTCTGTTTTGATTTAATTTATCTGTTTATAACTCTAATAAAAATTGACGAGCGAAGCGGATTGACCATTCACCCAAAGGAATTGGCCACTCTTCACTTACCATTCACCCGAATGAACTGACCCATGCCCCAAATACAACAGGCTGCTTCAGATGAGGCAGCCTGTTTATTAACCTGAATGGTTGTATTTTAGTTGTCTACGTTGGAGGTTTCGTCACCGATATTCCAGGTAAGCCCGAAACGAAGGGTGTTGTCCAGAGCCGTATTGATTTTTGACATATTGATCAGGTAAGAGATGTCCAGTCCGAAAGAACGGTATTTTAATCCGATACCGGCCGTTGCAAACTGCCTTGCGCCCTGCACTTCGCTTTCGTGGAAATATCCGCCTCTTACGGAGAATGCGTTGTCATAAGAATATTCCAGAGCACCGCTGTACATAATGGACTGTTCGTTTTTGAAGGATTTTCCGATTCCTGCCATTACGCCCACATTCGGAACCTGATAGATCGGCTGTCGGGTGTTGGGATCAATTCCTACATATTCCGAGCCCGGAACCAGGATTTTGGAACCTTCAACGCTTAAACCGACACGGTTCATGTCATCAAGGTACATATCGTATCCCACCCCTAATCTTGCCATCGTCGGAAGATAGGATCTGGATTCTTCGTTTCCGGTATAATCCAGCTTAGGACCCAGGTTCTGGATGGCAAAACCGGCATTTAATTTCCCGTCCATACCGCCGAGACTTGAGAATTTCGGAGAGGTGTAGTATCCGGAAACGTCCACGGCAAAGCTGTTGGCCGGCTTCAGCGTCGTATCGGTGTTGAACCCGCCGGCTAAGTCGGAACGGATGAATCTTCCGGTAACGGCCATGGAGTATGAGTCGGAAAGCTTCAGACCATACGCGACGTCGATGGAGAATTCATTCGGTTTGGAGGTACCCATGGAAGTAACTTCATTTCCTACTAACTGCGTTAGATCCACTTCTCCCATGTTGAAGTAATAGATACTTGCAGAGATGGTAGATCTTTCTTCCTGACCTAAGAATTTGTGAAAAGCTCCGTATAATAAAAACACATCATTGGTAAGTTTCCCCATATACGGTGTGTAGTTGATCCCTACGGAAGAACTTGTTCTGCTAAAAGGGTATTTCGCAGCATTCCAGAATTGTGAAAAAGCGTCCGGAGAGGTTACCACCCCCTGGTCTCCCATACCTCCAGCCCTTGCATCCGGTGCGATTCTTAAGAAAGGAGCTCCGGTAAGTACAGGTCGTACGAGGCTTAAATCCTGAGAGTAGCCTAAAAAACCGGCACTTAACCCAATTCCTAAAAGCAGTTTAGTAGTTAAATTCATATGTTGTCTTTTATATATTATCAGTTTTTCGCTAATATGTTTATTGTTATCGTTTTAAAATTATTTCAAAAGTACCATTTTTTCTACAGCTGTAGCACTTCCTTTGCATTTTTCTTGATTCTGACTTTTTGCAAATATCTTAAAAATATACGTACCTTTTGCAACAGTTGCCCCAAAATCGTCTCTTCCGTCCCATTCGATGGCCTGGCGCGGTGTTCTGAAGCCCTGCAGGAAGGGTTCTGCCACCACCGGCTGCGATAAAGTTCTTACCAGTTTCCCGGTAATGGTATAAATCTGAACATTCACATCAAGAATGTCATCGCAATTATGTTCAAACTGGATATACGTTTTGTTGGTAAACGGATTTGGCCAGTTCAGCGGGCGGTTGATAACCAGATGCTGGTCGGCTTCATCCTTAACTTCAAAATTTAACGTAGCCGTCGTCGAATTATTGTTTATATCCCAAACTTTAAATGTCAGTTGATGCTGTCCGATCGCCAGATTCCTGAAAGGGTAGGTGACATTTCCTTTCTGATAGTCTGCCAGGCTTGGGCTAAGGCATCCGTTTCCTTCTCCTGAGGCATAGAAATCATTCAGGACTACGGTATTGATAATCTGGCCGTCCAGGTATACCGTAATATCATGACCGATACCGGATCCGGTAGAATTAATTCCCGTATCATCGGTAATGCAGGCCAGCAGGGCCGGGTTCTGATCGGTAATCCCGCCGTCTGCGAAGTTGGTATTGTTCATATATAACTTTACTTTAGGCGGTTCATTGTCATTAATTCCGTTCGGGTTCAGGTCTCCTACCTGTACCGCCTGGTTGTTGAAGACATCGCTTGCCTTATTGTCTGCATAACCCAGGATTCTTCCGGTTCCAACCGCATAATTGATGTCTTTAGGAACGTAGAATTCTACGGTGAATACGCCGTTTACTGCGGTTCCCGAAGCTTTTACGATGGCACTTCCTTCTTCGGTATACTGAAGGACGGGGGTGAGTCCGCCATCGTTATTCAGGGTGGTTTTATTTAATCTTTTATCAAAAATATTGATGACCACTCTTCCGTTGAAGGTTGTATTTACCGTACCGTTCGGGTTGTTGATATGGCCTTTTACCTTTACGAAATCCAATCCTCTGATCAGTCCCGGAACCGGTGTTTCGATATTGTCGATCACCAGCAATCTTTTAGGCCGGCTCAGTTTCATGGCAGGGTCACCCAGGAAGTTTACTTTCAGGTGTTCCGTAGAAGCACCCTGTTGTTTTTTCGCATTCAGATGGGCATACCCGAGCGTATCAAAATCATCACTGGTAAGCTTGAAGATATTCTGGGTATACGTGTTGGTAAACGTAACTCCGTAATACACATCAATTGCGCGGCTGGAAGTAATCATGGTAGCAGGACCTCCCTGTTTCAGTTTAATGAACTGTTCTCCTGCGGAAGACGTATTGGGATCATCCCAAAGGGTAAATTCACACGTTATCGTAGAAACAAAAGGGAAACGGCTGTAGACCGGAGAGAAATTATTTGCATTCTGAACTTCGCTTAAAGTCAATACCCTTTCCTGAGCCCAACCGTTGATTCCGCCATGTCCGAAGTAGAACATATACAGGCTGTTTCCGATATCATTGGAAATGGCCTGGTTTACTTGCGGATACCGCTGCCCGCCTGCCGTACTCTGTGCAGGAAAGGCATCCAGGTATAATTTGCGGATATTGTATTCTTTAAGACCGGTAAAGGCAGGATTTTCAAAAACGGTTACCAGGGCATTGTTCATCGTCGTATGGAACGGAACGGAACCCGGTCCGTCATTGTCGTCATCCACGACGAAGTCCAGTTTCATTTTCCATTCCCCGAAAGGAGTGGACTGCCCTGCCAGGCTATTGTAATAAGCCAGGGTTTTATCGATCATGTTGGCTGCTTCCGTTATATTGGCTGCAGGAAGCCTTCCTACCGGCAGATCCGGCAGGTTGAAATCGATCAGCTGTGCGGTCTGGGGTTTGGTCATTACAATATAATCGTCGGTAACGAAAGACCGGATCACATCCTGTGAAATTTCACTCTGATAACTGGATACCACGTTGGTATTGCCGGATATCCTGTTTTTATAATCATAGGAAGTATCTCCCAGAATGAAAACATATTTCAGGGTTCCTGCCGGGGTATTCAGTTTGGTCACGAAATCCCGGATCGCCGTAAGATCCCGGCTGCCGCTGCCGAATTCGTTATAAATCTTATCGGTATCAACGATCTGTACGTTGTAGTTGTTTTTGGCCTGATGGTAGCTGGCCAGCCTCTGGGCCTGACCCATCATTTCAGGAACGGTAATAATCAGGTAATCTACATTCTGCAATGCCGAAAGGTTCTGATTGTTGATTCTTCCCACAAATTGAGGACCATAGGCTGCGTCGGCCTTAAAGGCCACGAACTCATTGTTGAAATTAGGGTCTGAAGCGGTATAGCCAAAATTGAACGTGGTATTGCCTGCCGCTTTGTTCACTCTCCGGTTTGCATTGGTAATATCGGTAACGTCCCAGATCTGTTCTGCTGCCGAAGCGTTGGATAAGCTGAACCCGTAGGTCGTATTGCTTCCGCTTACCAGGGAATAGTCCCTGAAGTTCATCTGGGTCCCGTTAAATGTCAGGTTGTCTTTATACTGTACTTCAAAATAATCAGGATAGAAAACCCCGTTTGGATTTACCGAAATATCCGGTTTTAAATTAAAGGTAATCTGACTTCCGCTAAGTCCTGAAACCGTTCCCTTATACTGGGTCGTGTAAAATTCATTGGTTCCGCTGGTATTCGGTGCAGGAATCGGAAAAGGACTCGGATTCTGATTGTTGATATTATAGGTAATACTGTTCTGTTGGGATTTGTAAGCAATCACCTGTGCCCGGAACCGGATCTGGTCGCCGGACTGGATGGGAGAAGCCGTATTGAAAGTAACTGCCTTATCGGTAGTAAAAGGAGTACCTTCCACCCAGATCCGGCCCACCTTCATCAGGTTTTTCTCGTCATTATTGATGAACTGATAGTTGTCAAATCTTGTGATCAGCGCAGAAGCAGGCAGGTTAACATCTACCGGCTGCACCCTTTTTCCCGGGCCTTTATCGAAATTGATATAGTAATAAGAATAATCTTCATAGATATTCTTTACGTTTTCACTTCTGTCGCCCCGGGTATCGACTCTTTTGTATCCGTTTCCGTTGGCTGTATTATATAAATTGTAGCCATTCGGTCCCTGGGCATAAAAAAGGGCATAATCGTTATCGTTCCATACGCCGTCACTTTCCCCGACTACCTGGATCGCATTTTCTTGAAGAGCGCCGTATTTCACATCCTGATTGAATTCCGGCAGCATGATTCCGCCGTTTCCGTAAATCCTGAAATTTTTAGGGTTTACGGATGAAGGATTGATCCCGTTATCCTGCAGGAACTGTTTGGTAATTTTGAAGATCCCGGATTTATCAACCTTTATTTTATAAAAATTTCCGGATGAAAGCGGGTTGTTGGTGGTGCCTACCTTCATCGTGCTCCCAATACTGTTGGATAAGCGGTCTTCTGAAATTTCAAATGAAGACAACCGCTGGACCTGTCCCTTTACCTTCTTGAATAAGGAAACATTAATGCTGGCATAGTGCTCCCCTTCCAGAAAATAATAGGCCACATCCTTTACTTCATAATCCGGCAGCAGGTCCCTGCTTATTTCATACAGATCGCCGGCAGAAACATTTTCCCAAACCGGATTGGAAATTTTCAGCTGCTTTTCGCCAACCTGTTGTTTGATTGTAATAAAAATGTTATTTTGGCTGAATAAAAATCCTTGATTTTTGAAATTTGGAAGGTTAAGTTTTGTATCGCCAAAGTCTCGAATTTTAGAGCCATCCCATTCGATGCTGATTCTTTGAGCCCAGAGCATTGATACAAAGCCTAATAGAAATAAAAGTGAGATTTTTTGTTTCATGTTTATGGTTGAAATTTCTGAATTACAAAATAAATGAAAATTTTATAATTAAATTGTGATACAATAAAATTAATTTGTTAACGTTTTTCAAAAAAATCAACTCTTTACTTGATTTATTGAATAATTTACTTTTTCTTTGTACTTTGAAAATATTTATATCGACTATGAAAAAACTAAAGTTGTTTTCATTAATAGCATTAAGTTCTACACTTGCATTAACCAGTTGCGGAGGATCTAATAATGGCGGCGGTACGAAAAAATTTGTCAGCAAAACAGGTTGGAAACCAAACGAGAAACAAGGTTGGTTTTTTGCAGGAAAGCAACAAAAACAGAAAGGTTGGCCGGGAATGGTATATGTAGAAGGTGGAACTTTTACAATGGGATTAGTGAAAGATGATGTAATGCACGATTGGAATAACTCGCCGCGCAGAATGCAGGTAAGTTCGTTCTTTATCGGGGAAACTGAAATTACTAACTACGAATACCGCGAATACCTTACATGGTTGAAGTACGTATTCCCTCCGAGTGATCCGAGCTTTAAGGAAATCTACAACGGTGCTTTGCCGGATACCTTATTGTGGGACAACAAACTATCTAGAAATGATTTCAACGAAACGTATTTCCGTTCTCCTGAATTCGATTACTACCCGGTAGTGGGTGTAAGCTGGACGCAGGCCAACAGGTATTGCGAATGGTTGTCAGACCGAGCAAACGAGAAAGCCCTGATGCAGGCCGGTATCATTGCTAAAGATCTGTACATCAATGAATCCAATAACCAGGGTGGAACGGCATTCAATATGGATAAATTCAAGTCGAATGATCCTGAAATGCAAGGGTACATTAATGAAAAAAGGATGCAGCAAAAAACAGGTATGAAAACGACCAACCAAAGATTGCTTGCTGCAAACAGGGCACCTAACGCTGCGATGGTAACAAAATTCAGGCTTCCTACCGAAGTAGAATGGGAATATGCAGCTTTGGGTATGGCCAAAAACAGAGAATATAACCAATATCTTGGTAAAAAACCTGAAATTGATCAGCTGAGAGGAACCAAAGGAAAGGAAAGAGGAATGTTCCTTGAAAACTTTAAAATGGGTGCCGGCGACTATTCCGGTCTTCCGGGCTGGAAAAATGACGGATCTGCCAGAACTTCAGACGTGAGACAATATCCTTCCAATGATCTTGGAATCTACGGAATGTACGGAAACGTTGCAGAATGGACGTATGATGTATACCGACCAATTATCGACGAAGATTTCAGTGATTTCAACTATGTCCGAGGAAACATGCCTCAGGCGGTTGTAAGAAACGGAGACGGAACTTACAAAATGACGGATGAAAGCAGCATCAAGTATGACACTTTAGCTGACGGAAGACTGGTTTACAGAAACCTTCCGGGGCAGTATGAAAGAGAAACGATCGCCGACTACAGAAACTACAGAGACGGAGACCGGATGTCTTCCCTGAATTACAGAAACGCTTCTGATTCCGCTTCTTCTTACAACATGTACAATGCGCCTAAATCAAGATTCATTGTAGATGCCAACGGTAAAGTAATTTTACAAAAAGACAAAAAAGCAAGAACTTCCGATATCTCCAACGATATCCGCGTGGTAAAAGGAGGATCTTGGCAGGATACGGCTTACTGGCTGGATCCGGGACAAAGAAGGTACAAGTCTCAGGACAAAGCTTTCGGATGGATCGGTTTCCGTGTTGCACAGGACGCAAGAGCTAACGATAAGAATAGAACAAGAAGATAATATTTATCTAAATAATTTTCAAAAAAACCTTCCGGAATACTGGAAGGTTTTTTTATTTTTGAACCATGAATACAGAACAGTTTTACCCTTTGTTTTTACAGGCTGAAAACGTAACCATCGACAGCAGGAAAATCGGAAAGAACGATATCTTTTTTGCTTTTTCCGGAGATAATTTCAATGCGGCTACCTTGGCCGGGCAGGCCATCGATAACGGCGCTCTGGCAGTGGTTGTGGAACAGAAGGATTTTGAAGATAAAACGAGAAACATATTCTATGTGCCTTCCACCCTTGATTTTTTACAGGAGCTGGCGGTTTACCACAGAAAACAGCTGCAGATTCCCATCATCGGGCTTACCGGAAGCAATGGTAAAACAACCACGAAAGAAATTATTCATGCCGTCCTTTCCGAAAAGTTCCACGTTCAGTATACCTCCGGAAATCTGAACAACCATATCGGTGTTCCGCTCACGCTTCTTTCCATCAGGCCGGAACATGAAATGGCGGTGATCGAGATGGGAGCCAATCATCAGACAGAAATCGGATTTTTATGTTCCGTCGCACAGCCTGATCTCGGATATATTACCAATTTCGGAAAGGCCCACCTGGAAGGCTTTGGCGGATTTGAAGGGGTGATTAAAGGAAAATCCGAACTGTATGATTATCTGAAAAATAACGGGAAGACCATTCTGGTCAATGAAAATGATCCTGTTCAGGTAGAAAAAACACAACATTACACTCCGAAAATAACTTTCGGAAACAGGGATTCCGATTATCGGTTTGAGCTGTTTTCAGAAGAACATTTTGTGGGCCTGATCTGCGAAGGTACAAAAGCGGTTTCGCGACTTACCGGCGAATACAACTTCACCAACCTCTGTGCAGCGGCAAGTCTCGGGCTGCACTTCGGAATCGGTTTTGATAAAATAAAGCAGGCGATAGAAAACTATACGCCGACCAATATGAGATCCCAGGTTGTGAAGAGAGAAGGGAAGACCCTGGTCCTGGATACGTACAATGCCAATCCGAGCTCCATGACGGCCTCTCTGCACAATTTCATTACTTTTAACGGCTCCAAAACCGTGATTATCGGCGACATGCTGGAGCTGGGCGAAGAGAGTGAAAAAGAGCATCAGGCGGTCTTTGATCTGGCGGAACAATTGGGCTTCGACCAGATCATCACCGTAGGTGAAAACTTCCGCAGGATATCTTCATCAGCTTTAAGCTTCGCGAATACCTTAGCATTGATTGAATACCTTAAAGCCAACCGGATACCGTCGGAAAATATTTTGCTGAAAGGTTCCAGAGGGATCGCCCTGGAAAAATCCATTGATTTTATTCAGCCTTAAGGTCCCGGAATTCCTGAACGATCAGTTTAATATTTTTAAAAGTGCTTGGAAAAACTTCATTTTCGATCTGATCGTTGTTTTTCCAGGCTACTTCAGTGATGCCTTCTTCGATCTGGGGTTTGGAAGTATCTTCCCCGCTGAAATTCATTTCAAACCAGTGCGTACACTTCAGGACTTTATCGCCGTTCCTTTCCACGTAGATATGATAGGTCGTATTGATGAACCGTACCAGCTCTACCTGGGCAAGTCCGGTTTCCTCTTCAATTTCACGGACGGCCGATTCTTCACGCGATTCGCCCTGTTCCATTTTTCCTTTCGGGAGATCCCATTTGCCCAATCTTTTGATGAAAAGGATTTCTCCTTCCGGATTTTTTACCAGGCCGCCCGCCGCTTCGATAATCCTGAAGAGCTTCCGGAACTCGGCCCAGATCTCATCCAGATTTTCACCATATACATTTAATTCCTTTACCGATGTATTTTCAAGAAGATCAAGCGCGATCTCCAGGCTTGTGACGTTTTCGTATCCAAGCGTTTTTTCTAAGTTTTCAGATTGCTTAGACAACAGTAATTTTTTTTCGTTCACAAAAACTTTATACATATATTTGTAAGAATTAAGAATTTAATACAAAAGTAAAAAATGAATTTAGAAGGACGAAAGATTATTGTCAATAAATCATCTAAAGAATTGGTGGAAATCCTGAAATCACCGGAAAATTACAAAGATTTTATGCCGGACGGTCTTCAGAAGTTTGAGACGAGAGAAGACGGATTTAAATTCGGACTGCAGGGGATGCCGGAGATCGCCCTGAAAATCGATGAAGTAACCGACCGGAAAGCAGTATTGAAATCAGCCAGCTCAAGCCTGGATTTCTCACTGACGGCTACTATCAATCCTTTGAATGAGAACCAGACTGAAGTGCAGATGCTGTTTGAAGGAAAGTTCAACCCGTTCATCAAAATGATGGTCGAGAAGCCGCTTCAGAATTT
>Ga0308160_10001580_pt1 | contig 31258 bp, 25 predicted proteins | sample PhyFR1_FD_201036 | JGI IMG/M metagenome (GOLD analysis project Ga0308160, IMG submission 201036) | Phyllosphere microbial communities from UC Gill Tract Community Farm, Albany, California, United States - DLSLF.R1 | ecosystem: Host-associated > Plants > Phyllosphere > Unclassified | place: USA... | reverse complement strand
CAGCATGGCGAGGAATTCGTCCTTGCGGCGGTCAGCGTCGCGCAGGCCGGCCTGCGCGCGGGCGCTGTCGACGGCAAACCAGGTGCGGTCGACCATGTCCTCGGCCATGGCCAGCTGCTCGTCCGTCCAGTAGTGGACCGCGTCGTCGTGCACACTCAGCACTGCACGCAGGCGGCCGTCCTTCATCAGCGGGATCGCCAGCACCGCGCGGATACCCAGGGCGGAATAGTTCGCGATATGGGGCAGGGCGGCCGATTCGCGCAGGACGTCGTCGATGACGAGATTGCGGCCGGCGCGCAGGATCTGCACCACCGCCACGCCGAAGTCGTCGAGCGTCAGGGACATGCCGGCCAGCGAGGCCATGCTGCCGTCGGTCCAGTCGCGCTTCAGCGAGAGGGTGGCACCGCTGTCGTCGGCTTCGGCGTACGCCACGCGCCTGGCGCCGAGACAGACGCCGAGCAGCTCGCAGGCCACCGCCGTCACCTCTTCCGGATCGAGCAGGGGACGGATGCGGTCGGCCAGCGCCAGCTGGAAGGCGTGGCGTCGCTCCGCCACTTCGAGCGCCATCTTGACCGTCTTTTCCTCGTGGATGTCGGTCGAGGTGCCGAACCAGCGCTCGATCCTGCCCTCGCCGTTCAGGAAGGGTTCGGCCCGGACCAGGAACCAGCGATACTCGCCCGTTTTCGAACGGATGCGGTGCTCGACATGGAAGGCGCGATGGTGTTCGTAGGCTTCTGCCCAGGCGGCCATGGTGATGCCCTGGTCGTCGGGATGAACGAACTGGTTGGCGACATCGGCCGGCGTCGAGGAGGCGATCGGAACGCCGGTGTAGTAGTCCCATTGGCGGTTGAAGTAGACTGCCTCGCCCGAGGCCATGACGATCCACATGATCTGCGGGACCGAGTCGGACATCAGGCGGAAGTTACGCTCGCTCTCGCGCAATGCCTGCTGTGTCGCCACCTGTGCGCTGACGTCGCGAAAATAGAAGGACAGGCCGGCCGCGGTGGGCGCGATCCGCACTTCGTACCATTTGTGATGCTCGGGATAGTAGGCGGTCACCTCGGCCGTGGCATGTTCGCGCATGGCTTCGCGGTAGACGGGCTCGAACGTGCTGCCGGCCAGGCCGGGAAACATCTCCCAGATCGACTTGCCGGCCGCTTCATGACGCATGACGCCGAGCAGACGCTCGGCGCGCTGGTTCAGGTACACGAATTGCCAGTCGGCGTTCACCGAAAAAAAGCCGTCCGAAATGCTTTCCAGGATGGCCGCCGCTTCGTCCGCCAACTGCTGCGGGGTGCCATTACTGACATACATGCGCATTCCTTTCGGCGTTTTCCTGATTTCCCGATTATAAACGGGACGAAGGTTCGGCCGCTCCTAGCGCGGCCGGAACATGCGGAACAGCTGCTCCGGCCCGATCGAAAAATAATCCGCAGGTCCGCCGCCGCGCAGGATGTGGCCAGCGCCGGCCGTATCGTAGATGCCGTCCCTGAGCAGGGCTTCGTCAATGTGCACGCCCACGACTTCGCCCAAGGTCAGCCAGGTCGGCACCGTCTCGCCGCCGGCACCCTGCAACTGGATGATCTGCGTGACCCGGCATTCGAAGGAGACCGGGCTCTCCGCCACGCGCGGCGGTTTGACCAGGCGCGAGGGCGCGGTGCCGAGTCCGGCCAGCGCGAACTCATCGACTTCCGGCGCGGCCGCCGTGCAGCTGAGGTTCATCGCTTCCGCCAGGGACCGGGTCGCGAGGTTCCAGACGAATTCTCCGGTGGCCCGCACGTTGCGCAGCGTGTCCTTTTCGCCGATGCTGGCAAAGCCGACGATGGGCGGGACGTAGTTGAACGCGTTGAAGAAACTGTAGGGCGCCAGGTTCGGCACACCATCCGCGCTCAGGGACGAGATCCAGCCGATCGGACGCGGGCCGACGATCGCATTGAAGGGATCGTGAGGGAGGCCGTGGCCGTTCTTCGGTTCGTAGAAATGGGTCGACATGGGCTGGATTATGCGATTGAAAACATGAAGGATAACAGCGCAAGGCGAGGGCTGCTCTGCCGTCAAGGCCCCGGCGGCGTCGCCAAGCGTGCGCACCGGTCACGCCCGGCGTTTCATACTGCTTGCCTCCGACGACGCGCAAAGGATTAGCCATGTCACCAATCAATCTGGACGAACTCGAAAGCGCAGCCATGGCGGTCGAGGACGGCGGCGGCACGGTCACCGCCCTGGTGTCGCGCGAAACAGGGATGATCCACGTCCTGAACGACGAGTACGTGGACGAGGAGGCGCCGGCGCCCTCGGCATCCGGCGACAACGAGGATTATGTGCGCGTTCCGCCCGCGGGCACGCTGGGCATTGGAGACGGGCTGGTGCTGCGCTTTGCCGCCACCCACCTGGCCGGCGAGCAGGACACTGTGCGTGACCTGTTCCGTGACCGGAACACCGAAGGCTTCGCCCGCCTGCTGGAAGAGCATGGGGCGGGCGAGGCCTGGGAACGGTTTCACGAGGAGGCAACCCGGACCGCCCTGCGGCACTGGTGCGAAGAGAACGGCTTGCAATTGGCCGGGTGAAGGTTGGACCTGAACTTCGCTTTCTAGAAGTCGTAACGCAGCCCGACGGCAAGCGCGCGGCCGCCAGCCATGCGGGCGTCGACGTCGGCCAGGCCGCCCCGGCGCGCAGTGAGGGCGGCGGTATCGGCTTCACGATAGAGCTCGGCAAATAGCGTGTGCCGGTCCGAGAGCGCGTAGTCGATGCCGGCATGCACGATGTTACCGCCGTAGTTGTCCAGTCTCGCCAGCATCAGCTTGAACGTGCTTTTTCCCAATACATAGCTGCCGAACAGATTGATGGCGCGGTTGCCGTCGCTCGAAAAATTGCCGGGATGGCGGTTTTTCGTATCGAATATCTCATATTTGAGCGCCAGGTACAGCTTGTCGATCTTGTGGCTGGCGGAGAAGCCATAGATCCGGTTGCGCCCGTAGCCGGCATCGCCGCGGTCGTCGATGCCGGCGGCAATGCGGGTGTCGCCAAGCGTGTAGCTGGCAACGGCCTGCCAGCGGCGCGCGTCTATGCGCGAAGTCGAGCTCAGGTTGGCGCTGCTGCCCGCATACGCCGCGCCCACGGAAAAGCCGTTCAGGTCCGGGCTGGCATAGGCCAGGGTACGGGCGACCCGGAACACGGTATAGGTCGCAAAGCCGCTGTAATACGTGCTGAACATGTCCACCGGTGCGGCGATCGCGTTGTAGTAGGGCATCCACTGTTGGCCATAGCTCAGCGAGCCGAAGCCGCCGCGCAGGCCGATGCGGGCAATCCGGATGTTTTCCTGCTGGTCGTAGGGATCGCGCAGCCTGAGGTTGACGGAATCAAAGGGCAGTTCGAGCTGGCCGTCGAGAGCCAATGTCGCGTTCAGGGGATAGTCGAACTTGACGCCAAGCCGCGAATAGGCGTCGCGCAGCGAGGTATAGGCGCCCGTTTGTTCGCGCTTATCCGGACGCACCGATTCCAGTTGCGTGCGCAGCGAACCGTAAAAATCGATGCCCAGGCTGTCCTGGGCGCTTGCGTGGTGAGAATAGATGCCGGCCGAGAGGGCAAGCGCAATGCTTGCCGAAGTGATGCGGGAAATCGTCATGTCTTTGCAAAAGGAGTGCCGGGAGGGCGGAGAAGCAGCGCGTCGATCGTCGTCGGATAGGGCGAAAATGGCGTCAGTTCGAGCACGAGTTCGCGCACGCCGTCCCACACGATCTGCACGCCGAGGCAGAGCAGGATGAAGGCCGTCAGGCGCAGAAACACCGCCGTGCCGGCGTCGCCGATCAGGCGCAGGAAGTGCTCGCCATAGCGGAAAGCGAGATAGAGCAGGACGCCGATGACAGCCAGCGCCAGCAGGGCGGCCCCCATTCGGGCCAGCGAGATCATCAGCTCCACGTCGTGCAATGCGACGCCCACCGTGATGGCGACGGAAATCGAGGCCGGCCCGCAGCTGATGGGAAAGGTGAGCGGATAAAAAGCCTGCCGATACGCTTGGTCCGGCGTAAAGGCCTCGGCCAGGGCGGTCCGGCTGTCGTGGTTGGCCGGTGTTGCGCCGAGCAGGCGCCACGCCACGGACGCCAGGATCAGCCCGCCGCCGACGCGCACGATCGGCAAGGAAATGCCGAAGAAATCCAGCACGTAGGACCCGATGAGCATCGAGCCCGTCATGAGCCAGAACATGTTGCGCGCGATACGGCGCGCCAGCAAGGTGCGGGTGGCGGGCGAGGCGCCTTCGGTCATGCTCAGGAAAATCGGTGCGGTCGCGGCCGGATTAAGAATGGGTAACATTGTCACCAGCACGAACAGGAAGCTTTTGGCGGCCGCCACCATCAGGTCGACTGTCATGGCAAACCGGACTGCATAGGGAACTGGCGACTGTCGCGGGCAGGGCCGGGACAAGCGGCGCGGCCGGAGATGAACTGCATTGCTGACTTTCCTGGGAGACGGGAGCCATCCGGAAACAGGATGGCCGGGCCTGGGCGGGCAGGCCGGATAAATGCGTACTCTACATGAAGAGCCGGATCGATGGTCACACGAATGGGGCGGCGCCAAAGACAAACGGGGCGCTTGCGCGCCCCGTCGTTCATCCTGCCAGCTTCAGCAAGCCCACATCAGAACTTGTGCCACAGGCGCGCAAAATACGCCGCGCCATTCAGGCCGAACTGCACGCTCTCGTACTTGAAGCCGTTGTCGGTCTCGTTCGGATCCTGCGCGGTCGGCTTCACGTTGAAGATGTTGCTGCCGCCCACGGTCAGCTTGGTCTTGTCGCTGAACGACCAGGTGAAGGAGAGGTCGGCCGAGGTCTTCGCTTCGTAGTGGGCGTTCGGGACCGGCGGGCCCGAGAAGGTGCCGAGGGTCTGCGGGCCGAAGTGGATGATGCGGAAGTCGGTGCCGAGCTTGCCCTGGGTGTACTCGAAGCCGAGGGTCGCCTTGCGGCGCGGGCCGCCCTGTTCGATGAACAGGCGCTCGCGCTCGGACAGCAGCACGTCCTCGAAACCGGCCAGCGCGCTTGGTGCGTGCACGCCCGTCACTTCGGTCTTGCTGAAGTTCAGCGCGAGGAAGGTGTTGAGGCGGCCGGCGGCCAGCGGCATCCGGTGTGAAGCCGTGATATCGAGGCCCTTGGTTTCGGTGTCGACCGAGTTGACGAAGAACTGGGCCTGGCCCACGCCCAGCGACTGCAGGGTTGCGCCCAGCGCCGGGTAGTTGTCGGCGTCGAAGCGGCCCGACAGCACGATGCGGTCGTCGATGTCGATGCGGTACAGGTCGGCGGTGAGCGAGGTCGACTGCGACGGCGTCCAGGTCGCGCCGAAGGTCGCGCTCTTCGACTTCTCTTCCTTCAGGGCCGGGATGCCGGCGGCATTGGCGACGGCGCCGCCGTTCGGCGCCAGCACCACGTCGAGCGGCTGGCCGTTGACGAAGTCGGTGAAGGTCGAGGAGAAGTAGACCTGCTGCAGCGACGGCGCGCGGAAACCGGTGCTCACGGAGCCGCGCAGCAGGACGTCGCCGCCCAGCTTGAAGGCGGCGGCGAGCTTGCCGTCGGTGGTCGAGCCGAAGTCCGAGAAGCGCTCGTGGCGCAGCGCGGCCTGCAATTTGAGGCGGTCGGTGACGTCGGTCTCGAGGTCGATGTAGGCGGCCGTGCTGTGGCGGCTGCGGTTGGTCGCGTCGCCCGGCTGGAAGCCCGGGAAGCCCTGGCTGCCGGCGTTGCCGCCGTTGCCCACGCCGTCGGCGTCGATGTAGGAGCCCGGTTCGCCGGCGAAGATCTTGTAGTTCTCCTTGCGGTATTCGAAGCCGAAGGCCGCGTTCAGGCCCTGGAACACGCCGGGATAGAAGCGGCTGAAGTCGGCGTTGGTGGTCAGCTGGCGGAACGAGAAACCGCCGGCGTCGAAGGAGTTCGCGCTCACGCCGCGGCCGCCGCGCTCGAGGTCGAGGTTGGCGATCGAGGCGTTCAGGGTATTCGCGATCGTGTAGTCGAGGCGGTTGTAGCCGTAGGTCTGCGAGAAGTCCGCATTCCACTCGCCGAACTTCAGGCGGTAGCCGAGGGTGCCGTAGCGGTCGTCGAGGTCGCCGTTGATGAAGGGGACGAAGCCGTTCGGGTACATGGCGGCCGAGTTGCGCGACGGGATGTCGTCGGAACCGACGCCGCCGCGCGCGAAGGCGGCCGAGGAGGCATCGCGGCGCTGCACGCCGAGCGTCGTGTACAGGCGGCCGGCGCCCAGGGGCATGTCGCCATTGATATAAACCGTTTGGTTCTCGGTCTTGCTGTCGCCGATGATGCGCGGATTGTCCGCTTCGGCGCGGTTCGAGCGGTCGCGGTGCAGGTATTCGGTGGTGATGCCGAAGCTGCCGCCGCCGAGTGCGACGCCGCAGTAGGCCGAGGCCAGGAAGTTCTCGCCGTCGCCCGCCGAATACTGGCCGTAGCCGGCCACGGCTTCGCAGCCCAGGCTCTTCTTGAGTTCGATGTTCATCACGCCGGCGATCGCATCCGACCCGTACTGGGCGGCGGCGCCGTCGCGCAGCACCTGCACGTTGCGGATCGCCAGCAGCGGGATCGCATTCATGTCGGTGCCGGTATTGCCGCGGTTGCGCGCGCCGAACAGGTTGACCAGGGCCGTCGTGTGGCGGCGTTTGCCGTTCACCAGCACCAGGGTCTGGTCGGAACCCAAGCCGCGCAGGGCGGCCGAGTCGATCAGGTCGGCGCCGTCGGCGCCGCTCTGGCGGGTCGAGTTGAACGAGGGCGAAATATTCGTCAGGGTCTGGGCCAGGTCGAACTGGCTGCCCTGTTCGGCCAGGCGCGTCATCGGGATGATGTCGACCGGGACCGGAGTGTCGGTGCTCGATGCGGCGCCGGTGCGGCGGGTGCCGACCACGTGCACGCTTTGCACGGCGTCCGCCTGAGGGGCGTCAGGGGTTGCGGTTTGGGCGAAGGCCGCAGGGGCCAGCGTCAGGGCGGCGCTGCCGTACAGGGCCAGCAGCACGGCGCGGCGCAATTGTTTTTGTTTGAGCACGCAACTTCTCCAAAGGTCAAATTTGCATGCTAATCAATATTTACGGACTCAACCACTGGATGTGTCACAAACGCAACGATTGCACCGAATTGGTGCGTTTCACGGCGCCTGAACGCCGTGTTTTCGCCGTGCTTTCGCCGTGTTTGTGGCGCGGATTAATCGAGGGAGATGCCCTTGGCCTTGATCACCTTGCCCCACTTTTCGCGCTCCGATTTGGCGTAGGCCGCCATCTCTTCCGGGCTGCCAGGAATTGCTTCCAGGCCGAGGGTCTGGAAGCGCTCCTTGACGGCTGCGGTCCCGACAGCCTGCACCAGGGCCTTGTTCAGTGCCTGCACGGTCGCGGCCGGGGTCCTGGCCGGGGCCACCATGCCTTGCCAGGCATAGGCTTCGAAGCCGGCCAATCCCTGTTCGGCCAGGGTCGGGATGTTGTCGAACTGCTGCACCCGCTTCAGGCTGGCCACGCCGATGGCGCGCAGCTTGCCGGCGCGGATGTGCGAACCGCCGGCCGCGGTGTCGACGAACATGAAGGGCACCTGGCCGCCGATCACGTCCTGCACCGCCGGCGCCGCGCCCTTGTACGGGGCGTGCAGCAGCTTCAGCTTGGCGACGTCGGAAAACAGCTCGGTGGCGAGGTGGTGCGGGCTGCCGGCGCCCGGGCTGGCGTAGGCCGGCGCATTGCCTTGCGCCTTGGCCCAGGCGATGAACTCCTGCAGGTTCTTCGCCGGCACCTGGGGATTGACAACCAGGATCATCGGGAAGCGCGCAATCAGGCCGACCGGCGCGAAATCCTGCTCCGCGTTGTAGCCCGGCTTGGTGTACAAGAACTGGTTGGTCGAGAGCGTCGCCGTGTCGGCGGTGAGTACCACGTGGCCGTCGGCTTTGGCCTTGGCCGCGTAGGCCGCGCCGATGTTGGTGCCCGCGCCCGGCTTGTTGTTGATGACGATAGGCTGGCCGAGGGTCTTGGTCATTTCGGAAGCGATCACGCGCGCCACGACGTCCGAGCCGCCGCCGGCGGCATAGGGCACGACCCATTCGACGGGGCCGGTCGGGAAGGCGAAGGCGAGCAGGGGAGCGGACAAGGCGAGGGCGCCGATGCAGCGGCGGGCAAGGGTCAAGAGGGTCATGCGGTCTCCATGTGCGTTATGTTTGTATTAATTTAACACGCCTCGACGTGCCCGCCGACCAGCACGGTGTCGCCGTCCAGCCGCGTGCGGATCACGCAATCGTGTCCGACAGCGCGGCCCTGGCGCAGCGTCAGGCCATGCCCGAGCGCGACCGTCAGCGCGCCGGCCGCGACGCCGGTCGCGCCGTCTTCCAGCAGCGGATCGAGGTGGTTGAAATTGCGGCCTTCGAATTCCTGCCCGCGGCGGCACCAGGCGTAGCAGCCGCTGACGCCGTGCTCGCGACCCCAGGCGGCGATCGCTTCCAGGTCGGGCCTCAGCGCATACAGCGTCTCCACGTCTGCCACCTCCAGCAGCAGCTTGGGACTGCCGACCGAGGCGAGGCGTGGCGCGCCGGCCAGGGCTAGCTGCGGCGCCGCCAGCAGGCCCCTGGCCAGGGCCTCGTCGGCGGCCACCTGCGGCGCTTCCTGCCGCGCCAATCCGACGAATACCGTCTCGCCCTCGCGCGACAGGCTCAGGCGCTGGCCGCGCATCGCCGTGCTCACGGTCAGGGGCGCGGCATCGCCATGGCGTGCAAACAGCACCTGGGCGGCCGCCAGCGTCGCATGCAGGCACAGCGGACTGCGCATGTGGGGATAGACGAAGTCGAGCGTGGCAACCGCGCCGGCCTCGTTTGTCGCATCGATGAACACGCAAGTGAGCGCCCGCTCACGCGCCAGCCGGGTGCGCTGCGCCGGGTCAGGTGGACCATCCTCGACGACGAGGGCGGGATTGCCGCCGCCGTGGGCAGCGCCGAAGCAGGTGAAGAGCTGTGTATTCATGTGGCTGAGCAATCGATGGAGGTTCGAGTCTGCCACAGCCGGGCGCTTCCCGCACGGGCCGGACTGCCGCGAAAAGAAGCTGCTATACTGGACCCGTCCCGTCCAACGACACCTTTATGCTGCGACGAGCTTTCGTCATTTTCCTGATCCTGCTGTTCCCCCTGAACGTCTTCGCGCTGTCCATGTCCGTCGCATCGGACCGGCACGCCGCTGCGGTGGAACAGGTCATGCCGGCGGCCCTTGCCGATGCCGGCATTGATGTCGATCAGCCCTCGCTGGGCGAGCTCGATCCGGACGAACCTCCGTCCGGCATGGATTACCACGATTCCGTGTCCGGGGAAGGGCAGCCGGCGCCGCCGCTGCCGCCCGAAGGACCAGTCCCCCCGCACGTGCCGCTAAGGCATGGTCTCGCGCCTTTCCCCCCCATAAAGCCGCCTCCCGTCCGCTGACCCGCGGCCGCGCCACGCGCATTCCTGGCGTGCGCCGTTCGTCGCGCATGGTGCGCCGTGCCGTCCGGCTCAAGCCGGGGCCTGCGCGCCGCATTTTCTTCATTTGAAATTCACGAGGTAAGTAACATGGAATGGCTATTCGACCCTGCAATCTGGGCGGGATTGCTGACACTCGTCGTGCTCGAAATCGTCCTCGGCATCGACAACCTGATCTTCATCGCCATCCTGGCCGACAAGCTGCCGCCGCACCAGCGCGACCGCGCGCGCCTGATCGGCCTGTCGCTGGCGATGCTCATGCGGCTTGGCCTGCTGACCATCGTCTCCTGGCTGGTCACGCTCACCGCGCCGCTGTTTTCCGTCGGGCCGCTTACCTTCTCGGGGAGGGACCTGATCCTGCTGATGGGCGGCCTGTTCCTGTTATTCAAAGCCACCACCGAACTGCACGAACGCCTGGAAGGGGTGACCCACACCCAGACCGACTCGAAAGCCTATGCCGCCTTCGGCGCCGTGGTGGCGCAAATCGTCGTGCTCGACGCCGTGTTCTCGCTGGACGCCGTCATCACGGCCGTCGGCATGGTCGACGAGCTGGGCGTCATGATGGCGGCCGTGATCATCTCGATCGGCGTCATGATCCTGGCCTCGAAGGCCCTGACGCGCTTCGTCAACGCGCATCCGACCGTGGTCGTGCTGTGCCTGAGCTTCCTGCTGATGATCGGCCTGTCGCTGGTGGCCGAGGGCCTGGGCTTCCACATTCCGAAGGGTTACCTGTACGCGGCAATCGGCTTCTCGATCCTGATCGAGGCCCTGAACCAGTTCGCGCGCCGTAACTCGCTCAAGCAGGAAGCGCGCGTGCCGCTGCGCGAACGCACGGCGGAGCGGGTGCTGCGTTTGATGGGCAGCCGCAAACGCAGTGCGGCCGACACCGAAGCCGAAGACGCACAGGCGCCGGAGGAAACCGCCTTCGCCGCGGAGGAACGCAACATGGTCAGCGGCGTGCTGGCGCTGGGCGAGCGCTCGATCCGCTCGGTCATGACGCCACGCTCGGAGATGTCCTGGGTCGATCTCGACGACGACCCGGCCGCCATCCTGCGCCAGCTGCAGGACACGCCGCACAGCCAGCTGCCGGTATGCCGGGGCGAGCTCGAAAACATGCTCGGCATCGCCCGCACCAAGGATTTGATTGCCGACCTGGCGCTGCGCCAGGCGATCCTCGAATCTGGCGCAGGCAGTCCGCTGCGCGCGGCCATCGTCCTGCCCGATACGGCGGGCGTGCTGCGCGCCATCGAGATCCTGCAGCGCGCGCACGGCCAGCTGGTGCTGGTGACCGACGAATACGGCGTGGTCCAGGGCCTCCTGACCCCGGTCGACATCCTGGAAGCGATCGCCGGCGAATTCCCCGACGAAGACGAGCAGCCGGCCATCCAGGCCAAAGCTGCCGGCGAATGGGAAGCCAGCGGATCGGCCGACCTGCGCCAGCTGGAGCAGGTGCTCGAGACCGATGCGCTGGTCGGCGAGGGCAGCGACTACACCTCGCTGGCCGGCTTCCTGCTGGCGCGCTTCGAGGGTTTTCCCGAGGCGGGGCAGCAGATCGAACTCGATGGCCTGCGCTTCGAGATCCTGGCCGTCGACGAGCGCCGCATCGTCAGCGTGGCGATCCGCCGCATCGCCGAACCGGTGGCGGCCGACGCCGCCTCCTGAACCACATTTTTTACCGCACCAAGAAAGCACATCATGAAACGCATCGTCCTGTTCCTGGCCACCAACCTGGCCATCGTCCTCGTCCTGAGCCTCACCGCCAGCCTGCTCGGCGTAAACCGCTTCCTCACCGCCAACGGCCTCGATCTCGGCATGCTGCTCGCCTTTGCCGCGCTGATGGGCTTCGGTGGCGCCTTCATCTCGCTGTTCCTGTCGAAGCCGATCGCGAAATGGTCGACCGGCGCGCGGGTGATCACCCAGCCTGCCAACTCGACCGAACACTGGCTGATGGAGACCGTGGGTGCCCAGGCGCGCAAGGCAGGCATCGGCATGCCGGAAGTGGCCGTGTATGACGGCGAACCGAACGCCTTCGCCACCGGCGCCACCAAGAACAGCTCGCTGGTCGCGGTATCGACCGGGCTGCTGGCCTCGATGTCGAAGGAAGAAGTCGAGGCCGTCCTCGCGCACGAAGTGGCCCACATCGCCAACGGCGACATGGTCACGCTGACCCTGATCCAGGGCATCGTAAACACCTTCGTGATCTTCCTGGCCCGTATCGTCGGCTACTTCGTCGACGGCATGCTGCGCAAGAACGACTCCGAGCAGTCCGGCCCCGGCGTCGGCTACATGGTGACGGTGGTCGTCTGCGAGATCGTGTTCGGCATCCTCGCCAGCATCATCGTCGCCTGGTTCTCGCGCCAGCGCGAATTCCGCGCCGACCGCGGCGCCGCCGGCATCCTCGGCCGTCCGCAGCCGATGATCGCGGCATTGCGCCGCCTCGGCGGCCTGAGCGAAGGAGAGCTGCCGAAGAACATGGCCGCCTTCGGCATCTCGGGCAAGGGCGGCGCCATGGCGCTGTTCTCGAGCCACCCGCCGATCGAAGAACGCATCGCGGCTCTGCAAGGTGCCTGATGGGCGCGCGCGAACCGGGAGAAGAAGCGATGAAGACAGGGGCGGGCGGTCCGCCGCTGTCGGACGTGCTGCAGCAGCTGGCCGAAGACGGCGCGCGCGAACGCATCTCGGTGGGCGACCTGCTGAACGCCTTGTCCGACCGGGCGCTGGGCGCCTTGCTGTTCGTGTTCGCCTGCCCGAACGCGCTGCCGGCGTTGCCCGGCACCTCGGTCATTTTGGGGGCGCCGCTGGTGCTGCTGGCTGCGCAGCTGGCATTTAAACGCAAGCCCTGGCTGCCGGGCTTCATCGCGCGCCGTTCGATGGCGCGTCCTGATTTCCAGGGACTGATCGCGCGTATCTGTCCGTGGCTGCGGCGTGCCGAAAAGATGCTGCGTCCGCGCGCCAGCGCCTGGGCGCTGCCACCGATGGAATACGTGGTCGGCCTGGTGTGCCTGCTGCTGGCGATCGTCGTGCTGCTGCCGATCCCGCTGGGGAACATGCTGCCGGCGCTGGCGATCAGCATGCTGGCGCTGGGGATATTGGAACGCGACGGGTACTGGATCGTGGGCGGGCTAGTGGTGGCGGCGGGGTCGGCGGTGCTGGTCTCGGGCGTCGTGTTCGCTGCCGTGAAAGCTTTGCTCTACGTCGTGGTCAATTTCATTGCATAGGGAAATGGCGCTTGAGCTGATGAGCAAGCCGTGTCGGGGATGGGTTGACATTCCCGGCCCGGCTGAATGCCTGGTCTAGCGCCGCACCAACTGGACCGGCACGCCAGCCCGAACTGTGTTGTGTATTTCGGCTACTGCGTCGGTTTCGCGCAGCAGTTGCTCGATTGCGGAACTCGAGGCGGACGAGGACACGGTTGCCCGGTAGGTGATATTGGTTGCTGCGAGGCCGATGCCTGGAAATTCAGCGCTTGCCTCTACTTCGACGCCTTCGATTGGGATGGCAAGACGTTCGGCTTCGCGATACAGGTCATTGCAGTAACAGGTTGCCAACGCGAGCATGAGAAACTCGCCGCCATTGATGGCAGAGCCTTTGCCCGAGCTCTTTGACGGCACACTCAAGGGTCGGGCTGAGTCGTCGGTCTGCACGATGACGTCGTGTCCAATGGCTGAGTTTGTGACAATTGCTGTGATCTGCACAATGTCCTCCGTGGGCATCAAATATCCCGAACTTGCATCTCTGAGCATAGCGTGAAGCGTATACCTTGGAAAGTTCTAGACAATGCAAGGCAAGGCGATTTGGAGAAACCTTAACGGGGCACGTCACATAAACATTTTAGTAGACACACGGAAATTATTGCCAAGTTGACCTCGTCGGTTATACTGTATTTTTGTACAGTAGTTTGTGAACTCACAAGCCCGACTTGCCAATGCCCTCCGCGCTGCCGCCTGCTCATTTGCCCGCTCATTTGCCGGATTATGCGGAATTGTTCTGCCTGTCGAACTTCAGCTTCCTGCAAGGCGCCTCGCACGCCGAGGAGCTGGTAGAGCGGGCGGTGCGGCTGGGGTATGCGGCGCTGGCGCTGACCGACGAGTGTTCGCTGGCCGGCGTGGTGCGTGCACATGCGGAGGCGAAGAAGGCGGGGCTGCCCTTCATCGTCGGCGCCCATTTCCACCTGCACCATCCGGGCGGCGATCCGGCTCTCTCTCTGATCCTGCTGGCGCAGAACCGCAACGGCTACGGCAACCTGTCCGAGTTCATTACGCTGGGGCGCACCCGCAGCGAGAAGGGCACCTATTTCCTGACGCCGGACGACATCGCCAACCCGGCACCCGAATTCGCGCACCTGAAGGGCATGCCCGACTGCCTGGCGGTCCTGCTGCCGCACTATCCGGGCCACGAACCGAAGGATGTCGACCGCCTGCACGAACAGGCGCGCTGGGTGGCGGCGCAATTCACGGGACGCGCCTGGCTCGGCCTGGTGCTGCTGCACCGCGCCTTCGACGATGCGCACCGCGTCACGATCGAGGAAGTCGGCTGGCAGCACGGCCTGCCCATCGTGGCGCTGGGCCACGTGGTGATGCACGTACGTTCCAGGAAGCCCCTGCAGGACACGCTCACCGCCACGCGCCTGAGCAAACCGGTGGCCGAATGCGGCTACGGTCTGGCCCAGAACGCCGAACAGCACCTGCGCGCGCGCCTGCGCCTGGCGAACATTTATTCGCGCGAAGCCTTAAACGAGACACTCCGTATCGCTTCCCTCTGTACCTTTTCGCTCGACGAGCTGCGCTACGAATACCCGAACGAGGTGGTGCCGAAGGGGCACACGGCGACCAGCTTCCTGCGCGCCGAAACTTATATCGGTGCGCACCGTCGCTTCAAGGAAGGCATTCCGGCCAGGGTGCAGGCCCAGATCGAGCACGAACTCGGCCTGATTGCCGAGATGGGCTACGAACACTACTTCCTCACCGTCTACGACATCGTCCACTTCGCGCGCTCGAACAACATCCTGTGCCAGGGCCGCGGCTCGGCCGCCAATTCGGCCGTGTGCTACTGCCTCGGCATCACCGAGGTCGATCCGGCTCGGGCCAATTTGCTGTTCGAACGCTTCATCTCGAAGGAGCGCAACGAGCCGCCTGACATCGATGTCGACTTCGAGCACCAGCGCCGCGAAGAAGTCATCCAGTACATCTACAACAAGTACGGCCGCACCCGCGCCGCGCTGGCGGCGGTCGTGATCAGCTACCGCCCGAAGAGCGCGTTGCGCGACAGCGGCCGCGCGCTGGGCGTCGATCTCGGCATCATCGAGAAAGTGTGTAAAAGTCACCGCTGGTTCGACAACAAGGCCGACCTGCTGAACCGCCTGGCCGAATCCGGCCTCGATCCGGAAGCGCCGCTGTCGCGCCAGTGGGCGACGCTCGCGACCCAGTTGCTGAACTTTCCGCGTCATTTGTCGCAGCACCCGGGCGGCTTCGTCATCGCGCAGGGCAAGCTCTCGCGGCTGGTGCCGATCGAGAACGCGGCCATGCCTGACCGCAGCGTCATCCAGTGGGACAAGAACGACCTCGAGGAACTCGGCCTGATGAAGGTCGACGTGCTGGCGCTGGGCATGCTGTCGATGCTGCGCCGCGCCCTCGAGCTGGTGAGCCTGCGCCACGGCAGCCTGTTCGAGATGCAGGACATCCCGCCCGACGACCAGGCCACCTACGACATGATCTGCGCGGCCGACACGGTGGGCGTGTTCCAGATCGAATCGCGCGCGCAAATGAGCATGCTGCCGCGGATGAAGCCGCGCGTGTTCTACGACCTCGTGATCGAGGTGGCGGTGGTGCGTCCGGGCCCGATCCAGGGCGGCATGGTGCACCCGTATCTGCGCCGCCGCCAGGGCCTGGAGCCGGTGGTGTATCCGAGCGAGGAAATGAAGGCGGCTTTGGGGCGCACGCTGGGGGTGCCGATCTTCCAGGAACAGGTGATGCAGGTCGCGATCCTCGGCGCCGGTTTTACCCCGGGCGAGGCCGACCAGCTGCGCCGCGCGATGGCGGCCTGGAAGAGAAAAGGCGGCCTGGAACAGTATTACGACCGCATCGTGCGCGGCATGCTGGAGCGCGGCTACGAACTCGCATTCGCGGAAGCGATCTTCAGCCAGATCCAGGGCTTCGGCGAATACGGTTTTCCGGAGTCGCATGCGGCCAGCTTCGCGCTGCTGGCGTACGCCAGCTCCTGGGTGAAATGCCACGAACCGGCGGCCTTCCTGTGCGCGCTGCTCAACAGCCAGCCGATGGGTTTCTACAGCCCCTCGCAGCTGGTGCAGGACGCCCAGCGCCACGGCATCGAGGTGCGGCCGGTCGACATCACGGTTAGCGGCTGGGAGTCGACGCTGGAAGAACTGCACGATTCCACGCGCCAGCCTGCCGTGCGCCTCGGGCTCTCGCTCCAGCGCGGCATGAGCTTCGAGGCGGCGGCTCGCATCGAGGAGGCGCGTGCGATCAGGCCTTTCGACAGCGTGGCCGACCTGGCGCGCAGGGCAGGGCTGGACCGTGGCGACCTGCAGGTGCTGGCCGGCGCCAATGCGCTGCGTTCGCTCGCGGGCCATCGGCGCGAAGCCTTGTGGCAGGCCGTCGGCGCCGTGCCCGACAAGGATTTATTGCGCCCGACCACCCCAAGCGAGGAGATGCCCCTGCTGGCCGCACCCTCGGAAGGCGACGAGATCGTCGGCGACTACCGCGCCCAGGGCCTGACCCTGGGCCGCCATCCGATCGCGCTGCTGAGAAAGCAGCTGCTGGCGCAGCGCTTCATGCCCGCCTCGGTGCTGAACGAATACGCCGATGGCCAGCTCGCGCGTGGCTGCGGCCTGGTGACCGTGCGCCAGCGGCCCGGCACGGCGAAAGGTGTGCTGTTCGTGACGCTGGAAGACGAGACGGGCAACGTCAACGTGATCGTCTGGCCGGACCTGGTCGAGCAGCAGCGGCGCGAGGTGCTCGGTGCGAACCTGCTGGGCGTGTACGGGATCTGGCAGAGCCAGGGGCAGGTCAAACACCTGGTTGCCAAAAGGCTGGTGAACATGTCGCACTTGCTGGGCAAGCTGACGACGGGAAGCCGGGATTTTTGCTGAACGCTCAGCGCGCAGCCTTGTCGTCCGCCAGGCGCAGCTTGTACCAGGCAATCCCGATCAATTCATAGATCGCATACCACGAGCGCCGCATCCCTTCGGCGCTCGGCAGCCAGGAGGCCACCGACAGCGGCTGCTCGCCGAAGAAGGCGGTGGGCGCCTCGACCACCTCCAGTCCTGCGCGCTCGAACACTGCGCGCGAGCGCGGCATGTGCATCGCGTCGGTCACGAGGAGGATGCGTTTGATGCCGTCCGCACGCAGCAGCGCGGCGCTGAATTCCGCGTTCTCGAAGGTGTCGCGCGAGCGCGCTTCGAGCCACCTCACCGGCACGCCGAAGTCCTCGCGCAGCGCCACGGCCATCGCGTCGGCCAGGGGAGGCCTGTCTGCAGTCGCGCCGGAACGGCCGGCCTTGGCCCCGAGGCCTCCGCTGACGAGAAGCGGCAACCCGGTACGCCGCTGCAGGTGCGCCGCATAGCGCAGGCGGGCGAGCGCGACGTAATCGGGGATGTCCTGCCCGCCGTACTCCGGCGCCTGCCGCAGGCGTCCGGCCGCGAGCACAACGATCGCCTGCGCGCCGGCCCGTTCGGGCGCCCGTAGCGGCGCGGTCATCCGTTCCAGCGGTGCGACGAAGAAGCGCGCACCCGCCGTGGACGAGAGAAAAGCCAGTAGCGCGAATCCCGTCCCTGCCAGGATGCGACCGGTGCGCGGCCAGCGGCGCCAGAGCGCCAGGCCAAGCAGGATCAGCAGGAACAGGTTGGCGGGCGGAAGAATCAGTTCGCGCGGGATGGCGTTCAGCAGATCGAGCATTGGTGCGGAATTCCTGGAAAGCGTTCGTGGAGGCAGGCGGCTGAGTAGAACGCAGTCGAGGGTGTGGCGTCAAGGGTGCGCGGTCTGCGGCCCGGCGGGAAAATTTTTGGACATGAGCGCGTTACGCAAGGCCACACCCCGCACCACCGGCTCCTGTTCCCGCTCGACGACAAAACCGACGCTGCGAAAGAAGGGCTGCGCAGTGAGGCTGACATGCGCGCTCAGCGTGGCAATGCCCTGCGCACGCGCGACCTCGTGCAGGTGCCGCATCAGCGCCGCACCGATGCCGCGACCGGCAAACGCCGAGGCGACGAAGAACTGGTCGATGTAGCCGGACGGCTGCAGGTCGGCGAAGCCGGCCAGGCGGCCTTCCACCTCCGCAACCCAAGGCCGGTTGGAGCGGATGCGTTCGATCCATTGCGCATGCATCGCGGGACCGGGCTCTGACGGCGACCAGGCCTCGATCTGTTCGGGCGTATAGTCGCGCGCAGCCAGACCGCGGACGGACGACTGGAAGATGGCGAGGAGGGCAAGTTCTTCGCCTGGGGCGCAAGGACGGATCAGCATGGCTTCGGAAGCGGTGCAAGGAGGCGCTTCACTTCGGGCCTACGCCCCTGAAATGTTCGGGATCGAAGTCGGCGATATCGATCTTCCCGAAATGCCGCGGCGGCCGATACGTCTTTGCTTCCAGCTTCTCCGGTTCGGCCGCATGAAAGGAGGATTCGTCGACCCGGACGAGCTGCCAGCTCGCATCCCGTCTCGAATAATTGAAGGTGTAGCTATTCGACCAGCGCCAGCCGCTGCCCCCGTAATGGCTGACCGAGAACGTATTTTTCGATGCCGATAAGCCGGCGAAGGGGTCACCAAAGGCGCCGCCGTAACCCCTGCACAGCACGACGCGGCTGCTCTCTTTTAAGACGTTGAGGGAGCCGTCCGGTGCACGGATGGCGATCTTCAGCGTGCGTGTACCGTCGTCTTCCTCCTCGGCGCCGTCGTTCGCCTGCAGCGGTTCGACGATGAACACGACGTCGCGCAGGCCGTCGCTATTCAGGTCCGCCGCCTCGAAGGCCAGGATCGATTCACCCTTGGCGACGAAGCGATCGAGTTCGGCGGGCGGCTTGCCGGCGTCGGGCGCAGCGGCGCTTGCGAGGAGCGGCAGCGAAAGAAGGGAACAATACAGCAGCGTCGTGGCTGGTCGCATCATCGAAGGTCCACCTCTACTCAGCGCGCAGGCAGGAAGGCCTTCACTTCCTGCTGGAAGCGCTGCGGCTGGTCCCACATGATGAAGTGGGCGCTGTCGGGAATGCGCTTCAGGCTCAGGTTTTTCACAGGCGCATAGCCGGCCTTGTACACGGCGTCGAACTGTTCCGCCGGCAGCGGCACGTTCTTCGGCTGGATGTAGAGCACCGTCATCGGCACGCCGATCTTCGGCAGCTCCGGAATCAGGTTCGTGACGATCAGCTCGCGGTAGGCGCGGATGCTCACGTCCGGGTCGCTGCTCATCGAATCCTGGATCGCCCCCTCACGCAGCGCTTCGGTATTCACCATGCCGGCGATGGTGTCGTTGGCGCGTTTGCGGCGTTCTTCGGGCGCCGCGCTGCGCATGCCGGCGGCGACCCCGTCGGCCACCGCCTCGACCCTGGCCGGCGCCGCGCCGGGACCGGCGAAGAAGGTGCCGAGGAATGGGTACATATCCACCACCATTAGCCGAGACAAGCTGTCCGGATGGCGGCTCGCCAGCATCATGCCGATGGTGCCGCCCATCGAGTGGCCGATGACGGCCGGCTGCTGCAGCTTCGATTCCCGGATATAGCGGGCGATCTCCTCGGCGACCGGGGCCGCCACAGTGCCTTCCTTGTTGCCGCCCGCCGGCTGGCCGGCGAAGCCCGACACGTGGACCAGGTGATAGCGGTAACCCGGCAGCGCGGCCACCGTCGAGGCCCAGGCGCGCGGCGAGGAGTTCAGGCCGGGGATCAGGACCACGTCGGGTCCCGAACCTTCGGTGCGCACCGTGATGCGGTTCGACTCGAAGGGAGCGGCGAGCGCGCCCGCCAGGGGAAGAGCGGCCAACAGGGCCACTGTGCTTGCCAGCCAGGTGCGGCGCGACTTCATCTTGGTATCCATCCAGCCTCCTCAGCCTTATCCAGGCAGCCAGTGTAGTAGATAAACGTTGATAAAAAGTCACAGATTGTCACCTGTCCGAGCGCATTTGTGCTTTTTCGGCAACGCTTTCGAGTGTTGTCAATACGCGGCGCTATACTTGCTATGCATTTTTCATTACAACCAGGAGACAGCCATGAAAGCGATTCACCCCGTACTCGCAGCACTGGGCACTGTACTCGTGTTTTCAAGCGGCGGCGCGCTCGCGCAGTCCGGCCCCAAAATGACCGACGGCGTACTGGCCGACGCCTCCGGCATGACGCTCTATACCTTCGACAAGGACACCGCCGGCTCCGGCAAGAGCGCGTGCAACGGCGAGTGCGCGAAGATGTGGCCACCGGTGCCCGCCAACGTCAAGGTCATGGAGCCCTACTCGGTCGTCACGCGCGACGACGGCAGCAAGCAGCTGGCCTACAAGGGCAAGCCGCTGTACCTGTTCGCCAAGGACACCAAGGCGGGCGAGCGCAAGGGCGACAAGATGAAGGATGTGTGGCACGTCGTGACGGACTGAGTCGCCGTCGCGATGGAAGCGGCGGGCGCGCTGTCCGCCGCTCAGCGCAGCCAGGCCTTGAGCACCTCCGGACCCTGCTCCATGCCGACTTTCAGGCGCTCCTGCGCTTGCTGCGTGCATTGATCGAGCGTGCCGACGCCCTGGGTGGCGGCCTGCGCGGCGATCGCCTTGCTGGCGATGCCGAAGGCGGTAATGGCCTGGTCCCAGCTCAATCCGGAAGCGAGAGCTTCTTCCACCACGTGGGCGGCGAGGGCGCCCAGTTTGTCGATCAGTGCGGGGTCGGTTCCCATTCTTAGCATAGTCAGCTCCAGCAGAAAGTCGGCAGATGCTGGAATACTACGACAAGGCGGGTTTCGGCCTGGCACGGCAGGACGATCGGGTAAGGATCAGTCCAGCCCCAGCCACCTCCGGTACTGCCCATAGTGGTGAATCACGAAGCCACCGAACGGCTTCATGCCGCCCACCGTCTTCGCGGTGATCCCCAGCTCGCGCTCCATGTCCGCTTCCTTCAGGTGCTCGAACGAGACTTTCTTGATCGCGTTCGGCAGCGTCTCGACGCCGATCAGCACCTGCTTGCCCACCTTGTCGGCGTAGGTCAGCTCGTCCATCGCATGGCTGACGATGCCGTCGCCGCCCAGGGCGCGGTCGCGGTAGTCCATCAGGGCGACGTAGTCGTACAGGTCCTGCACGTGCTGGCTGACGGGTTTCGTTACGCCCTTGTACTCCACATTCAGGCCGTCGAGCCAGAACGGAATCGCGGGGCCGAGCGGCAGGGCCTGGCCGGAGGCCTGCTTGGCCGCCATCAGCGCGCTTGAGAGTTCCACGAACTCGCGCAGCAGCGCCATCTTGCGGGTCGACCATTCGGCCAGGATGTGCGGCTCGATGTCGACGTTGATGCCGTCGAAGCGTTCCTCGGGCGCAGCCGCCTTGTTGTAGTCGAGGACGCGCTGCAGCATGGCCAGGGCCTCGGCGCGGTGCTTGGGCAGCACGTAGCGTTCGGTGTGCAGGTAGCCGGAGCCGAGCAGGGCGTAGGCCTTCATGCTGGAGGCATGCAGGCGCCGGATCAGGCGCCTGTAGAGCTGCGGCTGTTCCTTGATGAGGTTGCGTCCGCCGAAGGCGTCGGCATACAGGAAGACGGTATCGATCGATTTCGACTTCAGGAAATCGATCGCGCGGCCGGCGGCGGCCGGCTGTTCGAGCATCGCGTACGAATCCTCTTCCCAGGTCCAGATCGCGCGCGGCGCTGTGGGTTCGGCATGCGCGGCTGCGAAGGCCGAGGCGAGCAGCAGGGCGGCGAGCAGTCGCTTCACAGCTTGGCCTCCACGTGGTACTGGCCGACGCCGAGCGAGCGCCCGGTTTCCGGATGCGAAGGCAGGGCCGAGACGAAATAGGTGCCGGGAACGACCTTGCGCAGGTCGGGCTGCCAGGTGACGGTGGCCGATTCGCCGGGTTCGAGCGTGCGCACGGACGCCGCGGTCTCGCCCAGCTCCAGGCCGTGCTCGTTGGCGACGACGAAGAGCGGCACGAATGGCGGCGAGCGGGTCGCGGCGTGGTTGGTGAAGGTCGCCTGGAACGCGATTGCGGGACCGGTCGCGCGGCGCACGCCGGTCACGCCGATGTCGCCCGCCATCGCGGCCAGCGCCACGCCGCGCAGCGTGCGTTCGCCGCCATAGGCCGCCAGCTTCGCCTGTCCCTGTGCCTGCGGCGCCAGCGCGGCGCTGCGTCCGGCCGTGCCGTTCGCTTTCAAAAAGGCGCGGAACTGGGCCTGGGCACGCGCCAATGCCTCGGGATCCTTGTTATGGTCCGTTTGCATGCCGTCGCCCAGCGTGTAGAGCTGGCCTTGCGCCAGGTAGGCGGTGCCGGAGACGAAGTCGCTCATCTCGCTCTTGGTCTGCTTCAGCGGAATCGCGTGCAGGTTGCGGAAGGATTCCTCGGTGTCCAGGCCGGTGCCGACCCAGGTCACGTCACGCGGCGACTTCAGGCCGTAGCCGTTCGAGAGGAAAGCGAGCAGCGAAGGCGCGATGTCGAACTGCGAGGACACCGAACGGATGCTGCGCGGGCCTTTCAACAAAGGCGAATACACGATCAGCGGCACGTGGTAGCGCTCGATGCGGGTGTCCATCGGCAGCTCGGGCAGGCGGTGGTCGCCGGTGATGACGAAGACCGTGTTCCCGAAACCCGGCAGTTTGGAAGCGCGCTCGAAGTACATGCGCAGCGCGTCGTCCGTGTACAGGATGCTGGCGAAGATGTCGCGGCCGTTGCGATACACGGGGCTGTCCGCCAGTTTCAGGGCGCGCATGCGTTCGTCGACGCGGCGCAGGTAATCGTCCTTGCCCGGGAAGGTGAAGGGGCTGTGCATGCTGGTGGTCTGGATGATGCCGACGAAGGGGCCCGCAGGCGCCTGCGCTTCGCGCGCCAGCGTCATCTCCATCAGGTCGCGGTCGGCGTAGCCCCAGTCGTTGCTGCGCTGGTAGGGCGGCTTGAAATCCTGCTCGCTCACCAGCTGGTCGACGCCCTGGCGGCGCAGGAACAGGCCTTCGTTGTCGAACTCCAGGTTCGAGCCGGAATAGAAGCGCAGGCGGTAATCCTGGGCTTTCAGCACCGACAGCAGGGAATCGTGCCGCGGCAGCTTGTCGCCCAGCGCGGCCAGGCCGCTCTCGCCGAAGGGGAGCGAGCCGAAGACCGTGGTCAGCACGCCGAAGGTGCGGCCCTGGCCGGACAGGAAGTTTTCGAAGTACAGGCTGCGTCCCGCCAGCTCGTCGAGGAAGGGCGTGAAGCTGCCCAGGCGCGCGCCCGGGCCGGAGAAGCTGCGGCCCAGGCCTTCGACGATGATGAAGACCAGGTTTGGCGGCGGCGCGTTGGGGCGCACGTTGAACAGCGGACCGAGGGTGTCGGGCGTGCGCTCGGCGTGCAGGAAGGGGTAGCGTGGATCAGGACCCGACCACGGCGCCTGCACCTTGACGCGCGGGGTCGCGGACTCGTCGTCCGGGTTGCGCAGGCGGGCCAGGTTGCTGTCGATGAAGAAGGCGGTCTTGTTGGACAAATACGCCAGGTCGGCGTCGGTATGCGCGACCGGCGGCGCGAAGCGCTGCGGCGCGAGAAGGAATGCGAGCAGGCTGAGGGCCAGCGCGATATAGACCGTGCCGGTGCCGGCGCGCGGCCACCAGGCGCGCACGCTCAGCGACAGCATGGTCCACAACACGGCCAGCGCCGCCAGCAGGGCGATGCCGAGCAGGGGGCTGAGCGACCAGCCGCCGGCGACGGTCGCCGCGACTTCGTTGCCCGAATACGCGAACAGGTCGGCGCCGAGCGGCACGCCCGAGATCCAGTGGTATTGCAGCAGCGCGGCATGCGCGAACAGCAGCGCGCTCCAGACCAGGCCAAGCGCGAGCGTGCGCCAGCGCAGCGAAGGGATCAGGGCCAGGGGCAGGGCGCCGAGCAGGAACACGAAACCGAAGCGCAGCAGCGACAGCAGGTCGTTGCCGAGGCCCGCGCCGAACAGGGTGGCCTGCTGCACGCCGGCGGCGCTGGCATGGACCGCTTCGCCGATGCGCAGGCAGAGCCAGGCCAGCACCAGGGCCGGCAGCGCATCGAAGGAAAAGGCGAACGCGCGCGCAAGGCGCTCCGCTGCCGCGCGCAGACGGTCCGGCATTACCATCGGCGGTACAGCCCAACGGAGATGCCGCGCTCACGCACATCGTTGGCGCCGCGCGAGAAGCTGGCGCCGACCTTGCTGCCCCAGTTGTCCGACCAGTAGCGTACCCAGGTGACGCTGCCGCCGCCCGAACGGGCACGCCCGCCCGATAGCGACAGGGGATCGTCGCTGCGGCCGCTGTTCGCGGTCGCCTCCAGGTAACTGTCGGCGTCGCCCGCATAGTAGTAGCGCGCCAGCAGGCGCTGGCCGTTGCTGTGCGAGCCTTCCGACACGATGGCCTGGTGGCGCAGCTGGACATACCAGTTGCCCACGTACTTGCCGAGGCCGAAGCCGTAGATGTTCACGCGCGAATCGAAGCCCAGCACGTCGTCGGCGAGCGAGGCTTCCCAGCCATTGCCGAGCGACTGGTAGACCTCGATGCGGCCCGAGTTCGCCGGGAACAGGCGCGCGGCGGGGGCGCGCTGGTAGCGGATGTTGGCGTAGGCGCCGTTCCACAGGTCGGCGTAGGCGTCCAGCGCCCAGGCGTGGCCCGTCTGGTCGAAGCGGTGCGCGCGCAGCGTCTCGAAGCCGATCGAGCCGCCCTTCATGTAGTGGCGCACGCTGGCAGTCTGGTCGTTCCAGCGCGGGCTTGATCCGACATCGGTCCAGCTGCCGGACAGGCTGGCGGCCCAGGTATAGCCGGCGGCGAGCGCCGCTTCCGGATTGCCGGCGCGCGGCTGCAGCTGCGGTTCAGGACGCGGTTCCAGCGCAGCGATGGCTGCATCGATCTCGGCGCCGTTCGCGCCCAGCGCGCGGGCCTTCTCGAGAGCCGCGCGCGCTTCGGCCGTGCGGCCGGCGCGGCGGTGCAGGTTGCCCAGCGCGAGCCAGACGTCGGCGTAACCGGGCGAGGCCTTGGCCGCGGCGTCGAGATCGGCCTGCGCCTCGCTCCAGCGCTCCATGCGCGTGTAAACGATGCCGCGCCCGAGCAGCACGTCGACGTTGCCGGGCGATTGCGCGAGCAGGGCCTTGTAGGCGGCCAGGGCCAGCGCCGGCTGGCCGCTGTTGGCGAGCGTGCGCGCTTTCTCGTACTGTTCGTCGAAAGAGGCCGGGCTGGCGGTTTGAATTTGTGCGGTCGGGGGAGCTTGGAAGTCGATGGGCATGGAAGAGGACAAGTACGCACTATGGATAGTGCCATGGCGCAACTCTGCCCCAGCAACGAGTGAGCGTCAAGACGTGCATGCCTGGATGTCGCGTCCAGGCTTCAAAGCATGGTCAAGCTGGTCACAGAACTTGCTGGAACGGTATGCGCGATGCTGCTTCGACATCGCCTGCCGTCGCTAACTGGCCAAAAAAAACCGCCCGGCTAGGCGGGCGGTTCTTGTCAGGCTTCATCAGCCGTTCAGAAGGTTTCCCACTCGTCGGCATTGACGCGCGCCGATGCTTTTGCCGGCGCGGCCTTGGCCACACGCACGGCCGGGGCCGGACGGGCCAGGGCAGGGGCGGCCTTGGCCGGTGCCGCTGGGGCCACTGGTGCCGCCGCCTGGCCGGCCAGCTTGAACACGCCCACGACCTGCGCCAGCTGCGCGGCCTGGTCCTGCATCGAGGCGGCTGCCGCGGCGGCTTCCTCGACCAGGGCGGCGTTCTGCTGGGTGACCTGGTCCATCTGGCCGATGGCCGAATTGACCTGCTCGATGCCGCCGGTCTGTTCCTGGCTGGCGTGGGTGATCTCGGCCATGATGTCGGTGACGCGGCGGATCGAGGACACCACTTGTTCCATCGTCGCGCCGGCCTGGTCGACCAGCTTGGCGCCGACGTCGACCTTGTCAACCGAGTCGCCGATCAGGGCCTTGATTTCCTTGGCCGCGGCGGCGGAGCGCTGGGCCAGCGTACGCACTTCGGAAGCCACGACCGCGAAGCCGCGGCCCTGTTCGCCGGCGCGGGCCGCTTCGACCGCCGCGTTCAGCGCCAGGATGTTGGTCTGGAAGGCGATGCCGTCGATGACGCCGATGATGTCGACGATCTTGCGCGAGGACTCGTTGATCGAACCCATGGTCGTGATGACCTGGCCGACCACGGCGCCGCCTTGCGCCGCCACTTCGGACGCGGCGATCGACAGCTGGTTGGCCTGGCGCGCGTTGTCGGCGTTCTGGCGCACGGTGGTGGTCAGTTCTTCCATCGAGGCGGCGGTTTCTTCGAGCGCGCCGGCCTGCTGTTCGGTACGGGCCGACAGATCGAGGTTACCGGCCGAGATTTCGGCCGAGCCGGTGGCGATGGTGTCGGTGCCGTTGCGCACCTGGGACACGATCTTGACCAGGCTGTCGTTCATGTGGCGCAGGGCGCGCAGCAGGGCGCCGGTTTCGTCCTTCGTGGTGGCATCGATGGTGCGGGTCAGGTCGCCGGCGGCCACGGTCTCGGCCAGTTCCACGGCGTCGCGGATCGGACGGGTGATGCCGGTGGTGAGCAGCCAGGACAGGATCGCGCCGAGCAGGACGGCGCCGGCGGTCAGCAGCGTGATGTTGGTGCTGGCGCGGGCGGCCGTGGCGTCGATCGCCTTGGCGGTGCTGTCGATGCTCGAGCGCTGCATGACGACCAGCTCCTGCAGCAGTTCCTGGTACAGCTTGGCGGCCGGGGTGAACTTCTCGTCCAGCAGGCGTGCCGCTTCTTCTTCGTTGCCGTCGGCCTTGGCCTTGACGGCGCCGTCGCGCGAGGCGCTGTAGGCCTTGCGCTGCTCGAGGATCTTCGCGAACAGGGCCTTCTCGGCGTCGCCATCGATCAGCGGCTCGATCTGCTTGAGCAGCTCGGCGGCTTTCTTGACCGATGCGGCCGAGTCTTCCTTGAAGTAGGGGCCGAGCGCCGGGTCGGTGCTCTTGACGATCGCGGCGGTACGGCGGATCGAGGCGAAGTTCAGGCTGTACCAGTCGGTAATCAGGCGCTCCTTCGTGAGCGGAGCTGCCATCATGTTTCGGGTGGCACCGGCCACCTCGTTGAGTCGCCATACGCCGGCGAGCGCGATCAGCACGGTCATTGCCAGGATCAGCGCGAAGCCGAGTCCGAGGCGCTTGCCGATTTTGATATTCGAGATGAAACCCATTACAGCTTTCCTTGTCGTAGGGGAAGTAGAAGGCGTGGCGGCCAGGAACGCGGACAGCGGAAAAGGCAGCGTCAACACACGCATGGAGGATGCGGATTTTACGGGGGTTTCCATGGGGAAATCCATAAAAAAGTGATGTAGGGAAATTTTTACGACACTTTTGCTGATAGTCGTACCACGTTAATTGTTAAATATTGCTTTAGGGAATTTGAACTGTTACGCTCCTGAACCTTTGAAATCTGAAGTAGATTTCACTTTTCCCTGCGTCCTGGTGGCGCTCTTTTTGTGAAGACCATGAAACCATCCAACCGCCTTCTGAAACACCTCCTGCTGGCCGGCGTCATCACTGCCGGTACCGCCCACGCAGCGGCCCTGCCACCTGAATTCACGGCCCAGCTGGACAAGGACTACCCGACCATCGAAGCGCTCTACCAGGACCTGCACCGCAATCCCGAGCTGGCCTTCAACGAAGTCCAGACCGCGAAAAAGCTGGCCGAGCGCGTGAAGGCGCTGGGCTTTGAAGTCACCACCGGCGTCGGCGGCACCGGCATCGTCGCCATCCTGAAGAACGGCCCGGGCCCGATCGCCATGCTGCGCACCGAACTCGACGCGCTGCCGGTGCAGGAAAAGACCGGCCTGCCGTTCGCCAGCACCGCCACCGCCAAGAACGCGGCCGGCGAGACCGTCCCGACCATGCACGCCTGCGGCCACGACGTCCACATGTCGGCCTGGTATGCCACCGCCAAGCTGCTGGCTGAAAACCGCAAGGCCTGGAGCGGCACCCTGATGCTGGTCGGCCAGCCGGCCGAAGAGCCGCTGAAGGGTTCCGAAGCGATGCTCAAGGATGGCCTGTTCAAGCGCTTCCCGAAGCCTGACTACGCGATCTCGATGCACGACGAAGGCACGCTGCCGGCGGGCCAGGTCGGCTGGCATGCCGGCCACTTCCGCGCGTCGGCCGACACCGTCACCATCACCATCCACGGCCAGGGCGGCCACGGCGCCACGCCACAGGAAACCCGCGACCCGGTCGTCATGTCGGCACGCGTCGTGATGGCGCTGCAGACCCTGATCTCGCGCGAAAACAACCCGGCCGACCCGGTCGTCATCACCGTCGGCAGTATCCACGGCGGCACCCAGGCCAATATCGTGCCGGACCAGGTCAAGCTGCAGCTGACCGTCCGTACCTTCAAGCCGGAAGTGCGCCAGCGCGTCCTGGCCAGCATCGTGCGCGAAGTCGAGGGCGAAGCCCAGGCCGCCGGCGCACCGAAGAAGCCGGTCGTCGAGATCGTGCCGGGCGCCGACTCGGTCTACAACGATCCGGAACTGACCGCACGCGCCGTAACGGCGGTGCAGGGCGCGCTGGGCGCCGACAAGGTGGTCGAGATGCCTGCCAAGATGACTTCGGAAGACTTCGCGAACTACGGCCAGGCCGGCGTCAAGGCCGTGCTGCTGCACGTCGGCGCCGTCGAGCCGAAGAAGCTGGCCGATGCGCGCAAGGCCGGCAAGTACCCGCCAGGCACGCACTCGCCGCAGTGGGCGCCTGACTTCAAGCCGACCGTGCGTTCGTTCATTCAGGCGGAAACGGCGATCCTGCTGGATCTGCTGAAGCCGGGCCAGAAGAAGTAAGGTAGTAGGGTTGTAGCGAAAGCGCCGGCCTGATGCCGGCGTTTTTGTTTGTGGAGAAGGCGCTGGTGTGCGTGCGGTGATACCGCGTGGGCACGGAGTGCCCACCCTACGAGCAGCCATGAATCGTAGGGTGGGCACTCTGTGCCCACGCGGTATCAACATTCGCAAACCCGCGGCGCAAAAAAAACCGCCCGACATGCGGGCGGCCTTCATCGATTGCGACTTACACCGCGATCAGAACTCTTCCCACTCGTGCTCCGTTGCTGCCGCCTTGGCGCGCGGCGCAGGATTTACCGGCGCCTTCGTAACGGCAGGCTTCTTCGACAGCGCCACGACCGCACGCGCCGGCGCCGCTTTCGGCACGACGACCGCTTGCGCGTCGAGCTTGAACACACCCACGACTTGCGCCAGCTTGGCAGCCTGTTCCTGCATCGCGCCCGCCGCCGCCGCCGATTCCTCGACCAGGGCCGCGTTCTGCTGGGTGGTCTCGTCCATCTCGCCGATCGTGATGTTCACCTGTTCGATGCCGGTGCTTTGCTCCTGGGTCGCATGCGTGATCTCGGCCATGATGTCGGTCACGCGGCGAATCGATTCCACCACCTGCTCCATCGTGGCGCCGGCCTGGTCGACCAGCTTGGCGCCGGCATCGACCTTCTCGACCGAATTGCCGATCAGTTCCTTGATCTCCTTGGCCGCCGCGGCCGAGCGCTGGGCGAGCGTACGCACTTCGGAAGCCACGACCGCGAAACCGCGGCCCTGTTCGCCGGCACGCGCCGCTTCGACCGCCGCGTTCAATGCCAGGATGTTGGTCTGGAAGGCGATGCCGTCGATGACGCCGATGATGTCGACGATCTTGCGCGAGGACTCGTTGATCGAGCCCATGGTCGTGATGACCTGGCTGACGACGCTGCCGCCTTCGACGGCGACGTTCGAGGCCGTGATCGCCAGCTGGTTGGCCTGGCGCGCATTGTCCGCGTTCTGGCGCACGGTGCCGGTGATTTGCTCCATCGATGCAGCCGTCTCCTCTAACGAGGCGGCTTGCTGTTCGGTGCGCGACGACAGGTCCATGTTGCCGGCGGCGATTTCGCTGGAGGCGCCGCTGATGGTGTCGGTACCGCTGCGCACTTCGCTGACGATTTTCACCAGGCTGTCGTTCATGTGACGCAGGGCGCGCAGCAGGGCGCCGGTCTCGTCTTTCGTGGTGGCGTCGATCCGGTGCGTGAGGTCGCCGCTGGCCACGGTTTCGGCCAGGCTGACTGCTTCGCGGATCGGGCCTACGATGCCGCGCGTGAGGAACCAGGAACACAAGGCGCCGAAGACCACGACCAGCAGGGCCACCACGCCGATCATGCGCGCGCTGTCATGATTGTCGGCCTTGATGACGGCGGCGGTGTCGTCGATCTGCTTCTGCTGCAGCTTGACCAGTTCGGCCAGGGTGCCTTCGTAGGCATCCGCGGCAGGCATGTATTCCTCCGTCAGGATGCGCGCGGCACCTTCCGGGTCGCCATCCGCACGTGCCTTGACCGCATGGTCCTTGGCCTTGGTGTAGGCCTTGCGCAGCTCGCCGATGCGCTTGAATAACGCGAGCTCGTCCTCGCCTTCCAGCAAAGGCTCGATCTGCTTGATCAGTTCGGTCGTGCGGCCGGAGGTCTTGGCGCCGTCGGCCTTGAAGAACTCGACCAGGCTGGTGTCGCTGCTCTTGACGATCGCGGCGGTGCGGCGCACGGCGGCGAAGGTCTGGGTGTGCCATTCGCTCATCAGGCGCTCCTTGGCGAGCGGCGCCGCCATCATGGCATTCGTGGCATCGGCAATCGCATTCAGGCGCCAGATGCCGGCGACAGCAATGACGACGGTCAGCGCGAGTACCAGTGTGAACACTGTTCCAAGGCGCTTTCCAATATTCAGATTGGCAAACCAGTTCATCTTAAAACCTTCTCTCCATCCATTTGTGAAACCGAAGATTGTACATTTCTAGAGGGAAACTTCTATGGGTTTGCGGAAAGTACGTATTCTTAAAAGCGACACACGACAAGAGTGAGACGAAAAAAAAGCCGCCCGGATCACGGGCGGCTTTAATTGCTAGCCAGGGGACATAGGCGATCAGAACTCTTCCCACTCGTCCGCCGTCGCTGCCGCCTTGGCACGGGGCGCTGGCTTGGCCGGTGCAGCCGGCGCCTTCGCCGCAGCTGCAGGCTTCTTCGGCAACGCGACCACGGCACGCGACGGCGTTGCTTTCGGCGCCACCGGCACAACGACCGCTTGTGCGTCGAGCTTGAACACACCCACGACTTGCGCCAGCTTGGCAGCCTGTTCCTGCATCGCGCCCGCCGCCGCCGCCGATTCCTCGACCAGGGCCGCGTTCTGCTGGGTGGTCTCGTCCATCTCGCCGATCGTGATGTTCACCTGTTCGATGCCGGTGCTTTGCTCCTGGGTCGCATGCGTGATCTCGGCCATGATGTCGGTCACGCGGCGAATCGATTCCACCACCTGCTCCATCGTGGCGCCGGCCTGGTCGACCAGCTTGGCGCCGGCATCGACCTTCTCGACCGAATTGCCGATCAGTTCCTTGATCTCCTTGGCCGCCGCGGCCGAGCGCTGGGCGAGCGTACGCACTTCGGAAGCCACGACCGCGAAACCGCGGCCCTGTTCGCCGGCACGCGCCGCTTCGACCGCCGCGTTCAATGCCAGGATGTTGGTCTGGAAGGCGATGCCGTCGATGACGCCGATGATGTCGACGATCTTGCGCGAGGACTCGTTGATCGAGCCCATGGTCGTGATGACCTGGCTGACGACGCTGCCGCCTTCGACAGCGACGTTCGAGGCCGTGATCGCCAGCTGGTTGGCCTGGCGCGCATTGTCCGCGTTCTGGCG
>Ga0308160_10001578_pt1 | contig 31272 bp, 40 predicted proteins | sample PhyFR1_FD_201036 | JGI IMG/M metagenome (GOLD analysis project Ga0308160, IMG submission 201036) | Phyllosphere microbial communities from UC Gill Tract Community Farm, Albany, California, United States - DLSLF.R1 | ecosystem: Host-associated > Plants > Phyllosphere > Unclassified | place: USA... | reverse complement strand
TCGGTTGCTCGAGCTAAATCAAGGATTCAAAAACGTGCCGATACTGGCAGTCTCATCTAACGCATCCCTGTGATGCGTCCCAAATAAATCGAAGTTGCTTGGCGCACTTCAACGAGACTTCCTTTATCTATCGTTTCTTTTATTCCTTACTCGACAACCACCCAATTACTACCTCTTTTCGACTCCTCCCCCCTTCCAACATACCATGTCCCCCTCTCTTATACTTCTCAACATCCAAAATGTCCCGCCCCGACACGACGGATTCCTTGGAGTAGAGGACCTATTCAACGAATAGGCAAGGACTTAGGGTATGCTGGCTTTGATAGTCGGACCCAAACAATACATTTTCTCAAATCAATTTCAATTATCACCACCATCACTTTCCAACTCAATCGCTCTATTCGCCTTTTATCTTTCGATTCGACTCTTTTTCTCTCAAAATACGACTGTTTATAAACGACTACGATCACCCAACCGCCTCATCCATCCCGCAAACCTATTTCCTGTATTTGACAAAGCAATGTGGAGCTTTTAGTTGAATACAGGATTAGGCGAGCCTAGTGATAGGATCTTTGGACCGTTGTGGGAGAATCACCTACTTTGCCTGTAGTTGTCGTTCCTTTTGTACGATTAGTATATCTTTGAAAACTTAGAAAAGACTACGTGATGCATGTTATCGCGAGCTATTGCACCTTTGAGCACTGCCATACAATTAGTAGAGAGTGACAAAGAGTGACAAGACTCGTAATTTGAGAGAGATGGACGCGTTGTGCCTGAACTGAATCAACTTGACATCTTTGGCCGTTTAGACACCTATCTTGACCACCATATATCACCACACAGTCCCACTACTAGCTCCTACCCGAAAGCCAGGACCGCCGCCAAGATGCCAATACTGAGCGAGAAAGGTCTACCTCTTCCCAGCTCATCCCGTTCTCGACCACGAACGTATTTCCCCTCGAACCCTCCATCCCAAACCTCGCTCCTCACCCACCTGAGATCTCGTACACGATTAACGAACCTCGCCGTATCATTAATAATCCTCTTGACGATATCCTCAATAGCCCTAAATGCATCCTACTACCTATCTCCGCCTCTCAGTAGTATTCTTCGCACAAATACAACCCCGGCTTCAATAGAAGATACGATAGATCGTGATCCACGTATGAAAGCGCTTGATCACTTGGTCATGGTCCCTGGACATGCGATATGGGTAGGGCATGATAAGGATAAAGTGGAGGAGGATGGGGAATGGGTTTTGGAGAATATGCAAAAGGGTGGGAGCGTTAGGACTTTTTTGAAACATTTGGAAATGGGGGTTGAGGTTATGAAGGAGGATGAGGGGGCTTTATTGGTTTTCTCGGGGTGAGTCCTCTCCATGATAGTCACATCAGAGGCAGGATGTGTTCGACTGCTTGGACAAGTGCTAGGCAGGAAATTGCGCGGGGAGAGTTGCGGCCTATCTGGATAGCCCAATGCTGGGCTAAAATACCGGAACAAGCTAATAATCAGAGGAGCAACCCGCCAACCCCCTTCACCCCCTCTCTCAGAATCACAATCCTACCTATCGCTAGCTCGGACATTATCCCTTATCCCAAATTCCCCCCCACCAAGTTCCCCCTCTGAAAAACTACCCCTCAATATGAGAGTGACCACCGAAGAATTCGCACTGGATAGTTATCAGAATTTGTTATTTGCTCTTGCTAGGTTCCATGAAGTTACGGGTGGATGGCCTAGGAGGATCACTGTTGTTGGATATGGGATGAAGAGGCGGCGGTGAGTCATATTAGCAATGACTGGATGTGGGTTTGGGCTGATGCTAGATTCGAGATGTTACATGCTAGAGCTATTGGATGGCCTGAAGATCGATTTGAATATCTGGGGATAGATGATGATGGGGATACAACAGCCCATTACGCTGGGGAGGTACGTCCAAATCCATTCGTCGATTTGCTCTCGTGACTATCTCAATGAAAAGGAAATGCTGACCTCTAGCTAAAATACGGATTCACACCCTTCCTCACTTCCCCATCAGGTTGTCATCCACCCTTATCGACCAAGAAATTACTCCGGAACCCATTCACACGGTATCACCCATATCATACTTCCAATCCCGAATTAAGTGAGTTATTTGAATGGTGCCCTTTACCAAGGGAAGACGTTGGTGCGAATGGAGAGGGGATGGATGTGTTTCCGGGATCGCTGCCTTGGCGGGAAGGTGAGAAGGGGGGGATGTGGTGGGATCGTGAACGGGATTAGCATAGGGAAAGTAGCATTGCTTGTAGATGTCTTCTTGCATTGATACGGGTACATATGTATACATTACATGATCGCAGTGTACATCATATAACAAGTAAGCTACACTAGCGGATTTAATCATTAGAGAGCTCCAGCCAGCTACGTGCAGTAGATACAATATCACAGTCTCCCCTGATCGCATGGAGATAAAGACTCAGAAGTTCTAGGGAATCAGCCAGTCCCGACCCAAGCACAAAGCACACATGACATACCTCTTTACCAAAGTAAAATCGACATCCCATGGGACTAGTATACTTCCCACACATCCCCTTTAAGGTATCGCCCAGTCCGGCTGGACCACAGAAGAATACCCCACAATCCGTATCGGGGTGTTTATCAGCTACTGATTCGAATACCCTGTCCCACTGTCTGTCAGCTCACCATGTAATCCGAATCGACACGAGAAGTGAGAGGACGAAGAGAAGAAGAGGAAGTAGGCGGGAAAGAGTTGGAGAATAGGTGGACATACATTTGGACGACCGAAATGCGTAGGTGATCTTAAAGAGGTGATGGCATCCGTCTCGGCTCCCACGTCGTTCACAAGAATATTGTTCATCTCGTCCTCGCTACCAGTCAGCTCATGATCGATGAAAGGTCAAGGAGAAATTGTTCGGAGGCTGAGAGATTTGGGAAAAGAAGAGACGTACTCAATCTTGGCGGTCAGGTAAATATGGATCTCGATCCTACCCTCCGTATCTTCAGCTTCGATAGCTTGTAGAAGTGATTGGAACCCTGGGTGATTAGCTACATTGGACGATTGTATCCGTTCAAACTTCAGTCTTACATTCAGCTGAACCAAAATCACGGATCGTCCATACGAAATAGACTTTACTCAATCTTGTTTTCTTGCCATTACCAAAGTCGTTCATTTTATACCTGTCCGTCAGAGTCTTGCCTCGTATAGCACCTCCCCCGCAGGATGCCTTCAGTGAAAACGATGAGACTGACCAAATGGACTTGAGGATGGATGCGAAGGGAGTTACCCCTATTCCAGCTACCCATCAGCCCGACCTGATATGAGATAAGACGTACCACCAACAAGGAGGATCGTTTCGAATTTCGTGAAATCCTCTGAAGCTGATCCGAAGGGTCTGCTATTCAGCAGGAGTAATGTTGGGGGAGGTACTTACCCATCAACCATTATACGGGGGAGGACCTGATTATTAGCGCGTGGCAATCGCTGACCACCCGTAGCTGACCTTATTGACTGGTCTCGTTAAACCTTTCTCGCCTTCTTTCGTTGTGTCATCGATGTCCGCTCCCACAGCTTTTGCGAATGCCTATCATCAGACTTTCTATCCGTTCTGAGGGGTCGGAGATAGACGGAAAGGAAGACAGGGGAGAAAGGAGAAAACAATGAGTAGAGAGTGGAAAGCACGAGATGAAGAGAGAAGAAAGAAAGAAAGACAGAAAGAAAGAAAGATAGACTTACACTAGTCCAATCCCCAACAATCCTCATATGAACACTAACATAGTCCTCCTCCGGAGCACTAGTCAGCGTAAAAGGATGATACTGTAAATAACTGATTTCCGGGCAACTAATGAATATATATTGACCGGCTTTAGGGTTGATATTTTCTTTTTTGATTTGGACTTCCAAGACTTTTGAGGGGTGGAGGATGAGTTTGGAAATGTAGGTGACATGGCGGGCTATCATCAGTTTCCCGTCATTCACGGCCATTGGGATTTGAGAGAAGCGTACCCCTGACTTCTCGGAGGATCCGTTCGGGGATCCAGACGATTCCACCGGGAAGCCAGTATTTCTGCCATCAGCCCTACCGTCCAGAGAATGAGGAGCATACCCAGAATACCCCTATAGTTCCAGCGGAGCAAAAAGGAGCTCGGTCAGGTTGGATCATACCTCCTATCAGCTTTACCACGGCAAGGGACTTACAGAACATCCCATGAAGCTGCCAGGCTAGGAAGAAGACGATGAACAACTGATGTATCAGCTTCGTCTGATGATTTGGTGAATGTGTACATGGTGAGAGTACCAGAACCTGTATCTTAGCATTGGCATTCAACGAGGAGATGAGACTGACCGCTCGAAGTTTGCTCGTCGAGATTTCTCTCGGGCGAACCAGACCATTATACCTAGGGCTGCCCACATTACCCACCCAGTCATGCCCGGTCCCGTGGCGAAGTTGTACTTGAGAAAACCTACTACACCGCTATTCATCAGTCCATCTCACGTGGAGGGATAGCAACGGTAATATACCTCTTCTTAGCCATTGCTAGTAAAATCTAATCGTCAGTGCTGACTTGATGGGATACGACGAACAAAGTTCCTGATGTGGGCGATTGAGTGGACGATCGAAAAGAAGACCATGGCCCATGCTACCTGTTCTTCATCGTCAGTTCTTCATCTCACCGCATGACGATCGGAACAGGAGAAAAGGGGGCTTACTATGAAAATCAACATTTCTGTCGAATGGGATGATCGAATTCAAAGGGGTTCGTCGGAGGAGTGAGATGAAGTTCCTGCATATGGGAAACAAGACGAAGATTACGTCGACTATCATTAGATCCATCTTCACCTGACTTACTATGAAGGACTTGTGCTGAAGCTCTAGCGATCACTGATCTTCAGCTACTACTATGGTCAGGTTATGGACATACCGAATGACCAGCCAAAGGTGCCCCTTGCGTTGTTGAGATTATCTTTCATCTGGTAATGAATCATCGACATCCCAAATGCAACTACATGGAGAACCACCCAGAACACAAGGAAGAATCGACTCATACCTATCCATCAGCCCACCTCGTCTATTGGAGGACGTACCATCATTAATCATCCAAACTTTTACTTTCTCCCCAAAAGTCGTCACTTTCCCAACCTCTTCACTTCTACTACCAGTCTTGACTAGACCTTGTAATCGATATCTCTCTGTTTTATTTCTAGATAGATGAACAGGAGCATCTGTCAGGGGTATATCATCGGCATCGAAGTGGACTGTTCTGTCTGGTACGAAAAATGATTGGGCTGATGTTCGGATTGCTTTTAGGGCGTGGCTGGAACGGGATGGTTTGATTGAATTTCGAATTGCGGTGAACATCTTATGAGTGAGGATGAAGAGGTAGTGATGAGTAGATCAATAAGGAGGGAAAAATAAAACGCCTGGAAAACCTGATTGACCAGATGTCAAGCTGAGCTTGCGTCTGGCGTTAGGACGACGGTCGTTGCTCCGTTACCAGGTTTCAGAGACGCGTCGGTAGGGTCGATCACCTTGACTTCGGCATCCCTTGTTCCCATAACTTTTCTCCTTTACCTCTAAGGTGAGCAGCTTGTGGCACATGCACTGAAAGACAGAGGTGCTATACATACCGAGCATATGTGCATGCTATCAACGGCCTATGGTCAGACCAGAGGGTACATAGTCGTTAACGGAATCAAATATTCAATGGACGTGACGCGACTTCTTTTCTGATGATCCTCCTCATGTTCCCTTCGCTCTCTACCATTTAAAAGGGATAGTATCATGTCGTGACACCGTACTACACTATCAAGCAGAGAAACATGTCCAACAAATCATCACCGCACCCATCGACTTCCAGACCAAGCTCAAGCTCAAGAACTCGAATACCTTTATCAACCGCGAATCCAATCTATTTCGTCCCGGAGCGAAATCCGCTCTTACCCCCAACCACTCGTGCTAGCGAATTACCAATGTCTTCACAGAGTGAGAACAGTCCTGTAGAACCTCAGTCGTACCTTGATAATCGGGGAGGAGGGATGGATAGTCAAGCGGACGAGTTTGAGGATGAGGACGATTTCGACGGGATTGAAGATGTTCCGCCCAGTCAGGTTGTTCTTCCTGCTGTCAAGCGATCGAGCTCCGGAGCAGGAGTGATCGGAAATACTCTGGCGGATCTATTCTCGGATGATGAGATGGAGGAGCCGCTAGCAATGGTCTCAGCTAGGAAGCAAACGAATCAAAGATCACAAAGTAAGTTCTGATCGCTCAAGAGGGTCGCACTGACAACAGATACGGACTACCTGCAACCCATAGGAACTCGAGATCCAACTCCTCGAGCTCATATACCCTCTTCATCTCCTCTCTTCGCTTCTTCATCTGCGACATCCAAGAATAGGTCTTATCAATCCGATACGCCACCCTCGCCTTTCCCTCAAACTCCCGGCCCCGATCATGATGAGGAGATCGTCGCTTGGACTCCATCGCCAATGTCACAACGTACCAAAGCGCGCCGCACTGCTCCGGATCATAATTCGGATATGTTTGAGACAAGGAATAAATCAAGCGAAAGCTCGACTTCAGCGAGGGCGAAATCGAAGACAAAGGCTGAGGTTGTGAGGCTTGATCTGGAAGAAGGGGATGAAGTTGAAGATACTGTATTAGGTGGTGTTGACGATTTCGACGATGATGATGGGCTCTTTGATGGGATTGATCTCGATTCGCTAGATCCGCCAACATCCACTTCCAACTCCTCGACCTCTAATTCGAAAGTCCGACCGAAACCCTCATCAATCGCGGGACCGAGCAAAACAGCAAAACCGGATCTAGGTCGAGCTTTCCGCCCAACACCCGCCTTTACGAATTTCACCAAAGAAGCAGAAGACGAATTCCCATCTTCATCAACCCGTCAATCTTCCCCTCCCAGCGACCTCTTGACAATGCTAGACGACCAACAGCGGCCTGATCGCCTTCGGCTCATAAGTGACTTGACGGAACAAGAACAAGACTTCTACAAGAATCACTGGCGTAGGGAAGGTAGAGCTAAAAAGAGGAATGTGGAGGATGAATGGAGTGATGGGGATGATGGGGGGCCTCAACCTGGCAAGAAGAAGGCGGTCAGGAAACCGGCAAAGAGGGGATTTAGGGGCAGGGGCCGAGGGAGAGGTAGGGGAAGGGGCAGGAAATGAGCTGGGAGGCTGAACATTGTTGGAAAAGCAACAGGAAGGGCGAATGTGAAGGAAAGACGCCTCAATTCCGGTAATGGTTTGTGCCAGTAAGACACCGCTGTTGTATTACTAGGTACTTTCATAATGACTATATGAGAAATGATGACTAGATTGTACACACATGATTGACTTAGTTGGCGTCTACTATACAGCTAAATGACAAGGTTCAAAAGTCCATCTATTTCCTCCTCCGGGACCTGTTATCGGACCTATCGTCGTCTAGGAATCCAGCCTTCTCGAGCGCATCTCGAGCCGCTTGGTTGATCAACTTGAATCGGTCCGGACCTAGGAGGGTACCGCCGTACCACCTTGATACTACTACTAGGACATTTTCGAGCTCTAGGATTTCTAGTAGATGCGCAAGGCGACCTCCTGCGGCGGATTCTCCATCATCATCGCAGTCTGTCCGTCAGCCTCCCATCCTAGAGAGTGAAGTGAAAGGACCTACCTGAGCTAATGACCTTTCCGGCTGCACCACCGATTTCCTTGGCGATACGATACGCAAAAATCGCTGGATGAGCTGCTTTTGCAATCTTCTTATCGCTAAGCAATTCGTGAATCACCAACGGAACGTGCTTCTCGCTAGTCACTCTCACAGCGTGTCCAATGAACGTACTCCGCCTCTCGACGATCGGGTCGCAAGAAACGATCTTTAACCCAGCTGGTAATTCATCATCTCCAACTGCCCCATTCTCTCCATACGAAAAGGTTTCCCTTGGATTAGGCCGCCGAGGGGGTGTACTATCGCTATCGTATTCGTTGTGATTCAAATCGAGTGATGCGAGTTGATCTTGAATATGGGAAGATGCGAATGGGGAATTGGTAGATAGGTATTCGCCAGTAGCTGCTTGTGCAGAGGATTTATCGGCTTGTCGAGTCTTCTCCCCTTCGACTCCGGTTGAGAGGTGGGCAGCGTACCATTTCTTGGCTAGGTATTGGACATGCACAAGTCCTTCAAATACGCATACATCCCCTGGTGTGAAGGTGACTCCGGCAGAACTAATGAAAGTACGTGTAGTAGTACCGACTGTATGATCAGCGACATCCACGCACATCCCAGGCGAGACGTACATAAATCAGTGTCGATTGAAAAGTTGCCAAGATACCGTCCTAGCAATTGCAATTGTGGTGGTAATGAATTCGGATATGTAGGCGGCAAGGAGACCATGACTCTCATCATGGGAGATGTATCAGGCATAGACTCCTTGTCGACTCCCTTCAACACTTCCCCATCCTCCCAGATCGGTACACTGACTTCATACCTGATTCTCTCGCCGTGCGTATACCCAAGTTCCTCTTCCAACATGGCTGCGTCCCACATGACGCTATCACGGGTCGTATGCCGGGTAGCTGGTTTCTTGGGGGATTGATGGTCGGGATGGAACGATGATGGGCGCGAAGAGATACTGAGTTTGACACTATCTGGACCATAGATGGCGAGTAGCGCTTCAAGCTCGTATCCAATAGCCATGAGGTTTGGATCACTATCCGCATGTTCCGATGAAACCAAATGGGTTATGAACTGGTTGTCAGCTTTGTGTATACTTCATAGGGGCCTGGGCTGACCCTATTCAGTGTCCCTTGAGGATCTCTAAGCTCTCCGGGTAATGTTCTGGCTGTATCTCGAGTATCATCCTCTCCAGTCATCGAGACCGATTGGGGAGTGCCTATAGCGAACCGGGCCGTCAGAGAGGGAGGTGGGGAAGTATGAAACCGAAGCGTATCGGATCGACGCGCCTCATCGCCCGAAGGCATCAATGGAGGAGCCTCAGAAGTCGCCATGGGGTTATGTAGGTGTATGGTTGTATTGTATTAAAGAATAATATTTATAGAAGCAGGAATCGAATCTTGACGCGGTTGATGTATCTTGACACTTAGGACGGCTTCCTAGCTTGAATTCGGTCGTGAATGAGACAGTCGTGTCTCAGATATCGATAGTACAGGCTAGTCCATTTACTAGAAATGTGTGAATGTATGAGAGTATGAGTTCCAGGTATGCATATAGCCTTTGTTGCATTCATTCATTGTTCTTGAATTCATCAGTGACGACTATGCCAAGGCAGGCACGTGGATATAAAAGGGGAGGATTTAACAAGGTGTAGAGACAGAGACGCGACGTGGATTTCACCTGTGCTGTATGTAAATCACCCTCACTATACTCATCTACATACTCTACCATGTCATTGGCAAGGAAGAGGAGGAACGATAGAGCAGAGTCTCCATCACTCCCTCATCCGCATTCTGCCCTTGTTGATGGAGACGAAAAAGTACGCAGCCATACAACCGCAGCTCCTTCAACTTTGACTTCAGCTGATATCGTAGCGTCGAACACCAATCCCGCGAATCCGAGAATCAACCCTCGACAATGAACGACTCGCATCATGGGCTACAGCTCTCGCATTGACCGTTGTCGCTTGTATTGTCAGATTCTACAAGATCTCTGAACCCGATCAGGTCGTCTTTGATGAAGTCCACTTTGGAGCTTTTGCAGGACAATATATTCGAAGGGAATATTACTTTGATGTTCACCCTCCTCTGGCGAAAATGATGAATGCACTTGCTGCTTATGCGGTGGGATTCAAGGGAGATTTCGGATTTGATTCTATTGGAGATAGCTACACTGTGAACAATGTAAGTGTCCTCCTTTGTCCGTTGAGGGTTAGCTAATGTTTAGGTACCGTATGTTGGCATGAGAGGGTTCTGTGCCCTCATGGGAGCTATCACGATACCTGTCGTCTATGCTACCATGCGAGAGTCGGGCTACCCTATTGCCATCTCTGTCTTTTCCGCCTGCTTGATCCTATTTGGCGAGTCCAAGCTCATGTCCGCCCTAAGCAAGAGCTGATTGGCAGACAACGGTCATGTTATCCAGACCCGACTCATCCTCCTCGACGCTGCTCTCGTCCTCTTCATGTCCCTCTCGGTCCTGTGCTATGTCAAATTCCACCAACAGCGATACCGAGAATTCACGCGGACATGGTGGTTCTGGCTGCTTGCGACTGGATCCATGTTGGCATGTACTCTGGGATGCAAGATGGTCGGATTATTCACTTTCATGAGTATTGGAGCTGCTGTTTTGTGGGATCTCTGGGAGATTCTGGATGTAAAGAAGGGACATACTATGGTGAGTTGCATGCGTCGCATTGAGGAACGCAACTGACGACAGGCCTACTTCAATCGACATTTCGCTTATCGAGTCGTTGGACTCATTATAGTCCCATTCTTCCTTTACCTCCTCTTCTTTTGGGTCCACTTCAAGGTCCTCATCTACTCTGGACCAGGAGACACCTTCATGTCGCCCGCCTTTCAGGAGACTCTCCAAGGAAACGAGCTGCTGCTCAATTCTCAGGGTACGTCAACCTCAATGTCCACTGGCTGATGACAGAAATCCGATACTTTGACACGGTCACTATCAAGCACAAGGACTCGAAGCAATTCCTACATTCCCATGTGGAGAAGTACCCCCTACGATACGATGACGGACGAATCAGTTCTCAAGGTCAACAAGTCACTTGCTACCCTCACAATGATACCAACAACCAATGGCAGATTCTACCCACCAAAGAGATCCCTGAGACCGGTCGAGGTCGGGTCGTACGACATTCCGATGTGATTCAATTGAAGCATATCGTAACTCAAACGCTATTGATGACGCATGATGTCGCTTCGCCCCTCATGGCTACCAACCAGGAATTTACGACTGTCGACCCAGCACTTGAGGAACGTAGGAACGATACCCTCTTCCAGCTCCAGCTGAACGATGCCAACGACGGAACTGCCTGGAAATCGCTTTCGGGCCATTTCAAACTCCAACATCTGCCTACCAAAGTCCTTCTCTGGACCCATCCCAAGGCTCTACCAGAATGGGCATTCGGTCAACAAGAAGTCAACGGTAATAAGAATCAACAAGATAAAACCACATTCTGGTATGTGGATGACATCCTAGAAGATGGGTCCGGAAACGACTTCAAGAACCGAACCGTCCACGTCGAGCCCAAAGTCATGAAAAAGAGAAGTTTCGTCAAGAAATTCGTCGAACTACAGATCTTGATGTTGCAGCATAATGCTGGTCTTACGGCTGATCACCCCTATGCGTCGGATCCTATCGAATGGCCATTCTCGTTGAGTGGAGTCAGTTTCTGGACGAATAATGAGAAGCAACAGCAGATTTACATGATTGGAAATTTGTTGGGATTCTGGATTTGTTCGGTCGGAGTATCGATCTTTGTCGGTATCATGGGTGCGGACATGCTTGCTCGTCGACGTGGTCTCGACCCCATCGAGGACAGTACGTCCTCTCTACTCCAAAGAAAGCATCGGAGACTAACAAGCAGATATCCGAAACAGGCTTTACCGAAACACATTATTCTACCTCGGAACATGGGCATTCCACTATTTCCCATTCTATCTAATGTCCCGACAAAAATTCCTTCACCACTACCTACCCGCCCACCTCGCTTCGGCACTAGTAGCAGGATCAGTCCTAAACTTCATTGTGGTCGAAACTGTAAACTACCCAATTTCGGCATTAGGTCCTAAAACTCGAATGAGGCCTGCTTTACGTGCTAAGATGTCTAAACCCGCTTGGGCAGTTACACTTGGATTGATCGCTGTGGTCATTGGCATGTTCTTGTGGTTGTCGCCTTTGACTTATGGGTTCCCGTGAGTTTCCTCATTGCTGTAGACGGAAGTGAACTGATTGAATAGGATGACTGGTGAACAGGTCAATGCTAGAAAGATGCTTTCGAGCTGGACTCTACATTTCGAAGCTAAAAAGACGCATGATATGTGATAGAACTTGGGAGAAGAGAGAGGAACTGCAAAGTATGCATACATGTCGATAGACCTTGACATCTCTCTTTGGGATCCCCGTTGCACGAGTCGTGGTCGTCAGGGCATTCATCTCACACTCATTCACTAGTACAGTATATACAAAAACAACAATCCCCACCATCGCTTACAACATGATCAATTTCAACATTTCCTCTTCATTTCCATCAACCCCAATATCCCCACCTTTATGAGCAGCTCCAACGACATTATCCATGTCCTCTACCACTTGATCACCTTGTTCTTCTTCCTTGAGGTAGATTGAACTTCCATTCCGGACTCCTTGGGATAGGATGCGGGATTCAACGGTATCTTGTGTAGAATAGCAGTAGACTGTCGTTTCTTCTTTTTGACCGAGACTGGGGGTTAGCTATGCGTCATCGAAAGCAACGTGAGCTTACCGATCGACTCGACCGATTGCTGGATGTCAGCTTACTACGACACGACGAACGAAGATGTAAGCTCACCTTGAAGTTCAAAAGAATGCTTCAATACAGGTTCAAGTAGATGAACGACCCGACACGAAGTCAACGTCAATCCAGCACTATCATGAGCTCATGCCCCTTTTTTTGATGATGGACTCACCTCTCTTTCTCGGCATGTAGTAGAAACACGGTAATAGAATCATTCTTGAGGAACTCATCGACGATATCCCCACCGTGTTTCCCACCTCTATCGAACGAGACGAATGATATCCCATTCCTCTTCAATGCTTGGATGACAACTGTAAATCAGCTTTTGAAAGGATGATGAGGACTTACTAAAGAGACTATCGGACCAATTTGAGAAAACGACATGACGAGCAGATTTGTCTTTGATTCGATACCAAAGTAAGTGCTTGATTAGGAAATTGATCTACTCATTAGCGATTCCCATTCCTCGACGAGTAAGTGATACTCGCCTTAGACCCAAATTCACCCATCATGTCCATCGAAGCGATCTCTCGTCGAGTCTCCACAGCCATCATATTCAATCTCGCCAGATCCGCCTGCCTCTTCTGCTCTTCAATGACTGCTGGAGGGACCTCATGCGGATCCACTTCGACCATATCTCTGAGAGCACCAAGTTCTTCGGCCAGAGCAGGTGAAGCTATCGCGGGAACGGTACTGGCGCCTTCGTTTTGAGTGGCAGGGGCGGGCACCACCTTTGGACCCATTCTGAAACTAGTGCTTTCTCTCTCGTCGACTACCAATCAGCATGAATTCGATATAAGCTAGACTTACTCTCCGTACGACAAGCAGGGCATTTCCTTCCAGTCGCCGATTTCCGATATTCGTCAAAGCAGGACTATACGTTTAGCTCTCAAACACAGACGGCGTAAATCAACTTACGACACAGAAGAAATGCCCACACGGCAGAAGTATGCCGTGTGCATCGTCCGAACTACCCAGACAGATGATACAGTCGTCCCTCATTTCCTCCTCGGTTCCTTGTTGCTCTTTATCTCCCAAATGCTTCAGATATCGGCTCTTGACCTGACATCGGGCAATTTGAGTCTCGTAAGACAGGATATCACTGTCCGCCTCTTTGATTTCTGCTTGCAAATTCTTGTACGTGGGAGCAGTCACCTGAATGTCAGTCTAGTCTGGTATTTTGCCTAGCGAGACTTACCGAGTCGGAAACGATCTGATATGCCGCAAAGTACTGAACTCGACGATTGAAGGTAGTTCGGAAATAGTCCAATTCCTTGTTCAAGTCGTCGACCTTCTCGCCTATTTCATCAGAGTTATCCTAGATTGAACTTCGCAACTCACTCTGCTCGGCAATATAGGCTTTGAACTCAGCAATAGCGTTTCGAGCAATCGCAACCTCTTCTTTTCGATGTTCACCGATCACAATAGCTGTCCATTAGCCAGAACTCGCCGGGATCGAGTCAGGCTCACGATTAAGCGCGACAATCAAAGCTTTCAAAGGTCGCTGACAATCCCTGATTTCCCTAGCGTCTTTAAGTGCTTGTCGTTCAGCCATCAAAATGCCGGCTTGCTCAGCCACATCATCTGGAACATCTGCCGGGATCTCCGAGTCGACAAGAGCCTGAGCGGCTGCTCTGGTAGTTCGGAATTTCTTGACTTTTGCATCGTGTGCTGCGAGAACACTTCGTTCTTCCGACATCATTTCTGCTAGTCAGCCATCGCCATCCTGGTTTGAGAATGACCTACCTCGGCGATCGGCAATCGCGGCTGCATAAGCGATCAAGTAGGCCTCGACTACTCATCAGCTTGCTCATGTCTTCAAACTCACCTTGACCTTGAGCCTTCAGAGCTTGGGCATAATACTCGTTCTCGGGATCTACGACATCCTGTTCTTCCCCGCTTACCGGCAGATCTTTCTCGGCCTCGATGGGGCTCTTGAGCAACTCAATGATCTTTTCTCGCCAATTGAACACCAGCAGAGCACTGCGCGTCAGCGTCGACCAGGCACTCGGCAAATTGGACCCACTTCTCATTCATTATCTTGAGCAATTCGTTCGACTGTTCCATGATCTCCTGGCTGAGAATACCGCCTGATCGGTTGGTCTCCTTCGTCTGTAGTTCCGTGACCGACTCAATCGCATTTGAAGTTGCTATCCTCTGCTCCAGCTTCGAAATGGAAGCATTTGCAGCTTTTAGCGGCTGGGTGAAAAGTTCTTTTCGAACAGCCTCGGCTTTATTGTAGGATTCGACTACTCATCAATGCTATTCACGGTCAAAGGTGATGAGACGTACCTTCAGATTCGGTCTCCCTCTGAACGTGATAGAAATCGCCTTGGAAGAAATAGCATTGGTGCAGAATCAAGAGGATTTCTCGGATCCTGTGATATCAGTGAGGCTGGACAGCAGCGTGACGAGGCTGGACTTACGAGTTCCTAACGTGCATCCTTTCCCTCCTCTGTTCAAGCTCATGTTGCGAGAGACCGTGATCAGCCGTCGAGTCGTCTTCGTCCCCACTGCCGTCCTCATCTTCGACATTCCCCTCTCGACCTTCGAGAAGGAGGGCTAGTTCCTGACGGAGAGATTCGAGGAATTGCTGTGACTTTGTCTCTACTCTGAAATATAGCTGTTGTATTAGCTCTAGGCTCATGGGATTGAACTCACCGCCGAGGCAGCTGCATCACGCCCTCCGAACGTTTCGTCAGCCAAAATGAGCTGAGATTTACGAATCATTGCTCTGAGCTATCGAGAGTCAGCGTCTGCTTGCCGACATTCACCGAATCACCTACCTGAGCCCTTGTAGCGATCGACATTTCAGCGATATTGTCCTCCTTCATCTTCTTTAGCACCTCCCCCAATCCTAGGAGCTCATTACCGAGTCTTAGTCTGTTTGGCCTCCTGCCGAACCTGGCATGCTCACCCGCCATTTGACCGACTTGTATATGAGTACAGATCTGCCTGAGATTCTGGAGTGAAGACCTAAACAACGATCTGTCCAAGTACCATCCCTCTCGCCTGGGTGCTGATGGATCGGCAGGGAGACCTAGGATCACTCGTTGTCGCTCTAGAGTATCGTTGTAGTAGTGCATCTCAATGTCGGATAGTTCGATAGGCACAACGAGTCGAGTCTGACGGGGAATGTCAAATTCGCCAGCAACTTCCTTTTTGGTGGTGCGGACTGCGATCGTCTGGAACAAGCCATCGAATGCTGGTCTCATTGGGGATTGCTGAAGGCGGTGCCACAAGCGATGATCGAAAGGCAGGACCGGTACTCGAAGGAATCGAAGTGAACCCATGAGATCCTTGATGTCCGTTTTTGCCGGGGTTCCAGAGACCGCCAAAGAGTGTTTTCGAGGAATGAGCGAAACCATGTTGGCTGCTGATGAGGAGTCACCACAAAGCTGGACCTCATCCATGATTACTCGGAACCACCTGCAATCAGCTTTGACATGCTTGCGGTACGTACTCTGCCATCACAAGCGGACTTCGAGGTCGGTTACCTGTTCGATAATCAACGTTGTTACGGCGAGCTCTCTCTGGCGCCTGTTTGGCAACAGTGAGGTCGGTGGAGACTGGTATTAGTGATAGTCACATATGAGGGCTTACGGTCACTATAATGCGTCAGCTATATCTCACGGTCGATAATGGAAAGAGAGCTCACTTGTACGTAGTAATGACTACATCATGGGCCAACACGTACTCCACAAACAGCTTTTGCGTTCTGACAGGTAGTGACTCCTCGCCGTCATCATCTTCGTCGGAGTCTCCCTCATCGTCGATCTCGACTTTGACACGACCACCAGATGTTCCCCTTTGGTATTTCTTCACAGTATTCGCTCTAGCCCTATCATTGACCTTTTTGCGTTTGGCCAAAGCTGATTGGTTTCTCGCCTTCGCACTTTTGGCGCCTCGTTTCTCCACGCTGGCAAGCAGTCCTTTCCAGCCGGTATAGACACATACCCTGAGTGATGGGGCATGGGTCGCCATCTCCGCTACCCACTGCTTGAGGAGCGAGGGTGGCGTAACGATCAAAGTGGCCTATGAATCAGATAGAAATAGGCATGAGATGGGTCGACATACCGCTACTTGGCTGACTTGAATCTCGGCTTCCTCGTCGTAAACAGTTGCGGTTTGGAAAGCTTCCTTCTCCTTCTGCCACCAATCGAGCACTACTTGATTCTTGCTCAGATCCAACTCTGTGGTGAGATCGATGACGGGTATCTTGAGTGCGGGCTTTGCCCTGGGCGCTGAGTGTTGAGCGGTGTTGAGAGGCCTGCCAAAGATTCCTCGCCCCCTACCCCTGCCCCGGCCTCGTGCTACTTGGGCTGCCGGACGTCCTGGTGGTGCTTGCGCTTCGACGACCGGGGAGGAAGGGGCCTCTTCGACTTTTTCGATCGCTTGCATGACTGCAGCGTGATCGCGCTTGTTTGATAATGGATGTCGATTCAGCAGAATCAAGGCAATGGCTTCGACTGTCTTGCCGAGACCTGAGCTGTTAGCTTCCACTGAAGGATTAGGGAATGCGACGACTGACCCATCTCCTCGCAGAGCATCGAGCCTTTCACTCGGGAAAGATCTAGCAAGGTCGGTAAAAGTTCCCTATCTTTCGCCCTCAGTCCAACTGCTTCTTCTTCTAAGTGGTCAATAGCTCTACCCTTTCCCTTTCTGTCCGGCACCACAATCTCCCTATCCAGCTTGACCAATTCTCCTGTCAATCGCCTATATGCTAAATGCCCCGACTTTTCTAGATCGTGTGTCGACCAGAATCCTGCAGGGTCCTTGCAGGCATCCTCAGCCTGAATCATCGGTGCTCGTTCTCGCTGAAGAAGCCACGCGACCGTCCTATTCTGGAAAGGGAGTAATTTCGACGGCATATTGCTCGGCTGCACTGATCGGGAATATGGGACTGGTGGTGCTGGACGTAGGCATGCGTAGAAATGTCGAAGTGAATCGGCTCGTGATTCGGACTCGGTCGTTGGTGCAGTCTTGCTCGACGAGGGGAATAGTGAGTGGTAAATCAAGCCCATGAGGTCGTGGCCAAGGCTCGGTAGCGGGTCCCAGACCTTTTGCAAATCGACGAAACAGTCGATTGTCAAGACTAGAGATAGTGTATCACCACCACCGTCTCCATCCTCGTGCGATTCCCAAAAGGCCTTGATACCCGACTTTAGGTAGACTCGCTGTTCTTCGGACCGATAGTTGGCTTTTCGAGTTTGGGGTTCCTCAGGGTCCAAGGCCAGAGCAGCGTGGATCCAGTTTTTGGTATCCCAAGCCGACGAACTGCTGAGCCACTCCTTACTTGGATGTGTATAAGGGTAGATGACGTTTCGGATAAACGGCTGGACATTCTGTCGCTTCAATTTAGAGGGAAGAAGGAAATTGAAGCCGGGAACTTTGGTATCTGCGAGACCTTTCCTGTCGAGTGGGATATGAAGGTAGTCGAATGTAGGCTCGATCAGATCAAAGGGTTCGAAGGGTTGGAAGTTGGTTTTGATCGTCTCGAGAAGGGTATCGAAACGGGTCCGATTTTCGTTGATGACGCCAGTGTTGAGACCATAGCCGCCAAAATGGGATATAGGTGGAACAAGGGCGAGCTGGAAAGTAAAGGAGTGGAGGTGGAATAGCTTCTCTTCCCCAACAATGATCGGTCCCGTCACGCGTCCGTCTTTTGCTGTGGTCGCGTCTTCAGCTAATGGAAGTCAGCATCGCTACATCCTATCGGATAGCTTAAGGTACTCACCCACTGTCGCCTTACGTGATTTTCCCTTCCCGTTATCCTTGTTTCCTCCTGTGGATGCTGCGCCCTCCTGGCTGTCATCAAGAGCTTTGACAGCCTCGTCCACCTTCTTAGAAAGTTGTACAATATCGTAATCGCCATCCTTCAGCTCTTCCAACGCCGAGCTCGTCGTCGGAAATTCAGATTGGATAGACATGATATTCTTCGAAAATCTATAAAGTCATAGTGATGGCAGTGAAGAGTACAACAAATGAGTTTATGGAGGAAGAGAAAGAGAGTGTCAGATAGGGGAGGTGATTGTACTTTTGTGAACTCACCTCCACCTTCCTCACCTTCACACGGTATCACACCTCTGATTACAGCCGTGCCTGGAAATCAATTGACCTTCATTCGCGTCGACAAGTGGTCTGTGCCATCCATAACCTCCGTCATGGCAATCCAGCCTATCAACCAAAGCGATCAAGCTGGTCCATCGACAAGCCCTTATCGAGCAACTCATACCCTCCAGGTTCATACTCGAGCCGTCACCGCTTTAAGGTATTCTGGAGATGGGAGAACGCTGGTCTCAGGCGGAGCCGACGGCTGGGTACATTTCTGGTGGGTGCCTTTAGTGGTTGATGGACATCCTCAGCTGACTTGCAAGGGATGGATATACGAATGAATATATCAGAGGCTTCAAAGCGCATCCCCAAGGTGAGTCTTTGTTCTATCGGCCCGATACCCGAGCTTACAGGACAGGGATCAACGACCTAGCAATCTCGCCCGACTCGCTTTACCTAGCGACGGCTTCCGACTCGCTGGTAGCCCATCTTCATCAGCTGAGACCACCGCCTGGTACACTGCCTAGCTCCTCAACGCCACCTCTCCCGCTCCAGGTATACGAAGGTCACACGGCCCCTATACTCTCAATAGCATTCTCGCCCACTTCCAACATGCTGGTCTCGGGCTCGATGGATGAAAGTGCAATCATATGGGACGTCAAGAGCGGAAGTTCGATGCGACAGCTGCCGGCACATAGTGAGGCTGTATGGTGTGTCGGATGGGATGCTGGTGGTGGGATCTGTATTACGAGTAGTGCTGATGGACTGATGTGAGTTTTGCTATTGGGTCCAATTGGAGTCCGCTGACAGGCAGACGGCTTTGGGACGCTAGTAGTGGCCAATGTCTAAAGACATTCGATAACGATACGAATTCTCCAGTGTATGTCGGATTGGAGTCTGCCTAGGATGAGACTGACTCTTAGGTCTTATGCCGGATTCACCCCCTCATCGACCTACCTCTTCTCATCAACTCTGTCATCCGTCTTGCGAATATACAATATCCACACCTCCAACGTTCTCAAGACATTCCGACACGCATCTTACGTATCAGAACGATTCCCATGTCCAGCAATAGTCTACGAAAGACCCCGCAAATCCGAGTCAGAATCTGCGGACACCATGAACATCGACGAAACACTCAAGGCTGAAGCGTGGTTGGTCAGTGGGTCGGAGAATGGGAAGATTGTGATCTGGGATGTAGGGAGCAGGAATGTAGTCGGAATACTGGAAGGGCACGAGAGACCAGTGGTCGCCCTTGCCGTCAGTCCAGATGGGCGGAGGATAGCGAGCGGGAGTCTGGAGCCGGAAAAGACGATACGAATCTGGGAAGTCGAGGAAGACAAGTGACGGCACCCGATGAACACCATAAGAACGCCAGTCGAGGGCTAGCTTCGATCTCACCCAGGGCGAGGGAGGCTCCCCGCTTCCGCACACACGACGGACAAGAGGAGCCAAGCGAGAGGCACGGCAACACTGTTGTAGTATAATCGCTAGATCATTCAGCTTCACAAATTATTTGCATTAGCATCCGTTTGTATAGCCGCATAGCAGTATGCATGCGTTCGGACTATCGCCCTAGAGTCCCTCCTTTGCCTCTAACGCTCTTACGTATATTGTCCACCCATTCCCTCTCTGACCTGTCGACCATAACAAAGTCGTCTCCGCCACCAGGCGCGCTCAGACTATTTCCCAACTGACTACTGACCAGACTGGTCGAATGCTGCTTTAGCGGACTCTCCTGCCTTGGTGCGAACAATCGATTTGGAGTGGAAGAGTAGGGAGATGCGCTTGGGGATTGGCTTTGTTGGCGGTATCGAACGGTGTTTGCGTCTTTGGTAGGTGTGGATTGGGCTGGTAGGTATGCACGGGTCTAAATGTCAGTATTGAAAAGGTAAGAGGGATGATAATACGTACCAGAGGTGAGGATACTCGAGTCGAAGTCATGTTGATCTTTCCTGTGGTAATGGGGGGTAATTGGGTAGGATACTTGATGGCCATAGTTGCTTCTACAACGTTCCATAGCGCTACCAATGCGATAGTCCATTCTGTAAATCAGCTTCACATGCCCCCAAAGTCTGCCACGTATGACATACCAGCAGACTGAACACCCGAAGTAGCCCAACTCTTTTGCCCTCCCCTTCGACCCTGTAGATATTCATCCGTATACCAGACTAGTCCCCTCTTGATCGACATGTAAGGCGGGAAGACGAATATGAGGATAGCCATATGAAGGAGTACAAACAAGTTAAACTTCAATCGAGAAGTAGCTTCGGGTTTCGAGAGTGGTCGAAGGAGAGGTGGAAAGAACCATTGTTTGATAGCGAGAATGAGGAGGCCGAGGGCTGGTACGTAGGCTGGATTGAGGTGGTTGAGAATGGATGTTGCTCCTATGAGCGGGAGGAGGGCTAGTATGGGACCCAGTGAGATGGGTAACATGGTTGATGAGTGGTGAAGGAGACAGGTGGTTAGGTTGACTTGATTGACTTTCGAGGAGGTCGGGAAATCTTCGGAGTAAATCCGAAACTACTTTGCAGTGTGCAAACTGAACCGCCTCTTCACCTCTCTCGCATCGCACTTCATTTGGAATCGTGAAACACAGGGGAGGAGCGCCAAGGCAGTATCTGAGGTGCTCTGGCAAATCCTGTGGTGCCACTTGGTTTGCCGACCAGGAAACAATCCCCATGAAGGAACATGAAGGGTAATATCCATTGTACCAATACCCCTTCTACTTCCTTTCGCCAGTGGAGTCGAGCGCGAGGCCCGAGGGAGCACTCCTTTCATCACAATCTCTCCTTCCATTCGAATACTCAGGTCATGGCCCCAGTGTCACCAATGAGCGCCTTGGGGCTGTTCCGTGAAAAGGTATTAAATGCCTCGAGGGGCAAAGTTATTCTTCTCATCATCCTATAACGAGCACGGACCAAACAGTATCCTGCAAACATACATACAAGCTCTCATACACTACTCCTTCACGATGTCTCAAGACTCGAGAAGTCACTATGGCAGCCCATTGCCTACAACGGCACCTACGTTCACTGCCGACGCCTCGCTTGCCTGCAAAATGCGGGACGGTACATTGCCAGACAACCATTCAGTAAGCAGGCTGAGCTGTGGCAATCCGGACGTAATGGGGTGCTTCACAACCAGGCGATATGCCAACAGGGATAAAGATTACCACGAAAGAATTGCAACTCTTGACCCTCAGGAGTACGAGTGCTTTGGGGAACCGGGTCGAAGTGGGAAAAACACACTGCGGGTTTGGACGACCCTGAAGCGTATTTCTGGGCTCCCATCCAGTGGCAGCCAGAGCATCTCGGCTGAGATCGACCCCGGCGCAGCGGAAGGACACATGTTCCGAAAGAAGCTAACCCGAGCCGTATTTATGACCACACTCGATTCGACTTGCAAGTGCGAGTATGACGTCCCGATGGCAGGCTGGGTCAGGCTACATGGGCAGATAAGCGTGAGTTGCACATTCATACGGATGTCATCGACCCAGAAATCGATAAGTGTGTATGTTGATGTCAAGGTCTGGGACACCGAGGAAGCCGTAGATGGGACCGAGCCCACAAATGGGACCGTTGTGCCCAGTATAATCGTCACCATGTCCGAGAGGCCTGTCAACGGCTCAGAGATTAGAACGGATGAAGAGGGTAGGCTGCAGGTGCCCAGGCGACCTGACGAATGATACCACGTTATAAGCGGTTGATGCTGATATCACGATTTGACGCTATGTTTTGCATATGATGTACTGTACCGAGAAATGTTGGGCAAAACAGATAACCTCAAATCGGGAAAGTGCCCCGTATGTTCGCCATTGTCATAGCAAGGTGACAGGTCAAAAAGTGACGGCTGGCCTCAAACAAATTCACCCTGCACCTGAAGACAAAGCTCTATTTGGTGTCATAGTACTCATGTGATGAATTGAGTACAAATGGCGAAACACGATTTGCTGAGTGCTACTTACGTGTATGAATGGATCTCACCCACAAATACCTATCATACCCGTTGTTCGATGCATCAGTGAACCAACGGTCCAATGTGCAGATATTACATATTCGCGAGTTGATTTTGGTGAGGGTGGCAAGTGCGGGCACAAGCCTGGCATTCACTCCCCGCTCCATCTTCCGTTGGTGTCTTTCATCTTTAGACCCCTGCGGTTCTTTGATTTGCGTCCAACGATTTGGTTGCGCAGTCTGAAGAGGTACACGGGTCTCATGCGGAGGCTCCGTGTCTTAACCCCTTTTAACAGTATGCCCGATGTGGTGTTGACCTGAACGTCAAAAGAAGATCAACAAACCTTTCATCTCCGCTTCATGTACTGTCGCTCCCTCGCCCTTTACCTTGATGTCTGTCTTGCCAGTCCTTTTATCCTCGGCCTTACCCACGCCCTTGCCCTCACCATTGCAATTCCCCTTGTTCTCATCTTTGCCCTCAACATTCCTTCTCCCTCTGTCCTGCCCCTAGCCGTTCTCTTGCCCTTGTCTTCCTCAATGCCATGACCTTTGTCTACCTCCTTGCTAGATGCCATATCTGCCACTGAAAGGGTCTCCAAATTACAAAAGGTCCGAACCGGCGGGTGTGATCACCTCTTCACTCAAACCTGACCCACACATATCAGAATCTCAAGATCCTCATGCCAGAAGACACTCATCAATCACAAGAAGAACGAGGATCGGAGTCGTCAATTGTCACGAAGCACTATCTGGCCACCCTCCTCTATGACGGTGGACCGGTGGTTGAAGCCTCCAACGAATCCGGTGGGCTCAGTCGCGCCGTCAAGGCGCATATAGCCCATGAGTCGAGCTCACAATATATGTGGTCGGCTAGTATAAGTAAGTTATCCTGACAAAGGTATCTCTCTGTGTATAACTTCTTGCTACCTATTCAGTGCCCTCAACAACCCGACACGACCAGGTGAAGGATCACTCCCTTTCAATGTACACAAGTACAGGATGCAGATGATATCAGTGTCCCATAAGTACGAACTTAATCATTTTGAACGCCGAATCTGACATGGGTTGGTGACCAGCGGGTGAGATAGTTAAAGAGCAGGAGTGGGAGTATCACTGTAGCTTCGACCCCATGATCCTGACTTAGAACTGCAGGAACACGGAAGGTCGCCGATGGGAGGATTCCCGGAAGGCTCCACTCTCACCGTCAGCCAGAAACGGAGCGATCAATGAAGGGGAGAAAAGTAAGCAGGTCCGGGCGGTGGGGTGATAGAACGCTTACTCCACATCTGCCTATGTTGGGCCCACCGGAAGGCCAGTGGGGCTTACAGGGAAGGCGTTGCATTGCTAGGCTATCTCCCTGTCATGTGCATGGACGCCATCTGCTCCAACTAGCCTTATCTGACCGGGGACCCTGATACGAAAGGAGGCTGCTGGGCTCTTTCTTGGGCTGTTGAGCCCTTGCCCGAAATGGAAGGCCCCCTTCGATCTAACTGACAGGACCTTCTGATGAGCGCTCTGAATCTTTAACACTGCAATCATCACTCAAGAATGACATCCACCCCGGTCCACGACGCACCACGACACCTCGATGTGATAAGAGAAGCGGGCACATACGATTATCCCTCTTCTCTGACATGTGCCGATCCTGATTCGCTGTACAAGGACGATACACGATGTACCGCCATCCTGCAGACTCGAGATCCCCATCCTAGGCTTAGAGCATGGAGGGACCTTTCTGAACCGGAGTTAGCAGGACGCTTCGAAGTGCGAGCGAAGAACATATCAAGGGCCGGGACAAACGAATATCACCAATGGGATCTTACTCCCGTCCGGGAGCAGTGGTTTTCGAATGTCTCGACTCGTTTTGTTGGGCATCAAGAAGGAACCAAGCACGAGTGGGAGAGGATGAGAGGAGAAGAAGGTCCTTGGACGCTTCAAGGAACATTGTTGGTAAGTGCTTACGGATAGTGTCCGACGAAACTTGGAGGCGACACCGCTAAAATTATTTCAGGTCACCATCGCCCCGGACAGAGAATATGTACAATGTGCGAATCAATGAAGGTCTCGTCTGGCCTCAGATATGCCAGTGACCGCGATCATCGGTACTGTGAGACGTGGTCGTCATGTTGAGTCGTTCCTGTAGGTGCTGAGACGAGCAACGATGTTTTGTATATATTCGTAATGCATCATGTGAGGATGACCAGCAGCAGCAGTATAATGAGCACAACAATAAGTATCCCGATACACCAATTACTTCTCGTTGCTACGCCTTCAGCATCCATCCTTCTATTAGGGGAAGATTGCTCACTTTCATTCTTCCGTATAAATTCATTCAGTTGCTTTGTCGTCCGGCGTAATTTAGAATCCGTATGATCTACCCTCGTATCCAAGTCATCTAGCATCCTGCCCATCAGCTTTACCAATGCAAGGTGGATTGAAACCTACTCGCTCTGCTCCCCTACTTCTTGTCCTATCAGACCTGCTTGCGAGACTAGTGTTGATAATGTCCCTGATATCACTCCCAGTGTGTCGTCCTGCCTCTTGACATACATCTGCGCATTAGTATTTTCCCTTGAACGAGACGTAAAGTGGCTGACCTGCTGTTCCTCTTGTTCCCAGCGTCTTGTTTCATCCGGATCATCTCCTATCCTCTCTTCTTCATCTGGTAAATCTCTATACCGTCCCCCATTATCTCTACTTATGCCCTTTCCTTTGGATCCCACTACTTTCTGCCGTAGATCCTACTAGTCAGCTAAACATCATGTGTGTTTGCGAAGAACACACCCTGACTTCCTTCTTGACCCTCTCCACGAACCCCCTCCGGCGACCTATCTCCTGATCATCCATTCCCCATCTACTCCCTGCCCCCTCGATCGCCCTTACACTCTCATCTAGGTCTTCAAGATCCGCTTCGAGAGCTTCGAGCGTTGCGCGCAGTTCTGCCCTGGTCTCCTCTATATCTGCTGAAGATGGTCCCGAGGTGTTGATGCGCGAGTAAGACTGTAGTAAGTCCTTGGTGTGGGTCAGATTGGCTTCCACGTCCCTGATATCTGTTAGCGTTTAATGGATATGTGGGGAAGGACTGACCGCTTGACATCGTTGTATGGATCTCTTGACATGTCTGATCGGAATCTTGAGGGGTATTCCGGCTTTGAATGATATCTTCCACAATAAGGCTACCGTATGAGCCGGGTTTGACTGCTTATATACCTAATGTGAACCTGTCAAGGCAATGAGCAAGTACGAGAACGACCGTAGCCCATCAACAGTTGATTGCTGGATTCAGGCACGGCCCAACTACCTTATCGTCACCCAGTAAGTAACATCCAGCACCCACTTACCATAACCCAAACCAGAATGTCATGATGTTCTCGCCTCGGGAAATCCCACTTCCCAGCTCCCCGTTATCCCCTGGGTCCCGCCGGTCATCTTCAGCCACCTCGATATCGTCAAGTTTCCACGCCCTACCCCCGCCAGAGCTTTCACCTCGGTCATTCTTTCGACCGAGACTTGATCGGAATGGGACTTCGAATACTATAACGGCTAATAGTCGACATGAAGCCAGTCCGCCTGATCCGTTCCGGGAGGGGGCTACTATCTCTGTGAACCAGCCTGTGGGGAGTTTATCAATATCACCGAGTAGTAGGGATGTATGCTTGGCCAGTAGGAAGGGGCTTTATATTTTGGATTTGGCCAATTTGAATAATGCGCCTAGGTTCATACCGCAAGGAGGGACATGGCAGATTGCAGAGTACGTCAGCTGACGCTCCTTCATCGGTTGAGCCCGAGCTGAGTAGACAGTTGTCAATGGTCGCCCCACCCCGCTACTTCAAATTACATTCTCTCGACTTCATCTCAGAAACTCCTAATATGGGACTTGAACGCCCAAATCTCCAGAGTCCTCACGAAATCAATAGACGCTCACGCAAGAGCGATTACCGATATTAATTGGAATGCAAGGGATCCAAACCTGATGGCTACTGTTAGTATGGATTGTGGGATTAGAGGCTGGGATCTGAGAATGGGGGATAGACCTTTTATGAGGTTGTGCGCTTGGGGATCTGCTGGTACTCAGGTGAAATGGAATAGGCAGCATGATCATATTGTTGCTACTGCCCATGGGAAGGATGTTGTTATTTGGGATAATAGGGTGAGTCTACTGAAGGGTCATGGGCTTAGCTGACGAAGTAGAAAGGCTCGGTGCCGGTCACAACTATCCAAGCGCACGACGCCAAGATCTACGGTCTGGACTGGGATAGACAGTACAGGCATAAGCTTGTCACTTGCTCTCTTGGTACGTTTTGTTCTGGACGGGGGGCGTGGGAATAGCTAATATCCAGATAAGACAATCAAAACCTGGACAGTCCCCGAATTGGCAGAACAAGCTACAGCATTCACCGACTCCAGAAACGAATTCTACCCATCCCTCGAAGCACCCACCGAACCTTCGCGCACCATCTCAACTTCCTACCCAGTCTGGCGAGCTCGTAATCTCCCCTTCGGCGAGGGTATCTTAGCGCTCCCCCAACGAGGATTCAAGGATCTGGAGATGTACGGTCTCAAGTCCGATAATCCGGTCGAAGTATTCGAGGGACACGATGATGTGGTCAAGGAATTTGTTTGGAGGAATAAGGGAGGTCATGATCAAGAATTCGAAGATCGGGAATTCCAATTGATCACCTGGTCCAAAGATAGGACATTACGGATCTGGCCAGTCAGTGAGGAAGTCACTGAAAGGGTTGGGTACAAACGCGGTGCACCCATTCGAGTCCTACTCTCGAGGAAGGGAGCAGCGGATATCACATACACTCGAGCCCCAGATGTGGATGAGAAACAACTCCTACCCCCTCCATTAGTCGCGCCGTCCGGTATCGCTAGGCTCAAATCTGCGAAAACCGAGTTTGGAATGACGAGGGGAGGAGGCAAGACTAAATCGAAAGGAATGGAACAGCTTGATTGGTTGACTAAAGTGGTCAAGAGTAAAGCTAGTCCTGATTCTAGTGCTTTACAAAGTCGGGTGGGATCTTTGAATCGGCATGATGCTCGTGCCCCTTCTTCGGAGGGTAAGGGGGATTGGATCAGTTTGAAGGATGAGGTTGTGCTTGTCAATCGAATGTTCCCAAGACCGAGAATCAACTTTGAGAAGGTGAGCTCCTGATTACCGCATGAGCTGACGGTAGATCGATATGCATCACGGCCGACTTACAATGTCAATGAATGGTCCATGGGCAAATGGGGATCGAATGGCATTCATCCGAATCCATTGGTCTTTCCCCGTAAACTACCCTTACGCTAGCGATTACCCTACTTTCGAGATGGAGCGGAATCCCACGGTATCACCCATCACACGTCAAAAGATGGTCACAACCATCAAACAGCTTCGAGCCGCTAATCGACAATGCCTCCTATCGACTACTTCATATTTGCTCGGCGCACATGAGCGCCAAGGAAGAATGAGGATCGAGGAAGAGAGTGATTCTGAGGATGAATCGGATGGGCATATGGTTAATGTACCTATGCTCATTAGGACTTGTGGAGCTACCTTTGGTCCTAACGGTAAGCGCTCACAACGTAATACTACTGATAAACAGGTCAGCTAGTATGCTTCTTCCCAAAACAGACTGTACTGCCCCGTACCAGGATTCCATCCAACTCGCCATCTGCCCCACGAGATTTGAAACCAAATGACGCACTCATGAAAGCAATGTCTGCTCTTACACTCATGGGAAATCCAAATCAAAGAACATTCCGACCAAGAAACGCGAGAGGTAATGCCGGTCTACGGAAACTGGAAAATGTTCCCGCCCCAGTCCAGGCCGGATCAACAACGACTATTCACGATGTATCGTACCTCGGTCATCCTGATTATCAGCTCGCAAAAGTGTACAATCTGTCCACGGAGAATAATTACGAACGTGCGATAGAAGCCAAGAGGTTGGATCACGCTGCTGTTTGGGCTACATTGAGGGGTTTGTTGGATGATCCGCCACCTCCTTATTCGAGGCATCCTGATATTAAGCGCGAGGTCGATCAGAGGCGAGCTAGACATAATTGGGAGAGAGGATTACTTCAGAGGCGGACGATCCTAAACCAGATGTGAGTTCAACTGAACGAGTCGAACTGATGCCAGATTCCTCACGTTACTGGCTACACGAGACGTTCAGATGCTAGCATTGATATCTTGCATCGTACTCGACTACACGCAAAAGGCAGATGTCCCACCCCAACCCAAGACTTCCATTGCCCTATCACCCGAGCAAGATTACTTTACACTCCCACGCCATACCCCCCGCCAGCCTCACACTTCAGTCACGCCAGTCCGTAAACGATCAAGTATCACCCCAGTCGACCACAATATCAGTCAGATTTCATATAGGACCTCTGGGTGGTCACAGATTCTGAACCCATCCAGTCTCTCGCTACGAACTCCGGGCAGACCAACACTGGACACCCAGATCGTCAGCACGCCTTTGGGGACGAGCTACGAAGGGAACTCACCGGGCCTCTCGATGCCTATGCCTATCCGCCGCCACTCACCCCGAGTCAGACTGGAAGGACGTAATCGACCTTCCCTCACTCAACTTCAATCTCAATCACCACCCCGGCAACAGACAGCACCCATCACCCCCGGAGCCAGGAGTACAGGTACAGAACGATCGTTCAGTAAGAGCGGTACCAGTGGTTTCGTCGGTTCAGGGACAGGGACTGGATCATCGGGCGTACAGAGGACTCTGGGGAGTGGTGATAGGATGAGAAGTGGCATTGCCGATCGATCCATCACGAACGTCAATTCGGGTGATAAGCACCGAGTGTCATTTGGTGGGAATTCGCCAATGAGGAGGAACGCGTCGAGGATTACTGCCTGGTCAGCTTCCACGCCGGGGCAGGAGATTAAAAAGGCAAAAACGTGTAGTGTTCGTATAGAACTACCACAGGATGATGAGTGAGGCATATTTCGAACGGACAATGGCTAATATTAGGCCATCACCGACACTTCTCACGCCGGAACTGCTGCCGCTGTGTGAATCCTGGAAATTCGCTTATGCAGACTACCTCCTTCGAATGGAGCTGCTAGGCCATCGAGCAGTTATACTGCAGTATTCATTCACCGATGACATCCACCCACTTCGGGAAGGCGCTTCTTATGGCGAGATTTCAGTGCAGCCACCCGCCAAACCAACCAGAGGCGAAGTCAAGCGGGAAGGAGTGGTTTGTATTGGTTGTGCTGCCGATCGCACAAAGACGTGTCCGAGGTGCGATAAGACGCCTGCACTTCCTTGCTGTTCTCTCTGTCGTCTGCCCATCAAAGGTGAGTCGTTACAATGAAAGGTTGAACGGGGCTGATGTTTAGGCCTCTCAATGGCATGTGGAGTTTGTAATCACCGCACCCACTCGAAATGCTTCAAAGATCATTTCTCGCCATTCTCACCCACATGCCCTGCGTGCCCATGCCACTGCCTCGAAGCTCACGGTTTCACATATCCAATCATTGCTGTTCCCCTCCCACCACGCCAAGCACTTCGAGGGACTCTCAATAGACTCAACGTTCCCGCCACATCTCACACCGCGCCAATCAGCTCAAAGACGACTCAATCCCTCGCCGAACACCTCAAGGCGTACTCGACATACACAAGGCCAGGGCAGAGTCAATTATCCAGATCGTCCGAATCGAATAATTCAGCTCTTGGACTTGATACCGGTACTGGAGGAGATCGGACACCGACTATCGCTAATACCGCAAGCGGGGGTCCGGCGAATGATGTCCGGACGGGGCTATTCTCCAAACCTCTGGCTGGCGTGTGGAAAGGTTGGGCCGGCGAGGGTTAGTGTAACGTTGTATTGTTGTATTATTTGTCGAGCGTTATGCAGACCTTTCCAATTCCCATTCCCATCTTGCGTCAATGCGATATGTCGAGCTTCATGCCAATCGTACAATCCTGAATCCAAAACAATACAGCTATCCTCATCTCCTGATCCAAGTCCAATCTCTCCAACTAGTGGTGCTCTCCGTGTCCATGTCCGTCCCAAGGATGTCTTAGTCCCTGTGAATGTCAGTATAAAATTGATGCCCGAGCCGATGAACCGTACTATTAATGCTGGACCGTCTTGCCTATTCCATTAGCCTTGCTTACTTGATCTCGACTCAGTTAAACTCACCTCGCTCTGTAAAAGATGAAGAACCACATTCCAGCGCCTAATGTTTTTGCTAGTCCCCTATGGAGAAATGAAGGTGGGTGAGGGTTAAATCCTGTTGTTTCAGTTCCTGCGACTCGATACTATAGCTGACTGCTAGGTATACATACCTGGTCCTGCCATTGTTATTGAGTCAATATATGTATATGTATATAGTAGTCACAGTTGATTCAATGCAGACAGCCAAGTAGATACATGCTGTAATGTGATAACACCGAGAATGTGGCACTTTATAAGTGGAGGACAAAAGTATCTAATGATAATGACTCGAGTTACGACTACTTCAACTACACTCTGTACCTACGACTCATTCAATACATACATATATAGGTAGTATCATAGCCTGTATTCCGGCCCATCAATCTATCCAATCTACAATCACACAAATATCATCTATTCAACATCCCGCTTAAATCAATAAGAACCCCTCAACCATTGAATAATTACACGACTTAACTCGTACAAGTACAACAAATTAACCACATATTCACAGGCATGTCAGGAGCAGTCAACGATCCCGCATCCGCTGCGGCAAAAGCCACAGGGGGTATCCCCGAGCAGGTCGCAGATGTCGACTGTAGTAAGCTCAACGCCTTGAGTCCAGAGG
>Ga0308160_10001577_pt1 | contig 31275 bp, 30 predicted proteins | sample PhyFR1_FD_201036 | JGI IMG/M metagenome (GOLD analysis project Ga0308160, IMG submission 201036) | Phyllosphere microbial communities from UC Gill Tract Community Farm, Albany, California, United States - DLSLF.R1 | ecosystem: Host-associated > Plants > Phyllosphere > Unclassified | place: USA... | reverse complement strand
TCGACCTCGTCGCCTCGGCCGTCGCTCCGCCGGCTCGACACGCCCGTCTTTGTCTCGCCCCGAGACCCAGATGCGTCCGAGGCCGTCCTCCGCGTCGGTGCCTGGGTTGGACTGACGGCGGCCACTCGGGAGCCCGCCGGTGCTCGCCGGCAGGCCACCATCTGAGGACGCCAGTCTCGTCAAGCGCTGCCGAGGGGCGGCGTGGGGCGGCAAGAGTGCCGGGCGTGGGACGTATGTCAGCGACCGCATTGCACAAGTCTTCTTCTTCCTCCATCTTCTCCTTGACGATCTCATGCCCGACCCTTCTCCGAAGCTTCACATGAACGAGTGCGAGCAAGAGTGAGCCCGCCTTCGCGGTCAGGAGCGAATGAGACCTGCCATCGTTCAGTACAATCACCGGCGCAGAGTAGCCGCAAGATGCCTCAGTCGAGAGTTTTAAGTATTCGCTATCGCATACCACGGAGCCCGTCACCGACAATAGGGCGATGCGACGACGCAAGCTGTCTTCGTCTGCCCTTCGCCCTGTATCGCGCTTGCGCGTGCCTGGCCGAGTATCACCGTGCCGGTGATTCCCTCGGATGAGAACGACCGACCGCTGCAGCGACGGGTGCTGATCGGATCCGCCGGGTGTCGCGCACTGCCCGCCTGACGGGTCCCATCACAACTGGCGGTGCTTGTGTCAGCCGCCCCTTCGCTAACAGCTTGCCTGGCCACCGCTACCTTTAAGGATGACGGTCTGCACGCTGCTGCAAGGGACCAGCTGGACGCCGTCCGGTCAAAATTTAACCTACCTCGGCCGCAGAGCCGTCCTTCCAGGCCCATCGCGCTCGATGTTGCCCTTCTGGATTTGCAGCCGGGGCGAGACGGCCTCGTCCGGCCGAAATGGCGGGTGGCGCGTGCGACAGGGCAAGGCAGCAGCCAACCGCGCGGGTCGACCAGTCGCTCGCCGACAGCATCTCTTTCCTGCCGCCTGACATCTCCCTCTACCGTCCTCGAGTCGACACGAGCCGACAGGCCTGGCAGTCAGGCTGTGAATCCGGTCTGGCGGATATAGGGCGGGCAAGAACGGGTTCGTGGACTGAGAGGTCTTCGATCGTCGGCCAGCGAGCACACATCGGCCGGGTCAGCGACCCGGCGGCCAGAAGGGAGGAAGGTCAGGCACAGGGCAGGTCAGGCCCTCCCTTCTTGCTTGTCGGCCGCCGGCCACTCCTTGAGCGTGCGTACCCATTAGCGGCAGGATGATGATGCAGATAAGCGAGTCTGAGCGAGAAAGCGAGCGACCGTTGAGAGTAGCCTGGAAGTCAGGCTGGCAGCCGGCCGCTCAGGCAGTCAACGGCAGCAGCAAGCGCGCGCGCGCGCCCGGCCCTCTGGTCGGGCAGGCGAGCTCGGCGGCCTTTCCCTGTAACCCCATCCCTTGCCCCGACCCCCTTCCTCGACGTCGCCCTCTCGTACGCCGTCCGTGCTGCAGCTTCGGGCTTCGCTCCGCTCGTCCATCTCAACCGCCCTGGTCGCGGCGCCCCGACGTCCCGGCTACCCGTCCTCGCCAGAGCTCGCCCCGCCGCCGCCCCTTTTCAACCCACCCTCCGGCCTTCCCGACCGACCGTCAGATCCGGCCGCCGGTGCTTGACGACACCTTTGCCCAGCGCCTGTGGCCGCTCTAGCCTCGACAGCCCTCCCTGCTCTCCGCCATGGCAGCTCCTCCGGCCGCCTCCGGAGCCGCTCCGCCGGCCGCGGCGGCGCCGACGCCGGTCAAGGTCGGCCAGTACCACCTGCTCCAGACCCTCGGGACGGGAAGCTTCGGCAAGGTCAAGCGTTAGTCTATCCGTTCCTTCATGCTCTCTCGACCGAGAGACCAGCTCGCCTGCTGGCGAGGCGGTATGGAACAGAGCGTCGTGCTGCCAAGAGGCGCGGGCGGCCTTCCGAGCGGCTTATCGGCCTGGCGAGCTCGTCGGGAGGTGAGGACGAGCTCCCTGGGCGTAGCTCGGTCGGAAGGAGCTCCCCTCCCAGCACCTCGGCTTCGGTGGTCGAAGCACATGCCAGCTGCCTGGGCTCGCTCGAGACTCTCTGCTGGGTCTCTCTTGCTGACTCTAATCTCGGTCGGCGCCATTCTCCGCTGCGGTGCCCGTCAGTCGCCGTCCATTCGCTCACCGGCCACAAGGTCGCCATGAAGATCATCAATCGAAAGAAGATTGTCAACATGGACATGACGCCGCGGGTCAAGCGCGAGATCCAGTACCTGAAGGTCCTGCGCCATCCGCATATCATCAAGCTGTGGGTCCAGAACGAGCCATCTCTGCAGGAGGGAGGAGCTCGAACGAGGCGAGCTCGACGAGCATCGGCCGGCTGACCACGCCCCCCACCGGCCGCAGGTACGAGGTCATTGCGACGCCGACCGACATCATCATGGTCATCGAGTACGCCGGCGGCGAGCTCTTTGACTACATCGTGCAGGTCCGTCGCCCCACGCCTCGAGCTCGAGTGAGCCTGCTCGGTCGGTGCTGACCCTCGCCGCCGCCGCCGCCGCCCCCGCGCTCGGCCCCGCAGAAAGGACGAGTGCGCCCCCGACCTCGGTTCCCGGTGCCCCCGCCCGCCAACCCTACCTCAGTTCCTGACCCTCCTCCCTTGCTCCTTTCGACACCGCAGATGCCCGAGGACGAGGCGCGCCGCTTCTTCCAGCAGATCATCTGCGCGATCGAGTACTGCCACAGGCACAAGATCGTCCACCGCGACCTCAAGCCGGAAAAGTGCGTCCGCCTCCTCCCACCATGGCTGCGTCTCCAGCCATTGATCATCGCACTGCTTGCCTCCAGCCTGCTGCTCGACGACTCGCTCAACGTCAAGATCGGCGACTTCGGCCTATCGAACATCATGCAGGACGGCGACTTTCTCAAGACGAGCTGCGGCAGCCCCAACTATGCTGCGCCCGAGGTCATCAGCGGAAAGTGCGTCGCTCGGGCTCTCCTTCCGCAGGTTGCTCGCAGGAAGTTGACCTGCGGCCTGCCCGCCGTTCCCTTCTTCGCAGACTGTATGCCGGTCCCGAGATCGACATTTGGAGCTGCGGTGTCATCCTCTACGTCATGCTCTGCGGCCGGCTGCCGTTCGACGACGACTACATTCCAACGCTCTTCAAGAAGATCAACGGCGGCATCTATCACCTTCCCTCGTGGCTCTCGCCCGACGCAAAGTACCTGCTGTCGCAGATGCTCATCGTTGACCCGGTCAAGCGCATCACGATTGCCGAGATCCGGCAGCTGCCGTGGTTCCAGACGAACCTGCCGCGCTACCTGCAGCCGATGCCGTTTACGCCGTCGAGCGAGAACGGCCCGCCGATCGGCGACCTCGCCTCACTCATCGCCGGCGACGACCCGCTCAATGGCGCGAACCTGACGCAGCGCCGGGGGTCAGACAGCTCCGAGGCGTCGCTCAATCCGGAGCGCGAGGCGCGCAAGCGCGGCTGGACCTATACGTACGACCTCGGCGTCATCGACCCCAAGCTCGTGCATGAGCTCCAGGGCAAGATGGCCGGCTGGCAGGTCGACGACATCTGGGACGCCCTCAAAAAGGAGGGCGACAACCAGGTCAAGGTGGCGTTCCAGCTGATCCGCGACCACCGTCGGATGCTGCACGACGGTCTGTCTCATTCTGTCGGCCTCACGACCGACCGTCACTTTCGGAGCGCTGACGTACGCTTCCCCTTCCTTGTTGCAGCCGGCGAGCTCGAAGAGGACGAGGAGACGCAGGCAATGGAGAGCTTCCTCGCTCAATCGCCGCCGGCCTGGAACGACCCGGGCCCGCCCCTTCTCGACGAGCCAGACGAGGAGGAGTACGAGGAGGACGACGACGACGAGATCCCGAACTCGAATTTTGCGCTGCTCGACTCGAGTCTGCCCGGCTATGCCGAAGGTCCGTAACGTTGTCGCGTCGCTGCCTAGGCAGCTCTAGCTGACCGCCCGTGCTCTCACGCAGATGGCGAGGACGCCACGTCCATCCACCTCTCGTCGTATGCGGCCGCGCAACAGGCGGCGATGAGTGTCGTCGCGCCAGGCACGAGGCCAAAGAGCCACAAGCCGCGTTGGCACTTTGGCATCCGCTCGCGCTCGCCGCCGATGGAGGTCATGCTCGAGATCTACCGGACGCTGCAGAGCCTGGGCATGGAGTGGCGCAAAAAGTCGCCGCCGCCAGACACCAACATTGTCGACGAGAAGGGCCGCAAGGATCACTCGGTGGAGGAGAAATACGCGCAGGGACTCTTCTTTGTCGAGACGCGGTGCCGCGTCCGAGACGTCGTCGTGAGTGCTTCGTCTGGCTGGAGCTCTCCTCCTTCAATCGCGTGGCTGACCCGATCTGCCTCTTTGCCGTCCCCGTCATCCCTCCAGGTCCGCATGGACCTCCAGCTCTACAAGGTGGACGCCCAGAACATGCTCGTCGACTTCCGGAACGTTGGCTACTACCGGACGATCCCGGGCCAGCCGGGCTACGCGCGGCTCAAGGAGCCGTCGGTCGACACGTCACCCCTGAGCGTGCCGAGCCCGGCCTCGATCCGGCGGTCGCTCGACATGCAGCCGGCGTCGGGCTTGCCGTCGCTCGAGGACGTCGTCATGCGCGGCGGTAGCCAGGCGAGCTCGTTTGTTTCGACGCCAGCGACGGCGGCCTCGCCGCCCGACAAGTGCAAGCCGAAGTCGGATGTCGAGGTCACGAGCCCGTTCCTCTTCCTCGACTGCGCCTGCCGGCTCATCGTCGAGCTCGCCGGAGGCTAGTCGGCCAGCCTGTCCTCGCTCAGCCCGACTCCTTATCCGCCGGCCGCCTCCAGTCAACCGTCCCATCTTGCACCAACTAAGCTCTTGCCTCGACGCCTCCTCTAGCCGCACCGACCCCATCTTGCATTCCAGCGCCCCTCGCCAGCCGCCCCCTCTCCGACACCCACCTAGAGCTCTTCTCTGTCCGCACAAAACCCCTTAGATGCGCCCCGTCTGTCTTGGTCATCCTCGCCGACTCGTCTCCTGCTCTTGCCCGCCCGTCCCGACAAAATTCCTACTCCCCCGCTCGGCGGCTTCTAGCGCCGAAGCGTATGTTTCCCTTCGCCTAGTGGTGGCCATCCTCCTCAACCCTTCCCTTTCACCTTATCTCCCCCCCATCCCCCAATCAGTCCCTCCTCCGTCACCCAGTTGTAGCACTGCCGCTCGAAAAGCCTGCCCTCACCGCTGTAGCGATCACGGATGGCTCCCATCCCACGACCGCCGCTGCGTCCGGAATGACGGGTCATAAGCTATTTACAAGAGGGAAAGAAAGGAAGCGGCCCAGCCTAGTGGTGTCGGTTGCTGACGGCCTCGGGGTCGTCGCGGCTGCAGGAGGGGGGGGGGCAAGGAGCATGACGGTCAGCACACGCGCAAGGCTGTTGGCTCGCTCGGGCGAGACGGGGGAGACGCACCCGGCCAAAAACTTGTCCATGAACGTCGTCGGCTGCGGCGCTGCGTGGCAAAGGGCGAGGCTCGTAGGTCAGTCCCTGCTCGCAGCTCTCGAAACACCCTGCGACGGATCGCACTGTTATCCTGCGAAAGGAAGAAGGAAGAGGGCGAGGGTCAGCATGACGGCGGCGCGTCGGACCGGTCGGCGCGGGAGGCCGAGCGAGCGCCCAGCCCGCGCGCGGGCGACGCACCTCCTGCTCGTTGAACCAGCCCATGATATGCGACTAAGGACCGGAGTCGTCAAAGGCGCGTCAGTCGTCTCGATCGTATCGCCCAGAAGAGCTCCTACGGAACTCGGCCGACGGGAACGCACGGGCGTCTTCCAGTAGTTGATCGACTCCTGAAACTCCTGCCGGCCCTTGAGGATGAGGATGTCGATGACCCGGACGTCGGTTACGTGCTTGTTCTTCTCGAACTGCTCGCGGACCTTGGTCCGGAGGTCGTAGACCGAGCAGGGGATCTGGTACATGTCGATAATCTCGGGCGCCTGGCAGGTCGGCCGGGCGTCGCAGGGCGAATGGGAGGGCGACGGAAGACGCGGGCCGGAGGTCAGCTGGCCAACGCTGGCGCAGGGTCTCCCGGGGCAGCAGGACGTACACCACGGTACCACGTCCGGTAAAGCGTCCGGGCACGAGCGGCAGCCTCTTCTGGGCTCGCCGAGGTCCGGGCGGCCTGGGCCAGGCGGGAGGGGATCGTGGTCATCTCGCGGAAGAGGGTCCTGCGGAAGATGGGCCGGTCAGCCGGGCGGTGCTCACGACCGAACGAGACTGGCTCGAGGTCGCCGCTAGAGCACGACAGCCTTCCAGCACCGAGGTGCAAAGACGATATGCCGCACCTATCTCGAGTCAGGGAGTACGGGCGAGGCTGGGGAGTGCTGGTAGAGGCGAGGGGTCCGTTGGCTGGGTGTCGGCGGCGGGCTGCCGAGCTCGTCTAGGGTCGCAGGAGCTCTTGCAGCGAGCGGAGCGACCGGCCGGCCGCCCCGAACATCCATCTACGAGCAAGCCGCTCCTCGCCCTTCGCCTCTCTGCCACCTCTGCCAGAGCCTGAGAACTGAAACTATCGTCCTTCTCGATACATCGGTACACTCCGTCCGCAACCGGTACCACGCCTCTGGCACGAACGCCGAACCCAGCTCGGCTCGTCCGCCGCAGCGCAGGTCGCCTTCTCTCCCCCGGCATCCCGTCAGCTCGTCGGCGCCTTCTCTCGCCGGGCCAACACGAGCGACGGAGCTCAAGTCACGCTAGCAGGTGCAGGATCAAGACTAGCGTCGCCAGTCAGTCGCTCTCCTCACCTGGGTATTCCACGTTGCCCGCCAGCTGACCAACTCGAGCGTGTCGTTTTCAGCCCTCGGACCGCGTCCCGCTCTCCCTCCCCTGCGCTGTCGGACGACTTCCGACGACGCCGCATGCACTCGACCTGCAGAGCCGCTACCGGCGCGCGGTCGCTGACTCGGCATCCTGTCAGGTCAGAAGGTCTGCGGCCTGCCTTTTACCCCAGCCCGCTCGCTTGGGCGATCAGCACGCCGCCGGTCGCCTCGCTGGTCGGCCTCTCGGCGCGAGCTCCGCGGCGATCGCCCCTGCAGCAGCCGTTGGCGTGCCGCGCCCGACCCGACAGCCGGCCGTATTCAACCGCCGCCAGCGCCTTCCTCGCCGATGCAGAGCCAGCCCCTCGGCGAGGGCTGCTCGAATGGCTGCAGAGCTCGCCTGCTCGCCAGGAAGACACGTCTGCCTTCGGCCTTGCACTTCGGGACGCCCTGGCGCACGGCGTACGGCTGCGAGCAGCAGCGGCGGCAGCAGCCTCCGAGGGAGCGGCAGCGGCGGCCTACAATGCAGCAACGGCTTCCAGCCCCCAAACGATCGACCAACCGGTCCTCCAGCGATACTGGGAAGGGCCGCGCGTCTTCGGAGGCTGGTCGCAAGAATCGCTGCTCAAGGCGTACGCCTCACTTGACGTCGCCATCGGATCCGTCGAAGAAGCCATGGCTCTCGCGCCCGACGGATCGCATACCTCTTGCGCCGGTCGCAGCCTCCCCGAAGTCCTCTTGGGTCTCGGCCTCGACCAAGAACTCTTCGTCGCCTGGCAAGAGGTGCTGTCTGCGCGGGACGTGCGCGGCGCCGTCGTTCTCCTTCAGCAGCAGACGTCGCCGCTGTCCATGTCTGCCGATGGGCAGCCGCTGTGGCCGACGTGGCTGCTGAAGACGGTCATCGATCGCGCGGAAACGGTCGCCGAAGGACATCTCGCGCTGGCTGCTATCGCCCACCACCTGCCGTACTTGTCAGCCAGGCGCCACCTGGACTTCTCGTCCTACACGATCCGCATCGCGACAAGGCTCGACATGGTCACGACTCTTCCCATCCTCGTCGACCTCGCCCTTCGGGCGGCGCCAGACTCGTCGCTCGTGGAACAGCGCCGCCTCTATCTCAACCAGGTCCTCAGGCGGTTCTCCTTCTCTAGGGCGCATCGCAACGTCAACCAGACGATCGTCAACGCCGAGGTGCTCCGCGTGCTCGACGTCATGGTCCGGTCCGAGCCCGAGATCCATCTCGAGCAAACGGCCTTTGACTCCCTGTTCCATGCTCCGTTCCTCGCGACGGCCGAGCTGCACGACATGCTGCTCCTCCACGCCAAGCGTCACGCGCTCGAGTTGCAGACGAGACACATCTTTGCCCTGCTCGACCGGGCCAGCTCCGAGGGCGACGAGGCAACGGCTTCGCGATGCATGCAGGCCATCGAAGCTCGGCAAGCTCTCGACAGCCTTCGCGCCGCAGCAGAGACCGAAGCCGCAGTCGATCGTCCGCGAGCGTACTTTACGCCGGCCAGCGTCAACTACCTCCGATCGCTCGCTCAGCATCCGGAGAAGGCGCTGGCCTACTACCAGACCCTCAAGCGGCCGCAGCCAGAGCCAGCCCAGCCGGTCGATGCGTCCATGGCGCCCAGAAAACGACTGCAGTGGAAGCAGGTCGCCCACGTCGCCACCCAGAGCGAATCGGCGAGTGCCGAACGGCAGTGCTGGGCCGAGCTCGTCAAGATCTTCGTCCGCTGGCACGCAAAGATGCCTGTCGATGACATCCTCGAGATGATCGGCTCGTCTTCGACCGACGCCGCGCCGACCTCGCAGGCGAGCACCGTCTGTGCCGCCGACGCAGCCATGCGGAGCCTGCTTCTGCTCGGGCGGACGGACGATGCGCTCCGCTTGTGGAACGACGTCTTTGAGGACGAAGGTTTGCCGCCTAGTAGAAACACCCTGACGCAGTACGTCTGGGCCTGCAACAACGAGATGGCGCCCGACCGGGCGCTCGGCGTCGTCGACAACTGGGCCGTCCGGCATGGCGTGCATGAGCCCGTACCAAAGTCGGCCGCGGAGGAGACCGCCATGCACTGGCACACGACGCTCGTGCGGCCGACGCCGGACGCTGCGAAGCCGGTTCCTCGGATCCTCCTCGATGCGCACCTGGTCGGGCGGGTTCTCTCCGCTTTTGCCGAGGCCGGTGGCCATGCGGTGACGGCCCTTCGCGTCTGGCGCGCGAGCGGGGTCCGATGGGGCGTTCAGCACACCGTGGGCATGCTCGACCATTTCCTCCGCTCAGCTGCGTACGGCAAGCGGGTCCGCAAGAGCGAGCAGACTGCCTCCGGGCTCGTCGCCGACCATTTGAGCGACACGGGCACGGCTCGCTCGGTCTCCGAGACTGTGGATGAGGTCGACTGGGTCCAGGCGCCGACCTCTGCCTTCCTCCAGCCGGCCACTGCGGCCGAAGCCGAGCCTTGGGTCGAAGCACGACGCATCTTTGAGACGATCCATCTCAGCAACTGGCCGGATCTTGCGACGGTCCCGCACCCTTTCGACGAGATACACGGCACCAAGCTCTCGCAGTCGCTCGTCGTCCTATCGTCGACATCGGTCCCGCTCAACGCCGAGCTCCTCCGCCAAGGCCTGCCTCTGACGGCCGGGCCAATGATCCCTCCGACGGCTCTCGCCCAAAATCTCCCGCCGCTATCGCTCTACTCGGCGCTATCGCCGTCGGCCGACACTTTCCATCAGTATATGGTCCTCCTCAGGCTGCACGAATGGGCGGGCGACATGCCGCTCGCGCTCGCTTGGATGCGCGCCCGGCAGATCGTCCCGCACCAGAGGACGCTCCAGCTCGCGGTCGACACGCTCTACGCGGTCGCGTGCCAGGGCCCGCTCTGGCACTACGTCGTCGTCGATGCCGAGCGCGAGGACGACGCGCTCTGCCAGGAGGAGAACATCATGTTTGAGCGCGTCGCCGACCTCGACGAGGTTGCCTTCATCCGCAAGCGCCGGACTAAGCGGCCCGACCTGGAGCTGATTGACTGGCTCCGGACGTGGTGCCCACCCACAATCCTGCCGAAAGAGGTCCATCCCATCGCTTCGTCTGCACGGAAGGAGCTCGGAAGCTGAAGCCCTCGTCCTCTGTCCTCTTCCTTTGCAGACCGTCGCCCGCCCCGGAGCCTCGAGCTCGTCCATCGGCGCAGGCCCCTCGCCCACCCGCAAGATGCCCCCACAGAGGGCATTCTACACGAAATTTGACATGGAGCCGCTGAAAGCCTGGCGCTGATCGGCGCTGGACCTCGATTCGATGTGCATGCCAATCTCGTCTGATCTCAGGGACGGGCGTCTCAATTCTCCTTCTCGTCGTCGCCCCAGTCGCCTCCCAGTTTGCCCACGACGTCAAAGTAGCCCGGCAGGCCTGCGAGCTCGTCGGCGCGAGTGCCGCCGGTCTGAGTGGCGAGATCCGGGTCGAGCTCCAGGGCTTCCGTCGGTGGGACGCCCTGACCGTCGGCGAGGGTCGTCGACAGCGGGAGGCCCGGATCAGCCTCGATGAGCGTCAGAGGTGTGGTCGACGAGAAGGTGCGCGACAGTGGTACGGCGAGCCGGAGGATGTACGAGCAGGCCAGATGGCCCTTAGGGTTAGTCCCGGCCTGGAAGGTGGGTCCGACGGGAAGCTTGAGCGCCCCCGTCACGACCATTTCGTGCCCCGCCCGCTGCACGCCTGTTGCGCGCAAGTCGGCCTCGTCCTCCTCGTCGTCACTCTCGTCGCCACCCTTCTTCTCGCTCCGGCCGGCGCCGCCGTCCGCCTCCCGCGCGTCCTCGTTGCGACGGCGATTCTGGGCCGAGGTCCCGAGGCCGGCCCAGGCGGTCTGGTCAAAGACGCGCTGCTCGCCGACCCAGACTCGTCGAGACGACGAAACGATGGCATCGCTAACGATTGGTTGCTCGACCGTCTGCTCGCCTCCGTGCGCCTTGGTCCAGACGTAGCGGATGAGCTGGAGCTTCAGATCCTCTGGCCGGAAGCTTGACTTGGGACCGCTCGGCGAGCCAAACGATGAAGATGCCGACGGGTCGAGCGGCGGGGAGAGGTGGAGGACCGTAAGATGAAATGGGATCTCGAGAGGTGAAGGGTAGCTCGGCAGGTCGGGGATGGCAAGCTGCCGGTCGGAGGATGTGCGGCAAACATGAGCGACAGTCGCTAACAAGCGCGTGCAAGATTACAAAGCGGACCTGAGCGACGAGCAGGCCCTTCTTTTTGAATATGCCCTCTCTCCGAGGCCGAATGACGCCGAATGTCCGCCAACCATCTTCCCTGCGCGGTTGCGGAGGAGGGCTACCGTCCATCTGAGGCGGAAGCGTCGGTGGAACGGCTGTCGGGGGAGTCGAGAAGCTGGGCAGGTAGGCAAAGATCAACAGCGTCCTGGATGGGGGTGCCGGTGCGTCAGATCGAAAAGAGCCAACGACGTGCTAGTGCTGCGAAACGATTGTGATTCACTTTCGATCCGACTTGAGGAAGCCCTTGCGCCGGCCGACGACCTTGACGGCCCAGCGTATGAAGCCGACATCGGAGCCCGACGGCTTGCCGGCCAGCGTGCCCGCCTCGAACGAGGGCGGAAGGTCGTTCGGGCCGGCCGGAAGCTGCTTGGCAAACGGGAGCGTCATCGAGCCGGCACTCGTGGACGACCGGGCGGGCTCCTTCCCCTTTCCCTTTGAAGTCACGCGGCTGAGGACACGATTTAGGAGCCGCCCGTCTCCATTGTCGGTCGACGCCTCGTCGTACTCTCGGGCAGCAAGGGAGAAGGTGGGTGGGTCAATCGGAGCGACTAGAGCCCGACCGCCGACAGCATCGCCCTCGGCGTCGACCCAGAGCGTGAGCGAGTCGGCGTAGAGCGTGCGGACCTCCTTCCGGCTGCGAGAAGGTCAGCGGGAGCGGAGGTGATCGAGCGATCAATCGAAGCAACAGACACACTAGTCGTGACTGTTCCCACCGTAATAACGATAGAAGACAGAAGTCTGCTTGCAGATGACCGAGACCTCGATGGAGTCGATGTCATCCCTGCGGCAAGCTGCCGGGTCGAGAGTGACCGAGCCGGCGACGACCGAGCTTGGGCCGTGGACGAGCCACTGCGCCGGAAAGTCGACGTCGAATGGCGACGGGGCCGATGACGATCGGAAGAAGGGCATCGCACGAGTACGCTCCGACGTCTGTATAGGCTGCGAGGAGCCGGAAGCCTGTTCAAAAGGAGGAGGAGGAGGAGGAGGAGGAGGAGGAGGAGGAGGAGGTCGAGAACCAGGTCACGTCCAGGGCGAGATGGCCGGGCGGTCGGCCGGCTCGTCGGCAGGCCCGGCTGCGGGTGATGCCAGGCTCGACCTCAAACCTGGCGCGAGACCGTCTTCAATGCCGACCGAGCCTCGCTCCGTCGGCCTGCTACGGTACCCCTAGCCCTTCCCTCCGCAAACGCACCTAGCGAGCTGCTCCCATCTGCTTTCGGTCTTGCAGCGTCGCCTGCGTACTTCCCTGCGCTTCGTCGTACATCGCCTTGCCCATCAAAGGCAGCTTTCAGCAAACGCGCTCGCGAGCCTCTCTCTCACAGCCGCATGCCTCCCAAGTCCGTCGTCATCCTTGCTCGTCGCCGCCGCGCCCAGGCCGCCTGACGTCGCAGCAGCTGACAGCATTCGAGCACTCTCGCTCCAGATCCAACAAGAAGGCGCAAGCCGGCAAGGCAGACGCCAAAGCGGCGGCCAAGGCAGCCAAGAAGCTCGCGCAGAGCAAGAAGCAGGACAAGAAGCTCGACAAGGCGGCGGCAAAGACGACGGGCAAGACCGGCAAGGGGAGCGGCCAGCCGGGTAAGGGCAAGGGCAAAGCCGACGAGGACGACCTCGAGGCCATCCTGGAGAGCTTTCAACGCGAGTGGGAGGTCAAGCACGCCGTCTCAGAGGAGGTCGCCGACGGCCCGCCCTCGCGCCGGGCCAATGCGACGCTCGTCGCCTGCCCGACTGGCAACTACCTCTGGTGCATCGGCGGCGAGTACTTCGACGGCGACCGGGCGTGAGTAGCGGGTTGCAGGAGACGTTGTCTCGCGCTAAAGAAGTTGCCAGAGGCTGACCTTTGGCCGTGACCCTTTGTCGACCGCAGGTCCTTCTTGTGCGTCATCCTGCATCGATCGCCCAAGAAGGCAACGAACACTCGACTGACATCGACATGCGCTTCATGCCCATCCTCGCAGCAACGACACGTACCGGTACTCGCCCGAAAAGGATGAGTGGAAGCGCTTTACGTCGCCCAACTCACCCGGCCCGCGCTCGGCCCACGCCGCCGTCGCGACGCCACAGAAGAAGGTGCGCACGGCCTGCTCTTGGGCGGTCCTAGTCGACAGCTCACGCCCGCCTCTCGCTCCGCTTCCTCAGATTTTCATCTTCGGCGGCGAGTTCTCGTCCCCCTCACAGACATCCTTCCATCACTTCCGCGACTTCTGGTCGCTCGACGTCGAGACGCACGAGTGGGAGCGGATCGAAACCAAGGTCAAGCCGAGCCCGCGCTCCGGCTGCCGGATGGCACTCTGGAAGAACTGGATTGTATTGTTTGGGGGCTTCTATGACCGTCTGTCATAGCGCTATGCTCGACGATACGCTTCCTTCGCTGACCTGGGCAAACCTTTCCTCCCTATGTCGAGCAGTGGGCGTTCGCAGTGAGTTGGACGGCAGATGAGGTGGCACCTGCACCTGAGCGTCGGCTGATACACCTCCTCCAGCCAACTACCTCGGCGACACCTGGGCCTTTGACCTGACCGAATACAAGTGGCGCGAGATTACCTTCCCGCTGACAGCCCAGAAGCCGTGCGCCCGGTCGGGCATGAGCCTGCTGCCCTGCGCCGAGGGTGTCGTCCTCTCGGGCGGCTACGCCAAGATGTACGAGAAGGGCAAGAAAACCAAGGGCGTCGCTCTCGAGGACACATGGACGCTCAGGTCCGTTAGCATCCATCTGCGAGGCGCTCCTCGGTGTCTTCCACAACTGATCCCGCTCTGACCCTGTCTCGCTCTCGCGTCAGGATGGACGCCGACCCGACCAAATGGAAGTGGGAGAAGCGACGGCGGATCGGGTACGCGCCCTCTGCACGGTCAGGCTGCTCGATGACGCTCTGGGCGGCCAAGGGCATGGGCGTCTCGTTCGGCGGCGTGTACGACGAAGAGAAGGACGAGGAGAGCCTCGAGTCGGTCTTCTACCAGGACATGTCAGTCTCTTCTCGCGGCCGCGCAACCGAATAGTCCGGCTGACGCTCCCCCATTTCTCTGCGCCCTAGGTTCGCCTACACGCTCAACCATCCCGGGCGATGGATCTCACTCAACCTCAAAAAGCCCAAAAAGAAGGCGGGCGGAGGTCGGCGTAAGGCCAAGGCGGCGCCTGCCATCACCTATCCCTCAAAGGAGAACGACGACGACGATGACGAGCGGATAGAAGGCGACGACAGCAGCGCTGACGAGCAGGAGAAGGAGGCGCAGGTGGACGTTCCAGAGCCTATCGCGGCTCCTGTCGAGGACGACGACGACCCAGACGACCCGCTGAAGACGGTGCCTCTTCCTCGGTACAACACGATGGTTGCCGTGCTCAAGAAGTGCGTCCTCCGCTCTGCAGCCCCGTCTGCCCCGTGCGACGGCTTCCGATCAAGACTGACAGCAAGCCCGTGGCCTCCCCTCGGCAGTACGCTCTACCTGTATGGCGGGATTCTTGAGACGGAGTCGCGCGAGTACACAATGGACGACTTCCACACGCTCAACCTCGAGAAGTTGGACCGCTTTACCTGTCTGCGGGCGTCCGGCCTCGACGAGGAGGAGTGGAATGAGTCGGACGAGGACGACGACTCGTCTGGGTCCGAAGATGACGACAACGACGACGACGGATCCGACGACGGTGAGGGCGGCAAGCGTCGCCGCCGGCGAGGTGATGAGGACGAGGACGCCGAGATGGAGGGCGCCGAGTACGTCCCGGATGCGCCCGAGGTGGACGAGGAGGAGGAGCAGGAGGCATACGAGGACATCGAGGTCGACGAGAACGGCATCGTCCTCAGCAAGGCCGAGAAGGTGTGTCGCTCTATATCATCCTCCTCTCCTTTAGCTGACAAATGCTCTTTCTCGGCCCTCCACCGCAGCTCGCCCGTCAGGAAGCGCTCACGAAGCAGGCGACGGCCTTCCTCGGCGTCTCGCGCGACGCGGGTCGCTCGGTCGAGGACGTCCTCTCAACGCCGCAGCCGGGCGAGAGTCTCCGCCAGTTCTACGACCGGTCTCGCGAGTACTGGGCTGGCAAGGCCCACGCCAGCTCCGACAACAGGGGCAAGATGCTTCGCAAGGACGGCTTCGAGAAGTGTCAGATCAAGTACAGTGCGTTTCCGCGCGGCCTTCCCCCCGAGTGCTACCAGAGACTCGGCTGACTCATGAGGCCCACCGTTCACAGACGAGTACAAGCCGATGCTGGAGGAGATCGAGCGGATCCAGGCTGCGGCCGGTCTCGAGGCCGAGGACGTTCAGAAGGGCAGTGGCGGCGCGGCGAGTGCTGTCGGCGAGGGTAGCCGCAACCGTCGGTGATGTTAATGGGCCCCTTTTACGCGGCGTTCAATCTCGAGATGACGAAGGAGGTGGGAAGCGTTCCGACCGAGGGCTGTGCTTGCGATCGATCTCACCTGCTCGGCTAAGGTCGGTACTTTCCTCCCAGCCGCCTCGGTCGGGCACCGGTGCATTTGGTGACCGAGCCCTGCAAAGCAGGAGAAGGGCCGAGAGGAAACGGTAAGGGCCTCATCGCATCGCGTACCCGCCACCGGTTCTCTCGACGTGACACTTGGCGCAGAGGACCTGGCCGCGATGGTCTTGGACCTTGCCCGGGACGAGAGTCGCCGAGCAGTTGCTCTGCGGACCGCACAAAGTTAGCTTGGGCGCGGTCAAGTAGCAGACGGCTGTGTAGGGTCCGAACTACTCACGCATCGAAGGCAGCCCTTGTGCCACCTGGAAGAGAAACAGAGGCAGGTGATCAGCTCCGGTCGCAGGGAGCGAACCTGCACAAGCGCCGCGCTCGAACGCACTTTCGGTCGAGCGCAACGACCTGCTCTGCGTGGTAGACCGTCTTGCCGCAACCAGGGCACTTCTCCGTGTCACCCTCGACTCGCCAGCCAGCCTTTGCGCCCGGCGTCGAGCCGCTTGCGGCGCCGAATCGCTCGCCATTGCGCGGGCTGCCGCCCATCACTGCGAGGCTGGCCGCGCTACGCTCTCGCACAGGCTCTATCACGAGCTTCTCTTCTGACCGCGCGGGAAGAGCAGGAGGGATAGCACGAGCGCTGCCACCAAAGGTGGGCTTAGGCGGGACCGGCGGTCGGTGGAGATACGACTGAGGCTTGGGCGGCGCGGCTGCTGCGGACGAAGCGGCCACCGGTGACAAGGGCGCATGTGCAGACGAGGGCGACGGCATCGTCGGGTGGTTGAAGTGTCGGAGGTCGCGCGTGCTGTAAAGAGTTGGAGCGGAGGCGGTTGAACATTGTCAGTTTCATCGCATTATCGCAAGGAGGTCAGGGCAAGATGAAGGGGAGGGTCAAGGTCGTCTCGCAAGCGTGGCACACCGCCGCCCTCCTCGACTTGATCCGGCAGGACGACTGGCAGCGACGACGTACCCAAAGTTCTGGAGGTGACAGTTCTTGCAGTAAGGCTGGCAGATGATCTCCGTCAGTCGGCATGATCCATTCGTGCGAACTGGCCGGCGAGCCGAGCGAAGGGACGGACCTCGTCATCGTGCTCGACCAGGAGGTGTGAGTCGAGCCGCTTGCCGCAGCTCAGGCATTTAAGGCAGGCTTTGTGGTAAACCTTGCCAGCCGGACCGACGACCTGCTCGACGTGGTAGGCTGGCTTATTGCACCGAGCGCACAGGACCATCCGAGCGATGTGTGGATTGGGTGGAGGGGATGGCGAGCCGGAGTCGGGCGAGGCGTTGGTGCGTGGGTGTCGGCCGGCAGTTCGCACCATCTCGTCCTCGGTCGTCGAAACTCGCAGGCTTCGTCTTCCGACGGTCAACCCCTCTTGCCACACCCTCCTCGCTCACGGCTCAAGCCAGACGACGCCGGGACCCTCGCTCAGATGGTCGAGTCCCAGAGCTCCCTTTTCGGAGGAGAAGGGTCGTCCGACTCGTCGAGCTCCGCCTCTGCCATCACCCGACGTCGCGTGCAGCGCCTGTTCTCTCCGACTGCTGCGGCCGACGACGCGTCGCGCACGGTGCCCTCGAGCGCCATGACTTCCACCTCGGTCGCCGGGCCAGGACCCTCGACAGTGGCGGCGGCGAAGGAGGCGGCGCATGAGGTCGTCGAGCTCGATGACTCGTCGTCCGACTCTGAACTAGAGCTCATCTCGGCTGGCTACGGCCCCTGGCACGAGCTCCTGCCGACGAACCCGGCAGTGTGCGTCTGCGTGCCTGCCCTCATTGCCCTCGCGTGACACTGGACTGACCGACGACCGATGTTCGTTTGCCTTCCCTTTGAAGGGCTTACTACCAGCTCGAGATCATCTCGCTTACGCTCGGACCGTCAAACCGGCGCAGTGCCTCGGGAGCCGGCCCAGACGAAGGCCTGTCGCTGCCGACGGAGGTCGGGCTGCTAATTACGCTCGAGTTTGTGCGTCCAGAGCTCCCCTTGAGCGACGGCAGCGGCAGCTGACTGTTTTCTCTCGCCAGGGCAAAGATAAGCAGTTCTCGCAGCACCGGCACGGGCGCGGCGAGGAGGTCAACGTCTACCGCGTCCAGCCGGTCCAGGCCTCGGCGACGGCGCTCCTGCCGATCAGGCCGCCCCGGCCGCACTATTCGGCCTCGATGGCCATGTTCGGCGAGGTGCCGGACGAATGGCCGTACGCCGACCCGGGCATCCGGGAGGCCGAAAGCGCACGCATCCGCATCGAGCTCATCCGGCTTCGCAACAACGCCGGCTACTACCAGGCGTTCGAGTGGATGCAGGAGCAGCTCAAGACGTCGACGTCGTACGCCGCCATCTCCCCGGCGGCTCGCAGCCAGGCCGAGGGCTACCTTCCTTTCGGCTTTGTCAACCTCCCCCTCTCGCCCGGGCTTGAGCAGGTCCGCCCGCCCGAATCGAGCGTCGCCCCGCTGTTCTGGGCGGGCACCCGGTGCGAGCCAAAGCACGAGTGGAACCTCCGCTTCCGGTGGCGGTGCAACTCTGTCTCCGCCTGGCGGGCCAAGGAGCTCGAGGAGGAGATCTAGGCCGTCGTCGCACTCGCTCCGCCAGCAACCCATTCGTCGCCCGCCCCCGCGCTCGTCGCCTGCACCAGCCGAGACTTACTCGGCCTCGAGCGGCCTACCCCTTGTCCGACCCCCTCATCCTCTTGACTCGACCCCTCGCAGCTCGTCCCACGACCGACCGACCGACCGAACGACGGCCTCCCGCAGCCCTGCCGCTTGCCATCTCCTCGCACTCATTCACGCCCGCTCAAAGCTCCCCAGCAGCAGCGCGCCTCATCTTACACCTCTCGCAACACCTCGTCTGACGACCCTGTTTCCCTTACCTTACGATCTGAACGATTCACGTATGCCATGCCCCTTCGCCCTCTTTGCGATGAGCTTCGTCATTTGCGACGTGCCGTCTGCGCTGGCACGCGCCGGACCCACGGCACGAGCACGCGTGTCTCCGAAGCTCTCCTCGCTGCCGTGTGCCCGTCGACGCCGACCAGCAAGCTCCTGAATCGCCCTCGCTAGCACCCGCCGCTTCTTGTCTCGGTCGCAGCGCAACAGTCACTCCGGGCCACCAGCACCCAGAGCCCGTTCCTGGTTCTCGACGCGCTCGCAGGCGACTCGTCCAGCTTCACGCTCGACCTCGAGCTCGCCTCTGCGCGGCGCCGCCCCTTGCCCCTCGCGTTCCACCCAGCCAGGCCCTCGATGTCGGCCGCGCCTCCATCTGTGCCGGCTCCGGTCACGCCCGAGGAGGTCGAGACCTACTCGACATGGGCGCTCACGATCCTCTGCTCGCTCCTCATCGGCGCTCTTTGGATGTCGTACTACCTCCAGGTCCGCAAGATCAGGGCGATCCACGAGACGGTAGTCTCCATCTTCGCCGGTGCGTCCTACGCTGGCCGGCCGGCTTGAGCTCGACCGGCTGCTCTCGGGAACCGCTACGATCTGATGTTCGGTGCTGACCGGTTGTTCCTTGCTCTGCTCGTTACCTACGCTGGCCAGGCATGGTCGTCGGGCTCGTGCTGCGGCTCGCGCCAGGCCACCTCGTCCGAGAGATGCTCGTGCGTGTTGGGCGCCCCGGCTCCCGCCCAATGCATGTTCGTCCCGTCGACTGGCCGCTAACCTCTTGCGCTGCTCGTGGGCGGCCCCTCCTCTGTCAGACGTTCAAGCACACGCTCTTCTTCAACGTGCTCCTCCCGCCCATCATCCTCAACTCCGGCTATGAGCTCAAGCAGGTGCGTGCGCGCGCCAGCTCGCCTCGAGCCGGACTCAATGGCGTTGCTCGATGTCCCAAGCTGACCGACCTTCCGTCCCTGCGCAGGAGAACTTCTTCCGCAACTTTGGCGTAATTTTGACGTTTGCGTTCCTCGGCACCTTCATCTCGGCCGTCGGCCTTGGGTGAGCTTCGCCCAGCCGCCCGCCCACCTGTCGCCCGTCGGCGACGATCGCTGACTCGGCGCGTGCACTCCCCTGGTGTCTAGCGTTCTCGTCTACCTCTGGTCACTCACCGGCCTTGAAGGCATCAAGCTCACGCTAATCGAGTGCCTGATCTTCGGTTCGACGCTCTCGGCAACGGACCCGGTCACCATCCTCTCCATCTTCAATTCGTACAAGGTCGACCCCAAGCTCTACTCGATCATCTTTGGCGAATCGCTCATCAACGATGCTGTCAGCATCGTCCTTTACGAGTAAGCTTGAGCTGGGGACCCATCCCGTTTGCTCGGATAGTCTGCGGCGGGGCACTGACATCGACGAGAAACCCCGCCGCAGGACGCTCTCCAAGTTCCACGGCGACGACGTCTTTGTCTCGTCCTTCTTCCATGGCGTCGCCATCTTCCTGCTCCAGTTCTCCATCTCGATGGCGCTCGGCGTGGCCTTTGGTCTCGTCACGTCGCTCGTCCTCAAGCACTCGCACCTCAACCTCTACCCCGGCATCGAGTCGTGCATCGTCACGCTCGTCGCCTTCACCTCCTACTTCCTCTCGACCGGCATGCACATGTCGGGCGTCGTCTCGCTCCTCTTCTGCGGCATCACCCTCAAGCACTACGCCTACCACTCGATGTCGCGCCGGACGCAGCGGACGACAAAGTACATGTTTTCGATCCTCGCCCAGCTCTCGGAGAACTTCATCTTCATCTACCTCGGCCTCAACCTGTTTGCCCAGGAGATCCAGGTCTTCAAGCCGCTCTTCATCCTCGTCACTGCCATCTCGGTCACGGCCGCCCGCTACGCCGCTGTCTTCCCGCTGAGCGAGATCATCAACTGGATCTTCCACGCCCGCGGCCAGCGCCACGAGGAGCTTCCGCACTCGTACCAGATGATGCTGTTCTGGGCAGGCCTCCGCGGAGCGGTCGGCGTCGCGCTCGCTGTCGGCCTCACGGGCGAGAACGCCGACGCCCTCCGGACGACCGTCCTCGTCGTCGTCGTGCTCACCGTCATCATCTTCGGCGGCACGACCGCGCGCATGCTCGAGGTCCTCGGCATCCGCGTCGGCGTCGAAGAGGAGGACGAGTCGTCTGACGAGGAGGGAGGCGATGTCTGGACCCAGGCACCGGGTGCGATGGCCCTCCAGGTGGGGCCCGGCAGCCGCCGGTACGCCAACCGGACTGGACGCGGCGGCCGCGCTGCCCGAGGTGCCGCCCTGGGTGGCGGCGCCATCTCTGGCGGCGGATACGTCGACGATGCGGACGACAGTCAGCCGCCGTCGCCCGTCAGCACGCCTCGTCTTGGCCACTATCGGACGGGCTCCGCCGGTTTTGACCCGTACAACGCTGGGCAGCCCCCGCGCTCAGCAAATGCGACGCTGGCCCGCGGCTACTCGGCTGCAAGCTCCTCCGAGGAGGACGCGTCGGACGACGGCGAGGCCTTCCCGACCTACGACGGTGCAGCCGGCTCGCGGTCCTCGGACCCGCTCGGTGCTGAGGAGAGTGGCGAGTCGCCCGCCCCGCGGGAAGGCATGGTCTTCCGGGACGGCCAGTGGTTTACCAACCTCGATGAGCGCTACCTGCTGCCGCTCTTCACCAACTCGGTCGCCTCTCGTCGGCATCATGCCAAGAAGGCATCGCGGAAGGCGACAGGCCTGAGCCGTCGCGAGTCCGACATGCACCTTTCCGGCACAGCCAGCCCGACCTATGGCGGTGGGGTCGACCTCGGCGAAGCCTTTGACGAGCAGGAGGAGGACGTCGCGAGCGCTCGGCACGGCTTGCTCGGCGCGCTCGACACGGCCGACATCGACGGCGACAGCGAGAACGGCAAGGCCAAGGGGAGCTCCTCCAGGCTCAAGTCAACCTTCAGGTGCGGGATCCTACCGCAACGTCAAAGGTCCCCGTCCAAAAGCCGCAGTCACTGACCCCCCCCCATTCGTCCGCCCTACCCAGCGGTTCGATGGTCGACTTCTTCAATGGCTCGAGCTCGGCGGCATCGACGCCGCCGGCGACAGCCTCGTACGGCACTCCGCGAGCCTCGCTTTCGACGACGACTGGCGCCAGCATCTCCCGTCCGGCCTCAGGCGGTGCCGGACAGGCGAGAAGCAGCTGAGTCGGGCCAGTGTTGGTCACCCGACGGTGCTGGATCTTGTCATCGAGAAGCGCGGCCCTCTAGATGCGTTTCGTTCTGCTCCTCGCTTGATGCGACTGGCGGGATCTGGGGTGAGGTTCTGCGGCTCCGGCCGAGCGAGAACCGATTGGCACGTCACCCGTGGCCAGCTGCTGCCTGCGAGGAGTCATCGCTGAGGGACGCGAGGCGGCAGGCCGGTGACCGTCGCGTCCGTTTGCCTGCGGGCAGACTGCAGGTAAGGGTCGTAGTCATCGCGACCAAGCGTGCGCCAGCAGCTCAATCAACAGACCTTAGCGATCGCCGAGCTCTCTGCTCACGGCTGCAGGGACGAGGTCCTCCGAGCTTGCATTCGGTGACAGAAGCGAAGCAGCAGTGAGCGCCGAGCGGCTCCGAGCGAGCGAAAGGGCACGTGCGAGAGGCGATCGAGGCGTCTGCTCGGCTGCGGGCGAGCCCGACGACGAGACGCGTTCGCTTGCTCGCCCGAAGCCGTCACTCCCTGCCCTCCCCTCCGACCACTAGCCGGCCCGGGCATGTCCTCCTCGAGCGCTTGGTCGCTTGCGAGAAGACGCGCTCGGGACACATAAGAAGGGCAAGGGCAGCCGATCCAGCCGGCTGACCTTCTCATTCACCCAGACCTGCCCTCCTTCCCCCCGTCGCCCGCTCCTCCTTTTCCTCCCCTCCGCCTTCATCGCTCAGGATGTCGATCCAGATCAGCCCAGAGACCAGTAAAGTCATCAAGTACGTCCTGCATCAGCTCTTTTGCCTGCCTGCTTAATCTCGGCTGACCTTTCGTCCCTCTCAGCTCTGTCGTCGGCAGCCCAAATCGTGCGCTCCCGCCATCTCGGCCGCGAGCCGACCTCAGCTGACCCCCGCTCCGTCTGCCACTCTCTCAGTCCTCACCGGCAAGATTCAGTACTACGTCTACGGGTCAGAATCGTCTCTCGCTCTCTTATCTAACCTCAACCACGTCGCTGACACCGAGCGTTCTCCTACAGCTACAACGTTCGAGTGGTTCGTCCGCCTGCCTTTCGCTGCCAGTGCTCGACCGCGTCTCTGACGCTGTATTGCACCCACAGTGGACGGCAGCCTTGTTCACGGCGGCCTTCGCCCTCACCACCGTCCTGCACCTCGTGCAGGCCGGTTACTCGCGCCGCCGATTCCTCTTCTGGACCCTCTGCGCCGGATCGGCGCTCGAGATGGGCGGTTGGGCCGCTCGGCTCACCTCGGCCACGTCGATCACTTGGGTGTCCATGTACGGCGGCGTGTGGGACTCCAACGGACAAGCGTTTCTGGCCCAGATCGTTATGCTGATCATCGCCCCAGGTTCGAGGACCCTTGGAGCCACTCGTCCTGTCAGCTCTCGTCCTGACTCGAAACGCACTCTCCTCGCCAGCCTTCAACGCCGCTGGCCTTTACCTCATCCTCGGCGAAATCATCCGCCTCCTCGGCCAGCGCTACTGCAAATTCGAGCCCAGGACCTACGTCTGGATCTTCTGTGTTGGCGACTTCCTCAGCCTCTTGATCCAGGCGGCCGGCGGCGGCATCGCTGCGACTGCAGCCACCGTCGACATGGCCGACCTGGGCGCATAGTAAGTCGTGCTCGGCACCCTCATGACTTTAGGCATCCACTGACAAACACTTTCTTGCGTTCTTAGCATCATGGTCGGTGGGGTGCTGGTCCAGATCGTCGTTATGCTTTGCTTCACGGGCATCTTGGCCGACTTCAGCTACCGCTACATCAAGGACAAGCCGACCGCCCAGATCCACCCGTTCGCCTGCTACGGGCATCGCCAGCGCCAGTCGGCCGTCTCGTCTGCCTCGTCGCAGCAGACAATCATCAATGGCGGCTATAATCACAGGAGCGAGCGTCACGTCCGCTTCATGCTCCTCGGCCTGTCCATCTCGACCCTGTTCATCTACATCCGCAGCATCTACCGGTGCGTGGGCCTCTCACCCCGTCGTCGCAGTCTTTATAGTTTCCTCTTTGCTGACTGTCTCTCACCGAGCTACTTTCAGGTGCCCCGAGCTCCTATCGGGCTGGCGTGGCTCGATCATCGAGAACCAGACGCTCTTCGACTGTCTCGATGGCCTGATGATCGTGAGTGGCCTCGCTTGCGCGTCCTTCTGGCCCCAGGCTGACCTCAGCACTGCCATCGCGCGCTGCAGCTCGCCTCCCTCGTCACCCTCAACGTTCTGCACCCGCTGTGGCTCTTGCCCCGTCTTGACGCCTCGCACTCCGAGGCGATGCCATTGACTGAGGTCAACGAGTCCAAGCTTTGAAACGAGCTTCTTCATGATCTTGATGTCGCTCGTCTTTTCCTCCTTGCTTGCTTTGCCTGGGCCATGTCTTTCGTTGCCTTTGGCTTAGCGACCAGAAGAGATTCGAGAGCATTGCATCAGGGGAAGAGAGCGGGGGCATGCGAAGCGATCGGAGAGCAAAGATCGAGCAGCAAGGCTCGGGGCGTATCGAGCAGCGCCGTCCCTCAAAGGTGGCGAGCAGAACTGCACACGGGGAGAGAAGACGAGTCGTGTCCAACGAGGTCAGCTCGCAAAGTGTGGCGGCCGTCAAGAGAGAGGCGATACCGACGCGACGAGCTCGAGCAGAAGTCGCGATTTCAATAGTAGCAGTAATCGTAGCCGCTATAGAAGAGATTGTACTTGCTGATCTGGACGCTGCGAGGGAGGCGAAGAGGTCAGAGGGAGCGCATTGCTGGAGGGTGCGTTGGCGCTTACGTTCCGTTCTGCCGCCTCGTCTCGAGACCCTTGAGGTAGGCCCTCTCCAGCTTCTCCTTGTGCTCCATATGACCGGCGGCGCCGCCAAAAAGGCGCAGCGCCAGCGACTGGAGCGTGCTGACCCGCCAGCCGGACCGGCCGCTCGGGCGCCTCGTCTGCGGGACAGAGAGCAGATAGGCCTCGGAGATCTTGAAGACCTTCTTGGCGTCGCCCTTCGTGACGCAAGGGCCGTTGACGAGAGCGACGACAAGGGACCTTGGTGGAGCGCATCAGTACGTCAGGGCGGCACCCTCCCGCAAGCAATCGTTTGCGACTCGACTCACCGCCACTCGGACGGCCAGGCATCGTAGACGACCGACTTGCTGTTGCCCTGCCGCAGGGCCCACTTGCGGTCGTAGGTGCTGAGGAACAGGGCGAAGGATGAGCGACGGCCCCTTTCTAAAAACGACGGACCGGGACGCACTGCATCGGGTATTGGCTGTGATGACGCAGGCTGGGCGGCATTAGTCGAGTGCGCCGACGACCGGGGCAAAGCTAGGGGACGCACGTCTGCTCCTCAGCCGTCAGCTCGGCGTAGATCTCACTGCAAGTGTATATGCCGGGAGCGACGGCCATCAGTCCCTGGGAGCGCTCGTAGCGTCGGGGCGACTTGGGGTCCCTGAGGATGGCCTCTATGGTCTCGGCCTCGAGCTCGACCCGCTCTGGCGCGCCCGCCAGCCACTCGTCCTCGCTCTGACCCCACCGAGCCGCTCCGGGGCCGCCTCCTGGGCCGCTAGTGAAGATGTGGCGCGCGGCGAAGAGGGGCCGCGAGTACGGCCCGCGCTTGCCGCTGCCGCGAAGGGTGCAACGGACCCAGTTCGAGATCTGATCGAGCGGGCGTCCGGCCTTCTTGTCCGAGTCGATGATGTTGATCTCCCACCGGTCCCGATCCGCGGCCTCTGGGACGAGGGCGTAGAAGAGCACCTGCGACCGAAGACAATGCGCGGCGCTTCCGACGTCAGCTTCTTGCCGACGTGCATCTTGGGCGGCACAGACGGCGGCGCACCTGCCAGACGATGTCGTTGTAGCACGCTCGGAAGTAGCGGCAGGTTGCTGCGAGGGCGAGGTGGTCGCGCAGCTGGACGACCGTTCGCAAAGAACACGCCGTCAGTCGGAGAGCCGTCCTGTTGCAAAGGAGTCTGAGCGGCCCGCCGCACCTCGAGGTCGCTGTCGACGTTGACGATCGAGTCCATGATCTCGACCGGGAAGCGCTGGAAGGACGCATGTGAGCGCGGGCCCTCGAGCTCCTTCCAGGAGGCGACCTACAGAGCACACAGGCGGAAACATCAGCTCTGGGCGAAGAAAGTCACGAGCTCACAGGGCACCAACTCCGACCGACCTTGATCTTGACGGGCTTCTTCGCCTTCTTCGCGCGACGGGACGTCGGCTCGCCAGCGTCTTTCGCCTCGCGCTTGCCGGAGGCGCGTGTCGATGGACCTGAGTTTTGGAGAGAGGAGGGCATCGTTCGTATTAGCCGAAGGCCCGCGAGCGACTACGAGAGGACGCGCCTGGCTCAGCGTCGAGGCCCTGAGCGACTGGCGCTTCGTCGACGGCGGTCGGGGCGGGCGTCGGCGAAAGCTCCTCTGTCGTCGAGGCGGGCGCAAGCGAGGGCACCTGAGCGGTCGGGTACTGGGTCGAGTCGAACATGCTGGTCTGGCGGGCTAGATGGGAGGGTGGCGGTCAGGGGGGGAGCTCGAAGTCGAAGGCTCTCTCCCCCTCTCGTCGCGCGCTCGGCCCGTGCGTGCTGCGCGGCGCGTGTACCGGTCGTGCGTACGGCCCCTCTGACCAGCGCCACATGAGACCAGCTCCCCTCGTCCCTGCCCTCATCTAACACCTCGCCAAGTAGCCACGGGCGACGAGCAGGAGCTTCAGCGCGCATGCAGCGCGGCGCATGGGCTGTAAGGAGGTCGCAGGGAAGGGGGTCGCATCTGATCGCGACTACTCCCCTTGCGCGGGCGAAGGGCCACGCCGCCGGTACAGCCGCAGCATCGACCTGGAGCGACGCAAGTGGCAGATGGAGGGTCAGTCAGAGCTGGAGAGGCGGCGAGGGCACAGAGACACAGGACGCACCGCATGTTCTCGAGCCGAACCGGGTAGCCCTTCCCGACACCGTCAGGCACGCGGAACCACCTGCTCTCCTCCTTCTCGACAATCTCCCAGTCGCCCTTGCCGCCGCGCCCGCCCGCGAGCACGAGGTCAAGCAGGAACTCGAGCGGGAACTGCTTGGCCTCGCCGCCCGACGACGACGGTCCGACTGGCATCGCGCTAAAGGAGCCGGCCGACTCGACCATGAGCAGGAGCGTGCCCGGCTTCGCCCGCTGCGTGAGCGATGCCAGCAGCTTGAGCGTCGCCGCTCGCGAGGCGACTAGGAGCTCGTGCGTCGTGTAGAGGAGGGTGATGAGGTCGGCCTGCTCGACCCGCATCTGCTCCTGGCCGGCATCCGAGAGAAGGTCACGCTGGAGGTAGTCGACCTTAAGCCGGTTCTCGCCGACGCCCCACGACTCGCGGATCGAGGCCGCAGCTGTTTCGACGATTGGGCCGAACGCGGCCGAATCGACGCACTGAAGGTCGACCTGGGCCGGCGTGCCCGAGGTAAGGACGAGCGAGGCGACGGCAAAAAGCTCCGAACAGGGACCGGCCCCGAGCGAAAGGACGTTTATGCTGCGCGACGCGACGTGCGCGTCCGAGCCGAGCGAGAGCGAGCCGGCCTGCTCGGCTAGTGCGTCAACCGACGTTGCCGGGGCTGCCACTTCATCCTCCTCCGAGCTCTCCTCGTCGCTGTCGCCCTCCTCGTCCGAGTCCTCCGACTCGACGACTGCTGGGACCGAGATGACCTTATCCTCGCCGCGCTTGACCTGCCAGAGCTGCTCGCAGTAGTCGCCGAGGATGTCGCGATAGGCCATCGCTCGGCCGGGCACCCACCGGGCGACGTATGCCCGAAGGTACTCCTCGCTGCCGAACGCCTTCGGGTAGTCGCGCTCATACAGGGCGCCCTTGACCGCCTGAACGGTCGCCGAGAAGGTCGGGGCGGCAAAGGTTTCGGCCGAGTGCGACTGGAGAAGGTCGACGAGCTGCTGATACGGCGCGGGGTCGAGCTTCTCGACGAGCGGCGCATCCTCCTCTGCAGCCGTAGGCCGGGACAGGACGCGCTCCTGCTTGACTGCGAGAGGGCGGTGAGCCGACCCGAGAGCTGTCAGCGAGCTGCGCCTTACCTTGCCGCTTCCCGTCAGCAGCGACAACAGACGTACCGAGACGCTCCTTCTTCTTGGTCTTCTCAGCCTTCTGCCAGACCTTGTAGCCTAGCGGCTCCTAGTAGCGAAGCACAGCGGTGGGCGTCGGAGCTGATCAGCAGCAGACTCCGGGGCGTGCCAAGATATCGGTCGCGCAGGCGCACCTTGTTGGAGAAGAAGTCCTGTGCGGGAAGAGGTCGCAGAGCATGCAAGGTCAGCCGGGCAGCCCGAGTGACTGCGTGCACAGCTCAGACAAGAGCGCCAGCCTACCTTCTGGTTGTTCTTGGGCATGATGGGTTGCGGGGCGGTGCTGGTCCAGAGGTCTGGGTGTAGGTCGAGCCCTCGCAGCTCGCCCGTCTCCAGCTGAGCCGCCCGTCGCGCGAGTCCATTTTCGACGGCAGACAAGGTTCTCACGGCTTCGGACCTCGAGCTCCTGTCGGCCATCGACCCAGCCAGTCTTCCCTTGCGATCCGACGCCTCCTCCGGCAGGAGCGGTAGAGTAAGCAGCTGACGTCCAGCTGGCCTCTCCAGTAGAGGCAGCTCGCTACCTCCGCTACCCGCTCGGATGGAAGGCGAACAACAGGCGGGTCGCGCGTCGTCGGTCGAGCTCGTCGCGCGCGCCTGAAGCTCAGCCAGCCTCACCAGAGCTCACCAGAGGTGCTTGCCACTCGTCCCGGCGGGATCTCTTGAGCTGACGAGCAGCGCGACCTCGTCCCCAGCTCCTGCCCCTCGGCCATCGCCAGTCTCACCTGATGCGACGAGGGAAGGTCCTGTGATTGTCCGGTCCTAGGACTCAGGTCGTCGGCCTCACTTGGCCGACGTCGCACGCCTCGTCGCCTCGGCGAAAGAGTGACTGACCATCAGACGGCCAGCAGCCTGCAACAGCGGCCCGGGCTCGGGCAAGCAGGAGCGCTGGCCCGTCGCTGATTCCGGCTGCAGCCTGCTGCTGATGCTGGTCGCCGCTCGACGTCGCTGACCTGGTTCCTTGGGATTTAAAACCCCGGCCCGCCTCCACCACTTTCGGCACGACGCCTCGTCCTCGAGAACCCGGTCTCGAGTCTTCCCCGCCGACGCGCTTGCCAATCCCGCTCCTTCGCCACCAGATCGGGCTCTCGGGCCTCGCTTCGTCTCGAGATCTTTACGAGCTAACGGCCTCCGATGAGAGGCCGGCCGTCTGGGCCCCGTTTGCTCCTGCTGACGCTGAACCGCTTCTCCCTGCTCTCACCCAGCGACGTCGGCCTTTAGGACCTCGCCGCCGCTCGCACAGACACCGCTTGCCGCTGCGGGTCAACAGAGTAGAGGAGGACTGAGAGGATCGTCGAGTCTGGGGTAGGCACGAGCAAGGAAAAGCGCCGAGCTGACGAGCCTTGCGGGCATGTCTGCACACGGCCCGACCTCCGGAGCTTCATCGAACCGAAGGTGGTCAGAGGGCTGTATAAAAGCCGGGCTGTCCCAGGGACAGAGCAGGACTCTTGTTTCCTCACACCCCCCTCCTCCATCTCCTCCTGCAAGATGCGCTTCTCGCCGATCCTCGTCGTCGCCGTCGCGACCTACCTCGCCGACTCGGCCTCGGCCACCCCCTTCCTCTTCCCCCGGCAGGCGCAGACCGACAGCGGCCTCAACGTCACCGACCCGCATCGTTCGCCTGATGTTCCGGCCAACTTCTCGAGCCCGATCTCGACCGGCGGTGTCGCCTGGACCGACGCCTACAACAAGGCCAAGGGCCTCGTCGACCAGATGACGGTCGAGGAGAAGGTCAACATCACCTCGGGCTTCGGCGGCCCTTGCGCGTGAGTTCTGCAGCAGCGAAGCAATCCTGTCGTCTAGGGCTGACCTTCTAATCTCCCTTTGCACACAGCGGTAACACCGGTACTGTCGAGCGCCTCGGCATCAAGTCAATCTGCTTCACCGACGGCCCGGTCGGGTGCGTTGTCCCTTCCTCTCCTTCATTGCCGTGTGTACGCAACTCGTTGCTGACCGCAAACCCTGCTCCGTCCGGCCTGTAGACCCCGTCCCGTCGTCGGCGTCACCCAGTTCCCGGCCGGCGTCACCGTCGCCGCCACCTGGGACCACGACCTCATCTACGCGCGCGCGCTCGGCATGGGCCAGGAGTTCAAGGGCAAGGGTGGGTCGCTAGCATCGACTCGACGTCGCCCTATTGAGTTGCCCGGCGCTGACCGCTCCCTTTGACTGCAGGCGTCAACCTTGCCCTTGCCCCCGTTACCGGCGGTCCGCTTGGTCGCAGCCCCTTGATGGGTCGCAACTGGGAGGTGAGCCCCCGTCCGGCCACTCGAGCCGTACAAGGGCTTTCCAAGCTGATCGCATCTCATCCGCTCTCTTCCGACCCGCAGGGTTTTGCCCCTGACGTCTACTTCAACGGCATCGCTTCCAAGCTCAGCGTCCACGGCATCCAGGATGCCGGCGTCCAGGCTTGCGCCAAGCACTTCATCGCCTACGAGCAGGAATCGTACCGCACGCTCTACCTCGCTCCCCGCGAGAACAACAAGACGGCACTCTACCAACAGGTTGACTCGATCGTCGACGACAAGACGCTCCACGAGCTCTACGGTCCCGGCTTCGCCGAAGCCACCCGCGCCGGCGTCGCATCGGTCATGTGCGCCGTGAGTGACGCTCGCGACCAGCCCGCAGCGTCTGTCCAATGATTGACCGACCCCTTCCCCCTTTAGTACAACTCGGTCAACGGCGAGCACGCGTGCGAGAACTCGGCCCTCCAAAACGACTTCCTGAAGGGCGAGCTTGGCTTTGCCGGCTACGTCGTCTCGGACTGGGTGCGTCGTACCGAGCTGTTCACCATGCCCCTGTCGGCTTCTGATCAAGATACGCTTTCACTGGCAGGGAGGAACCTGGTCGAGCGACCGGTCGGCCGCTTACGGTCTCGACTCGAGCATGCCCGGCACCGGATACGGTGGCGTTCTTGGCGAGTTCTTTGGCGACGAGCTCGTCAACGTCACCCGCGCCGGCACCGTCTCGGAGGCTCGTCTCGACGACATGGCCATCCGTATCCTCACGCCATACTACCACCTCGGCCAGGACGTTAACTACCCGGAGAGCAACTTCGACCAGGGCTCGCTCGCCAAGGAGGGTCCCTTTGCGACGAACCAGAACGTCAACGTTCAGGCCGACCACTGGAAGATCGTCAAGCAGATCGGCGAGGAGTCGGCGACGTGCGTGGCACCGTTTGACTGAGCTATGGATCGCAGCAGATACTGACCTGCTTTCCCTCTCCAGCCTGCTCAAGAACGCCAAGAACTCGTCGCTCGGTCTCCCGATCAAGATCCAGGACGATGTCATGATGCGCATCGCCGTTTTCGGCGACGACGCCGCCAGCCCTGGTGAGCAGCGCCCTTCTGTTCCTTCCGATAGCTTCTTCAGTCACTGACCCTCCTGCTTTCCTCCTCGCCTTGCAGAGCACGGCCTCAGCGGCTGCGGTGGCGCCAACACCTGCTACGACGACCCTGGAGCGTCGACTGGCATCATCGGCGCGACGACCGATGCCCCCAAGCCTGTCGGCAATGGTACCGTCTCTGTTGGCGGCGGCAGCGGTGCCGGCATCGCCCCCTACGTCATCTCGCCCCTCGAAGGCATCCTCGACCGGACGCGCCACACTGCTGTCACCGTTGACTACGACCTGGCAACCGACGCCGTCCACTACCCTTACATCACCAACGTCGCCTCGATCGCCGACAAGTGCATCGTCTTTGCGTCGGCCTTCCAGGCTGAGGGTGTGCTCCTCCC
>Ga0308160_10001576_pt1 | contig 31308 bp, 47 predicted proteins | sample PhyFR1_FD_201036 | JGI IMG/M metagenome (GOLD analysis project Ga0308160, IMG submission 201036) | Phyllosphere microbial communities from UC Gill Tract Community Farm, Albany, California, United States - DLSLF.R1 | ecosystem: Host-associated > Plants > Phyllosphere > Unclassified | place: USA... | reverse complement strand
AAACTCGGCAATCCGAAAGCGCGTTGCGCGTGCCTCGCGTTGATCTATTGAAAGCAATGTTTCTGGGTTGCACATAACATCGCTCGTGACGGACCAATGTCGCTCACTTGACCTCGGACGTTCACTATAAACTGCGACGTAGTCCTCTACAAACTCCACAAGCGTCCGGCCCATTTGCATGAGACGGCACATCGGCATCTGGTGATATCTCCTCGCAGCTCTACCGATATCGACACGACATCGGAGAAGCACTATGCCAGTCATATCGACCGAAACCAACGTCGGACGCTCGCGTACTGTGGCATATCCACTCGAGAAGCATCGATCGACGTACATCAATCCGCAGACGTCCAAGCCGCTCACTGGGTTTCAATGGCGGGTGTACGATCTAGTCCGGAAGGTACGTCTGATGCTCTCCCATGGTGACATTGGCGTCTGTATGGGCATCTTCACCACGGTGCTGAGACTGACAATGTCTAGATCCCATCAGGCCAAGTGACAACCTACGGTGACCTCGCACGCGCCCTGGTGACCTCGCCTAGAGCTGTCGGGACCGCACTGCGTGTCAATCCCTTTGCGCCCTACATCCCCTGTCACAGGATTGTAGCGCGGGACGGGCGCCTAACGGGCTTCTTCGGGAAGTGAGTCGAGATGTTGACGGTCACGCTGACGCTGGGCAGATCCGACGACGAAGGCTTGTCAAGCAAAGCAGCTCTCTTGCGGAGCGAGGGCATCAACGTAACGCCCGACAACCTTTGTGTAGATAAGAGCGATATGATCAACAAGCTATGGTTCGATGGAGCGTGAGGGCGAGGCCTGGGAGTCTACCTGCAGATATGCATAGAGATATCTCAGAGTTCGCAGATTACCACGACCATCCTAGACAATGTCTTTCGAGTCCAAGACGGTACCCCACATATCTTCGAATCCAGCCAACATGGTATCGATGAGCTGCTGCCACGTCGCTCCTGGAATACTCCTGTCCCCAACTGCGTCTCGAACGACTATCGTATCGAGACCGAGTTCCGCCGATTGCCTCGAAGTCATGAGACAACAGCCGTGTGCCTGGTATCCGACAATGACGACCTTGTCCTTCCCAGTCCCCTTGATCTTCTCCTGTAGGTCCGTACCGGTGAACGCGCCTGGAGCTTGTTTCCAGATAATCGGCTCATCGCCCGTCGCTACCAGCTCGTCGAACTCATCCGCGAGCGGCGTGTCGGGAGTGAATAGCGGAGCACCTTCCGGGGTCTTGTGTTTGATGTGGATAATGGATCCGGAAGCAGAACGGTATCTCTCCAGCAACTCGGCAATGACTTTCCGGGTCGGCTCCACGTTTGCAATAGCGAGGACACCGTCGATGTACCTTGCATCAGAGTCGGCTCACATATTAGCCGGAGAGACACTCACTCCTTCTGGGCATCAATGATGACGAGAACGCTGTCGGACGGGGATGCAGTGGACGGCTGGACGCCGAGTGTACCTCGAATGGAAGCTGGCATGGTGATGGTGAGGTCTTTCCTTTACCCGACAATGGCAGTCTTATATCTCGCGTTCGGCTTAAAGGCAGTCCGGGAATGAATCAGCGTGGTCCGTAACCGCGGCGTGTTCTGCCTGTTCTGAAGCAGACACCGCTTATGACGATCCGGGATCTTCCCCGTGAGATCCGGGTGACCCCGGCTGATGCCGTGCTCGTCGCTTGTGCAGTCTGTGCTTGACAAGCATTAGTCATTGCACTCGACGAGTGGTTTGGGAGTTTGGGGATGGGGACATGCATGGAGGCTAGAGGCGTAACATGGTGGGGGCTTGAAAATCTGGCAGATTTATTACAGCGGCACCAACTCTTCCAGCACATGCGGTCAGACAAACGGCCGCATCTGAGATTGTGACACAATTGTGGCAAGATACGAGGACTGAAGTCGGCAGATCTAGTAGGATCAAAGCTGAGATAGCCACTGGAGACAGAGAGGTCTCTTGACCAGGCAGACCAGTGATTGCCGGCGATATACTGGACCTTATTGTCAGTCTAGCCGGTGATGCGCGATTATCATTGTTCACATGAGGGTCGATTTGCGAGAGCGTAGAGCGAAGAATCATATGCGTCTCTACAATTTCCCGCACAGGGCCCAGGCATAGACGGCACTGCAACTTGACAGCGAATCATTGGCTACCGCTTGGCATTCAGTGGTCACAGAACAGTGGCGAAGGTGACACGATTCCTCGCGCCGTTCGCACAGTGTCTTTCAGTAGAGAGCTACATCCGAGACGGCGAGACCTTTGCTTAACGATACGTCCTTTTGCACGTGCTCTTCTACCGAGGAGTCAATGAAGGCCGCCATACCGATGATCCAATCTGTTGCGATAAGCACCGGCATTGAGGTGCACATCGTTTCCCCTTGTAATGTCAAGGCCAAAAATGCGATTCATATTGCCAAATGAGTCACTGACACTTCTTGCTAACAAAGTACTGTGTTGAATGTACGGAACGACGATCATCGGAGCCGGCCATCGGCGTACTCGATAGTTGCCTCTTCGCCCTTCCTGTCTTCATCCATCTTCGCATGAGCGGCGGTGACTTCGCTGAATTCTGCGCACCGTTAGCCATGCACTCAGTCGACAGTGGCAAGAACTCACGATCAACCTTCGTAGACTTGAATCGCCAAGCAGGGACCTTTTGCTCGAACAACAAGTCGAGCTCTCCGTAAGACCGGCCTTTCGTCTCGGGCAGTCTGATGATGAGATAGATGGCGGTGAGGCCGGAGACGCCGCCCCAGAAGAGACCGGATTTCGGGCCCCAGTTCCACGACGTAGGCGACAGCATACGGGGTACGATGATACCGCAGATGATGTTCATAATCTGGTAGGCGATACGGGACAGCGCGATCGACTTTTGACGCAGACGGGTCGACGACATCTCGCCGATGATCGTGTAGCACAGCGGGCCAAGAGTGCACTGGAGTCAGATCAGGGATTGCGATTTGACTTACGTTGTAGATGAAGTTGAGGGCGATGAGAAGCGATCCAATGGCGAACGTCGTGCTGTCGCCTTTCTTAAAGCCGAGGCCGCCGATGATCCACAGCATAAACGACATGAAGGCCATTCCACCGACGTAGAGTGTTCGGCGTCCAAAGTATGTCAAGACTACCCTCAGTACTGGCCTCATTGGATCAAGCTGTCTACTCACGGATCCAAGATACCATGGTTCCGATGATGAACATCGAGTTGAGGACCATGTTGAGGGAGAAACTCAAGTTGGTGGACACACCCGCTGTTTGGAGGAACTGTACACCTGTGATGTCAGCGCGAGTCGCTGCCGGAACCCACCTTGACCGATCAAGTTCTGACCGGACAACAGTTGACTGGCAAAGATCATCATGACAATCTCCGTGCGCCGCCTGTCGATTCCCCGGAAACAATCAATGTAGCTCGTGCCCTCGCTCGCGGCGATCTCCAGCTCGTTGGTATGCTGCATCATGGCCACTGCGTTCTTGACGTCTTGCTCCCCAAAGTAATCCGGGTTCGTGAGACGTCGTACGGAGGCTTCGGCCTCTGCCAGACGACCTTTTCGGACGAGCCACCAAGGTGACGAAGGGGCGAAGAATACAATCAGGAACAGGGGGATGACCCACACCCATTGAACGACAAATGGAAGACGCCAACTCCAGTCGCCGTCGATCTTCAGGCAAGCCTGACGATCAGCTCGTTCTGGTGCGTGCAAGGCAGACTCACCGTGACGACTCCAGAGGAGAGCAAGATTCCGCACCCCCAGCATAAGTTGACATAGGCGGTCAAGTAGCCTCGCAGCTGGATTGGGCAGACTTCCGAGGCGTACGCGGTGGTGAGAGTTTGGAAAACTCCCCTGATCGTAAGCACGGGTGTGTATTGCAGTATGAAACTAACCAAGGAATGCCACAGAGGACGTTACCGATGACCAGCATAGTAAGGCTTTGTGCGAAGACGGTGATAAAGATAAAGGCGGTAAGCGCAACGACAGAGGTCATCATGACGATTCTAGCGCCAAAGCGATCGGCAGCCCAGCCATTGACCTAGTGGTCAGCAAGGGCAAAAACTTCGAGGGCTTCTCGTACCAGAAGACCGATGATACCTCCGGCCGAAGAACCGTTGGACAGAGCAGATTGCCATTCAGCGGGAATAACATATCCGTTGGTCGAACCTGGAGCGACCACGCCGAATCTTCGAAGGAAAGTCGCTGCACTTTAGCGACCGCTTTTCCTGTGATAACTCACGCTGGCCGTAGAACGACCCAATGACGACGACATCGTAGCCCTCCATAATCAAAGCGCCGGAAAGCGCCATGGACCAGAAGATCGCCTTTTTGTGAATCGCAAACGCCTCCTTCCACGTTTGCTTGTGCTCGATTTCATCGGCCTGAGCAGCGTCCTGGATCCTGTCTGCGTCGAGTTTATCGCCCAAGTTGTGCGAGGCAGCGGTGATCGCCACCTGTTCGTGATTGTTGTTCATCCTGGAGTGTGGGGCAACGTCCACTTCTCCGCGCCAGGGACTAGCAATTATAGAAAGTCAGTTCGGGTCTTTCCTAGAATCGGGGTTTCATCAGTCCGACCGGGGCTCGGCGGGCCGCTAGACATATTGGCGAAGCGCCGCTATTTCCCCCCGGAATTGAGATAATGGAGATCTCCTCGTGGGCACCGTAACGTGGGAGCAGTCTGTCCTGTGTCCTTGCCTGTGCCTATGCTGCGCCTAGTTGTAGTCTAAAGTTATGGCGTTCGATTTACGCAACGTCCGGCAATGAGAAACGGGCCGAACGGCTAATTACGTTCGACGCCAACCTACGTTTCCACTTCACCGCCAGTCGGAACGTCGGGTAGTTTCATCACTACTCCTCGGACTCGGTTTTCCGATGCGCGAGAGCCCGTCATGTGAGCTACTGCTCATCGCCCGCGTATCCACCGACGGAGCTGCACCGGGCCGTGGTCGCAATCGCGGCGCCGAGGTGGTGAATCACTCGAGGCGGAAGCTGGCGCAGAGAAGTCCGACGTTGTTCCCCTCTGTTCAGTATCAGCAATGAGATTCACAGACGGCTTGTGAGTGGTTCCGTCAGACCTGTGAGCTCATTTCAGATGGCGACGACCCCTAGGCGAAGTGTTCAATGGCGCTGTCGAGGTAGTCGAAGTCCTCAGCGAAACTCCGGAACTGCTATCCGTCATCTGCGCCCCCAAACACGTGGCTACGCGGGGTGATACCCTCAACTGTATGTCCAGACCACAGACTTGACTAATAAGCAGCTCCCTTGATCACTGTTTCGATCAGCTCGCCGGCTGATGACGTTCTCAAGATCCGCGTAGAGCACCATACTGTGGGTATTGAGTGGACACACAAGTTGACAACTAGGGACAGCTTGACAAAGGCCCCGACTTCGAATTGTTCCCGGATGGCAAGCCTACCGCGCCGAAACCAGTTCTGTCCCGGCCCGCAGACGATCGTATTCGGTATCAATCTGGAGGGCTTGCCGTGACACTCAACACCGCTGCGCGGTCATACGGCCTGACCTTCACCGACTCTACCGATACCGAGGACAAGTTCCTCTGCGCGGTCGACCCGAAGGGTCACGCTCAAGTCGACCTGCCCTCTCATCTTGCCGGCTCGTCGCTCTCCGCGACATCATGCATGTCCACGCTTCACGACGCTCGGCCGGTCAACGAGCACGCCTCGACGGCGCAACAACACCACGGCGGATGGATACGATACATGCTCGCAGAAATGACGCTTTCAGTCGGTGAACAGATCTACGGTCTCGGTGAACGTTTCGGCCCGTACGTCAAGAATGGCCAGAAAGTAGGCATGTGGAACGCAGACGGAGGGACAAGCTCCGAGCAGGCATACAAGAACGTCCCGTTCTATCTCTCGTCGAATGGCTTTGGTGTGTTTGTGAACCATCCCGAAGAGGTCGAGTTCGAGGTCGGGCGGGAGAAGTGCAGCAAAGTCGGGCTGAGCGTGCGAGGCGAGTCGCTCGAGTACTTTGTCATCGGAGGCGGTTCTATGAAAGCTGTAAGTCGCGTCGATGTTTCCTGTCTGACGATAGGCCTTGCGCAATTATGCCATGATCACCGGGCTGCCTGCTCTGCCACCTGCTTGGACTTTCGGACTGTACCTGTCGACATCATTCACCACCTCGTACGACCAAAAGACCGTCTCCGAGTTTCTGAAGGGCATGCGGGATCGAGACTGTCCGGTCCGCGTGTTCCATTTGGACTGCTTGTGAGTGGCACTACCGAACCACCGATCGCGCTGACGACAGCTGGATGAAGCGATACGACTGGTGCTCATTCTCGTGGGACCCAGAAGCGTTTCCTGATCCGAAAAAGTACCTTGCAGACATCAAGAAGGAATACAACGTGAAGGTTTGCGCCTGGGTCAATCCCTACATTGCGCAACGAGCCGATATCTTCAAAGAAGGAGTCGCCAAGGGCTACTTTGTCAAGCGGATGAACGGTAGCGTGTGGCAGTGGTGAGTCAAAATTCGCATCGGAGGCTTGCAACGTATGCTAACCTCAGGGACGAATGGCAGCCAGGCATGGCCGTTGTTGACTTTACCAATCCCGAAGCGTGTAAATGGTACTCCGGATTGATCGAGAAGCTACTGTTGACCGGTGTGGACACCATCAAGACCGACTTTGGAGAGCGTATCCCGCATCTCGACGTGCAGTGGCACGACGGAAGCAATCCTTGGAAGATGCACAAGTGAGCCAGTTTGTGATTCGCGCTGACACCAGTTACTATGCTCATTTGTACAACAAGGTCGTGTTCGACACCATCAAACGGGTGTTTGGTGACGACCAAGCGGCTCTGTTTGCCCGTTCGGCGACTGCTGGTGGGCAGCGGTTCCCGGTACACTGGGGAGGTGACTGTGAGAGCACATTCGAGGCCATGGCGGAGACGCTTCGTGGCGGTTTGAGCTTGGCCAGCTCCGGTTTCGGCTTTTGGTCACACGACATTGGTGGATTCGAAGGACATCCGCCAGAGGAGATCTTCTGTCGATGGATCGGCATGGGCCTGTTCTCATCACACTCTCGTCTTCACGGCTCGGCGTCGTACCGTGTCCCGTGGAACTATGGCGAGCGAGCGGTTGAAGCGACCTCACGCATGGTACGAACAAAGCTACGTCTCATGCCATACCTATTCGCCCAATCGATCGAGGTGGCGAACACGGGTGTTCCGGTCATGCGACCGATGGTCATCGAGTTCCCCGACGACCCGACATGTTTGCAACTGGACAGGCAATAGTGAGTGGTTTCGAAGGATCGTCTAAACTTCAGTATGTTCGGTGAATCTTTGCTCGTCGCGCCGGTCTTCCACGCCTCCATCGCCTCGTACTATCTCCCCGCAGGCCGGTGGACATGCCTGTGGACTGACGAGGTCGTCGAGGGGCCGCGATGGGTCAAGAAAACCGACTACCCGCTTACGTGTATTCCTGTCTTTGTCAAGGAGAACTCGGTCATTCTTCTCGGACCGGCAGACGTCAAGATCCCAGATTACGAGTATAGCAAAGTCGAGTTGGAAGTGCGCGCCTATGAGATCACCAAAGATGTCGAGGTGGCAGTACCAACGGGATCTGGCAAGTCTATCGCCGGCACAATCAAGGTGTCCACGTCTGGCGTGGATTCGGGTGCCTTCAAAGTCACCGAGCAGCGGACCTCCTTGTAGATAGATTAGCGCGATAGATCGGTGTAATCCGTAACACTTCTGATTGCATACATGAGACCAACTTTACAACTTTGCTTCGATCGCGGCCTCGCCCACGGGTCCCTCCCCAAGCCCCGCCTCCCTACGCATGCGTTCCGCCAATCGCCTTCCAATCCATTCGCCGAATGTCATCGTTGTAATCATAGGATTCACACCGCTCGCGCTGGGGAACACACTTGCGTCGGCGACGTACAGCCCTTCCTTGCCCCAGACTTTCCCTGTCAAGTCGACGACTCCAGTCCGAGGCGATCCGCTCATACGGCATGTGCCCATCTGATGGGCCGAACCAAGTGCGATCCGGTCGATATCGTAGCTGGTGTTCCGGTATGCCTCCAGGAAATCGAGGAATGACTGATCATCCGACCAGTCGACCGCCTTGCCCACAGCGCGACGCCAGACTGGGAGTCCGGCCGCAGCTGTACAGATCTCCGAAGCGCCTTGAGCGTGTAGAAGCTTGGCAAGCCCTTCAAAGCCGTTTCGTATCCACTCCCTCTCTTTCGCTCCGGTCACATAGCTGATGCGCCGCTCTCCGTTCTTGTCGGTGTAAACCCGGCCGGTCGACTCTTCGCGACACAAGACGATATGACCCATCGTGTGCGGGTACTTCCTCATGCGGTCCTTCCAAGCCTCCGAGCCAGACCACGAGGACCCGAGGTTGCCGATAGATGGCAGCATGCACATTGCCTCCAGCTTGACCCCGTGCCCTTTGCCGTCTTGATTGGAGAACTCATTGATCACAGTCGTGAGGATCGTACCCTCCCACGGCTTGATCACTTGCGGCCAGACAGAATGGACGACTAGAGTTGGATGGAGATGGAGATGGTAGCCGAGGTGCGCGTTCTGCTGTCAGCGGGATCTTCTCAGGTGAGTTGAAGCAGAATCACCTTGATGCCACTGCGTAAGAGCACCGCCGGGCTGTTGAGGGTGCCACCGCTAACCACGACCGCTTTTGCCTTGACTACCAACCGTCTCTTGTCCGATCCCGTTCCGACCCAGCCTACAGCACCTATTGCGCGCTTGGGATCTTTATCGTCAAAGATCACTCGCTCGACGTGATAGTCGCCCAGTCCCCGGACCGTAGGGCCGTCGCTGTTCTGATCATCGATGAGCGGGCCCAAAAAGGCGCGACAGCCTGACATCTTTCCGAGCGCATCGTCAACCTCTTGGTGTCCGCGGCAACCGATAGTACAACTTGCTCCACATCGTCGATGATCGCTGAAGCTTCCGGAGATATTCTGGGGGACAGCTTTGACCGAGTAGCCCAACTTTCGAGATCCATCGATGAGACACGTATTGGCAGCGTTGTGGTCTTGGAGTTCTGGCGTTTGTACCCCGAGATGTTGCTCGACACTGATCGTCAGAAAAGACCAGTCCATCACTTACGTCTCCATGCAGTCCTGCCACTCCTTGCCCAAGAACATGCGTCCGTGTGGATCACCAGTCTTTCCGAGATCCTTCATGACGTGTTTTGTCCATTCGTCGCGGACAAAGCGGTCAGTTTGCAAGCACGCGCTCCAGTTGATCCGAGACCCTCCGCCCCAGGTCGAACCGGCGAGGATCGTGACAGCGCTTTCATCGGTCGTCACAACACCTCCACCCTCGAGCATGGAATCGAACGCCTCGTCCTCGCTCCCGGTCAAAGGAGTGCCTGCGGGATGAGGTGATCGTATCGAGCTCTTCTCCACGACGAGGATGTCGCTGATAGTGGATGTATCGCGCATGACAGCCTTCCAATCGCCGTTGGCGGTCAAGTTACGTACGAGCGATCCGGTAAAGGCGCTCGCGCCAGATCCAGACCCGACGACCAGTACTCCTACAGCGAGTTCCAACGCCGGTCGGCCGTCAAACGTCGAAGAAGTCGCCTGCGCCAACACATCGTCGAATTGCGCATCGGTATGCTTTGATTGCGGTACTGCGTGCTCTGGATAGCCGATAGCGTCCAAGAACCCGGGGCACGTCCTGGCCCATAGCGATCTCACGATAGTCCCCAGACCTTTCGCCCCCAAGCGGATCGGACGTAGCCGAGACTGCATCCATCCCAGAACGATCCCTTCCACTTCTTCCCGGGAAAGGTCATACAGGTAGGTTGACGTTCCGTTGAAGCTGTAGCCCATATATCCGCTAATGATGCCGAGGAATAACTTGGTCTCTTTTACCGCTTGAGGAGGCAGACGCGACGAGAAGGTGTCAGCCATCAAGACCATGAACCTCTGGCATTCGCTTGGATTGATGTCGAGAGCGTCTCCGTTGGTTGGGTTCGACGTGCCGACAAACGCGTCGGATATCGCGAGGAGCGTCTTCCATTGGTGTTCGCTCAGTCCACTTTCGACGTGCAGCGACATGATAGTGGTGGTTTGGGATTGAGATCGATCTGTTTAAGTCTCAGCCAAACAGACACGGCTATCATCTACCGGCTGCCGGGAGTGGTCCCATGACTCGAGTAAAGCGGGCTTCCCGATCTTCGCTCTACCGTGGACGGAGAGTATCGACCGCGTCGGGCCTGGCCGCGAAGACTCTCCCGCACGCGCTATGTATATCTTCAGCTACAGCTACAGCTACATAACAGCGATGCTGTCGAAGCATCTTGTGCCGGCGTGGCAAAGATGGTCGTACCGCGACAATGCCGTCAATTGCCGCTTCGGCATCGCGTCCTGTCATTTGTTCCGACGGTCAAGCTGAGTTTTCTCCTCACACCATGAGTATACTTTTCGCGCGACCCGTTTCGCTGGCCCGCAACGGAGTCATATCCCGTAGAATAGTATGCCAGGCTAGGCACTACACCTCAAACACGGTCAAGCGACAAGGATCGGCGCTTGCACCCGTCCTAGCCTGCACTGCGTTCCTCGCGGCATCCGGACTGTTTTTCGGGTCGAAGACAATCTTTGCAGAATCGCTCGCTCCCGAGCCGATGAAACAAGATCTACTACCTGAAGCTCCCAGCAATCGGTATGCGTCGGACAAGGAGGTTGCGAACGTCATTGAGCTGTTGAGAAAGACATTGAAACCGGACCAAGTCACAACGAATCCGGACGAGCTGCTGGGTCATGGGCATTCGGCGAACACTTATCATAGTAGGCGTCTCTTCCAGTAGGCAACTTATCGCTCACTCTCAGCCGCCGCCAAGCCACAAGTCGTCGTGTATGCCGAGTCGACCGAAGACGTCGCCGCTGTCGTCAAGCTGGCATACGAACATCGCGTCCCCGTCACCCCATTCAGCGGAGGTACATCGCTCGAAGGGCACATCACATGTCCATTCGGCGGGATCTGTATCGACTTGTCGAGGATGGACCGAGTTGTCGAGGTGCACGTGGCCGACTCGGATGCGGTGGTGCAGGCAGGCGTACAGTGGGAAGCCCTGAACGAGGAGCTCAAAGATAGGGGATTGAAGCTGTTCTTCCCCCTCGATCCGGGACCCTCTGCATGTATCGGAGGTATGATGGCGACGGGGTGTAGGTGAGCTACAATACGACTGCGCTGACTGTAAGCGGAACCAATGCGGTGAGGTACGGAACGGCCAAAGGGGAATGGTTTCTGAACGCCGTGAGTTTCGCATGGGACGAATCTCAATCTAGACTGTCGTGCTACCTAACGGAGATGTGATCAAGACCAGACAGAGGTCGAGGTGAGTTGGAGTGTATGCAAATCTGACGGCAGGAAATCTTCCGCAGGCTTCGACCTCACCAAGCTTTTCATCGGCGCGGAAGGGACCTTGGGTATCGTGACGGAAGGTGGGTGCTTGTTCTGCCTCACTCACGCCAGCGACTGTCCGTCTCACGCCGCTACTACCCACACGAGTAGCGGTCTGCGGCTTTCCGGGCGTCGAAGAAGCGGTGCAGGCCGTAGGAGAGGTGATCAACCGGGGTATCCCGATTCGTGAGTCAATGTCCGGTTTGAGCTGACTTTAGAATGCGTGGAACTTTGCGACACCCTGATGATGGAGGCTATTGGCAAGTTTGGCAACGTCAGCATGCCGCTACCGGACCGCGACTCGATCTTCTTCAAGTTCCAAGGTCCGACCCCGAATTCCATCCAGGACAGCGCGGCCATCGTCGACGAGATTGCGAAAAAGTACGGCGGGTCGGGGCTGACGTTTGCCAAGGACGACGAGGAGAGCGAGGAGCTATGGCGAGCGCGGAAAGCGGCACACTGGTCGGCTATGGCTTTGGTCGAAGGCGGGACGTGCTATAGCACCGATGTCTGTGTGCCAGTGAGCAACTTGCCTCGGCTCGTGAAGGAGACGAAGCAGGACTTGAAAGAGAATGGAATCGTGGGCCCGATATTGGGGTGCGTCGCGTCTTGACTACCGTGCAGACTTGCGCTTATGGCAGGCACGTCGGCGATGGTAACTTTCACTGCGCGTTGATCTTCAAGAACGACGTTCCGGGCGAGTTTGAAAAGGTCGATGCGGCGGCTCATAGGGTGGGTCCGAGCTTTGTTCCCGCTGACGGACAGATGGTTGAGCGCGCTATCGCACTTCAGGGCACATGTACAGGTGGGTACATCTCAGATCCAGCTGATGTCTAGGAGAGCACGGAGTGGGGATCGGCAAAAAGGTGAGTCCTGCAGCCGACGGCGCTGAGACCAGATGTACCTTCGATCGGAATTGGGCGATGGTACGATCGGCGTCATGAAGACTCTCAAAACGGCGCTGGACCCAAGGGGAATTATGAACCCGGGCAAGGTGGGCTTTATCGTGAATTAGATGCTGACGTTCAGTTGTATCCCGACGATTAGATGGGCCGATTCGCATGCATCACAGGGTCCTCTCTCTCTGTTGCTGCCATTCGCTCTTGAAGCTCTGAGCATGGCGACTATCCGACCGTTCCTTGCTAACAGACGCCAAGTTCGCGTCAGCTGAGATTTGATACACTACGAAATGTCGCCTTGGCATGGTGGTCCTCTGTGTGGTCACGGCGTTCATGTCTTTAAGCGGACATACCCGAGCTTTTGAAGCATCTCGCCGGAGTAGATCCCTCGGCTGATGGAAGCAAGAAAGCTAAAGGAGCTCGTTACATCTTTTCCCTGGAGATCTGCTTGACAAGCTCGTGCCAATCAATGTTTGGATCGTTCAGATGGCTACATGGACAAATGCCTTATTCGTACGGCCGTGTGCGGGTCAGCATGGTCACCCCGCAGGCTGAAATGTGGCTTCGGCGGAAACAGTGACCGGCCGAATTTATTGGCGTGACCGTAAATACTTTCTCAACGTCATCAAAGACGTCGCCGAGCATGCCGCCAGTTTAGCTCCCCTCATTACCCCGCTTGACGCTAAAGTCGGAATAAATCCGGCACAATGGTGGGGGGATCGATCATGGGGCCGAAAGCAACTGTTCCTGGTGATCTTGTACATAAGTCGAACACGACGTTGCGAAATGGCCAACCAGGATGATCTCCCTACAACTTTGGTCCGCGCTTGGGCTTTCGCTGTGTGGTTTAGCACAAGCGGCCGTTGTTGGTCCTCACTCAATCAACTCGGCCATTACGATCTTGACCCACAACGATCTCTACGGTGAGTGACGAGAGAAATCAGACCTGATGCTAGGTCCCAATTCGACACGCGATGAATCAGTCCTAGTGTTGAACGATTGGCAGAGCTCCACCGCCGCTTCGGCCGCCTGTAGCGCTTTGGGCGAATCTCTGTGGACACCCTCAACAGCCGACTTCCTTCCGTACTTGTCCTACCTCGGCAAGGCCGGATTGTACCACGCCGCGGACGGCTGCTGTGCGCACATCACCGAGAATGGCTTCGAGGGGCTGGTCGACAACTGCTCGGGCGAATACCCCGCCCTGTGCACCAATTCCGCCCCGTACACCACATCTGTCAAAGCCGACAACTCATCCGCTTGGCAGGTGCAAGTCCAAGGCGACGAATACACTTCGTTCACTGGGTGAGTCGGGTTGTAGAATGCGCTGACGTCAGGTTCCGTGACAAGGAAGCGTTCAATTTTAGGGGTATCCGATACGCTCAATCTTTCCAGCGATGGGACTACTCTTCCGTCTCCAACGTCACCGGCAACGTCGACGCGCTCGAATACGGATCGCAGTGCGTCCAAGCCGGCAACGTCGGTGACGAGGACTGCCTCTTCCTCAATGTCTGGACCCCGTTCCTCCCTAACAGCGACCCGAAAGAAGAATGCCTCAAGCCGGTCATGTTTCAGATCCACGGTGGCGCCTTCACTGGAGGCACTGGAGCGGATCCAACACTCGCTGGCGTCGGCTTAGCCTCGCGGGGCGACGTCGTTGTCGTGACCATCAACTACCGTCTGCAGACGCTCGGCTTCCTGGCACTGGATGACGGTAGCACCAATGGAAACTACGGTCTGGCCGATCAGATCACCGCACTACAGTGGGTGCAAAAGTACATCAAGTCGTTCGGAGGTGATCCCACTCGGGTCACCATCTTCGGTCAGTCCGCAGGCGCCGGATCGGTCCGAGCTTTGCTTGGCTCTCCTCCCGCGATTGGTCTCTATGCAGCCGCCATCATGGAGTCGAACCTTGCCGGTCTCGACTACGCCGGTACATACTCGCAGTACTACTCGATCCAGCAAGAGGTTCAGGTCGCCGCGGTGCCAATTCTCAACGCTACCAACTGTTCCACATCCACCGATCAGCTCGAGTGTCTTCGTGCCGTCGACGCGCACACTCTTGCGAGTCTTTCTACGGTGGCACGTTTCCTTGTCATCGATGGCACCTACCTCGTGCGAGAGAATCTCGCACTCAACGGTCAAGGTCCGGCCGCCAATGTCCCAGTCATGACAGGCTTCATGCGGGACGATGGGGCGTCATTCACTACCTTCCCGAAGGCTGGAATCGACAACATTACTGCAGAGCTCAGCCCAAACTTTACCCCATACCTTACGCCAAGCGTCCTTGACCTGTATCCGATCCCGTCTGGCAGCAATGCTTCGCTGAATCTCTACAACGCCTCCTCAGCCATCGCCACGGACACCGAGTTCCGCTGCTTGGACGAGGCTACCGCGTACTCTGCCGTGAAGAATGGTGTCTGGCCGAAAGCATACGTCTTCACCTTCAACCGGACTTATGGCGGCTACGACCCGAACCCGCCTGTTTGCTCGGCACCAATCGACGCAGAGCACCCGCTCGGAAACATGGACGCGGAGTATTTCAAGTGTCACTCTGGCGAGCTGCAGTATGTCTTTGGCGGTCTGGGCTACACCGGTCAGCCGGATCGCGACGGCTTGGACATCCCGATGTCGCAAATGACCGTTGATTCTTGGGCGTCGTTCGCCCGGACGTACGACCCGAACCCAGACGCTGCGTTCCTAAACGCGAGGGGCTTCTCCAACACCACCGCCGAGATTGCGCTGAGCGGTTCACGCTGGGATCCCATCGACACGAGCGATATCAACAATCTGCAGCTGCGCGTCTTCCAGTGGCCCACGTTCCAAGCTCCGTTTGACATCTTTAGCAGTGTTGAAAAGTGCCAGGCGTTTGGCTTTGGCTACGACTTTTACGAGAGTCACCCTGACGGATACGAGTTGCCTATGTAGACAAGAAGATCACATGCATATAATGGTGTCTACTCGCTTCGGTCCAGCCTTGTCGCATTCTAGCATGTTGTGGTTTTGCTTTCCTCGAGCGCCTCGCCCCCATGCATGAAGACAACTTGCCCTACGCATTACCAGACGTCATCGCCGGCAGAGCCGAAAGCCGGACCGGGGGCTTTGCGGTTGATTCCCATTTGGATCGACGCTAACCGGTTCTTCAATCTTTGCCATGTGCTCCGACCCCAATTGTATGTCGTTACTCCGCATCGATCGCCAGATACGCATGATTTGCGGGGCATCTGCCCAGGTTCCGGGGCATTGCGCGCGATCAAGTCAGCTGACGTCCGAACTCGACGGGGAGGCTGATTACCGGACTCGAAGCAGTTAGCGGCGGAGAAAAGATCAGCTCATCTTGATCAGCAATGCCGCGAAGATATCCTCCGAGGCGCATCGCAAGGCAGATATATAAGGAAAATGCGAATGTTGGACCAGTATCACCACCAACATGCTGTTCAGTACCCTCTCCACCCTCGCCCTCGCTGCCCCCGCGCTGGCCTCGCCCATCTCCAAGCGATGGACTTGCGGATCTTCCAACAATGCAGACTGCTCCCTGGCCTCGCTCGCTGAGCGCGCTGGCAAGCTGTACTTTGGCACGGCCTGGCAGTCGTTCTACCTCGCTGTGCCCGAGTTCAGCAAGATCCTCACCAGCGAATTCCAGCAGTACACGCCGGAGAACGAGATGAAGTGGGAGGTCATCCAGCCCACTCGAGGAGTGTACAATTGGACCGGTGCCGATCTCGTGAGTGAATTCGAAGGCTGCGCTGAGACCAGATCTTCGCCGAAGCGAAGAAGACGTCGTCTTTGGTCCGAGGTCACAACTTTGTCTGGCACCAACAGACGTGAGTTGACAGCGCTTTCCCAGCTGATGTCAGCCCTGCATACGTGACCAACATCACCGACGCGGACGAGCTCAAGTCGGTGCTCAAGGAGCACATTGACGCCGTGATGGGTCGTTACGGTAACGATATGTACGCCATTGACGTGATTAACGAGCGTAAGTCGATGTCCAATGCGGCGAGCTCCTCTCACCGCAGCGCTCTACGACAACGGAACATACCGAGATAGCGTGTGGTACAATGTCCTTGGCGAAGACTACTTTGGTATCGCCGTGAGTCATTCCCGCAAATGCCACTGACATTAGCTCGACTACGTCCACGCCGCCGCGCCCAATGTCAAGCTTTACATTAACGACTACAACATCGAGTCGGTCAACAACAAGTCCGCAGCATACGTCACCCTCGCACAGAAGCTCTTGTCCGAAGGACATCCCCTCCACGGCATCGGCTTCGAGTCGCACTTCATCGGCGGAGAGACACCAAAAGACATCGACGCGAGCATGAAGCAGTTCACCGACCTTGGCCTCGACGTGGCGATCACCGAGCTTGACATCCGTGTACCCGTCAACAACATGGGCATTACCAACTCGACGTGGCTTGATATCCAGTAAGTCGCAGCGGGAGTATCGTAGGGTAGTGAACCTACTGACACCAGGGCGAGCGAGTATGCCGACGTCGTCAAGGTGTGCCTGGACAACGACAAGTGCCCGGGCATCACCGTCTGGGGCTTTGACGACCGCAACTCCTGGATTCCGGGCGTGTTCCTCGGCGAGGGCGCGGCGACTTTGTACGGCTTCGATTGGCAGCCCAAGCCCGCGTTCTACGCGGTTCAAAATGCTCTGTAGGGGCTCGATTATAATTGAACGGAAGAAGTTAATGCATGGCTTGTTTTTATCGATGAGCTGAGCTGGCGTTGGTATCTATAACGCACCTGTTTGCCCCAATGCGGGCGGTTTCAATACTGCGTAGCCGTGGCATGTAAGCCTTGCCTTCGCAGCTCGGATGACCATGCGAGGAACCTCGAGTGTTGTAATCGCCATACAGATTCAACCGTAATCGCATTCCCAAGATTCGTAATAGACAAATCGTTACGTTTCGGAAGTACGACCGCTTCCATCCGAAGTACTCAACAGTCTCCCTGATATGTGAACTAAGCTTGCCGGCCTTCCCAGTCACCAATCCAGCACAAGTCGCATGTCCACCGCTCCGCCCGCCGCAAAGAAGCAAAAGCGTAGAGTGTCTGACTCCAACCGTCAGAGAGCTTCGGTATCATGCGATCGCTGCAAAACCCGAAAGATCAGGTGTATTCGACCGAACGACTCGGCGCCATGCGCAAGCTGCGCTCAGCTGGATGTCAACTGTGAAGCTACGCTACCGCGGAAGCAGCGCGTGTATGCAACTTACGACCAATTGCAGTCGCGCTACCGCGCGCTCGACCTTCTTGTCGGTCGTTTGTTCCCTGGAGAGGCTGTAGATACCATTGAAGATATACAGGAATTGGCGAGGCGGAATGGTATCGATTTATCGGAGATTGCTGCATCGCTCGAGGATCAAGAAATCTCTCAGCCGACCCACGACCTGTCGATCAACGAGGATGAAGGTACGAAGCGCGGAGGCTCTTCCGCGTCGTTCATGATGAGAGATGAGCGAGATACAGCACTATTCGACTCGATACACAGCCTACATATGCTAGAAGGGGCGCTGATACCCGCACCGCGCGATGGATTTCACTATGTCGGACCGTCAAGTTCTTACCTCTTCGCGAATACCGTTCGGCAGCTTGTGAAGAAGGCTAGCGCGCATCCGCTGGCATCTGATCGAATCGGTCGCCGCCGTCAGCAACGAGCGAACGAGTTCACCTCTTCGGATCGGACCACAGCGTTGGAAGCTAGGATACAAGGGCATCCCGTGATGGTCGGGGATGACAGCGAGGATTCTCCTGTCAGCGATGACACAGCCATGGCGCCGAATGGCAGTGCACAGGCGACTGTGCCTTCTCCGTTGGAGGCAATGACACCGAAACCCTCTTTGGGAGGAATGCCTCGACTGTCAGCCGATCTCCTTCCGGATCGCAAACTGGGTGACCGACTCGTCAAGGCGTTCTTTGACAGAGTGCACCTAAACTTCAATCTTTTTCACCGAGGGACCTTTCAGGTTCGGTACGAATCCAGCTGGAGTCCCGCAAATCGTCGACCTGGAGGCGAGCTGGCCCTCGATCCTGGCTGGCTATGCGTGTTGCTGATGGTTTTTGTGCTCGGATCACAAGCACTTGAGCGCGATGGGCTCAAGGAGGCGACATCACTGCAGGTACGCTATCTCGCGGTGGTGGTGCGGGCGGGACTTCAGCGGTTGATCTTGACGGCGACCATGTCAAACGTGCAGGCTCTAGCTCTGCTGAGTCTGTACCAGCACAACGCTGGCGAGCGGAACGCGTCGTGGATGCTGATCGGTCACGCATCGCGCATGGCTGTGGCGCTGGGCATGCAACGGGACGGGGAGAGTCAGAATTTTGACTTTATCGCGCGGAACAGCCGGCGGACTGTATGGTGGACTTTGTTCCTTTTCGAGCAGAACCTGAGCTTCATTCTCGGCAGGCCAAGCGCGACGTCCACTGTCGATATAAGTGCGAGTCTGCCCGATGAAAGTGTCACAGACGGGGGCGATACTCCGCCTGGATATCTCGATCATGCGGTCAGACTCGGCGAGATCTCGGCAAAAGTCAAGCGGTACACGGCTTCGGTGTCGCCTCTCTACGATCGAGCATCTCAGCTACTAAAGACAATCGGCCTAGCCGTACAGCTGGACGAGGTGCTGCAGCGATGGCTGGATGATCTCCCGGCTCATCTGCGCCCGGACACGCACTTTGCAACGAGCAAACATCGTCGATCGGTCCTGCTGCTTCACGCGACGTTCAATCACACGCGATCCGTGCTCGGCCGCCCGCATCTGTTGTGCCGCACGAATCACGCGCTTGAGACGGGTGGTCGTTCATCACTGAGCGAGGTGCCCCTTGTGGCTCCTCCTGCGACCTCTCCAGATTCCGGAGAGCTCGGGCCGATGCCACCCCTCGTTGAACAGTTTGCTCAATCGTCCCTGGCGGCGTCCAGGAAGTGTATTTCAACGCTGATCGATCTGGCCAGTTCCGGCTCCCTCGAAGGCGAAGTTTGGTACGACTACTATTATATGCACCACGCCGCGCTCATCCTCTCCCTGCCCTTCCTTGGTGACTCGAGCAGACAGGACCGCTTGCTCGACAGAGGACTAGTTTCTACCGCGTTGAATCTTGCCCAAAAAAGCCGGCTAGCACCGACGTATCGGATCTTGATCAACGTCTCGATACAATTCGCCAAAATCGTTGGCATCGGTCCTGACGACGATCCCAGCAGACCGTCGTCTCCAAGGGGTGGTCCTCACGGCCTGCATAGTATCAGCAACCTACGTGGGCATACTGTGGATCAGCCTACCGACAGCGAGCCAAGACTTTGTCGGTTACAAGACCCCCTAGCCCACTTCGCGACAGACGCCCACGCTACAGGCTCCGAGTCCTTTGCGCGCGATCGCCCTGCGCCGTCGTCAACAATGTGGCCTGGCCACGACACCGCGCATAACGACGTCTCCAATGCCATCTCCAACGACTTTACAATTGCGGCGCCTGATCAAGCCCACATGCAACCCATCGATGAGTGGTCGCTCATCCCGCTGCCGGATGTAGGGACGACTACGCAGCCTATCTCTCTGGAGCAACTGCTCGGCATGCAGCTTTCGAGCTCATACGGCGAGTCAAGCACCAGCGGATCGCAGTCGGTCGACTTTGGTTTCGCCGACATGTACGGGTTCGGCTTTGACCTGCCCGTACAGACGAGCACCTTGGACTCGGGCGAACCCTTCGGCTTTCACCAAGGGGACATTGCGCAGAACAGTGGGCGCGGTGGGTTCAGCGACGGCAGGGACGGCGTCCCAGAACCCAACAGGAGATCCGAAGACATAAGCTTGCACGGCGAAATCCCTTGGGACTTCTTCGGAGGAGACGATTGGTTGGCGGGTGGGCTGCCTCGTGATGGGACATAGTGCGGTACGCAACAAACGCATAGCACAGTTGTCATGACATCGTGAGGCGTCGTCACCGGCTGCTCTGGGCATAACTTCGCTCGGTAACGGGATGCGGCACGCGACACGGTATCGACACGGTATCGGTGGATGCATTTGGAGCTTAGATCGGGCGGGAAGCCGAGTCTTTCGCGTTGACATGCGCGCAATTAAAGCTCTACCGCTGCCCACTGAGATGGATCCTCGCATTTCGGATGGCCCCTATGTCATTTGCATTAGCCCCGGAGAACGTATCTGTCCTAGAATGAGCAAGCTCAGGCATCAGCGGGAAGATCAAGTTGAAACACGAAAGCTATATAGCCGGGGTGTCGTCTGAGGGCGAGAGCATTGGCTTGATAATGAGAGCGCCATATGATGTATTGCATAGCCATTTTACAATACCAAATCGAAGCAGAGTATGGCAAACTAGTAAGCGTATAGGAGGCGGGTCGAAGGGTCATCCCGCTTCAATCTCTTGTTCGTCATGACCAGCCAAGTCCTCATAGTCCAAGTGCAGGCAATGACTGCGGTGACAAACGCCGCGTTTGCGCTCATCGCCATGAGATAGCGTGGACCGTCGGTCTTTGGATACAAGTAAGGGGTGAAGATGAATGAGGTCATGGCGATGCAATTCATGATTGACATCGCCCCGGCTTTCTTTTCCGGCGTCTGGCCGCAAGTCGCTGCTACCCATCCAATAATGATTCTTCAATTAGCACAGTCGCAGAGATTCCTCAGCGAGGGTGGAGGCTGGGCACGGGCAACACTTACGAGTTGGCGGAGTACGATCCGGTGGCGAAGAGGAACAGCGAAATGAACCGGACCGCCGTGTTCAAAGACGAGGCCGCCATGATGAATCCGACCAACGCGACGACCATACCGCCGGTGATATGCCACGATCGCTCGTTCCTTCGGCCTGATGACCAGGCAAGGGCTACACTGAACACGCCGGCGCAGAGGTACGGTGGGCAGGTGATGACCAACGTGATTGTCGTGCTGTAGCCGAGTGTTTTGACCACAGTCGGGAAGAACGAATTGAAACCGCAAGCAGCGAGGTGCAGTAGCTGTAGCAGAGTGAGGAACCACAACTTGGGATCCCGAGCAGCCTGTTTCAGACCGATCCAGGAGCCTTGACTCTCCTGCAGACCGACAGTGTCGCGTTCCATCCGCGAATGGGCGAGCTCTCGCTCTTCGGGGCTGAGCCAACGAGTAGTGAGCGGGTGATCAGGCAGCGCCCAAATGGCAACGATAGCAATGCCAAAGGTGACGGCACCGAGAATGATGAATAACCATCTCCAGCCGGCCAGACCACGAACGCCCCCGAGTGTCGCAAAGGTAGCGGCGCTAATCAGACCTGCTACGGCAGTTGCGATGATGTTGGCGGCTGGCGTCAGTTCGGCTTCTTTTTCGACCGGGCTCATTAGTCACCTACAGTATAGGATCGATACCCTCGTGGCAAGCTCTCTTCGCGTGTAGAACAGCGACAGGAGGTAGATAGCACCGGGGTAGAAGGGGGCTGGGGTCAGTCGCAATTTGAAGGATCTCTCAGTGACATACCTTCGGCAAAGCCCAGCAGGAAACGAACGGCAAAGGCGCCTTTGAAGTCGTGAACAGCGGCAGTGGCAGCGGACACTCCGGCCCAAGCCCTGGAAGTGAGTGCCATTTCAGAGTCGAGTCAAGGATTGCACTCACATCATCCAGCAAGACATCCATATGGACGGTCGGACTCTTTTAGTCGACATGAGCATGTTGGATGGGATCTGGCGTTAAATTCGCCAGGGATAACCCGGTCGCGACGTACCTGGATCAACGTGTACCCGACGTACAAGATCGACACACAGATGTTGAACTGATTCCCGGTCAGCTTGAGGTCTTTCTCCAGCCCGTCGAGCCGAGCGTTTGCAATGGCATTCTGGTCGAGTTTGTTCATGAAGTACATGGCAAACACGATCGGCAAAATGTGCCAGTCGAGCTTCTTGACGAGAGCTTTCTCGGCGGGAGAGTAGACAACGCTCGTTCCAAAGTGATCGGCGGGAGCGCTGTTGTCGTCTTTGGACACTTTCTCCATATCGTAGTTTTCGACGTGATCGACATGAGCTTTCGAAATCGATTCGGTATCACTCGCTCGTCGACCGGAGGGGTGGTCTGATGGGGAATCGGCTTTAGACATTGTGTGTGTTCAGTCGACTCTTCGATATTTGTTGAGCTGGCCTTGCCGGGCTAGCGATGACTAGGATTTTCTGCGAAGGGTCGGTGGGATGGATGGCCTGCCGAAGGTCGCAAGTTCTGGTCGTTTTCGCCGTGTGTCTATCTCCTCAGACGACCGCACCTTCTTATACCTCGTCTCCCCAGAACAGATCCCGGAGGCGTTGTGGAGGTCCGTGGAGCCGACAGCATGAGAGTTGAGTGTTGGAAAGTGAAAGACAGGTGAAGAGTGCACGTAATTTACGGATGCAAGCAGCCGGGGCTGAGGATATCCGCGGATGCATGCTTCCGTCCGGTAGAATCGCCTGGGCGTCCAAGGGTTATCGTGTCTTCCTTCCGACATCGTCTTGTCGGCTTTCGGCATACATGCCACGAACTTCGGAGACCACACTACGCCCGTATACTCACGTCATCCCCATGATCGACCCCGGAACGAAGGCGCATCCGCGACATCGGCCATCGGGGTTGATCCGGAACCATGCATCCGATGCGCATCGAGGTGGTGCGGTGGACGCGACGTGGTAGGAAGATATAAAGCGAAGACTGTCGGTGCTATGCTCTTCATCAATCAGCTCGACGCTTCATCACAACACCTCACACCTCCTACACAAACACAATTACAACAATGGTCGCCAACGGATCCAACGGAACATCATCCACTTTCTCCAACCCCCGAGGTCGTGTCGGTTTCGACATGGCGGGCATCACCCCTGCTCCGGTGAGTTGGGTTACGCCTGAGATATCTCCTCAGCTTTTTCCTGCTTTTAGACCTATGCCTTGATACCGGCTCCACACCCTATCCGCTCCGCCAAGATGCACGAGGCCATGCTAATCCCAGGTGACCCCGTTCAACGAAGACGGCTCGGTCGACTTTGAAGCAATCCAGCGCATCGGTTCTTGGCTCGTCACCGTCGAGGGTGTCAAAGGGCTCGTCGTACTTGGACACGCTGGCGAAGGAACCTTTCTCACCGAGGAGGAGCAGGTTCAGGTTATCCAAGCGTTTGTCAATGCCGTCGACAACAAGATCCCGATTATTGCCGGTATCACGCGCGAAGGAGACATGGTCGCTGGTCTCGAGGCGAAGCGTGCAAAGGATGCAGGCGCCGCTGCCGGTCTGCTCTACCCGTGAGTCGTTGTTACGTATTACTTCTGGGTGTCGCGCTCATCGCCAGGTCCCACGGTTGGCTGCGATTCGGCTATCAGACTGGCGCGCCCCAAGCTCGATACAAGGCCGTCTACGAGGCTTCTCATCTTCCTCTCATCTTGTTCCAATACCCAGCCGAGACGAAAGCGACGTACGACCTCCAGACCCAGCTCGACATCCTTGCACAGCCTGGAGTCTTTGCTAGTAAGTCCGCCTGACCTTCCCGCTCGAACACGCCCACGAACCCGTCATCCCGCTAACCAGCAGTGAAGAATGGAGTACGAAACATGCGACGATGGGACCGAGAGATCCCCGTCATCCGCCGCGAACGACCAGACTGCTACATCATGACCTGCCACGACGAATATCTCCTCCACACCGCATTCGATGTCGATGGCATGCTTATCGGCTACGGCTGTATCGCTCCCGAGCCGCTGTTCGAACTCCTCAACGCTGGAAAGGCCAAGGATTACAAGAAAGCCCGAGAGGTCCACGACAAGCTCCTCCCCGTCACTGCCGCTGTCTACCATCGGGGCTCACACATGGAGGGCACAGTCGCACTCAAGCACGCATTGGTCGCCAGGGGTATTTTGAACCACGCCACGGTACGGGGAACTCTTCTCCCGCTTCAAGAAGGCGCCGACAAGGAGATTCACCAGGCTATCAAGTCTGCCGGGCTGGGACGGGCCCAGTAGATGGCTGGGCGGGATAGATGACTCGCTGTTTCCGGCCCGTCATCCAATTCATCATGCATCGATTTCAGAATGTCCATGAAGGGAAGGGAGCCAGTGCACATCACATCCTGTACAGGCCAACAGGTATGACTCACGCTGTCTTCGGCCCTGATGGATGTCGAGATGTTCTGTGGCCGGTCTCGGCGTTCAAATTCACGCATCAGGAATTTGTCTATTTGATCGAGGTCCCATCGAATGGCAGACATGTGTAGAAGAAGAACTTACCAGTGACAGGGATGCGATCGACCAGTCTAGATGTCTTGAGCATCGGTCTGTACCAAGGACTTTTTGCTGGATGGATCGGACGTGCAAAGTATCATCATATGCGTCGACTACAGCCCTTTACACTGTCGACTCTCCACCTCCCTCATCACACCAGAAAGCCTCCTGAGACATGGATTCTAGCAGGACGTCGAAAGAAACTATCCCATTGTTGAACAGCGATCCCAAATCCAACGGATCGAACATCTCACCCGTATCTTGAGGAGTGGGATCGTTGGGCGCGCGAGCCTGCGAGGTTGTAATCTCGTCGCTGAGCCCAAATTCTCGCCGTATCGCACTTCCATCCTGACTAAAACCATCCAATAGATTTTGTAAGATCATGCCATGAGGCCCGCCCATACTCCTGATCCTGACGTCCGCTTCGTCGATCCTTGTACCCGCAACAAACTCGGGCAAACGGCCGCCAATCGCATCGCGCACGTTCAAATAGCGGCGTACACAAACAACGGCAGTGACGATAACCGTGATGATCCATCGGGGTGCAGCGTAGTCGCTTGCTAACCAGTCGTAGACCAATTCGCACGCGGCCCGCAACATCGCCCAGTGATTCCATGCGTGACCGAGTGACTTGTGGGCCATATCTAACGGCGTGGGAATCAGCTGCACAAAGATTGACAAGCGCAGGGACAATGAGAACACGATGCAGCGTATCGTCAGAGCGGTCTGTGGGTGCTGATTGATTGTTGTCTCGCTACGAGCCACGACCGGTGTCCAATGGGCGAACAAAACGTCCAGGTCGATCGTCGAGTGCGCAATCGCAGCTTCTGCATCCGCCAATTGCCGAACGAATGATTCAACTGTGGTGTTGAAGCTGGCCATGCACTGGAGAAATGTGATAGCCTCGCTGTGTGCGCTGTATCGCGTCGAGTCGAAGAGCCAGCCGTAGGTCTGGACTATGCCGTCGCAACGGGTGCAAGCCAGATGAAGACTTGGGTAAGATACGCTGCAAGTGGACTCACATGTTGTACTGAGTCTTGACCAGTTCCCACTTCGTGTCAGCCATTGTCGATTCTTGTCCACTCACGAGCAGAATACGAGACAAAAGATCTGACCAGATGTCCTCATGCAGGCGGCTGAGATGCTGTGAAGCTCCCCTCGATAGGGCTTCCAGTCCTAGACTCTTGCCTAGCTCGTAGGCTATGCCGATTGCTCTCACTGGTGAAGGCAGTCGAGCAGAGTCCGCCTGTAAGGGACAGAGAGAAAGGAGCAGAAGGGCTAGAATGTCGTTTTCTTGATATAGACCCGTTGCGATCTGAGCCAGAATCGCGGTCATCGATTCGACATAGGACAAGCCTAGCTCTTCCGACACACAGGTGAGTATCGCCATATTGACGAGCGGTGCGGACGACTCTTTTGCGACGATCAACAACCGCGACAAGGGGAAAACGTTTTGATATCGAAGCACTACGCTGGGGTCAGTTCTGGCTCTGGTATCAACCCACACTTCTCGCGCCATGGCTAGAGTACCAGACGGGATTTCTTGATCCATGGCCATCTCCCGTGTAGCATTGAGATCCTCGGTCGTGCATATGCGTTCATCAAACGGGGCAACTGGGACTCTTGAGATGCCCGGTACGGTAGGTCGACGACCGCTGGTGGTTCGTCCGATTTGCCCGCTGAGGTCGCTAGCCCGGCACCGAGTCGGTAATGGCCTGATCGGAAATGGCAGACTCGAGTGTCGTGAGCTTTCGTACGAGGGGCATATCTCGTCACGGAGGCTGGAAATCTGACTTTCTAGCAGGGATAATCGATGCTCGACATTGGAAGAGGGATACGATGAAAAAGAGGACGTGTGGTCCCCATCCAAAGCTGTCACTCGAGCGCATTCCGATATGGCATGGACAATGGAGCACTGCCTGTTTCTCCGACGACATTCCAAACACCCATCCGATCGGACGTCGTCGCAACGTATCTTTGCCGACGCGCAGGTTTCACAAGCCCTATATCTCTTTCGCGTTGCCGGGCGTAACGACTCGTCCTCGATATATTCGTGTGAAGCGGACCTCATGATCGGGATGGATGTTTGCTGTGATGTAGAGTGCCGAACTATGCATCGGAACCTGTGCAGACATTGCTGTCATCGGCCATGCCCGATAAGACTTCTCCTCGGACATGTTTCTGATCCGGCAACTGTTGCTCCCCGAGCGACCCGGCGTTCCCGTGTCATCCGGAAATCCCACGGCAAAGCCGACACTTGCGGAAGTACCGGTGGCGGTTTGTGTATAAGGACACGCAGCGCAAGACTCTACGTCCCACCACATTGCAAGTATGCCTTTGCCTATCGATCCGGAAACGGGGGGAACTATCATGTGAGCTTTGACCAATGAAATAACTAAGCGGACAGCATCGGTTACTATCCGAAAATCTGGCTCTCAATCATCGGGATCGTCGCGTTCGGAGTCTTGACCTTGGCGTACTTCTGGAGTGCGTTCGTCCCGGATACTGCTAACCTTCCACTGATTGTAGGGTACTTCCGCTTGGCGAGAGCTCGCTACATGCTATGGATCACTATAGGGTCACTGGTGATGACCTGTGGTTTCGTCGTTCGGATCCCTATGCACGGCAACCCGACTTCCATTCCGATTTACACCGTTCAAACTCTGGCAAGTCATAGGCAAGGGATCTATTGACGCCAGCTGATCCTCCTATCTCCCTGTGCCTTCATCGCTCAAGACTATTTCATCCTTCCTCACCTAGCGGCCAACATCGGCGCATCCGACTGCCTGTTCATCAAGCCGACAGTGGTCGGTCGCATCTTTCTCATCAGCGACTGCGTCACATTTGTCATCCAGCTGGCCGGTTCAGCGATGGCAGCATCTGAAAGCTTAGCAACGGTGGGAGAAGATGTATGCTTAGTTCAATCAGAGTTCTAGCTGTTTTGCTGATTGAAGATCGCGCTCGCAGGTCTCATCGCCCAGCTCGTTTCGTTCGGTATATTCATTGTCTTGCTGCTCCGCTTCGGTTACAAGGTGTGAGTGTCTGCTTACTGGGCGGAGCTTATTGCCTAGATCTAAAGATCATCCCGCTCTCTGGCGTTCTACCAGATCCGAGAGTGATTGGAAGCGCGATTGGCGAGCGGTATTTTGGACGCTGTGCTGGTCGACGATCGGGATCATGGCAAGTGTCGACTCCATCACTCGGAATGCAGCTGACCCGATTAGATCCGCTGTGTATACAGAGTCGTCGAGTTCTCCCAGGGGTACGACGGCGAGCTACGCACGACGGAGATTTACTTCTATCTGCTCGACTCGTTGCCCCTTTTGGTTGCGATTGTCCCCTGGGTGGTCGTCTGGCCACCAAGCATTTTGCGCAGCGAGCCTAAGGAATACGAGGATGTTCATATGACCCGGTTCGCAACGGCTTGACCAACAAACAGTTAATGCTACTCGTTCAGTATGCTCAGATTACTGCCATGAAACGTTTCCCCGTTCCCTCTGTCGCGGTCGCACGCGAGTACTGAGGGGAGCATAATCAGCGCAAGCGTTACTGACAATGGCAGACTAGCTTCGGCGCTGACCGTGATCCCTCGAACGTCTTTGTCAAAGAAGGCGCAGCCTCAATGTGCGGTGATCTGTTAGTAAAATCGCTAACAGACGGCGCGACTCCTTGTCGCATCATCGTGTGGATGGGAAACCACGTCGCCCCAATTGATCGAGCAATGGACCTTGTACCGGCGCTACCACTGCTGTTCTTCGGTGCCGTCGCGACTTGATACCGATCGTAGAAGATCTATAATGTCGAGCACTCCCAGTCTACATGGTCGTATGTCTAGCTGTACCGTACGCAATACCATCTCGGCGACTGACACACGCGTACATCGTCCGCACTGTTGTCAGCGCAGCTCGTCAACAGGTCCGTCTTCGGAGATCATCTCCAGCTCACCTCTACTTCTCGCTCACGACCGCTGTTCGTCCGCTCTCCGTCCCTTCCACACACCCAGGCCACAGTATCCTGTCGCTCTCGACAGGCAGATCTGCTTTTCGCCTTTGATCATCCGAGGTCTCGCCGTCGATTGGCCAGCCGTTAAAAAGCTTGTCGCCCGATCTCCAGCACATCGCACCCCATCGTGTTCGGGGGAAGGTAGCACCGACAAACAACAGCGGCAATGATATCGGGAGTGTGACGAGCATTATGAGGATGGAGCCCACCCCGCGAATGTGTTCCATCATGACGTTGATGCAAGATGACCCAAGGAGACTGAAGCGTTAAAGGCGACGGAGGTAGGGCAGGACGTTCACAAGTCTGACAGAGATGAAGATGGGCAATGCGGTCAACGTCTGACAATGCGGCCAACGTCTGACCGCAATATCGTTGTGAACGTCTTATCGCAGGACCGCATACTCGCGCCAGAAGCAGTTGCCGGTTCAAGCGGAAGCTGAATTCGCGGTCGTACCTGGCTGAAGGCTAAAGGGCGTGGTACAGGATAATTTCCCAAAACAGCTGTATAGATCTATTTTCGCCCGCATCGACGATCTAACAGACGCAGTGGCGCGCGACGGCTGCCATTTTACGCGAAACACATGTGCACACGAGTGCCATGGACGCTAGCGCGGTCGTGTGGCTCATGCCGGCGTCTTCGGTGGTACCAGCGTCTGAATCCACGGTCGACGTGTAAGCGCCTCGCGGATCAGGGGGCCGCTAAACGCCCGCACGAAGATCAGGCCGAGATCTGCTTCTGATCGTAAGCTTTGACGATTGCTACGATCTCTTGCCTTAGCGTGGAAGTGACATTTGAGGCGTAGCCGGACAGCCCGATAATTCGAGATGCCGTATCCGTCCCATGCGGCGCCATGGGAGTCAGACACCAGATATTTGACCGTGGGAGCGCGTTCGTACAGGTATGGATAGGAGGCTATCGCGGGGTCGGCGGCTGAGACACGGAAATGCTCACGCGTATTACGCTCACGGATATCATGCTCAACACGCCCTGACTGTGCAATCAGTCGAGTAGTGCATGTGCATCGTGTCGTCTGTTCACAGGTTGACGCGTCGGCGATGAAGCCTGTCTAATGGCTCGCAGCGTTTGAGCCGCACCACGACGATCAGTGGGAGGAGGAGCTCATTGACGTTTCGAAATGCCTCGACCAAGCGAAACTCCACACCGCGTCTCTCAGTGAGTGCTTGTGACCGACGCTGCCGACGCATACGCTAAGCCGTTTTTTTGTCCGTGCATGCATCCAACATCTTATCATCACCACCGAGGTCTGCTTCGAGCTCAGAGACATAGTGACATACTAGGTCGTCTGTGTCGTGCCATGGATCGATAAAGACCGGAAGATCGGTTGAAGGGCATATGCAGAAGGGGCCCAGCTCTCTTCGTGATTGAGTGTCAAACTCGCCCATAGCACTGCAAGGATTCGATACGTGCGAGAATGCCAGTCGTCAGGTTTGCGAGATTCGAAAGTCGTGCACCAAAACCCTGCTTGGATGTGCTTATCTCTGGGTGGAATTTAACCGAGAGTGCCAAGACCGCGATGTGATCTAAAATCGTCCGCCAATCCGCACTCGGTGTTATTCCTTATCTCGACCCAGATCAACAGCCCAGTCAGCCGACTGCAGCTGATATGACATGCATGCACAAGCATGTCCGAGGAACTCGGGTTAACCGTTCTCATTGGCCCGTCAGCGCCCCCGCGATAACGGTCTCTTCCGACAGCTCGTGACACCAACTACTTTAGAGATAGTGCGCCCGTTCTCATTGGTCCGAAATCGCCTTAACATTGGCGATCGTGTCCGATAGCCCACTATACGCTGTATACATAAGAAGCCTGGCGGGACGATTGGGTTTCAAACACAAATCCAAGCGAAAGATGTCGGAATCAATCTTACCCCAAGCAGCGGGCTATGGAGTTGTGGTGAGCCAGACAGTGTGGGCCATCTAACGCGCAGGTGGGCATGGGATTGTTCTTCAGCGCAATGATGGTTGGGTGAGTGATCAGCACGATTGGCCTGACGGAAGAATAACCAAGCTGCAATCGCGTTACACATCGCACAAAGCCACCTCGGCGGAGGAGTTCAACTCGGCAAGTCGAAGCGTTCCTCCTGGTCTCATCGCGGCGGGCATAGTTTCAGCCTGGACTTGGGCAGCGACTCTATTGCAGTCGAGTGCGACGGCGTGAGTACGATCCCAGGTCGGGCTGATTTTAGCTACAAATTCGGTATCAGCGGGCCGTGGTGGTATGCTTCCGGAGCCTCCGTCCAAGGTAAACTTTGCATCTTTCACAGCTGACGTCAGTCTTGCTCTTTGCCATGATCGCCAACAAGCTCAAGCAGCATGCACCGCACTGTCACACGTACGTATGCGTGCAACAGCGCTGACTTTAGCTACCTCGAAATTATCAAAGTGCGGTGGGGAAAAGGCGCTCACGTGACATTCCTCTTTTTCGGTTTGGCGACTAACATCATCGTTTCCAGTAAGCATCGCCCGGTCTGCGCGTGCCAACCTCAGCGATGCTCATCCTCGGCGGATCCGCTACGGTTACCGACTTGACCGGCATGAATACGATCGCCGCATGTTTCCTCATTCCCCTCGGCGTCTCCATCTATGTCCTTACCGGCGGTATGCGCGCCACCCTCATAGCGGACTACTCTCATACCCTGGTCCTATATTGCATCCTCATTGCCTTTGCTCTGGTCGCCTACGCCACGTCGCCTATCATCGGCTCCCCATCGAAAATGTGGGAAATGCTTCACGTGGCTTCCGCCACCCATCCGGTCGCCGGCAACGCCCAGG
>Ga0308160_10001575_pt1 | contig 31323 bp, 24 predicted proteins | sample PhyFR1_FD_201036 | JGI IMG/M metagenome (GOLD analysis project Ga0308160, IMG submission 201036) | Phyllosphere microbial communities from UC Gill Tract Community Farm, Albany, California, United States - DLSLF.R1 | ecosystem: Host-associated > Plants > Phyllosphere > Unclassified | place: USA... | reverse complement strand
GTCACCGTGGGCGTGGGCATGATCAAGGCGCGCTATGCCGCCGAAGTGGCCCTGTCCGAACTCGATCCGCCGCGCAGCCTGCGCCTGGCCGGCAGCGGCCTGTCCTCGGTGGGCAGCGCCAGCGGCAGCGGCCTGGTGACGCTGGAGCCTGTGGGCGGCGGCACCCTGCTGCGCTACGACTACGCCGCGCAAGTCTCGGGCAAGGTGGCCGCGGTGGGCAGCCGCATGCTGGAAGGCGCGGCCAAGATCGTGCTGAACCAGCTGTTCGAACAACTCGGACGCGAAGCCGGCGGTCCCGCCACCCCGGACGGCGCCGCCCCTGCACCAGTCAAGAAACGCAGCCTCTGGCAACGCCTGCTGGCCCTGTTTGGAGGTCAACGATGAAACCGCAAGCTTTCGATTACGCCCGTCCCGACAGCGCCGAGGAAGCGGTGTCCATGCTGGCCCAGGCCGGCGACGACGCGCGCATCCTGGCCGGCGGCCAGTCGCTAATGGCGGTGCTGAACCTGCGCCTGGCCCAGCCCAGCGTCCTGATCGACATCTCGCGCGTGCCGGACCTGAACTATGTGCGGGTCGATGGCAAGCACCTGGCGATCGGCGCCGCCGCCACCCAAGGCAGCGTCGAATGGCGTCCCGGCTTGAAGAACGACGTGCCGCTGCTGGCCCAGGCCTTCCCGCACATTTCCCACTTCCAGATTCGCAACCGCGGCACCGTCTGCGGCTCGGTGGCCCATGCCGACCCCAGCGCCGAACTGCCGCTGGCGCTGCTGGCTTTGGGAGGCGAAGTCGTGCTGCGCAGCGGCCGTGGGCGGCGCGTGGTCGCCGCCGCCGACTTCTTCCAGGGCATGCTGATGACGGCGCGCGCCCAGGACGAACTGGTGGAAGAAGTGCGCTACCCGCTGGCGCAAGCCGGCGTGCGCTACGCCTTCGATGAGTTCTCGGGCCGCCATGGCGACTTCGCCGTGTGCGCGGTGGCCGCGGTCGTCAAGCCGGACGGCATCCGCCTGGCCGTTGGCGGCGTCTCGGACCGCCCGATCGTGCGCACCTGGCCGCGCCTGGAAGGTGCCGACCTGGATGCCGCCATCAACGACTTCGCCTGGGAACTCGGGGCCAAGGACGATCACCACGCCTCCGCCAAGTTCCGGCGTCAACTGGTGCGCCACCTGGGCCGCGCCGCCATCGACAAGGCTCAATGATGAAGACTTACCGTAAAGACGATGTCGTGCGCATCCACCTGGTACTCAATGGCCAGCAGCGCAGCGGCACCTGCGAACCGCGCACCCTGCTGTCGGACTTCCTGAGACACGAACTGGGCGCGACCGGTACCCACGTCGGCTGCGAGCACGGCGTCTGCGGCGCCTGCACCGTGAACATCGACGGCGTGGCGGGACGCTCCTGCATGACCCTGGCCGTGCAGGCCGAAGGCAGCCAGGTGGATACCGTGGAAGGCCTGAACCGGGACGTCGAGGGCTTGTCCGATTTGCAGCAAGCCTTCCGCCGCAACCACGCGCTGCAATGCGGCTTTTGCACCGCCGGCATCCTGATGTCCTGCACCGACTACCTGCAGCGCAATCCGGACCCGAGCGAACAGGAAGTGCGCGAGATGCTGTCGGGCCACCTGTGCCGCTGCACCGGCTACACCAACATCGTGAAGGCGGTGCTGGAGACCGCCGCCGAACGCCTCGGCCGGCCCTACGGCGCCGCCCTCGCCCCCGACAGCGCCGGCCATGCCGCCACCGGCCCCGCGGAGCAGGCGCGCCTGGTGGATGCCTGAACTGCGGCCTGCGCCGACAAACAAGACGACAACAATAGAGGAGAACATCGTGCTGGATCTTGGACGCACCTTCCTGCAAAGCGTGGAACGCAGCCCGCATGCGCTGGCCGTGGTCGACGGCGAGCAGCGCCTGACTTACGCCCAGTGGTACGAGCGCATCCAGTGCGCCGCCGCCGGCCTCAGCAAGCTTGGCCTGCAACGCGGCGACCATCTGCTCGTCGTGCTGCAGAACCGCCTCGAGATGGCGACCCTGCACTGGGCCTGCCAGTTCCTGGGCGTGATCGCCACGCCGCTCAACTGGCGCGCCAAGCCCGAGGAAGTGGAATACTGCGCACTCGACGCGAATGCGCGCGCCGTGGCTTATGAACCGGTCAGCGAAGAGGCCGTGCAGGGCAGCCCGGCCGCGATGGCCCTGCCGCGCATCACGGTTGGCGCCGTGCTTGACGATGCCAAGACCACGGCCTTTGCCGAGCTGCTGGCAAACGCGCCGCCCTCGCCCATCCTGCACGCGGCGGCCGACGACATCTCGCTGATGCTCTACACCTCGGGCACCACCGGCAAGCCGAAAGGCGTACCGCGCCGCCACCGCGCCGAGCGCGCCGCCGCCCTCGGCCACGTGGCCCAGAATTTGTACAAGCGCGGCGAGCGCACCCTGGGCGTGATGCCGCTGTACCACACCATGGGCGTGCGCTCGCTGCTGGCCATGGCCCTGGTCGACGGCCTGTTCGTCTGCGTGCCGAAGTTCGACTGCGCCGCCGCCTTCCACTCGATCGCGCAAGACCGCATCACCTGCCTCTACCTGGTGCCGACGCTCTACCACGACATGCTGGCCTGGCGCGAACAGCATGGTGCCGACATCGCCTCGGTAACGAAGCTCGGCTTCGCCGGTGCACCGATGCAGGACGGGCTCCTGAAACGCCTGACCGAGACCTTCCGGCCCGAGCTGTTCGTGAATCACTACGGCTCGTCCGAGGTCTACACCTTCACCATCGACCAGGACGCCACCCGCAAGGCCGGCAGCGCCGGACGCGCCGGCATCAATACCCGCATCCGCGTGGTCCCGCTCACGGCGAACGCGCCGGAGGGTGCGGTGGCCGTGGGCGAGGAAGGCCAGATCATCTGCGACCTGGAAGGCGACGAAGCCTTCGAGGCCTACTGGAACCGCGACGACGCGAATGCCAAGTCGATCCGCGGCGGCTGGTACTTCACCGGCGACACCGGCTACATCGACGCCGACGGCGATTTGTTCGTCACCGGCCGCATGGACGACATGATCATCAGCGGCGGCGAGAACATCTCGCCGGTCGACATCGAATCGGTGCTCTCCCTGCACCCGGCCGTGGACGAAGTGGCGGTGGCCGGCCTGAGCGACGAGCGATGGGGCCAGAAGGTGGTCGCCTTCGTGAAGACGCGCGGCGAGACCACGCCCGAGGCGCTGAACGAACACTGCCGCACCTCCGACCTGCTGAACTTCAAGCGCCCGCGCGAATATGTGTTCGTGCGCGAGATCCCGAAGTCCCCGGTCGGGAAGATCCTGCGCCGCAAGCTGGTGGCGGGCGAATACGAGAGCCTGCCAGGCTCCGGGAAAGGAAACCCGCAATGAAGAAGCTCGATACTCCGGCCAAGGCACGCGACCTGCGCGCATGGCTGGCGCACCTGGAAAGCACCGGCCGCTTGGCCGTGCTGCGCGCAGGCGTGCCGTTGAAGCATACCCTGGCGGCGATCGCCAAGCGCCTCGACGGCAGCCAGGCGGCCTACTTCCCGAAACCCGACGGCCACGCGATTCCCGTGGTCTCCGGCTTCATCTCGCGCCGTTCCTGGATCGCCGAGGCGATGGGTGTCGAGCAGGCCGGCCTGCTGGCCGCCTTCCGCCATGCGGCCGACAATCCCCTGCCCTGGCGCGAAGTCGCCCCCGGCGCCGCGCCCTGCCAGCAGGTGGTGCACACCGACGTCGACCTGCACGCCCTGCTGCCGATCCCGACGCACAGCGAGCACGATAACGGCCCCTACATCACGGCCGGCCTGGTCATTGCGCGCAATCCCGTGACCGGCATCCAGAACGTGTCGATCAACCGCATCCAGGTGCATGGGAAGGACCGCATGGCGATCCTGATGCTGCCGCGCCACCTGCTCGCCTTTTACAAAGCGGCGGAAGCCGAGAACCAGGCGCTGGACGTGGCGGTGGTGATCGGCGCCGATCCACTCACGCTGCTGGCTTCGCAGGCGATCACGCCGATCGACCACGACGAGCTGGAGATCGCCGGCGCCCTGCACGGCGCGCCGCTGGCGGTGGCCAAGTGCCTGCACAGCGAGGTACGCGTGCCGGCCAATGCCGAGATCGTCATCGAGGGCAAGCTGCTGCCGCAGGTGCGCGAGCCCGAAGGCCCGTTCGGCGAATTCCCGAAGTACTACAGCGCCAGGGAGAACCGCGAGGTCATCGAGGTCACGGCCGTGACCCATCGCACGAATCCGATCTTCCACACCATTGTGCCGGCCGAGATGGAGCACCTGCTGCTCGGCTCGATCCCGCGCGAAGCGACCATGCTGGCCCACCTGCAGCGCAGCTTCCCCGGCGTGCTCGACGTGCACCTGTCGGTGGGCGGCGTCGGGCGCTACCACCTGTTCGTGAAATTCCGCAAGCTGCGCGAAGGCGAGCCGCGCAACGTGATCCTCGGCGCCTTCGGTGCGCACTACGACATCAAGCAGGTCACCATCGTCGACGACGACGTCGACGTGCACGACCCGCAGCAGGTCGAGTGGGCCGTGGCCACGCGCTTCCAGGCCGACCGCGACTTGATCGTGATCGCCGGCGCCCAGGGCTCGGCGCTCGACCCCTCGACCACCGTCGGCCACGACCATGGCGAGGACGAAGTGGCGCCGCCGCACCTGCAGGGCATCAGCGCCAAGATGGGCCTGGACGCCACCAAGCCGGTGGCCTACCGCGGCCATGTGTTCACCAAGGTGCGCATCCCGGGCGAGCTGGAGATCGACCTCGACCAGGAAATCGTGCGCGGCGCCACGGTCGACTGGGAGCAAGCGACGGTGCGCCCATGAGCAAGCCGCGCCTGGTCGTCGCCATCACCGGCGCTAGCGGCGCCATCTACGGCGTGCGCCTGCTGCAGGCGCTGCGCGCTAGCGGCGCCTGCGAGTCGCATCTCGTGATGTCGAGTTCGGGCGTGATGACGGCCCAGCAGGAACTCGACCTGCGCAAGAGCGACATCGAGGCCCTGGCCGACGTCGTGCACAACGTGAAGGACATCGGCGCCACGATTGCCAGCGGCTCGTTCCAGAGCGCCGGCATGGTGGTGGCGCCCTGCTCGATGAAGACCCTGGCCAGCATCGCCCATGGCCTGGCCGACAACCTGGTGGCGCGCGCCGCCGACGTCATGCTCAAGGAACGCCGCCGCCTGGTGCTGGTGGCGCGCGAAACGCCCCTGAACCTGGCGCACCTGCGCAACATGACGAGCGTGACCGAGATGGGCGGCATCGTCTTCCCGCCGGTGCCGGCCTTTTATACGCGGCCCGATTCGCTCGACGACGTGGTCGACCATACCGTCGGCCGCCTGCTCGACCTTTTCGATCTTCCCCACGCGGGCCTGGTGCGGCGCTGGGAAGGCATGCACAAGACACACCACACCGAACACCACCAATAACATCAGGAGAACAGTATGACCCAACTGAACCACCCGGCCCAGACCCTGCTCGACAACCTCGTCAACTTCCGCGTCGAGATCGATAGCGAGCGCCAGCGCGCCGACATCGTGCTCGCGAACGGCCAGTTCAACATCATCACCATGCCCCAGCGCGAGCAGCTGCGCCTGGTGTTCGAGGCGCTCGACGCCGACGAGCGCGTGCGCGTGATCGTGCTGCGCGCCGAGGGCCAGCACTTCTCCAGCGGCGGCGACATCCGCGGCTTCCTGGAGGCGAGCCCGGAACACGTGTCGAAGCTGGCCTGGAACATCGCCGCCCCGACCCGCTGCAGCAAGCCGGTGATCGCCGCCAACCGGGGTTTCTGCTTCGGCGTGGGCTTCGAGATTTCGCTGGCCTGCGACTTCCGCATCGTCACCGACACCACCTATTACGCGCTGCCGGAACAGAAACTCGGCCAGATCCCCGGCTCGGGCGGCTCGGCGCGCCTGCAGAAAATGGTCGGCATCACCCGCACCAAGGACATCGTGATGCGCTCGCGCCGCATCCCCGGCCAGCAAGCCTACGACTGGGGCGTGGCCACCGAGATCGTGCCCGACGCCGAACTGGAAGCGGCCACCGACCGCCTGGTCGACGAACTGCGCTTCTTCTCGCCGCTGGCCCAGCGCACCGCGAAAAAGCTGCTGAACGACACCGAGGATTCGCCGCTGTCGGTGGCGATCGAGCTGGAAGGCCATTGCTACAGCCGCCTGCGCTCGTCGAACGACTTCCGCGAAGGCGTCGAAGCCTTCCACGCCAAGCGTCCGCCTGTCTTCAACGGCAGCTGACCAGGGAGCGCCGCCGACCATGGGCCTCCTGAACGCTCTCAACTACATCGACGGCCAGTGGCAAGGCGCCGCCGGCGGAGCCACCGGCGACAGCCGCAATCCCGCCGACGGCAGCACCATCGGCACCTATGCCGCCAGTGGCGTGGCCGAGGCAAAGGCAGCGATTGCCGCCGCGCGCCAGGCTTTCGAGACTTCACTGTGGGCGCACGACGCGCGCCTGCGCCAGATGGTGCTGCTGGCCTGGGCCGACCGCCTGGAGCGGCGCGCCGAACTGGCCGCCCTGCTGACCCAGGAAAACGGCAAGGTGCTGGCGCAGTCGCGCGGCGAGATGGCGGGTGCGATTTCCGAGATCCGCTATTACGCGGGCCTCACGCGCCACATGCCGGGCCACTTCATGGAAGTCGAGCCGGGCGCCTATTCGGCCACCCTGCGCGAGGCGGCCGGCGTGGCGGGCCTGATCATTCCCTGGAATGCGCCGGTCGTGCTGCTGATCCGCTCGCTGGCGCCGGCCCTGGCCGCCGGCTGCACGGTGGTGGTGAAACCGGCGCACCAGACCGCGCAGATCACCACCCAGGTGCTGCGCGAGCTGGCGGCGGTCGAGTCGCTGCCGCGCGGCGTCCTGAACCTGGTGCTGGAAAACGGCAGCGCGGTGGCGCAGGAACTGGTGGCCTCCAGCGAAGTCGATGTGCTGAGTTTTACCGGCTCGAACCTGACCGGCCAGCGCATCATGGCGGCCGCCGCGCCGACCATGAAGAAGCTGTCGCTGGAACTGGGCGGCAAGTCGAGCTGCCTGGTGTTTCCGGATGCGGACTTGAAGCAGGTGGCGCAGCGCCTGGCCACCGCCGCCACCATCATCTCGGGCCAGCAGTGCACGGCCGCGCGCCGGGTGCTGGTGCATGCCTCGCGCTATGAGGAGATGAAAGGCGCGCTGAAGGCTGCCTTGGCGTCCATCGTGGTGGCGCCGGGGGACACGCCGGGTGCGGGCATGGGACCGCTGATCGATGGCGAGTCGCTGGAGCGGGTGTCGCGCGAGGTCGAGCGGGCGCTGGACACCTGCGACGAGGTCGTGCTGCGCGGCGGGCGTGGTGAGGGCAAGCTGGCCGGGGGCCACTTCCTGAGTCCCACCCTGGTCGCGCATGCGGATGCGAATGCTTTCTTTACCCAGGACGAGATCTTCGGGCCCTTCGTGGTGCTGGAGCGTTTCGAGGACGAGAAGGAAGCGGTGGCGCGTGCCAACAACACCGTGTTCGGGCTGTCGGCCAGCGTGTGGACGGCCGACGGCGACCGCGGCATGCGCCTGGCGCGGGCGCTGCGCAACGGCACGGTGTGGATCAACGACCATAACCGCTTGTTTGCGGAGGCCGAGACCGGCGGCTACCGGCGCAGCGGGATTGGGCGTTTGCATGGCTACGAGGGCCTGGCCGATTTCCTCGAGACCAAGCATATCTTCCGCAATGCTGGGCTGGTATAAAGCTTGCGCGACGCGGCCCGTCGATTGATCGCGCCATCAACCGTACGGTGGGCACTCCGTGCCCACGCGGTTACGCACGCATCCGTAGTCCGCAGCGGGGAAGCGTCGCTCGTACCCCATGCAACGGCCACGAACCTGTCTTGCCTGGCCTAGCTAGGCGCCAGCGGGCGACAATTCACCGCACGTAGTGCAAGGACACGCACGTAACCGCGTGGGCACGTCATTGATGCCCCCGGCATCAATGACCCCACCGTACGGGCTACTCCTCTGGCTGTGCCCCAGGCGCGCGCAAGCGCATGTTCGCGGCCAGCATCGAGATAAACAATTTCGTCGCCGGATTCAAGGGTCGCCTTGGATGCGACACGCTCACCACCCGCCGCACCAGCCGTGGCGACACGATCGGATACGCCCGCAGCGCCCCGCTTGCCAGCTGCCGGTGCACCGCCACGCGCGGCACGATGGTCGCCACCTGGTTGCGCTCGACCAGGTTGACGGTGGCGACCAGCGAATCGATCTCGAACTTCGGCGTCAGCTCGATGTTCTCGGCTTCGGCAAAGCTGTCGATATTGCTGCGCAGGCCATGCCCGCGGCTGGGCAGCACCAAATCCAGCCCCAGCGACGGCAGCTGGCGCAAGGTCAAATTGGCCGGCAGGCTGGCCGCGAACCCCGGTCCGGTGATCAACACCATTTCCTCGTCGATGATGTGCTCGACATCCAGCGCCAGCGGCCTGCGCGGCTTGTTGACGATGGCCGCGTCGAGGCGGCCGCCGGCCACCCAGTCGGTCAGGGTGCTGGTGTAGCCGTCGCTCACCGTGACGCCCACTTCCGGGTATTTGTTGGAAAAGTCGCTCAAGGTATCGACCAGCACGCCCTCGGTAATGGAGGCGATCATTCCGATGTTCACGTGCCCGCGGATCTCGCCCTCGCTGCTCAGCATCTGCGCCTGGGCGTTGGAAAAATCGCGCATGATGGGCAGGAACAAACGGTACATCTGGCGCGCTGCGGCGGTCGGCACCATGCCCTGCTTGGTACGCTCGAACAGCTTCTGGCCGAAGTGGTCTTCCAGCTTGCTGATCTGCATGCTCAGGGCCGGCTGCACGATGTTCAGGCGGTGCGCGGCGCGCGTGACGGTGCCCTCTTCGTACAGGGAGATGAAGTAGTGGATCTGGCGGAATTCCATGCAGGACGGGGCAAGATGAGCAACGCCTCATCTTACCCCATGACGAGGCCGCAGGCGACCGCCCGGCCTCGGTGCGCCGCGCTTATTTGCCCGGCTTCAGCACGACCTTGGTCCAGCCATCGGCGCGCTTGTCAAACTGTTTATACGCTTCCGGCGCCTTGTCCAGCGTCAGCTCGTGCGAAATGATGGTCGACGGTTTCGCCTTGCCCGCATGGATCAGCTTGGCAAGGTGGCGGTTGTAGTGCTTGACGTTGGCCTGGCCGGTGCCGATGCGCTGGCCCTTGAACCAGAAGTTGCCGAAGTCGAAGGCCAGCTTGCCCTCTTTCGCCAATTTGTCGTGGGCGCCCGGGTCTTGCGGCAGGAACACGCCCACCACACCGATGCCGCCAGTCGCCTTCACGGTCTGCACCAGGTTGTTCATGGTCAGGTTCGGCACTTCCTTGCCGTGCTTGTCGCAGCACTGGTAGCCGACGCATTCGCAGCCGCAATCGGCGCCCTTGCCGTCGGTCAGGTCGAGGATTTGCTGCACGCCGCCGCCCTCGGTATCGTCGATGGGAATCGCACCGAGCTTCTCGGCCAGGGCCAGCCTGTCCTTGTGCGTATCGACCACGAACACCTGGCTTGCGCCCTTGATGTTGGCGGACAGGGCAGCCATCAGGCCGACCGGCCCGGCGCCGTAGATGACCACGGACTCACCGGGCTTCAGGCCGGCCAGTTCGGTCGCGTGGTAGCCGGTCGGGAAGATATCCGACAGCATCACGTAGTCGTTTTCCTTTTCCTGCGCGTCCGGCGGCAGCACCAGGCAATTGTAGTCGCCGTAGGGTACGCGCAGCAGCTCGGCCTGGCCGCCGCTGTAGGGTCCCATGCCGGCAAAGCCATAGGCGGCGCCGGCGGTGCCGGGGTTCGCGGTCAGGCAAAAGCCGGACAGGCCGCGTTCGCAATTCTCGCAAAAGCCGCAGCCGATATTGAAAGGCAGGCAGACGATGTCGCCCACCTTTACGCGGTCGACGGCATTCCCGACCTCGATCACTTCGCCCATGTTCTCGTGGCCGAGGATGCGGCCGGTTTCCATGCTGGTACGGCCTTCGTACATGTGCAAATCCGAACCGCAGATGTTGGTGGTGGTGATGCGCACCAGCACGTCGGTCGGCTTTTCGATCCGGGCGTCGGGCATGTCCTTCACCTGCACGTCGCAGGGACCGTTATAAACGAGCGCTTTCATGTATTTCCTTTCCTGGTGGATTGGCCAAAAACTGTCTCCGCGGCGTCATGCCGCAAGAGGGGTTGGCCAGTCTGCACCTGGAAGGAAGACGGGACTGTTGGTTACTTAACGGACTCGGGCATTTAACATTTACGGCGCAGCCTTATCGAATGAAAGGCCAGCTCAGGATGCGTTTCACGTGCAGGGTCACGCGCGTGGCGACATAGGCGATGGCGAAGCCAAAGGCGAGCACGCTGTCGATGTCGTGCAGGACGGCAAGCCAGACGCCGCCGACGGTGGCGGCAACGACGAGCAGCATCAAGCCGAGCTCGATGCTGAGGAAGAAAGCGGCGGCCTGGCGCCAGACGCGCAGCGTGAGCGCGGCGATGTCCTTGATGGTGGGGGGAGTTCGGCGGTTGGTCATGGTGGAAATGCGTGTATCGGGTGCGGAATACCTGCAGCGCCGGCGCGCGGCGATCGGTTCGGCAAGAAGGGAAAATGGTGCGCTTTTTTGGCGGAACCGGAAAGCATAGCAGCGCAGGCTGGCAGCGGCAAGCGTGAGATCACCGTCTGCGCCGCCTGTCAATTTCCACGTGAGGAAAGCACCTCCGGCTGCGTACCATTTTCACTACAACTCTTACCAGACATCCATTTTTTACCCGTCCAGCGTGCGCCGCATTACTATCGCGGCTGAGCCCAAGTTTTATCCAAGGAAAAACAATGAAAACAAATCTCAAGGCAGGAGCACGCGCCGTGCGCGGCCTGCTGCTCACCGGCGCCTGGACCCTGACCGGGACCTTGGCCACCTCGCTGGCCGCCCCTGCCCTGGCACAGCAAACCAGCGCCGCCGCTGCCGCCGACGTGCCGCGCGTGGAAGTCACCGGTTCCGCCATCCGCCGCGTCGAATCCGAAACCACGCTGCCGGTGCAAGTGCTGACGCGCGAGGAAATCGACAAGGCCGGCGTCACCACCGCCGCCGAACTGATGGGCCGCATTTCCAGCAACGTGAACGGCCTGACCGACGGCGCCAGCATCAACGTCGGCGGCGACCAGCGCGGCTTCAACAGCGCCAACCTGCGCGGTATCGGCACCTCGTCGACGCTGGTGCTGCTCAATGGTCGGCGCATGGCCAACTTCGCCTCGCCCGGCGACGACAGCGGCGTCGATTTGAACAACATCCCGGCCGCCGCCCTCGAACGCGTGGAAGTGCTGCTCGACGGCGCCTCGGCCCTGTACGGCACCGACGCCATCGGCGGCGTGATCAACTTCATCACCCGCAAGGATTACCAGGGCCTGGAGATTGGCGGCTACGTCGGCAAGACCGACGAAGGCGGCGCCGGCAAGCGCACCCTGAGCATCAGCGCCGGCGCCGGCGCCCTCGACAGCGACGGCTACAACGTCTTCGCCGTGGCCGACTTCCAGCGCACGAATGCCCTGAATGCCTTGCAGCGCAGCTTCATCCCCAACCTGCGGGTCGAGGAACGCCTCGGCCACCTGCTGTCGGGCTACACCAGCCCGGCCAACATCCGCCTGACCACGGCCCAGCGCGACCGCCTGCAGGAAATCGGCTTCACGATCAACGGCCAGCCGATTTCCGGCCGCGTGATCAACCTGTCGGTCCCGGACTGCAATCCGCCGGCGAACGTCTACCTGCCGGCCGGCACCGGCGGCGTCGACGGCTGCACCTATAACTACATGCGCGACACCCAGCTGTATCCGACATCGGAAAAGGCGAGCCTGCTCAGCCGCGGCGTGGTGAAGCTGGGCGGCGGCCACCAGGCCTATGCCGAAGTGGCCCTCACCCGCGCCAAGACCTGGTACACGGGGTCGTCGACCCGCGTGACCGGCTACCTCGATTATTCGCGCGTGCCGCAACTGGCCGGCACCGGGCTCGATGCGCTGGACGACGACTTCCCGGGCGAGCTGACCGTGCGCATGCGCGTGAGCGAGGCCGGCCAGCGCACGAGCGAACTGACCAGCCAAGGCCTGCGCCTGGTGGCCGGCCTGACCGGCACCGTGGCCGGATGGGACTACGACGCCGCCATCAACCACAGCGTCAACACCGTCAAGGACAAGGACACGAACGGCTACGTGCTCTACAACGAACTGCTGGAAGGCATCGCCGACGGCCGCATCAATCCCTTCGGCCCTTCGAGCGCCGAAGGCCGCGCCCTGCTCGACAGCATCCAGGTGAACGACGTGGTGCGCCGCGCGCGCGGCACGCTCGACTCGGTCGACTTCAAGTTCTCGCGCGCCCTGATGCCGATGGAAGGTGGCGATCTGGCGGTGGCGGTAGGCGGCGAAGCGCGGCGCGAAAAGAATACCTTCACGCCTTCGGCCCTGCTCCTGAGCGACAACATCAACGACGACTTCGCACCCGAAGGCGGCCGCGCCACCAGCGACCGCCGCGATGTGGCCGGCCTGTACGGCGAGGTGCTGGTACCGTTCGCCAAGCAGTGGGAAGCCCAGCTGTCGGCGCGCTACGACCACTACGAGCAGGTCGGCGGCGCGGCCAGCCCGAAGATCGGCCTGGGCTACCGCCCGCGCGCCGGCGTGCTGCTGCGCGCCTCGGCCGGCCGCGGCTTCCGCGCACCGACCATGAGCGAACTGCACCGCCCCACTGTCTACAGCAGCACCGCCACCCTGCCCGACCCGGTGTACTGCGCCACCGTCGACAACGATTACGCCGACTGCGCCGACAACTGGAACACGCGCCGCTACAGCAACGAGAACCTGAAGCCCGAGCGCAGCCGCCAGTTCTCGCTGGGCGCGGTGGCCGCGCTGGGCAGCCATGTGAATGCCTCGCTCGACTACTGGAACATCAAGCGCACCGATTTGATCAGCGAGATCGGCGACGACATCATCCTGGGCAACCTGGCGAAGTACGGCGACCTGGTCTACCGCGACGAGGATGGCCTGATCGACTACATCGAGCTGCGCAAGGAAAACCGCGGCGCCCAGCTGGCGCGCGGCCTCGATTTGGCAGTGACGGTACGCGGCATCCACACCGCCTACGGCAACTTCGGCGGGCGCCTGAACGGCACCTATGTGCTGTCCTCGAAAATCCAGAACGCGCCGGGCGATGACTTCGTGAGTAACCTGAACCGCTTCGTCACCGACAGCGTGGTGCAGCGCTGGCGCCATACCCTGAGCCTGGACTGGGAACAGGGCGCGCTGTCGGCCAATTTGCAGAATACCTGGTCCAGCGGGTATGAGGACCAGAACACGGCGATCAACATCGACAACGGCAGCGTGGTGGCGGCGAACCGCGTGAAGTCGTACTCGCTGTGGGACTTGTCGGGTGCGTATGCCTTCGATGCGAAGCTGAAGCTGCGCGTCGGCGTGCAGAATTTGTTCAACCGCGCCCCGCCCTACTCGAACCAGGCCTACTACTTCCTGTCGGGCTACGATCCGAGCTACACCGACCCGCGCGGGCGCCGCTTCTACGCCAGCGCGAGCTACAGCTTCCGCTAATTGTCTTCCCGCAGCCGGCCGCCCCGCCCAGGGGCTGCCGGCAGCAGTCCGCATCGTGCGGACTAGATTGTCCGCTTCAGCTCCTGCAACCCCATCCCCTTGCGCCGGTACAAATCGGGTGCGCGGTGCTGCCCGCCCTTGCGGCGTTCGCCGGTGGCTTCGATCATGTCCTCGTCCAGCACCTTCTTGCGGAAGGCGGCGATGTTCGTCGCCGAACCGGTCACCTGCTCGTACACCGCGTGCAGCTCGGGGATGGTGAATGCTGGCGGCAGCAGGAAGGTCAGCAGCGACGAGTAGGTCGACTTGTTGCGCAGGCGGCGGATGGCCATCGCGGCGATGGCGTTGTGATCGAAAGGCAGGGCCGGAATGGCATCGGCCGGCACGAATTCCAGCCCCCCCACCCGGGTTTCTTCCAGCACGCTTTCCGGCACCAGCGAGTAATACGCGACCGACAGCGACCAGCCGCGCGGATCGCGCAGCCGGCCTGAAAAGGTGTACAGCTGCTCCATGTAGGGCGGCTCGAAACCGAGCTTGGTACTCACGACGCGCCTGGCCGCAGCGGCGGCATCCTCGTCCTCGTCGGTATGGATGGCGCCGCCCGGCAGCGCCAGCGCGCCGCAATGGGGTTCCTTGTCGTTCCTGCGCACCGCCAGCAGCAGCGACAGGCGGCCGCCCCGGATGGTGAACAGCGCCACGTCGACCAGGGCCAGCGGGCTTTCGTATTGACTCATGATGTTTCTCAGCTGCGGTGAACGCGACCATCATACGATAGCGCGTCTTCGTTGCAATCAAGAATGAAAGAAGGCCTCGTTAGTTGTTAGTTGCGTTTTACGATAAACAAGACTAAGATGGTCTTCATCGATGGAGGAAACCGCATGAGTACCGACCTCGCAACCCTGGGCGCCGCCGCCTTGCTCGCCATTCCCGCCGACCGCCCCGAACGCCTGTTCCGGGGCAGCCTCGAGGACATCAAGAAGGCCTACCGCCTGCTGGCCATGCGCTGGCACCCGGACCGCAGCGGCGACCCGCGTACGGCCGAGGTCTTCCAGCATATCGGCGCCCTCTTCGAGCAGGCCGAGGAGCAGGTCCGGCGCGGAGACTGGCCATGCGAGGGCCAGCTGCGCCTGGCCGCGGTCGATGGCAAGACCTACGAGATCAACTACCTGCGCCGCCACCGCTTCGAACTCGGCAGCCTGTACCTGGCCGCCAGCGTGGCTGCCTTCGTCGTCGACCTGGCGCATGGCGACCTGGTGCAAGGGGCCGAGCGCAGCATCGCAAGCCTGGACTACCCAAGCGAGAAGATGCGCCAGCAGATCGCCCCGCACCTGCCGCCCTACCCTTTCGCCGGCGCCTTCCGCACCGCCGACGCCTGGGTCATCGTCATGCGCAAGACGCCCGACCTGCTGCTGCTGCGCGACGTGCTCGATCATGCCGATGGAAGCCTGGACCCGCGCCACGTGGCCTGGATCGTCAGTTCGCTGCTGAACCTGTGCTGCTACTTCCAGCATGCGGGCATCGCGCACAACGCCCTCTCGCTCGACACCTGTTTCATCTCGCCGCCGAGGCACAGCGTGGCCGTGCTGGGCGGCTGGTGGTATGCGGCCCGCCTTGGCGAGCGCATGACGGCGGCGCCGGCCAGCACCCTCGCCTGGGGGCCGCACGACCTGATGGACAGTCAGCGCGCCAGCATCCGCACCGACCTGGAACTGGTGCGCGCCATCGGCCGCGCACTGCTGGGCGACATCGGCGGCAGCCGCCTGGAACGCGCAGGCGCGCCGAAGGCCATGGCCGACTGGCTGCGCCTGCCGGCATCGCAGGACCCGATCGACGAATACCGGACCTGGCGCACCCAGGTCCTGCATGACAGCTTCGGCGCACGTCGCTTCGCCGAACTGCCCCTCACGCAAAGCGATATTTATCCTTAAGGAGAACATCATGGGTGGAGCACGTTGGGACGCAGACGACTGGAAACGCGCATCATGCGCAACCGCAGGCAAACGCACCGAGGACATCTTCCGGTCCTCGGGCATGCATCCGAGCCTCAATCCCTACGGCGTGGTGCGCGAATCGCGCGACTCGCTGGTCAATCCGCAGTCGAACGCCATCATCATCGGCCTGGATGTCACCGGGTCGATGGGCATGATCGCCGACGCCATGGCGCGCGAAGGGCTCGGCACCCTGGTCGAGGAAATCCTCAGGCGCCAGCCGGTGTCGGACCCGCACATCCTCGCTTGCGGCATCGGCGACGCCTATTACGACGACGCGCCGCTGCAGGTGACGCAGTTCGAGGCCGACATCCGCATCGCCGACCAATTGACCATGATCTGGCTCGAGAAAGGCGGCGGCGGCAACTGCCACGAGGGTTATCACCTGCCCTGGTACTTCGCGGCCCAGCACACGCAGATCGACTGCTTCGAAAAGCGCGGCAAGAAGGGCTACCTCTTCACCGTCGGCGACGAGGAACCGCCCGAGGAACTGCTGGCCAGCCACGCCAGGGACATCTTCGGCGATTCGCTGCAGCGCGATTTGTCGGTCAATGAGCTGCTGACGATGGTCTCGCGCATGTACCACGTCTTCCACGTCGTGGTCGAGGAAGGCAATTACGCCCGCGGTAACCTGCCGCGGGTGATGAAGAAGTGGACCGCGCTGCTCGGCCAGCGCGTGCTGCGGCTGAAGGATTACCGCAGGCTGGCCGAAGTCGTGGTCTCGGCGATGGAAGTGAACGAGGGCCGCGACCGCGAGACGGTGGCGAAGAGCTGGTCGGGCGATACCTCGGCGGTGGTGGCGCATGCACTGGGCACGCTGCCGGCCGGCCGCCTGGGCGCACTGCGCGAACTGGTGCGTTTCTGACCTGGCAGAGGAGAACAGCATGCGGCATACCGCACACGTCGTCATCGGCGCGAACTACGGCGACGAAGGCAAGGGCCTGATGACCGATTACCACGTCGCGCCGGCCGGCAGGGACGGCATCGTGGTGCGCTTCAACGGCGGCGCCCAGGCTGGCCATACCGTCGTTACGCCAGGCGGCGTGCGGCATGTGTTCTCCCATGTCGGCAGCGGCACCCTGGCCGGCGCGGCGACCTATTTGTCGCGCCACTTCGTCTGCCATCCCGCGCTATTTTTGAAGGAGGCGGACGCGCTGGCGGCAAGCGACGTGGCGCTGCCGCCCGTGTTCGTCGACGAGCGGGCGCCGGTCTCGACCCTGTACGACATCCTGGTCAACCAGATCGTCGAGCGCCAGCGCGGCGATGGCCGCCACGGCAGCTGCGGGATGGGATTCGGCGAGACGATCGAGCGCAATCTCGATCCCGAATTTGCCTTGACCGTGGCCGACCTGCGCCAGGGTTCCGGCTACCTGCTGCACCGGCTGGCCGCGATCCGCGACGACTACGTGCCGCGCCGCCTGGCCGCGCTGGGAATTCCCACGCCCGACGCCCGGTCTGCCGAATGGCTGGCCAGCGACGCCGCCCTGCAGCGCTTCGTGCATGCGGCGATGCAGTTCCGGCGTATGACGCAATCCGCGCGACCAAGTGTGCTGCGGGACAGCGCGCAGGTCGTGTTCGAAGGCGCGCAAGGCTTGCTGCTCGACCAGGAGCGTGGCGACTTCCCGTACGTGACGCGCTCGCATACGGGCATCCGCAACGCGCTCGACGTGGCGGGCGAGGCGGGAATCGAGACACTGGCTATCACTTACGTCACCCGCGCCTACCTCACCCGCCACGGTGCCGGACCGCTGGCCAGGGAACTGGCGGACCAGCCCTACCCCGGCATCGAGGACAAGACCAATGTGCCGAACGAATTCCAGGGCCGGCTACGCTTCGCCCACCTCGACCTGGACTTGCTGGAGCAAACCATCCGTACCGACTTCGCCGATGCGCTGGCCTGCCCCGGCATCGCCGCGACACTGAACCTGGCGGTCAGCTGCCTGGACCAGGTCGGCCCGTCGGTAACCTACAGGGAGCATGGAGAACCGGGAACCGCGGCACCCGCTGCGCTGGCTGGGCAACTGGCTCGCCGCCTGGATGCCGGCGCCTTGTACATGGCATGGGGACCATCGCGCGATGCGGTCAGGATCACGCATCCGGATAATGTCCCCTTCATGACTGCTATTCAAAACAATGATGTTGTCAAAAGTCTAGTTTTTTAAAAGAAACTAATGTAGCCTGCTCTGCGGATTCAACCTCTCCCATTTCCGCCATGTCGACACAAGATCCTAGCCCATCGCAGAGCCCATCCGTCGTCTCCGGCACGCTGCTTCCCCGTGTTGGCGATATCCTCGGCGACGCCACCGACTTGTTGGGCGCCGATGGCGAGCTGACGCCCGGCGAAGGCGTCATCACGACTGCCTTGGCGCTGAGCCTGGGCTTCCTCAGTTTTCTCGGCGTGCTCGCTTTCCTGTTTCCGGAATACCTGACGACGCCCGAATTGCGCCGGGCCTACAACGTCGACTGGTGCCGCGCCCTGTTGTTCTCGGGATTGCTGGTTGCCGGCATGCTGTCGCTGTTTAATATCGTTTTCAACCGGCGCCGGAATGTGAATGTCATCGCCTTTGCTTTCGTCCTGTTGACGATCGTGCTGGGCGGATCCCGGGTCCCGGTCGGCGATTTTCCCGACCACACGCCTTACCTGGGCTTCGACTGGCTGATCCTCGATTTACTGGGCTCGACGACGGTGTTCGTCATCCTCGAAAAACTGTTCCCACTCTATAAAAACCAGCCCATCTTCCGCAAGGAGTGGCAGACCGACCTGATTCATTTCGGCGTGAACCACCTGCTGGTCGGCTTGATGCTCTTGATCGTGAATTTCTTTGTCCACCGTGCGCAGCTTATCGTGATCGGCGAGGAAGGCGTCCAGGAATTCATCCGCACGATTCCCTTCCTGCCGCAATTGCTGCTTTGCCTGCTGGTGGCCGACCTGGCCGAATATGCGGTGCACCGCGCGTACCACGAAGTGCCCTGGCTGTGGAAAGTCCATTCGGTGCACCACAGCGTGAACACCCTGGACTGGCTGGCGGGTTCCCGCCTGCACATGCTGGAAATTATCGTGACCCGGATCGCCGTCCTCACGCCGCTGTTCCTGCTCGGTTTCGACAAGAGCGTCGTCGACATGTATATCGTGATCGTCGGTTTCCAGGCCGTGTTCAATCACGCGAACGTGCATATTCCCTGGGGACCGCTGAAATACCTGATCGTGACGCCGGATTTCCACCACTGGCACCACAGCAGCGAGAAGGTCGCCATCGACAAGAATTATGCGGCCCACTTCGCCTTTATCGATTATTTGCTCGGCACCGCCGTCAAGACCGACCGGCAGTTCCCGGAAACCTATGGCGTCGTGGGCAGCAAGATCCCGGATGGCTACCTGGCACAGCAGGCGTATCCGTTCAGGAAGCGTCCGAGCAAGTAGCAAGCTGCCAGGCCAGGCAGTCCGAAAGGACGGCCCCGCTGCCCGCTTGCCACCTTGATCGACTCGCTACCTGCCGCTCGTTGCCGCACTATTCAAGATTTGCAGCAGCGCCGCAATATCCACCGGCTTCACAAAATAGTGATCGAAGCCGGAGGCGAGCGCGGTCTCCCGATCGTGGCGCGTGCCATAGCCCGTGATGGCCACCAGCAGCGCGTCCCTGGTGGCTGGCAGCAAGCGTAGCTCGCGCGCCAGTTGGTTCCCGTCGATATTGGGCATGCCGATATCGAGCACGCAAGCGTCGGGAGCAGATTCCCGCACGCGTTCCAGCGCAGCGATGGAACCGTGTTCTACCGCCACCTGATGGCCAGCTTCCCTCATCACCATGGCGAGGAGCTCAGCGGCATCGATGTTGTCGTCGACGACCAGCACATGCTTGCGTGCTGCCGCTGCGGCGGCGGCAGCCGGCGTGGTGGACGGATGCGCGGATACCCCCAAGGCGCGTGGCAGCCGGATGGTCAACGTACTGCCCCGACCCAGTCCGGCACTATGGACCGAGACCGATCCGTGGTGGAGTTCGACAATGCTCTTGACGAGCGCCAGCCCGATGCCAAGGCCGCCCTGCGCCCTGTCCGGCGTACGTTCGGCTTGCGTGAACAGGCCGAACACGTTTTTCTGTACCTCGCTTGTCATGCCAATGCCGTTGTCGCTGATGCGGACCTCGACATGCCTCGCATCCAGCGTCATGCCTAGCGCGAGCTTGCCGCCCTCGGGCGTGTACTTCGCCGCGTTGGTCAGCAAGTTTGCCAGTGTCTGCACCAGGCGCTTGCGGTCCCCGGAGACGAACACGCCATCGCTCGGCACGTCGATATCCAGATGATGTCGTCGCATGGCGATCAAGGGACGGGTCTGTTCGAGCGCCTCTTCAATGACCTCGTTCATCGCCACGGGGAAGAAATCGAGTGAGACCAATCCATTGGTGACGCGCGACACATCCAGCAAATCGTCGATCAGGCTACTCATGTGGGCAGACTGGCGCTGGATGATCCCACTTGCCTTGATGATCTCGGCCTCGTCCCGGCGCCCCAGGCCGAGCAAATAGGCGGCACTGGTAATCGGCGCCAGCGGATTGCGCAATTCATGCGCCAGCATTGCCAGGAATTCGTCCTTGTGGCGCGCTTCGCTCAGCATTTGCTCGTGATGTTGGCGCTGCGCCGTGTACTGGTCGGTAACGTCGTTGCCCTCGATGAAAATACCTTCCACCTCGCCTTTGCCGTCCGACATGGGCTGGTAGATGAAGTTCAGCACCCGATCGGAGAACACGCCGGGAAAGCGCTCGAACCGCGCCGCTTTGCCATAGAAGACGCCTGGCTCGCCCGTCCGGTAAACATGGTCGAGGACGTCGACAAAACCCTGCTCGATCAACTCGGGAACCGCTTCGCGCACCGGCTTGCCGACATATTCGCGCGGCCCCATCAACTCGGTCATGGCGCCATTGGCAAGCTCGAAGACATGCTCGGGGCCGCGCAGCACCGCCATGAAGCTCGGCGCCTTCTGGAACAAGGTCTCGAGTCGGTCGACGTCGGCCATCAGGTTCAGGTTCGCTTCGAATACATCCTGGGCGCGCTTGAATATGCCGCTGTGCGAAGGAACCAGGTCGAGCGGCGCATCGGGCGCATCGCGTGTCATTTCACGCAGCCGTTCCAGTTCCGTGACATCGATCGGATGCTGCAACACATAGTCGACCTCGCCGTTCGCGCCGATGACCGGCGCGTGCGTAATGCTCCAATAACGTACCTCGAAGCCGCCGCCATCCGCTTCGGGCCTGGGGATATCGAAGCGCAGCAAGGCCATCGTGTCGGGCTTTTTGGTCCGGATCACCCGTTCGAACGACGCGATCGCTTGCTTCAGGGTGTCGGAATCGGTCGGAAATGCATCCCAGGCCCAACGCCCGACGATGTCGTCCAGCGTGCGCTTGGTCGACTCGAGGTAGGCACGGTTCGCACTGGCGATGTTCAGGTCGCGATCGAGGACCAGGTAGGGATTGGGCGAGGCGTCGAACAGACCTTGGAAGAATGAATCGAAAGGGGGCATTGGGGTAACCGTGAGCTGGATCTTGTACCAACGATTGTAGACTGACCGCGTATTGCGACGGCACGGTACAGCATATCGCAATGCAGCGAATGCAGTGGCACGGATTCAAACCCAACAATGCGCTTACTGGCCGCAGCCCGACTCATCGTGTCAGGCGCGGCCGCACACCTCGCTTATTGCAGGTCGACGCCCGCCGCTCAGGCGCGGCGCTTCAGCTCGATCACCTGCTCGCCACGATACTGCGCCATCAGCTTCGGCCATTCGGCATCGAAGCCGTCCATGGCCGCCAGCTTGATGTGGCCATAGCCGCGCACCGCGTCCGGCAGCTGCGCCAGCTTCAGCGCCGCCTCGCGGTTGCCTGGATTCAGGCTGGTGGCCAGCATCTCCGCAAAGCCCAGGTAGCGTTCGCGCAGCGCCCGCTCGCGCTTGCGTTCCTCGGTATAGCCAAACACGTCCAGCACGCCGCCGCGCAGCGACTTGAATTTGGCCAGGGTGCCGAAGACCGGCATCATCCAGGCGCCGAACGTCATCTTGGCCGGCACGTTCGAACCCGGCTTGCGGCGCGCCAGCAGCGGCGGCGCCATGTGGAAGGCCAGCTTGTAGTCGCCGTCGAACTGGGCGGCGATCTGGGCGCGGAAAGCCGGGTCGGCATGCAGGCGCGCCACCTCGTACTCGTCCTTGTAGGCCATCACCTTGAACAAATTGCGCGCCACCAGCTTGCTCAGCTTGCGCGAGCCGCTCGGGTCGATTGCCGCTTCGCGCCGCTCGACAGCAGCCACGGCGTCCGCGTAACGCTTGGCGTAGGCCGCGTCCTGGTAGTCGGTGAGGAAGGCGGTGCGCACAGCGACCGTGTCGGCCAGCGGTTTCGGTGCACTGAACTGGATTACCTTGCGCGCGCTGCGGTCCAGCCGTTCCAAGGCCTGGGCATCGGCCGCGGCCAGGCGGCCCAGCATGAAGGCGCGCTTGTTCATGTCGATGGCGACGCCGTTCAATTCGATCGCGCGCAGCAGCGCCGGCAAGCCCACCGGCACCAGGCCCGCCTGCCAGGCATAGCCCATCAAGAGGATGTTGCCGCCGATCGGGTCGCCCAGGAAGCGCGCGGCCGTTTCGTGCGCGTCGAGCCGTGCCAGGTTCTCCATGCCGGCGGCCAGACCCAGCTTCTCGAGCAAGCCTTCCTTGTTGATCGAGGCATCGCGTTCGCGCGTGAAGTCGGCGGTGGGAATCTCGCGGTCGTTGGCCAGCACACGGGTGTGCCCAGCGCGCATCACGGCCAGGCTGTCGGGCATGGCGGCCACCACTAAATCGCAGGCGAAGACGGCGTCGGCCTGGCGCAGGTCGATGCGCACCTGGTTCAGGCGCGCCGGCGAGGCCGCGACGCGCACGTGCGACAACACGGCGCCGCCCTTTTGCGCGAAGCCCATGAAGTCCAGGGTCGAGGCGCCCTTGCCTTCAAGGTGGGCCGCCATCGTGATCAGGGCGCCGACGGTGACGATGCCGGTGCCGCCCACGCCCGCCACCAGGATCTCGAACGGTGTATCCAGCGCCTGTGGCGCCGGCGCGGGATACGCGGCCAGGGCCGCCTGCAGATCGGCCAGCGACAGCGTGCTGACTTCGGGCTTGCGCAGGGCGCCGCCCAGCACCGACACGAAGCTCGGGCAGAAGCCTTCGACGCAGGAGTAATCCTTGTTGCAGGACGATTGCTCGATCTGGCGCTTGCGGCCGAACTCCGTTTCCAGCGGCAGGATCGACAGGCAGTTCGACTGCACGCCGCAGTCGCCGCAACCTTCGCAGACGGCCGGGTTGATCAGCATGCGGCGCGCCGGGTCGGGGAAGACGGTCTTGCCCGGCTTGTTTTTCTTGCGGCGGCGGCGCTTCTCGGCGGCGCAGGTCTGGTCGTAGACCAGCACCGTCACGCCGGGTATTTCGCGCAGGCTGCGCTGGACCGCATCGAGCTCGCTGCGGTGGTGCACGGTCACGCCTTCGGGCAGCTTCACGTCCGTATAGTTCTCGGGCTGGTCGGTGACGACCACGGTTTTGCGGGCGCCTTCGCTCACCACCTGCTGCACGATCTGCGGCACCGACAGCGTGCCGTCCACCGGCTGGCCGCCGGTCATGGCGACCGCGTCGTTGTACAGGATTTTATAGGTGATGTTGGTGCGCGCGGCGATGGCCTGGCGGATCGCCAGCGACCCGGAATGGTAGAAGGTGCCGTCGCCCAGGTTCTGGAACACGTGCGGCTCGTCCACGAAGCGCGAGGACGCGACCCAGCTGACGCCCTCGCCGCCCATCTGCGACAGGTAGTTGGTGTCGCGCTTCATCCAGGTGGCCATGAAGTGGCAGCCGATGCCGGCATAGGCGCGGCTGCCTTCCGGCACGCGGGTCGAGGTGTTGTGCGGGCAGCCGGAACAGAAGTAAGGCGTGCGCTTGACGCCATCGGCGCTGTTCGAGGGCAGCGCGGCGCCGCAGAAATCGGGCAGCATGCGGCCCAGGTCGAGCTGGGGGAAGCGCGGCGCCAGCCAGTGCACCAGGGCCGGCGCGATGCGCGAGGGGCGCAGCTCGCCCAGCGCCGACAGCAGCGGCGTACCATCGTGGCTGGCCTTGCCGACGACCGTGGGACGGCTTTCCGTTGGCAGGTTGTAGAACAAATTCTTCACCTGCTGCTCGATCACGGGGCCCTTCTCTTCGACCACCAGGATTTCCTCGAGGCCGGCGGCAAAGGCGGCCAGGCGGGTGCGCTCGAGCGGGAAGGTCAGGCCGGGCTTGTAGACGCGCACGCCGAGTTCTTCGAGGCGCGACAAGGGCAGGCCGAGTCGTTCGAGCGCTTCCACCAGGTCGAGGTAGGCCTTGCCGGCGCCGATGATGCCGATGCGCGCCTGCGGCGCCTCGACCACCAGGCGGTCGATCGAGTTGGCGCGGGCAAAGGCTTGCACGGCCTCGAGCTTGGCGTCCAGCCGCACTTCCAGCGCCAGGCCCGGCAAGTCGGGCCAGCGGTTATGCAGGCCGTCGGGCGGGGCCACGTAATCCTGCGGCGCGGTGAACGAGGGCATGGGCGGCAGCTCGACCACGGCGCCGCCTTCCACCGTTTCCGAAATCGCCTTGAAACCGCACCAGGCGCCGGAAAAGCGCGACAGCGCCCAGCCGTACAGGCCGAACTCCAGGTATTCCTGGATATTCGCCGGGTTAATCACCGGCATGCTCCAGGCGATCAGGGCCTGCTCGCTCTGGTGCGGCATCGACGAGGACACGCAGCCATGGTCGTCGCCGAGGATCACCAGCACCCCGCCGTGCGGCGAGGAGCCGTAGACGTGGCCATGCTTGAGGGCGTCGCCGGCGCGGTCCACGCCCGGCCCTTTGCCGTACCACATGCCGAATACGCCGTCGACCTTGCGGGTCGGGTCGGCTTCCACTTGCTGCGAGCCCATCACGGCGGTGGCGCCGAGTTCCTCGTTAATCGCCGGCAGGAAGTCGATGCTGCGCTGCTTCAGCAGGTCTTTGGCGCGCCACAGTTCCTGGTCGACGGCGCCCAGCGGCGAGCCGCGGTAGCCGCTCACGAAGCCGGCCGTGTTCAGGCCCTGGCGTTCATCGAATACCTTTTGCATGCACAGCAGGCGCACCAGGGCCTGGGTGCCGGTAAGGAAGACGCGACCCGTTTCGCGGCGCAGGTTGTCGTCGAGGGCGTAGTCGGGATCGGCCAGCAGGGCTGGCGGGGTGGTCATGGAATTCATGGTCTCGTTATGGTTCTTCGAGGGGACAGGATATGCCGCAGGAAGAGAAAGATTTTTTCTATTTTTTTACGCCGGACGACTAAACTGGCAAGAATCTTTCCGAAACAAGGGCAAAAAATGAAAAACACACCGCTCGACGCCGCATCGATGAAGATCCTGATGGAATTGCAGAAAAATGGCCGGGTGTCGTCGAACGAACTGGCGGAAAAGATCGGCATGTCGGCCAGTCCGTGCTGGCGGCGCCAGAAGGAGCTGGAAGAGAACGGTTACATCGTGCGCTACACCGCCCTGCTCGACCGCCGCAAGCTGGGGCTGGCCGTGGTGTGCCTGCTGCACGTGTCGCTGGCGAGGCATGCCGAGGGCGTGGTCGAGCAGTTCGAGGAGGCGATGCGCCACCGTCCGGAGGTGGTGGAGTGCTACGAGACGACCGGCAGCTCGGACTACATGGTGAAGGTGGTGGTGGCCGACATGGACGCCTACCACGACTTCCTGCACAACGTGCTGGTCAAGCTGAACGGGGTGGCGCAGGTGAATACCAGCGTGGCGCTGCGCGAGGTGAAGTACGAGACCACGCTGCCGCTGTAGCGGCAGCAAAAACATCACCGGCATGGAAGCCGGCGATGTGGATCATGCGAGGACGACGATCAGAAATTCAGCGTGACGCTGCGCGGGCAGTGGTCGCTGGTCTCGATGCGCTGGCCAGGCGCCTGCACGACGGCCGTCTTGTACGAACCGATGTCCGGCGCCTGGCGCGCCGCCAGTGCACCGCTCAAGACGATGTGGTCCAGGCCCGTGAAACCGCGGCAGCCGGCATCGACTTTCGTGAGCGGCACCTGCTTCAGCGCGCGGCTGCCGTCGTTCAGTTCCTGCCACAGGTAGCGCGTGGCGACCTTGCCGTTGGCATCTTGCGGCGGCACGCCGGCGGGATTGCTGCCATCAAGTCGCACCTGCTCCGGACGGATATTGGCGGCGGCTTCCTCGTCGATACGGCGATTGAAGTCGCCCAGCAGCACGAAGTCGGGGCTGCGCGCGGCCACGCTGTCGAGCCAGCGCTCGATCGGCGCGACCTGGCGGTTCAGCACCTGGCAGGCGGGGTTCGGATCGTCGAGCAGGCGCGCCTGGTAGATCGGGGTCGGCACGATGTTGGCGCAGCTCGATTTCAGGTGCACGTTCAGGAAGCTGATGCGGCGCTCGCCCCACGCCAGCTCGAGCGTCAGGCCGGGACGCACCTTGCGCGCATCCTTGGCGCCCGGGTTGTCGCTCACCGCCAGGTCCTCGTTCACGCTGCACTTGGCGCCGGTCTCGCCCATGCGCTTGTCCCAGGCGAAGGCGGTGGTCTGGAAGCCGTCGTGCGGCGCGTCGCAGGTGGCGTAGCGGTCGGCATACTTGCCAAGCAGGGTCTTGATCACCTCGGCAGAGCGCACTTCCTGGAAGGCGATCACTTTCACGCCGCCCTTCTCGATCAGGTTGGCGATGGTTGCCTGCAGGCCGGACAGCTTGGCGGCGTAGTCGGCGCTCGTGGGCGGCGTGCTGCGGTCGCGGCCGAGGTAGGCGTTACACGGCACCGACATCGCGGCCTGGGCCGGCCCGCCCGACAGGCGCTCGGTATCGGCGACGCATTGCTTCGCCTCCTGCACCGCTGCCTCGGTCGGGCTCGACTGGCCCTTCTCGCGCTTTGGCCGGGTATCGCACCAGTTCACGGCGGTGCAGACGGCTGCATGGCGGTCGAAGTCCTGCTGCGAACCGGCCCAGGCCAGGTTGAACGAGGCGACGCCGATCTGCGCCGGTGGGGTGGATGTTTTCGGGGCCGGGCCGGCGGTATGGGCGCAGGCGGTGAAGAGCAGCGGGACCAGGATAGCGATGGGCGTGGAGCGAAGCATGCGGAGCGGATGGGTCATCGTGTATTAGCCGGCGTGATGCGAAGGTTGGAATCCCGAATGGGCGGAAGCTGGGATTATCGCGGACTTCGCCGGTAGCGGCAACGGCGGCGTATCACGCCTGGACGTTGGCGCGCGCGATGGCGAACGCCTCGCGCAGCACGGCAAGGTCGCCGATATGATTCGACAGCAGCAGGATCAGCTGGGCATTGAGCATCCTGCCCTGCTCGTCGCTGAGGTCGTGGTGGGCGCCGATCAGCATGTCGTAGAAGGCATCGGGGTCGGCCATGTTCGGTGCGACATTCAGGGCAGTACAGGGGGCGCTCATGCGTGCTCCAGGTCGGGTAAAGCTTGGCGGTCGGCCGCGGTTGCGCTGTCGTTGGCGCTGTCGTTGGCGCTTGCACGCGCCAGCGCGGCGCGCACCGCCGCGGCGTCGAAGCGGCGCCAGCGTGCGCACACGTGCTGGTCCGGGCGCAGCAGGTAACAGGTGCCGGGGCGGGCATCGTAGCGCGCGGCGGCCAGGCCGGCGCTGTCTTCCAGCATGCCCGGACTGCCCTGCCCGGCCGCGGCCAGCACCAGCGGCCGCACGGCAATCGGCGCGCCGGCGAGCGCTTCCAGCTCGCGCATGACCGTGGCGTCCTCCTCCGCGCCGGCGAAGTAGATGGCGGTGAACGCGTTGCCGGTCTGCGCCAGCAGCCAGTCCGGCCGTCCATCTACAGCGACCGGTGCATCGGCGGCCGGTGCGCCGGGACATAGCGCGCCGCCGAACACGTCGGCGTCTTCGCTGTTCAACGGCGAGCCGAGGTAGGTCGACGGCGTCGACAGGCGCCCGCTGTTGACCAGCTTGCGCGCGAAGGGCTGCGCCCGCGCCAGTTGCAGCACGGCGTCGCGGAACAGGCGGCTCGCCTCGCTCTTGGGCGTGATGAAGTCGGTGGCGCGGGTCGAGTGCAGGATGTTCTCGTCGGCTGCCTGTTCGCGCTCGCGGGCATAGCTGTCGAGCAGCGCACTCGGGGCCTTGCCCTCGATGACCAGGCGCAGCTTCCAGGCCAGGTTGTCGGCGTCCTGCACACCGCTGTTGGCGCCGCGCGCCCCGAAAGGCGACACGCCATGGGCCGCATCGCCGGCGAACAGCACGCGGCCGTGGCGGAAAGCGTCCATGCGCAGGCAGCAAAAGGTATAGATGCTGACCCATTCGAGCGTGAACTGCGCGTCCTCGCCCAGCAGTGCGCGGATGCGCGGCAGCACGCGTTCGGGCTGCTTCTCGGCCACCGGATCGGCGTCCCAGCCGAGCTGGAAGTCGATGCGCCAGACGTCGTCCGGCTGGCGGTGCAGCAGCACCGACTGGCCGCGGTGGAAAGGCGGATCGAACCAGAACCAGCGTTCGGCCGGGAAGCCGGCTGTCATCTTGACGTCGGCGATCAGGAAGCGGTCGCGGAAAGTGCGGCCCTTGCTTTCGAGTCCCATCAGCGCGCGCACGGCGCTCTTGCCGCCGTCGGCCGCGACCAGCCAGTCGGCTTCTAGCAGGTAGGCGCCATCGGGCGTCTCGACGTTCACGGTCACCCGATCGGCAAGCTGGTTCACCCCCGTGACCTTGCTGCGCCAGCGGATCTCCAGGTTCGGCAGTGCTTGCGCGCGCTCGTGCAGGTAGCCCTCGACATAGTACTGCTGCAAATTGACAAAGGCCGGGCGCCGGTGACCGCCCTCGGGCAGCAGGTCGAAGCTGTACACCTCGTCGGCGCCGTTGAAGATGCGGCCGACGTTCCAGCGGACACCTTTGTCCGCAATGCGCTCTCCGCAGCCCAGGCGGTCGAAGATCTCGAGCGTGCGCTTGGCGAAACAGATCGCGCGCGAGCCGGCCGAGAGCTTGTTGTCGTCATCGAGCAGCAGCACCGGCACGCCCTGCTGGGCCAGGTCGATTGCGGTGGCCAGCCCCACCGGGCCGGCGCCGACCACGACCACCGGATGGCGCGCCGGGGCGGCGTGCAGGTCGACCGGCGCGTAGCCGAATGCGAGGCCCTGGTAATCGGTGTCCATGCCTGAATCAATCCTGCAGCGAATGCCACATTTCCTTGTCGCGCTCCGCGGTCCAGATGCGCGGATGCTTGATGCCCTGGGCTTCGTCGTAGGCGCGCGAAACGTCGAACGGCAGGCAGTGCTCGTAGATGAACACGTGGCCGAACTTCGGGTCCATCTTGCTACGCACGTGGGCCATCGCTTCCTTCAGCGACATGCGGGCCGCCACCGCCTCCTTCGCGCTATCGAGCAGGGTGCTGACGAAGTCCTTCGTGTAGTCGATGCCGGCATGGACCTGCCCGGGATCCAGCAGGGCCGGGCCGCGCCCCGGCACCAGCTTCTCGAAGCCCATCGCGCGCAGCGCTTCCAGCGTGGCCGGCCACTCCTCGAGCTGGGCGTCGCCGGTGTAGGCGGCGGCGTCGTATTCGACCAGGTCGCCCGAGAAGCAGATCTTCTGCGACGGGATATAGGCGATGGTGTCGCCCCTGGTGTGGCCCATGCCGATGTGGGCCAGGCGCACTTCCAGCTTGCCCATGAAGATGCTCATCTCCTTCTCGAACACCATGGTCGGCCAGCTCAGGCCGGGCACCGATTCGACGCCGGCGAACAGGCGCGGGAAGCGCTCGATCTCGGATTGCATGTCCTGGGCGCCGCGCTCGGCGATCAGTTCATAGGTGCCGCGCGAAGCGATGATCTGCTCGGCGCCTTCGGCGAAATAGGCGGAGGCGCCCAGCACGCGCACGGCGTGGTAGTGCGACAGCACGACGTACTTGATCGGCAGGTCGGTCACGCTGCGGATGTGCCGGATCAGGGCCTGGGCCATCACCGGGGTGGCGGTGGTGTCGATCACCATCACGCCGTCGTCGCCGACGATCACGCCCGAATTCGGATCGCCTTCGGCCGTGTAGGCATAGGCGTTGTCGGACAGCTTGATGAAACTGGTCTTCTTTTCCTCCAGGTCGGCCTGGGATGCGAATTTTTTGTCTGCCATGATGCTGTCTCCTCCTGTTGTGGCTACACCGGTCGGTAGGCAAACGGTACGCGTCCCGCTACTATTTGTACATCAGGCCAAATCGATGACAACTATGAACGCCATGCATAACGCAGACCTCGACCTCAACCTGCTGCCGGTGTTCGACGCGCTGGTGCGGGTGCGCAGCGTCAGCCGCGCCGCCGAGGAACTGGACATGTCGCAGAGCGCCGTCAGCCATGCGCTGAAACGCCTGCGCGCCTTCTTCGGCGATCCGCTGTTCCTGAAGACCGGCAGCGGCATGCAGCCGACGCCGCGCGCGCTGGAGCTGATCGAGCCGGTGCTGAAGGTGATGGGAACGGTGCGCGGCGAGCTGCTGGTGCGCGAGGGCTTCGATGCGGCCGTGGCGCGGCGCCGCTTTACCCTATGCCTGACCGACATGGGCGAACTGATCTTCCTGCCGCGCCTGGTTGCCCGCTTGCGCGCGGCCGCGCCCGGGTGCACGCTGCGCACGCTGCGCCTGCCGATGATGCAGATTCCGGCCGCCCTCGAAAGCGGCGAGGCCGATCTTGCGCTCGGCTCGCTGCACGCGGTGCCGGACGGCCTGTTCCAGCAGCAGCTGTTCACCCGCTCCTTCGTCACCATCGCCAGCCGGCGCAACCGCCGCATCGGCGCGCAGCTGTCGCGCGACCGGTTCTTCGAGATGGAGCACATCCTGGTGTCGATGTCGGGCCGGCGCGAGGATGCCTACGACGCCATCGTCGACCAATTGGCGGGGCCGCGCCGGGTCTACCTGACCACGCCGCATTTCCTGACGCTACCCTTCATCATCGAGGAGAACCCGGAGCTGATTGCCACCGTGCCGCGCGAACTGGCGACCCGCTTCGCCAGCCACAAGGGCATCCGCGTGCTCGAGACGCCGGTCGACGTGCCACCCTTTGCGATCCGCCAGCACTGGCATCCGCGCTTCCAGCACGACGCCGCCAATGGCTGGCTGCGCAGGCTGGTGAAAGACAGCTTCGACGGGCATGCGGAATAAGGGCTGCGCGTGGCATGCGGGGAGCGAGCGCAGGCGCGGGAAAGCGGTCGGGAAGGCCGTCAATGCTTGCTCGTGACCGCAGCCCTGGTGAAGGAGGAAGGTCATGCGCGGGATTGGGAAGCCAAAAACGAAACGGGCCTCGATTGAGGCCCGTGCGCTGATATTTGGAGGCGAGGATCGGAGTCGAACCGACCTAGACGGCTTTGCAGGCCGCTGCATAACCGCTTTGCTACCTCGCCAGAGGATATAGTGCGCTTGATCGATGTGAGCGGTTATGAAGCACATCAACAAGGGAAGAGAATGTCTTCCTGAATTCTGGAGCGGGAGAAGAGTCTCGAACTCTCGACCTCAACCTTGGCAAGGTTGCGCTCTACCAACTGAGCTACTCCCGCATTGGAGCCCTACTGATGACACTCGCTAACTGGAGCGGGAGAAGAGTCTCGAACTCTCGACCTCAACCTTGGCAAGGTTGCGCTCTACCAACTGAGCTACTCCCGCACGGAGTGTACTGCCAACTGCTTTGCTACTTTTACTACCGGTATTCCTGAATGGAGCGGGAGAAGAGTCTCGAACTCTCGACCTCAACCTTGGCAAGGTTGCGCTCTACCAACTGAGCTACTCCCGCAT